>JAABUQ010005421.1_pt1 | contig 20418 bp, 23 predicted proteins | sample 5560001 | NCBI WGS metagenome assembly JAABUQ01 (sample SAMN10711888, study PRJNA513371) | rock metagenome | isolation source: Antarctica rocks | place: Antarctica: Victoria Land, Finger Mt nord | collected 2015-12-18
TACCTGCGGACTCGCTCACCGAAGCAAACACCGGATTGACCGCGATCGCTCTCCTACAGAACAACCACCCCCTGGTGACCATCAATCAAAGCGTCGAAGAGAATCCTGCTCGATTGATATTGGTCCACTCCGGCTACTACACCCCGTCCCACGGATTTGGCGATCCCTTCGATGACCAGTTCTTGAACCCGTTGGATGAGAATTTGAACTATAGTCTTGGTGGAATCCGCATACCAACCGTTACCTGTAACGCTGGTAGTAATAAATTTGACTTGACCAAACTCGTGGATGCGCTCGCTCAACTCCCCAACCAAACACTACAGGTGAAATTGGTGTTTAGCAATGGAAAAATCCAAAACTGGCACCTGGGGAAAGCGACTGTACAAGCAATCAAGGATTTGCTAGCTATCCACCAGAGGCTAATGAATTCTCCCAAAAGCGAACACTGAGCTTGCTCAACGAAAGCCAAGGAGCTACCTCCGGCGGACCGTTGAGTTGCACTATATGTAGCTTGAGCTTGCGAGAGCGTAGCCCGCGGAGCTGCCATAGGCGTTACGTTGAGCTGGCTCAACGCAGTCGCCGGAGGCAGCTCCGGCGAACCGTTGAGTTGCCCAGCTTCGGAAGCAAAGCGCTACGATTGCTCTCCATCTGTCGTGTAAGGTAGGTGAAGGTGTGCTAACAGCCTCCGGTGATTGTTCAGCCCCATCTAAATCTATGCAAGGGAAATTTATCGATGATCGCACAAGAACCAAACCTACTGACCAATCCACTGGATGTTCCTACAGCTATCTTGCAGCGTCGTGCCATCAAGAGTTTCAAACCAGATCCGATTGCGCCCGACCTCCTCAAGCGGTTGGTGGAACTGACTGTAGCTGCCCCTAGCAGTTGGAATCTACAAGACTGGCGGATTATTCTTGTACAGGATGGCGCTCAACGTGCTGCACTGGCAGAGGCTGCCTACGGGCAGAAGCAAATCCTACAGGCACCCGTGACGTTTGTCTTCGCTGCAGATGCCTTTGCTTGGCAGGAGGATCGCACACCAGTTTATGACCAAGCCCTACAGAATGGTGCCTGGACAGAGGATGCAGTTAACTATTTCAAAAGTGCTGTTCCTCCCTTCCAAGAAGCGCTACAGGAAAAGAATCGCGAGTATGCCGTCAAAGATGCCATGATTGCTGCTACCCATCTGTTACTAGCAGCAGAAAGTCTGGGCTTGTCCACCTCTCCGATGAATGGCTGGATAGAGGACAAGGTCAAGGCTGTTATCGGTGCTACAGATCATCCAGATCTGGCGATCGCTGTGCTGGTATCTGTCGGCTATGAGGCAGAAGGGCGTTCTAATCCAGGTCGCTTGCCGTTTGCCCACAATGTCTTTGTGGACAGACTTGGTAACCCATACGAGGGTTGAGATCGCAAAATGCAAAGGTTTTGTGGCAGCTGTTGCAGCTGTAATTCAGAGGGCGATCCGAAGTGGTCGAAGCGCAGAGAAAGCATTTTGGGAGACTCCTTGGAATCTCCATGATGGTGTTAAGTAGCTAATCTATCTGTACGAGCCCAAAGACGAAGAAGCGGGGTTTACACCGGGCTGTAGTTGGTCTTGTAGAGCTCTGACCTCCCACGAGCATTGTCTTTGATTAGGTTGTTGGTAATTAGTCGCCATTGTGACTGTACGGCTAATGACTCTTTGATTACGGAATTGGACCTCAGCCCGAATATATTGTCCCTCCAGCTCAGAAGTCCATCGCATAATTCCCCTCGCATTAGGCTGATCGGGGGGGAAGCCGATTTCCGTCGCGACTTCCTCTGGGGAATCACCTAGCAGTACCGACAGCAATCGGCTGACAATTGGCACTGGTCCTAATTCTGTAGCGGAGATAAAGCTACAACTCGGCGTGGAAGCATTTGGGATGTCTCCCTTAACTAAAATTAAGACAGGACCGACGGACACCCCCACTTGGGCTCGCGTGTAGCTAGCAGAGAGGATTAAGGTGGTGACCAGTGCCATAACAACGGCTTTTCTCATGGTTACTTTATCCGGATAACTTAAGCTAAGAAAGGTCGGGCTAATACAAAGCTAGAAATCGATTTGGCATCCACTGGTTCCCCGTTTAAGATCGCTTGCTCCAACTCTTGGGGAGTCAGCAAAACAGTTTCCAGATCTTCGTCAGCATCCAAACTAGGAGGCGTTTCCAAGCGTTCCAAATCTTGGGCGAGAAAGGCGTAGATGATTTCATCGGAGTAGCCAGGAGCCAAGAAAAATTCTCCCAGTTTTCTCCACCGCTGGGCACGGTAGCCTGTCTCTTCCTCAATTTCTCGCTGAATTGTCTGTGCTGGGTCCTCATTCGGCTCCACTGTGCCAGCCGGAAACTCTAAAAGTCGCCCCTGAACGGCAAAGCGATACTGCCGCACCAGGACAAGTTTGCCTTCTGGGGTGACTGGGACGGCCAGAGCGCCTCCAGGGTGGCGGATACATTCCCACTCTCCTTCAGCCTCGTTAGGGAGGCGGAGGCGGTTAACCTCAAAATCAAACTTGCGCCCTCGGTAGACTAGGCGTTGTTTCAGTAGCTTTGGTGGTTCTATACCTAATGCCATGGTGGGAATGTCGGAGTACGAACTGCCAAGCCGCAAGGAGATTGACTTGATGTCTTGGCAGTTAAGTTAGTCAGTTGCCATGAATTGCAGGACTCCTGAACAGTCTACAGCCTGAACTAGTTCAGCGATCGCTTTCCCGGAAACTGGCTCTACCCAATTTGGGGCAATTTCTGCCAGAGGGACGAGGACAAACGCTCGCTCTCTCATTCGAGGATGAGGCAGCACGAGCGTCGGAGTGTCCAGAATTAAGTCATCATAGAGTAATAAATCGAGGTCGAGCGATCGCGGTCCCCAGCGCTGTTGACGGACGCGACCAAACTTGGCTTCGATCCCCAATAGTGTCTCTAGTAATAGCTGAGGTGTCAACTGAACTTGCAGCAGAGTACAACCGTTGATGTAATCAGGCTGTAGTGGTCCAACTGCTCGAGTTTGATACCAGCTAGATCTAGCTTGCACAGCTATGCCTGGCGTTTGATCCAGGGTTACTAAAGCCTCTGCCAAAATAGCACAGGAATCGCCCAGATTGCTACCAAGAGCGATAGCGCATTGCCCCGCTTGCTTCATCACACCTCCCCTGCTCCCCCTGCCCCCCTGCCATCTTCTCCCCTGCGGAGGATGCAAATGGTATGCTCTTTTTATACAGTCTTAGAATCAGACTTGCCCAACTACGGGAGAAATAACAATGAATATATTGATGCAAACAGCAGCACAAGCAGCAGAAAATGCGCCGCATTTTCCTGTATCTGCCACTTTAGTATACGTGCTTGGCTTCATTGCGGCGACGGCAATTGGTTCAGTTGCTTGGTATAACTCCAAGCGGCCTGTTGGTTGGGAAAACAAAGAGCGTCCTGACGTTGTGCCTGAAGTTAAGAAAGAAGAAACTCCAGGAGTTGGTGAGCCGAAGTCTTAAGTCTTACCATCAGAGCGGTAATAACTCTTGGCTAAGTCTTCAGGTCAACCCAACGGTGGTATAGTTTTTGAATTTCTCTGAGTAAAGCGTTATAACTCAGTTGCGGTGACCCATCTGCTTGGTCCAATAACTGTAGCTTAGTCAGGAGTTCCGCTTCTTCAACCGTAACTTCACTGTCGCTGTAAATAAGACCACTGATAGCTTCAATCAGGTTATGGCAATCCTTGATAGTAGGGTGATCGCCTAGATAGTCTCTCACCCACTCATAGCACTCTGTTGGCGATACCATTTTGAATTCGTGGAGTAAGGGCTGGATTTCAGGATCAGTAGCCACACCTTTTCCCGTAGCTACTTGGTATAGATATCGCTGCTCCTCTGGCTGAATTCTGCCATCTAACCAAGCTGAGCCAATCAAGACTTTAACTAGTTTTTTCACATCATTGTTTTTCATCATCTTTGTTTCCTTAAGATTAACAATCTACTAAAGGACTATTTAACAGCTCCCTAAGCGCCTGTTAAGTCGTTACATATACTTAATTGGTTTTAGGGTGTTATTTCTTAGGGGTAATTTGCTTTCTTCAATCGCAGCATAAAGAAGCCATCCATTTGATGCCGATGAGGCCATACTTTGACCCAGCCTTCTGGCGTGGCAAAGGTCGCAACAGCCGAATCGGGAGTTGGAGAGTCAATCTGCCAGTTATGGTGACGAGCTAAAAAGGCTTGAATTACCCTTTCGTTTTCCAGGGGATGGAGGGTACAAGTGGCATAAATAAGCACCCCCCCAGGCTTGACAAAAGTAGATGTTTGTGCAAGGAGTTCCTCTTGAAGAACAGAAAGTTCCTGAACAGATTTGGTCGTCTGTCGCCAACGAGCGTCGGCATGGCGGTGCAAGGTTCCCAAACCAGAGCAAGGAACATCTAATAGCACACGATCGGCTGAATCTTTAAACTGGGAGAGGTTCCGGCTATCCCCAACGCAAAGTTGAATTGAGCGCAATTGCAGCCTTGCGGCATTTTCCTGCAGTTTGCGGAGTCTGGAGGCGGCGCGATCGCAAGCCCACACCGTCCCTTGATCTGTCATTAATTCCGCGATATGCGTTGTCTTCCCTCCAGGTGCAGCACAGGCATCAATGACCACCTCCCCTGGTTGGGGATCAAGCAAATAACCCACCAGTTGAGCACTACTGTCTTGCACTGTCCACCACCCCTCGCTAAAACCAGGAAGATTTTGAATCGAGCCAGTACTCCCAATCAGTCTTAGGGCTTGGGGCAGCTGGGGAACGCGCCGGACTAACACCCCAGAGGAAAGCAGCGTTGCCTCAACTTCCTCGATTCCAGCACGGAGGGGGTTAACCCGGAGATCGATAGCTGGTGACTGGTTCATCCATTCACACAGTTGCTCTGTTTCTGCCATCCCTAGTTGTTCTAGCCAAACTTCCACTACCCAATTGGGATAGCTGTGTAAAACGCCCAAGCGCTCAACTGGGTTTTCCGGCAACTGTAAGGGGTCAACATTGTTGGATGCTAAACGCAGGTATTGCCGCAACAGACCATTGACAAACCCAGTTAGGCCGGAAAAACCATTTTCTTTGGCTAGTTGAACGGTAGTATTGACAGCAGCCGAACTGGGAATGCGCTCTTGATACCTGAGTTGGTATAAGCCCAGATGCAGAATTGTCCGGAGGTCGGGGGGTTGTTGGTGAGCTTTCTTTTTAGCCAAATGGTCAATCAGGGCATCAAGCGTTCGCTGCCTTCTGACACTCCCATAAACTAATTCTGTTACCAACCGGCGATCCACAGCGCTTAAGCCAGTCTCGCGCAGCACTCTGTCTAGGGCGGCATCAGCATATGCCCCGCAATGAACTGCACGGAGGGCGACAAAGGCACAGAAGCGAGAATTTTCCATGCCAGTTAGTTTAAGTCCTGGAGCCTCCTCAGACAAAAGTTAATCCTTAAAATGGTAAATATGTTAAGTAAAATCGCTTTATCTTGTAATGACAAGCCAGTCGGCAAATGACGAGTTTTTAAACCAGTGCCATTATGCCTTAGCTCCTCATTGCCTAGGCTATCAGTTCAAACTAGTGTCTCAGCTGACTTATCGAGAATTTCAAGGGCGGCTTGAGCCGTTCGGGTTGACACCTTTTCACTACCTCGTGCTGTGCTGCCTGTGGGACGAAGATGGTCTGGCGACTTCGAGTATTGCTGAAAAACTACAGCAACTGGGAGCCACCTTGACTGGGGTAGTGGATCGGATGGAGGAGCGCGACCTAGTCCGCAGAAAGCGCGATCCTCAAGACCGTCGCATTTGGCGAGTTTGGTTGACCAAGGAGGGACTACAACTCAGGGAAGTCTTGCCACCCATTGCCACAGCTTCCTTAGAGAAGTGCTTGAAAGGAGTTTCCACCCGTGATCGCGAGCGTTTAGCGCAAATCCTGGCTCAAATAGTTGTCAATCTATTGTGAGCTATAATTTTCACCAAATTTTAAAATTCTCCCCGTATTCTCACGCTTGTTAAGAATTAGTGCCATCGGTCACTATAGATTTAGTGGTCGGTAAAAAACTTGCAGAAACTATACTTGCTGATGACACAATCTCAGTATATTTACTGGAATCACGCTGCTCTAAGAGCAAAGCATCAATTGAAACTTTTCCGATGTCTTTAGGTTAAGAAATTTTTCTTAGTCCAAGGCAATTCAGTCAAGAAAATTTTATGCCACTATTTTTAAGTAACTTTTTATTTATCAGACAATTTATTCCCGGTCAGCATGGCTACCTTGGGCAGCCAGGATCAGTTTCACTGCATATTGTTTCGGATTTGCTAATTGCATTGACTAATTATTCGATTCTGATTATATTGATTTACTTCGTCCGCAAGAGACGAGATGTGCCAAGTTCAGCACAAAACGAACTGGAAAAAATAGCAGCATTGACAACGGATATCAGCCATGCGCTGACTGATAGTGACAACCTACAAAGGGTCTTACAGCAATGTACAGAGGCATTGGTCCAACAGTTAGATCTTGCCTTTGCTCGGATTTGGACTCTCAATGAGACGGAAAATGTGCTGGAGCTACAGGCAAGCGCTGGTCTGTACACTCATCTCGACGGTCCTCATAGCTGTGTGGCAGTGGGGCAATTGAAGATTGGTCGTATCGCTCAAACTCGCCAACCACATCTAACAAATGCAGTCGTTGGCGACCCCTATGTGAACAACCAGGAATGGGCAAAGCAAGAAGGAATGATTGCCTTTGCGGGCTACCCGCTACTAGTGGAAGATAAAGTGGTGGGGGTGATGGCAATGTTTGCCCGAAAACCACTGACAGCTCAGACTTTCAATTTGCTATCGACCATAGCAGGTCCGATTGCCCAATGTATTCAGCGCAAGCGGACTGAAACTGCGCTAGCGGAAAGTCGGCGCCGATTGACAGCCCTAATCGATGCCCTGCCAGGCATTGTTTTCTCTACAGGAAACGATGGATGGTCGATGAAATATCTCAGTGAAGGTTGTTTTAACCTCACTGGGTATAAAAGTGAAGAACTTGTGGGGAATGGAGCCTTTTCGTATTTATCCATCGTTCATGCTGAAGATTTACCAAGAGTTTTTAGAGTCATTAACACAGCGATCGCAGTAGCACAACCTTACGTGATTGAATATCGTATTCATACCAAATCGCGCCAGGAGAAGTGGCTATGGGAGAAAGGAAGCGCAGTGTTGGATCAGCTAGGTAACGTGCTAGGCATTGAAGGGTTTATCACTGATATTACTGAACTCAAGCAGTCAGAAGCAGCCTTGCGCAAGAGTGAAGTTAAAAATCAAGCTCTTGTAAATGCCATACCAGATCTGATGATTCGGATGCGACGAGATGGAACTTACAGCGATTTTCAGATTAGTAAGCCACAGGTGTAGTACCACACAGTGGCTTTCTCTGACAGATTGCGTGGCTTATTCGAGCGGCAACCGCTGTATCTAGATTTCAGACCAGCAAAATATTTCAAGACAATAATGCCCTGGACCAACATGATGGGGAAAAACCTGTATGAGGTGATGCCACGAGAAATCGCTCGGCAGCGAATGGAATATGTCGAGCAAGCCCTAGAAACTGGCCAGACACAAGTCTATGAACATCAGATTGCTCACGATGACCAACTCTGCTATGAAGAGACTCGCGTTATTGTGAGTGGAGAGGACGAAGTCCTGACGATTATCCGTGATGTCACCGAGCGCAAACAGACAGAAGCAGCATTACAGCAAGCAAAAGAAAAATATCGCAGTATCTTTGAAAATGCGGTCGAAGGGATCTTTCAGGTGACACTAGATGGACGCTACATCAGTGCTAATCCCGCCCTTGCACGCATCTATGGTTATGCATCGTCGGAGGAATTACTCGCCTCTCTCACAGATGCAAACCAGCGCCTCTATGTCCATCCCGATCGGTATGTAGAGTTTACCCAGTTGATGCAACAAAACAAAACAATCGAGAGATTTGAGTCTCAAATTTATCGCCAAGACGGCAGCATTGTTTGGATTTCCCAGAATGCACGTCCGATTGTGCATGCCGATCGCATTGAATATTACGAAGGCTTTGTCGAAGACATCACGGAACGTAAACAAGCAGAAGTAGCCTTACGACAAAGCGAGCAGCGGTTCCGGGCCATCTTTGAGAATGCTGCAATCGGGATCGGGCTGACAGATAGTGAAGGACGGCATGTTGAGGTCAACCCAGCCTGGCAGAAGATACTTGGCTATAGCAGTGAAGAGCTGAGTCGGATGTCTTTCACAGAATTCACTTATCCAGATGATGTGGCAGCAGATGTCGAACTCTACAAAGAACTATTAGCAGGAAGACGCGACCACTACCAGATGGAAAAGCGCTATATCTGTAAAAGTGGTCAGCTAGCTTGGGGGCGTCTAACTGTTTCCTTGATTCGGGATAACAGCAACGAAACCCAGCTGGCGATCGCCACCATTGAGAACATCACCGAGCGCAAGCGGGTCGAGCATAAATTGCAGCATAACGCGTTGCATGATGTCCTCACCAATTTGCCTAACCGGGCCCTATTTTTGCAGCGTTTAGAAACGGCGCTCGAACCGACTCAACGTTCCGCCGGAGCTACCTCCGGCGGCGCGCTCCCGCAAGCTCAAAGACAAGCAGGCTATTTGTTTGCTGTTCTGTTTTTAGATCTCGACCGATTTAAGAATATCAATGATAGCCTTGGGCACCTGGTTGGCGACTGTCTGCTGATAGCAATTGCTCAAAAATTAGTAGCGATTTTGCGGCCAGAGGATACAGTTGCACGTCTGGGTGGAGACGAGTTTGCAATTTTACTGGAAGACATTAAAAATGTCAGCGATGCGACCCGGATTGCTGAGCGAATCCAACAGCAATTGAGCCTGCCACTGAACCTAGACGGACACGAGGTATTTACCACCGTCAGTATCGGTATCGCGTTAAGCACGCACGGTTATAGCAATGCAGAGGAAATTTTGCGGGATGCTGACACTGCTATGTACCGTGCAAAAGGACTGGGTAAGGCCCGATACGAAATCTTCAATAAGGCCATGCATGAAAGAGTGTTTACGGTCTTGCAGTTAGAAAATGACTTGCGCCGAGCGCTCGATTACCAAGAGTTTCAGTTACATTACCAACCAATTGTTTCACTTGAAACTAGCAGAATTACAGGTTTGGAGGCACTCGTGCGCTGGCAACACCCACAAAGAGGAATGATCTCTCCGGCAGAGTTTATCCCAGTTGCCGAAGAAACTGGGCTAATTCTTCCCTTGGGCGACTGGGTTCTGCGCACTGCCTGTCGTCAGATGCATCAATGGCAACGACAATCTCCTGCTATTTTGCCGCTAACTGTTAATGTCAATATCTCCAGCCGCCAGTTTTTGCAGCCAGCTCTCGTCGAGCAGATCGACCAAATTTTGCAAGAGACTGAGCTGGAGCCACACAATTTGAAGCTGGAGCTGACAGAAAGCGGACTGATGGACAATGCTGAATCGGTGGCTACTATGCTTTATAAACTTAAGGCCATGAATATTCAGTTATGTATAGATGACTTCGGTACCGGATATTCATCCTTGAGCTATCTCCATCAATTTCCCATCAACATATTAAAGATCGACCGTTCCTTCATCAATCGGATAGGTGTGGCTGGAGAGAATGCGGAAATTGTTCGGACGATTGTGACTCTAGCTAATAACCTCAATATGGATGTCGTCGCGGAAGGGGTGGAGACGACAGCACAAGTCATTCATTTGAAGGCATTGGGATGCAAATATGCTCAGGGATACTTTTTTTCTAAGCCTCTGGATCAAAGGGCGGCAGAGGCTTTGGCAACTTCTTCATTGATGAAGGCGATATGACTGGGCCTAGTTTCTACTTGACTTCATAGAGAAGGGGCTAGAGGTCAGGGATCGGGGATCAGGGAAAGGCAATTCATCTAGTTCCCCTGACCCCTGATCCCCGATCCCTGACCCCTTCTGAACAGCGACAGCTGATTTGAGGTCCTAGCGTCTACTACCCCGAACGGGTACTAGCTTCAGGTAGTCAATATCAAAGGCAGAGATGCGTTGAGCGTAGTTAGGCTTCCCTGCGATCTCCCCCGCCATTTGGCTGTACTTACGGGGATCGCCTTCGGGCAGCCGTTGTTCCTTGGACTTACGGCTGTAAAATTGCTCCAGCGTGAAGCGCCAGTCGGTCTTAACCGTGCCAACCTGTTCGCGGAAGTCTTCACCATAGCGAGGTGTTACCAGGTTGAACGGGCGAGCCTCCATCCGCTTGCGCTGGTAGGGTACCGTGTAATCTCCAAACGCATCGGTATACTCTTCGCTGTCCACCAGGGCATCAACAAAGCCGTAGAAGCCCAGCGTCGCAATCTTAATTGACCAGGCAATCTCTTCGTCCTTGTTGTAAGGCTCCCGACCTAACAAGCGCTTGAGGCAAACTTCCACAAGACGATAGTTGTTATTTGTCTCAACAACCAAGCGATAAAACCGCTCTGACTTCGCCAACTCCCGAATGAAGTCGCGGACTGTAATTGAGCCATTTGCCAGCCGGGTTTCTAGGGTAATCTGGCGGTTGAATTTGAGCGTTTCGTGTTCACTGAAGATTTGGCGATAAGCTGCCCAAACCAGTGCGCTCATTTCAGCTGGAGAATTCACCTCTTCCAGTCGATAAATATAGGGGGTATCTTCGTTCCGATCCGCCTTGCCAAAGCTACGGACACGATGATTTTGCGATGAGGGTTTGTATTGAAGTAACGGCAGTGCCATGCTGGAATCTCCGTTTGTGAAGGTGACAGTCAGATTTTGGACTTTGGATTTTGGATGATTGAATCTAAAATCGCTTACCGGAGTGGAAAGCTAGCAGAGGGGTTGACAGAAACAGGTACCCTCTGTTGCTTATTATCCCGTGTCATGTCGGGAATTTGGATGTTAGCGGTACTAACTGGCTGAGGGACAACTACATTTGGTTTAATGGCACGCGCCATTTCCATGAAGTTCTGCACATTACCCCACTTGTAGCGCTCGGTTTCGAGCTTGTCACGCCAGTAGCCAGCGTAGCGAGGCGTCACGAGATTAAAGGGTCGGTCTTTAAAGCGACGGCGCTGGTACGGTACAGTGTTGTCGCCAAAATTGTTCTGGTACTCCTCACTGTCTATTAGGGCATCGACGAAGCCTCCCCAACCCAGTGTTGCCACTTTAATCGACCAAGCAATTTCTTCATCTTTATTGTACGGAGCGCGACCCAGTAGTCGTTTGAGGCAGACTTCAACCAGCCGGTAGTTGGAGTTGGTTTCAACTACTAGACGGCGGAACACTTCAGACTTCACCAGTCCCCGGATGAATTCACGCAAGGTAATAGCTCGGTTCTTCAGTTGGGATTCTAGTTGAATCTGGCGGTGAAATTTCAGGGTTTCATGTTCACTGAAAATTTGCCGATAGGTAGCCCAGATTAATTCCTGGATTTCGCCAGCAGAGACACGCTCTTCCCGTCGGTAAATCCAGGGTGTATCTTCATTGGGAACTTCGTAGCCAGCCACACGCTGGTTTTGGGAACGCGGCTGATATTCGAGTAGAGGAATTGACATGGGTAATGGGTGTTAGGTTTTGGGGTTTGAGGGGATGTAACGGTAGGGCAGAGCCACTTCTTTTGGTTTGACCGTGCGTTCTATGGAGTTGCCCGCACGGGTCATATCCGGAATCGGCGTGGTATTGAGCTGGGAGGTGACACGGGCAATGGTGCGCTGGTAGTTAAACTCGTTGAGCTGGAGGCTCCCAGCCATTGAGAGAAACGTGTCAGGAATTGCCTGACGAATATCTTGTCTAGTCAAATCTCCGGTTCTGCGAGCTTGATAGAAGGAACTACCTTCTAAAAAGCCTAGAGTCTGGCGATCGCGCCAATAAGTCCCGTAGCGCGGGTTAACCAGGTTAAAGGGTCGCTCTTTATAGCGGCGACGCTGGTAAGGCACAACGTCATCACCAAAGTTCTGGCGGTACTCATCACTGTCAACCAGGGCATCGATGAAACCGTTCAAGCCGCTTGTGGCAATCACAATCGACCAAGAAATCTGCTCATCTTTGCTATAGGTGGCACGTCCCAGGAACCGTTTAAAGGTGATATCAACTAGGCGATAGTTGGAGTTGGTTTCTCCCACCAGCTGGCGGTAGACACTGGACTTGCCCAAGCCCCGGATAAAATCTCGCACCGTAATGGCGCGATTGCGCAACTGAGATTCGAGGAAGGGTTGCCGGTAGCTTTCTAGAATCAAATGTTCGCTGAAAATTTGCCGGTAGGATGCCCAGATCAGTGCGGCAATTGCCGGATCGGAGGTGGCATCTCTCAATCGGTAAGGTTTGGGATCGTCCTCGTCAGCTACTTCATAGCCTGGGACGCGCTGGTTTTGAGAGGTCGGTGTAACTTCAAGTAAAGGCAGTGACATTTTATTCACCTGTTTTTATCTGTGAGTGAGAACCAAGCTGAACGCGGGCGCGAACTGCCAAATCTGCATCGGTCTGAGCCATTTGCTCGAACTGGGCTTGTATTTGCTGGGTTAAATCAGGCGTGGTAGAGAGAGCTTGCAAGCCCGCGACAGCGGCGTAACGAATCGACCAGTCCGGGTCCTGAGAGACTGATAGCAGCGTCTCAAGAGCTCTGGCTTGGGCTGATTGGCGCTGCTCGGCATCCAGATGGTTCCAGAGCAGGGTTCCCAGTCCCTTCGCTGCTGCTCGACGCACACTGGGCGCGAAGTCGTTTAGAGCTGATGTGACTAAAACGTCTAAGGCACGGGGATCGGCGATCGCAGCTAATGCCCGAATCGCATAAGCCCTTGCTCCATAGTTATATTCATCCAATTCCATCAAGGGCTGCACTGCTGCTCCACCTAGTTGGATCAGCCCTTCCACTGCCGCCACTGCCGCCACCGGGTTGTTATAGCCCAACACAGCAATCAAGGTGCGAGTTCCCTCCTCTACGTGAGCCGCTGCCAAAGCTCGCACTGCTGCCACCATTCGTTCAGGAGAGTCCGCTTGTTCAACGGCCTGAATTAGCTTTTGGGGCGCATCATTCGTCACATTGTCAGAGGCCGTCATAAGAGGGCGTCCATAAGTTTCATTACCCGAATAGCGCTATCACTGAGCGATTGCACATCCAATGGCTCAAGTTGATGCTCTAGTAGTCCTTTGAGGGCAATAAGTTTAAAGCTATTCTCAACCGGGCAGCGCGCGATCTCTTCCGCTGCCGGGAGATAGCCGATTGCTCCCAAATCCGCTAGAACCACTCGGCGCAATTTCAGATCGCTACTTTCCAAGGCTTTTACCAAGCGCTTCCCGTAGGCGTCATCCTGAGTCAGTTGGTACATCGCACGCAGGGCGGCGTACTGTACCCGTGCTATCGGATGCTCTAGGAACGGTTGAAGCAGGGACACTGCAACAGTTGCTTGGAGAGAGCCCAATGCTTCCAGCACTGCCTCATAAGGTTGGGCTAAGTGGGGGCGTCCCGGTACCTGCACTGCATCTGCTACACCACCATCAAGCAGTTGCATCAGTGGTGGTATCGCCGCTGGGTCGCCCAGCAGTTCCAGGGACTGGGCAGCTGCTTCCCGTACATAAAAGTCGGAGCAATCTAAGCAGCGAATTAGCCCTGGCACGGCTCGTTGATCGCCCAGTTTTCCCAGCGCCCTGGCAGCATTGCGCCGTAAGGGATAGCCTCCCAATTCTGTTCGGTCGGCTTCGTCCTCCAACGCTGCAATTAAGGCGTCCACAGCACCTGGCTCACGGACACGGTATTTGCCTAGCCACCAAGCGGCATAGTAGCGCAGACTCAAGTCAGACAGGTGCAGGTTAGCAATTGCCTGTTCCACGGTGAGCGCCGGTGCATTCGTTTCGGGATATTCCTGATCGGGCTCCAGCATGGGAAGGATAAAGCGCCTTCAACCGTTAGCTTGGAGAGCAGTTTCAGCAGTCAATGGCTGAATGCTAACAATTCTGCCGCCCAGGCGCGAAATCCGCTGCATTTCTTCACTCATGCGGTTGTAGGGCACAGTAACGAATACGCTGCCACTGCGACGAATTTCGTAGTTATTCTTGTCATTTTCTTCGTTTTGCCGCAGGCCCACAACTTCGTAACGAAAGACGCGGCTAGCAGTTGAGGAGATGCCACCGCTACCAACTGTTGTTTGACCAAACATTGCTTCTATAGCTCCTGTGGTATTTGGGTTTAAGTTAGGCAAGAGGAAGGCTAAAGGCTAAATTCAACCTTTAGCCTTTTCTTAATCTGATTGCTTAGCTGCTGCGGCTTCGCTTTTGGCTTCATCTCTAGCTTCAGTCTTGAGGTCGGCTCCGGCGGCTTTGTTTTTGCCTTCAGCTGTGAGGTTTTGGTTGGCTGTTGTAGCTTCGCTTTTGGCTTTGCTATCAGTTTCAAGAGTCAAAGGCTGAATGCTGACGATTTTGCCCCCCATGCGGTTAATCCGCTGCATTTCTTCATTCATCCGGTTGTAGGGCACTGCGATCACAAAACTGCCGCTACTACGAATCGGATAGCTGAGTTGGTCAGATTCGTAAGTCTGACGCATGCCCTCGACCTCGTAGCGAAACATCCGATTTTCTGCGCCACTGAGTCTGCTACTGCCAAGTGCGGTTTGACCAAACATAGTTAAGATAGCTCCTGTAATTAAGTCCAAAAGACTTGAGTCGGTCACCTTAAGCTGGTGTAACGCTAATAATTCTGCCACCCATCCGCTGAATCTGCTGCATTTTGGGCAGCATCTGTTCGACGGGTACTAGAAAGGCCGTGCTACTGCGACGAACCTTGGGATAGCCGGGTTGGAGAATTCCAGCCACCTCAAGGCGATAGATCCGACCGCTTTCTTCCCTGGAACCACCGAGGGCTTTTCTCGGACCTGCATCACTGGGGATGGCAGAGTGTCTCCAGCTAGAACCGCCACCAGAGGGTTTAAAAATTGTAGAAGCCTGGTTTTGACCAAGTTCACGGGTGAGTCGGGGAGATTTTCCGCCCATAGAGCCGCGATCACTGCTGGCATAACCCCGATAGAGGCGAAACATGCGGCTAAAGCCAACTGTTCTCACCCCTGGCTCAACCATAAATCCGGTGTAATAGGGTACAAGGTTGTTACCGAATTTATTTTCATATTCAATGCTATCGATGTAAGAATCGATCTCAGCATCATAGCCCTTTAGCTCACAAAGGCTGGTGTGGGAAGCGAGTTCAGCTTCATCATAAGGGGGCCGCCCCAGCAAATGCTTGAAATTAAGTTCAGTAAAGCGTTGATTTGAATTTGGATAAAAAAACTTGGATTTGTATAGCTCCGACTTGGCAACGGCACGGACAAACTCTCGTACAGTAATGCTTCCTTGGCGGAGCAGAGACTCCGCAGAGATCAGGCGTTCAGATTTCATCACATAGTCGTTGCCCAACACCTGACGGTAAAGGGCTCGGAACACCGATTGAAGTTCATTCTCCGTCCAATCAGGGCGCAGTTCAACCCTTGATGATGCATCGAACGCAGAAAGGCCAAGTGGTCCGGCTGCTGCTAAATTTGACGCCATTAAACCGCTCATAGCAAGATTCCCAACGCAACAGTTTTTAAAATTTTAGTGAGTAAAACAATGCCCGGAAGAATGAGCAATTGCAAGCTCGCACGCCAACACTCGCTCATTCTTCCGGGCCTCGCACCTGAAGACTAGCTCAGGGCGTTAGAAGACTAGCTTAGGGCGTTAATCGCGTAGTCGATGTAGGTGTTGGCTTGGTTCGCTGCTTGACCGCTGAGACCATGATTAGACTTGATGTGTTTCAGGGCTTCAACATACCAGCTTGGAGATAGCTCGAAACTCCGATTGATTTCGTCCAAACCGGCAATCAGATATTCATCCATTGGACCAGTACCACCTGCGATTAGGCAGTAAGTCACCATGCGCAGGTAATGACCGATGTCACGGGCACACTTTGATTTACCGCGAGAGTCAGAAGAATACTGAGGTCCCTGCATTTGGGTGGTGTAGGGGAACTTTTGATATACCGCTTGGGCTGCACCGTCGATCAGCTTTTGCGAGTTTTGCGTCAGCGCCCGAGCCGCTTCCAAGCCTGCAGTGGCCTGCTCAAACCGACCATTAGCAGCTTGTAACTCTGTATTACCAAGGAAACGGCCTTGGGTATCTGCTGCCGCGATTGCTTCAGTGATGGGGGTCTTCATAGTCTAGGTAATCTCCCTAAAATTTGTCCTGCTTCAAGTAATCAAATGGCTGGGAATGGATTAGGCAACCGAAGATGCCGCGCGATCAAAGTAGCTTGCTACTTCGGACATGAGGGCACTGCAATCACCCTTGACGATCCCATCAGCATTTGGATCGTTGGCGATCGCGATCGCGATATCCTTCATCTTTTGCACGCCAGTAGCTGTAGAACCACCGGGTACACCGAGTGCCTGGTATGTTTCACGCAGACCGTTTAAGCAGCGATCGTCTAGAACACTAGCATCGCCAGCCATCAAGGCATAGGTAACGTAACGCAGGATGATTTCCATGTCGCGCAGACAAGCAGCCATCCGACGGTTGGTGTAAGCATTACCACCAGGTTGAATCAATTGAGGCTGCTCCTCAAACAGGGTGCGAGCGGCGTCGGTGACAATACTAGAAGCGTTAGTGCTGATCCGGTTAACTGCGTCTATCCGCTTGTTACCTTCTTTGACCATATTGACTAGCGCGTCGAATTGACCGCCGCTCAGGAATTCACCCTTAGAGTCGGCTTGAGAAACCACCTTGGCGAATGCATCTAACATCGACTCGATTCTCCTACTTACTTAGTTGAGTGCAGTTTTGATTAAAATCGGGAATGTTGTATGAAACCGGAATGGATAACAACGGGCACAAGTCTAAACACTTTCTCAAGTTGTTCCCCAATTTCCCTACCACCGTGACTAGGTGTCAAACGGTATGAGCGAGAATCTGAGAAAGTTTCCTACTTTTATGAGAAACCATCCAACTTGACCAGCAAGCATATCTTATCTGACTTTCGCCTGTTATTTATCCCCTCCAGATAATCTTTATACAATAGCGCTTGTTGCTTTGTAAGTTAAAAATTATTAAGTTTTACTTTTATGTCTAATAAGAGCCTCGAACTCTTTGCTGGTAGGGAATTAGCCGCGAAAATGATTGTAGAAGTCAGGAGTGAAGGGTGAGTAGTTAGGAGTGAATGTCAAGCGTATTTATACTCATCGTTATGGCACAAATCAACTTTTAATTTTTATTAAGCTCACTCCTGCGGCGTAGAACCTCTAAAAGCCTTAAGAAGGCAGTTGGAGGGGGAGCCGTCACCGAAATCCACTCCTCGGTCAGAGGATGCTGCAATCTGAGTTGCCAAGCATGAAGCGCCTGACCAGGCAAATTTACCCCGACTTTCGTCCCAGAACTGTAAACGGGGTCGCCGACAATCGGATGACCTAGATTAGCGCTGTGGACGCGAATTTGATGGGTACGACCGGTTTCCAGTTGGAAGTGCATTAAGGTGTAATTGCCCAGTCGTTCTTGTACGCGCCAGTGGGTAACAGCAGGGCGACCTCCTTGCTCAACGCTTACCACTGCCATTTTCTTGCGGTCTACAGGATGACGACCGATAGGAAGGTCAATCGTGCCGCTTTCAGCTTTTGGGGCACCATAAACGATCCCCAAGTATTCCCGACGGGCAGTTTTAACTTGTAACTGGGCTTGCAGATGTTGTTGGGCAAGGTCTGTTTTGGCAATAGCGATCGCGCCTGTCGTATCTTTATCCAGGCGATGGACAATTCCTGGGCGCTGCACTCCCCCAATTCCGGGTAGGGTGGGGCAGTGAGCTAATAGAGCATTGACGAGGGTACCTGTTGCATGACCAGGAGCCGGATGCACAACTAAACCCGCTGGCTTATTGACGATCAGTAAGGCATCATCTTCATACAGGACGTTCAGGGGGATAGCTTCCGGCTCAAGGGCTAGGGGCAAAGCTTCTGGGATTTCTAGGGATATGCGATCGCCCAGTTGGACTGTTATTTTCTTGGAGGTGCAGATTTTGCCGTTTACCTGCACGTTGCCTTGAGAAATGAGTTGTTGAATTCGAGAACGAGATAGCTCTGGTAGCTGCTCTCGGAGCCAGCAGTCTAGGCGTTCGCCCTCATTGCAAACGCAGATGAACGCAGATGAACGCAGATGGGAAATGCTCAATATGAAAGATTTGGAGAAATGTTAACCTACTCCCCCCACTATAGCGAGCAGCATGAGGGGTCAACGCTAAGATGCAATTAACTGGAATTCAATCGCCTCCTAAGTTGCGGTAGCAACATTGAAGAAGCCATGTCTGACCTACTCGATTCCCGCTCAGTCCTAGAAGTATTGCGCCCGGTGCAAGACCCAGAACTCCGTAAGAGCCTGGTGGAAATGAACATGATTCGTAATGTCAAGATCGACGATGGTAATGTCAGTTTCACCTTGGTGCTGACAACACCAGCTTGTCCATTACGCGAATTCATCGTTGAGGACTGTCAGAGGGCTGTCAAGAAGTTACCTGGTGTAACAGATGTGGTTGTGGATGTGACAGCCGAAATTCCCCAACAGAAAGGCTTGCCCGAGCGCACTGGTATTGCCGGTATCAAAAATATCCTGGCAATTTCCAGTGGCAAAGGCGGCGTGGGCAAAAGTACTGTAGCTGTGAATATCGCCGTTGCCTTAGCTGAATCAGGGGCAAAAGTTGGTTTATTGGATGCCGATATCTACGGTCCTAATGCCCCAATGATGCTGGGGCTCTCTGAAGCACAGATTATGGTGCGGCAAGACTCAAAGGGTGAAGTCCTCGAACCAGCTTTTAATCACGGTGTCAAGTTGGTGTCGATGGGCTTTTTAATTGACCGCGATCAGCCAGTAGTCTGGCGAGGACCGATGTTGAATGGAGTGATTCGCCAGTTTCTCTATCAAGTGGAGTGGGGAGAACTGGACTATCTAATTGTGGATATGCCGCCAGGAACGGGCGATGCTCAACTGACGCTGACTCAAGCAGTGCCGATGGCAGGGGCGGTGATTGTGACGACGCCACAGATGGTGGCGCTGTTGGATTCCCGTAAGGGCTTGAGAATGTTTCAGCAGATGGGAGTGCCAATTCTAGGGATCGTGGAAAATATGAGCTACTTCATTCCTCCAGATATGCCAGATAAGCAATATGACATTTTTGGCTCTGGCGGTGGTGAAAAGACAGCGGCTGAATTGGATGTACCATTGTTGGGGTGTGTGCCACTAGAGATTTCCCTCCGCCAAGGAGGCGATCGCGGCATCCCGATTGTCGTTGCTGAGCCTGATTCAGCCTCTGCCAAGGCATTAAGAGCGATTGCGTTCACGATCGCTGGCAAAGTCTCTGTAGCTGCTCTGACTTAGACGCAGGAGTAGATCAATATTTTTCCAAATCGTTTATTAAGCATCTCCCATCTGCGTTCATCTGCGTTTGCAATGCTGCAAAAATCGCTGAAAAAAATTCACTGGAAGTACTTGATTGCCCCTTGGCAGGAGTTAGACTGGCTTCTATTTGCCTTAAGCGCCGGCATAACCCTGTTTGGGGGCATCATGATCCGCAGTGCGGAATTGAGCCAGGGACTGGCTGACTGGTGGCAGCAATGGCTCTTCGGTGGCGTTGGCTTGGCATTAGCGCTGTTTATTGCTCGCTGCCGGTACGAAAACCTGATTCAGTGGCACTGGATAATTTACGGCATTACCAACATCAGTCTGATCGCAGTGATGGTTTTCGGGATCCACGCCAAAGGTGCCCAGCGGTGGATTAGTATCGGCGGCTTCAACTTTCAACCCTCAGAATTTGCCAAGCTAGGAGTAATAATTACCTTGGCGGCACTCTTACAGTCTCAACCAGCCTCGACGATCCCAGCGATTTTGCGGGCCTTGGCAGTGACGGCTGTGCCTTGGATCTTGGTGTTTCTACAACCAGATCTGGGAACTTCACTGGTTTTTGGCGCGATCGCATTGGGAATGCTTTACTGGGGCAATGCCAATCCAGGCTGGCTGCTCCTGCTGATTTCCCCAGTTGTGGCGGCGATTCTGTTTAACGTCAATTTGCCAGCATGGTTTATCTGGGTGGGTGCCATGAGTTTAATCGCCTTTAGCACTCTACCCTGGCGTCGAGTTGGGGCTTTAGGCGCGATCGCCGTGAACCTTGTGGCAGGGGAGTTAGGACACATCTTCTGGCGATTGTTAAAACCATATCAAAAAGACCGACTGATTTTGTTCCTTGACCCAGATAAAGACCCCCTTGGCGGCGGTTACCATCTGATTCAATCTCGCATCGCCATTGGAGCGGGCGAATTGTGGGGAGAGGGACTTGGTCATGGGACTCAAACCCAACTCAACTTTATTCCAGAACAGCACACGGA
>JAABUQ010005422.1_pt1 | contig 20407 bp, 24 predicted proteins | sample 5560001 | NCBI WGS metagenome assembly JAABUQ01 (sample SAMN10711888, study PRJNA513371) | rock metagenome | isolation source: Antarctica rocks | place: Antarctica: Victoria Land, Finger Mt nord | collected 2015-12-18
ATAAAAAAGTCAAAGGTTCTAGAAGGTGGAAACGTGAGAGAAAGGTAGTCTCAAAACTACAAAGAAAAGTAGCCCGTCAAAGAGAAGACTGGCTACACCAGACAACCAGCAACATAGTTAGCGGTAACAGCCTAGTTGCTGGAGAAAAGCTAAACGTCAAAGGTATGACGGCTAAAGCTAGAAAGGGTAAGCGCAAGAAGCAAAAAGCAGGACTTAATCGCTCAATTCTGGATGTAGGTTTTGCAACAATTGGGCAATTTTTTAGCTACAAGTCAGCTGAGGCAGGTGGATTCTACCTGGAGTCTCGAACTCGTGAACTTAAGCCTACGCAGAGATGTGTCAAGTGTTGGGAGCTAACACCTAAAACTTTGGCCGATAGAATCCATGTTTGCTCTAACCCTGATTGCCGTCATACCGAAGACCGAGATATCAATGCGGCTCAAGTCAATCTAACTTGGGCACGGGGTCAGGAACTGTCCTCGTCAGACGTCGAGTCGTCAAGCTCTACTTCATGCGGAAGCATGCGGCAACTTGGGGCGAAGAAGCGTCGGAAACCTAGCTGTCAGTTAGATGGGGAATTAGAAACCCCATCCGCCTGTGCGGTGGGGTAGTTCATAGTTCAACAGATGCCGTGGAATAGTGAATGATGGCGAGAAAGCGAATAGGCAGCTCAACCAGCTTCTCGGGACCGTGGGGAATATCCCCTCGAAAGGTCAATGAGTCTCCTGGCTCTAGTAGGTAGGTAGACTGACCGTGGCGATACTCAATCCTGCCTTCTAGCATGTAAATAAACTCAACTCCCAGATGCTCAAAAGTGGGGAAGACTTCGGAAGCATCATCCATTGTGATTAAAAACGGCTCGAACAGTTTGGTTGGACCTTGGTCGTATGCCAGCAAATGATAGGTATGCCCCCGTTTGGTCCCCCGACGCACGACCTCCATCCCCTGCCCACTTTTAACGAGTTGTGCACTACCTTCTGGCATGTTGTAGTTGCGGAATAGGGTTGAAAGCGAAACACCAAGGGAACTGGCAAGTTTTGCCAATGTCTCTAAGCTGGTAGCGGTTTGGGCGTTTTCAATTTTGGACAACATGCCACGGGAAATACCGGTTTGCTCGGCGACTTCAGCGATCGTTAACCCATGTTTCTGGCGGAGTTCACGAATGGTGTTGCCGACATACCGCTCCAGTGAGTGATCAGCGGTAGTTTGTTCTATATGGTTTGCCGTAGCATCTGCCATGTCTCTTCTTGATCGCCTGTTCAACTATTTTGAATAATAGCAAGAAATTTTGTTGACACATATGAATAAAAAGTGCATGATAGTCACTAAAGTGTCCTGCTGAGAATTTTCAAATGCTCTTACGCCTGCTGAAATTTGCAGCTAAAAAGCATCCGGAACCACGGATGTTCCGCCATCACGATCGCCTCAAATCTAGCTACGAGGCGGTGATTATCGGTGGCGGTGGTCATGGATTAGCAGCTGCTTATTATCTGGCACGCGATCACGGCATGAATAATGTAGCAGTGCTGGAACGCGGGTACATCGGCGGTGGTAACACGGGGCGCAACACGACGATTATTCGCTCGAACTATCTTACGCCTGAAGGGGTGAAATTCTACGATGAATCGGTGCGGCTCTGGCAGGATTTGTCGCAAGACTTTGACCTGAATTTGTTTTATTCCACGCGAGGTCACTTCACCTTAGCCCATACAGACTCAGCGGTGCGGACGATGCGCCAGCGTGCGGAAGTGAACAAACACTTCGGCATTGATAGTGAATTAGTTAGTCCAAAAGAAATCCAGAAAGCCTGTCCGCACCTGGATCTGACCTGTGGTGGACACGCCCCGATTTTAGGTGCGCTCTACCATGCACCCGGTAGCATTGCCCGTCATGATGCAGTTGCATGGGGCTATGGTCGCGGCGCAGATGCGCGGGGAGTGGAAATCCATCAGCAAACGGAAGTGCTGGGGATTACGGTTGAGTCTGGCAAGGTTACAGGAGTGCAAACTACACGCGGTCAGATTTCCACACCCCGTGTCCTGTGTGCAGTCGCGGGATTTACCCCTCGCGTTTTGCAAATGGTGGGACTGCGATCGCCCCTATATATCCACCCACTGCAGGCGATGGTGAGCGAACCCATGAAGCCCTGGCTCGATCCGATTATTGTTTCTGGCAGTTTGCATGTTTATGTGAGTCAGACGGCGCGGGGTGAGTTGGTTATGGGTGCCTCACTCGATCCCTACGAACTGCACTCCACGCGCTCAACCCTAGATTTTGTCGAAGGACTCGCCGCGCAGGTGCTCGAACTGTTCCCCTGCCTCTCCCACGTCAAAGTTGTGCGCCAGTGGGCAGGCATGGCAGATATGACGCCGGAATTTGCGCCCATTATGGGTCTCACCTCAATCAACGGCTTTTATCTTGATGCGGGTTGGGGCACTTGGGGCTTTAAGGCAACGCCCGTATCTGGCAAGACGATGGCGTATACCGTGGATACAGCGATCGCCCTCTGCGGTACATCGGTAAACGAACTGCTGCTGCAAACCTGTAATATCAACTTTCGTGCCTTATCTCTAGAGGAACGCCCCGTGATTTTAACTTCAATGGTAGGTGTGGCAGTGACGATCATTCCTGGTGAACGCGCGGGAGCGCCATTCTATCGCATTTGGTGTGATGGTACGTTTGGGGTGTATATATGGCGAACATTGTTAGCGATCGCTCAAGACCTGGGTGGTGGTGCAGTTGGCGCAGAAATTGTTTTGTAGAGGGCAGACCGTTTGCCCTGACAGGCATCAATCGGAATGGAAAGTGCAACGGTATCTGGAGTTTTTCTCAACTATGTGCGGAATTGTTGGACTACTGATTAAAAAACCTCAACTGCGGGAATCACTGGGTGAACTGATGGTGCCCATGCTAATTGGGATGAGCGATCGCGGACCTGATTCAGCCGGACTTGCCGTGTTTACAGAAACCATAGCAGAACATAAGCGCAAGTACAGCCTCTACTCTGGCGGGATTTCTAACTGGGCAGGATTCGAGCAGGACTTTCAAACTCATTTTAAGGTTGCGCCTAACGTAGAAACTCACGGCAATCACGCGATATTGATTTCTGACCTCACACCTAAAGTCATCAAGCAGTGGCTCAAGGAACACTATCCGCAACTCCATGTGCTGTCAACAGGTCGCATGATCGACCTATACAAAGATGCTGGCAAGCCCACAGACGTTGCCGAGCGCTACAACTTCAAGTCTCTTAAAGGCTCTCATGTAGTCGCCCATACCCGCATGGCAACAGAATCGGCTGTAACGCCTGCCCACGCTCACCCATTTACGGCTGGGGAAGATTTCTGCCTGGTGCATAACGGCTCTCTCTCTAATCCCAATGAAATTCGCCGTAAACTCGAACCCCGTGGCATTCATTTTGAAACCGATAACGATACCGAAGCAGCTTGCCGTTTCCTAGAATGGCGGATGCGCGAAGGAGATGATCTAGAAACCGCTCTCAAGCAAGGGTTTGAAGAGTTAGATGGCTTTTATACCTTCTTGATGGGCACTGCTGACAAACTCGCTTTGGTGCGGGATGCGTTTGCCTGTAAACCTGCAGTCGTTGCGGAAACGGATGATTATGTGGCGATCGCATCTGAGTTCCGCGCCCTCGCCCATCTGCCCGATATGAAGCACGCTCATATTTACGAACCGGCACCGGAGGAAATATATGTATGGAAAGTCTGACATTCGATCTTGCTCAAACTCCCCTCCGCGGAGTGAACCACTTTCTCCACCACGACCTCATCCACAATAATGGAAAAACGGTCAGGATTCTCAACCCAGATGGCGCACATAACCTGGCAGTTGGACTAGACGCGCCGACCAAAGTGGAAATTATGGGTCATGCAGGCTACTACGCCGCGAGCATGAATAAACAGGCGTTTGTGACCCTATATGGCAATGTAGGTACTGGAGTCGCCGAAAACATGATGTCTGGTCGGGTGTATGTGAAAGGTTTTGCATCGGTTTCTGCTGGAGCCTCCGCTCAGGGCGGACTCCTGATCATTGAGGGAGATGCTAGCCTGCGTTGCGGCATTTCCCTCAAAGGTGCAGACATTGTTGTGGGTGGGAGTGTAGGTAGTTTTTCTGCATTCATGGCGCAAGCCGGACGGATCGTGGTCTGTGGCAATGCGGGAGATGCATTGGGAGATTCGCTCTACGAGGCAGTGATTTATGTGCGTGGCACGATCAAATCCCTCGGTGCCGATGCCCAAATTGAACCTATGTCTGAAGCAGATTACACGGCAGTTAGTGAACTGCTAGACAAAGCAGGTTTCTCGTACAGCCCCAAGGAATTCAAGCGTGTCGCTTCCGCAAAGCAACTTTATCACTGGAATGCAGATGCAAATCAGGAGTATTAAGGATAACTATGAACCACCCTCAATCTAACCCATCCATTTCACGTGAAGAGTCCTGGGGCTATGACCGCCGCACCCTCGACTACATCCAAAACGCCGCTGCACATGGTCTCTACGAAATTCGCGGTCTCGGTGCCAAGCGCCGACTGCCCCATTTCGATGATCTGGTATTTCTCGGTGCATCGCTCTCGCGCTATCCGTTGGAAGGCTATCGCGAAAAATGTGTTACGAAAACTATTCTCGGCACCCGCTATGCCAAAAAACCGATTGAACTAGAGATGCCAATTACGATTGCTGGAATGAGCTTTGGCTCGCTGTCTGCCAACGTCAAAGAAGCGCTCGGACGTGCCGCTACCGAAACGGGCACGTCCACAACTACAGGCGATGGCGGGATGACTTCGGAAGAACGGCTTTCCTCAAAAACCCTGATTTACCAATGCCTGCCGTCCCGCTACGGATTCAATCCAGACGACTTGCGCAAAGCTGATGCTATTGAGATTGTGATTGGTCAGGGAGCAAAACCCGGTGGCGGCGGTATGCTTTTGGGACAGAAAATTAATCCACGGGTGGCTCAGATGCGAACTCTACCCGCAGGAGTTGATCAACGCTCAGCTTGTCGCCACCCAGATTGGACAGGTTCAGATGACTTGACAATTAAAATTCAGCAGCTGCGAGAACTGACAGACTGGGAAAAACCCATCTACATTAAGGTAGGTGCGGCGCGCACTTTTAACGATGTCAAACTCGCCGTTCATGCCGGAGCCGATGTAATTGTTGTGGATGGAATGCAAGGGGGAACTGCTGCAACGCAAACAGTGTTTATTGAGCATGTTGGTATTCCCACACTGGCAGCCGTGCGACAGGCGGTAGATGCGCTAGAAGACCTAAACATGAAGGGCGAGGTGCAGCTGATTGTCTCTGGCGGCATTCGCACAGGGGCTGATGTTGCCAAAGCGATCGCGATGGGTGCGGATGCCGTGTCGATTGGTCAGGGTGTCCTCGTTGCCTTGGGCTGCAACAGTGAAACCTACATCCAAAATGGCACTCACCATTCAGCCATCGAGGACTACACGGCACTCAATACGGCACCTGGTTACTGTCATCATTGCCATACTGGGCAGTGTCCTGTGGGTGTGACTACGCAAGATGAGCTCTTGGAAAAACGGCTTGAACCGGAAGTGGGTACCCGCCGCGTCAAGAATTATCTCAAAACCCTGAATATGGAGTTAACGACTATTGCCCGTGCTTGCGGTAAGCAGAATGTCCATCACCTGGAGCGGGAAGACCTGGTTGCCCTAACCGTCGAGGCAGCGGCAATGGCACGTCTCCCTCTCGCCGGAACCGATTGGACTCCAGGTTGGCAGTGAAGTCTCAGAAGATAAAGCTAAACATAATGCAGAATATGCGGATAAAACTCTACATGTGGAACTGCTAAAAGTCAACCCTCACACCTCTAACTCGCTATGGCACAAATCACGATCAACATTCCCGACGACCTAGCCCAGCGACTTGAGCAGTTTCAAGCCCAACTGCCCCAGGTGCTAGAGCTTGGCTTACAAGAGTTTCAATCCCAGCAACGGCAATCTAATTTTCTGGATGAGCAAGACATCATTACCCTACTTGCCAGCCAGCCCACCCCAGAGCAAATTCTGGCGATTCGCCCTTCACCAGAGTTTCAGGCGCGGGTGAGCGATTTACTGGCACAAAGTAAAGGCGGGACGCTTTCCGCCAAAGGAGAAGCAGAGCTAGAGCGATACCTCACTCTGGAACACCTGATGCGTCTGGCTAAGGCTCATGCTCTGGCACAGCTTCAGTAGCAACCATGAGTAACTATGTGCCAGATCCCCTGCGCCGACAGGTTATCGAACGAGCGAGCGAGCACTGTGAATATTGCCGCTTTCCTCAAAGTGTTACCCTAATCGCCTTCGAGATGGAGCACATCATTTCTGAAAAACACAAGCTACAGGGTTTTGGTGAGGCAGAGGTTCAAGGTTGTTTATGGGGCGAATCAGGTTGAATCAATGGTGATAGTGGCCTACGCTATTAGCCTAAGTTCCCGCTCTAGGTACGATGAAGTTTGAAATTCTCACACCTTTCGGCTTTACAGTTAGAACATCGGACAGCTATTGGCAGAGGTTGTTCACCAAGCATCCTGATATTGAGGAATTGGCAGAACTGATTCGGTTGGCTTTATCCTCGCCAGACGAAGTTCGGCGCAGTAGCCGAGATGCCGAAGTGTTGCTGTTTTATCGACTACGTTACGAGGAAAGGTGGGCGGTTGCAGTAGTTCGACGCTTAAATGGAGATGGATTCTTAATCACGGCTTACCAAACCGATGCAATCAAAGAGGGTGAGACAATATGGCTCAAATAAAAGTGTTTTATGAACCTGAGACAGAATTGCTCAGTGTGTTTTGGCAAGCCCCAAGAAAAGAGCAGATTTGTACTGAACTTGGAGATGGTGTCATTTTGATCAAAGATGCGTCGAGCGGTGAGCCCATCGGATTAGAGGTTCTGTCTTACCATCCAGGAGATGGGCGTTTTGATGCCGTAAGTGTTGAGTTAGGTCAGTTAAGTCAGATGCAGCCAGCCACCTAACACGGCGTTGGTTCCGACCGTATCAAGCTTATCTGTGGGAGCCAAAGGTTGTCTGTGGCGGCTCAACTGTGTCGTTTGACCGCTGAGTAGTCGGTGGGGTTGCAACCGGAAGGTTATCTATGAGACGTAACCGCTAAGTAGCGATGAGTTCTCTGTTGAGGCGTAATCAATATCGACTTGAGCCTCTACAGTTGAGAATTTAAGTCTATAAACAAACAAGCGTACTATAATCGATTGAATAAGGTTATTGTGGAGCAATGGTTCTTTATTCGCTAGGGTTAGATTTTGTGGAGAAAGTAGCTACTTCTGTAGTAGCTGGATCTATAGCTACAAGGATCTCCCAGCGATTGGGCAATAAAAAAAGTTACTAAATCCCTTTTAGGAATTGAAACTTTTTAATATCCGCGCAAACTAGTCTAAGAACCTTGCATCGGGCTCTCGATGGACCGTAGTTGGCGCTAGTAGAGTGGGCGTTATCCGGCTTTGTGATATGAAAACCTTTACTGCTATCGTCGAAAGAGATCCTGACACCAAGCTCTACATCGGCTATATCCCTGGCTTTCCTGGAGGGCATTCTCAAGGAGAAACCTTAGATGAGTTGCAGGAAAATCTACGTGAAGTGATTGAGATGCTTTTAGAGGATGAGGATCTGGTGTTCGAGACGGAGTTTGTGGGCACACAACAGATTGTGATTCAGTAGAGCATGAGTAACGTTCCTATTCTGAAAGCACAAGAAGTTGTACGAATATTGGAGAATCTTGGGTTTGCAGAGGTACGTCAGAAAGGTTCACACAAACAGTTTCGTCACAAAGATGGAAGAGGAACAACAGTCCCATTTCACAAAGGTCGAGACATATCACCAAGATTACTACGACAGATTGCGAGTGATATTGGTTTGACGGTTGAAGAGATGCTGGAGTGGCGGTGAGCTCTAACAACGCATTGCAGCCGACCGCATCAAGGTTATCTGTTGAGATCGAGAGGCTATCTCTGCGGCGGCTGAATTTAGCCGCTAGTCTGCAAGATAGTCGGTAAGGACAAAGCAGTTTTAAGGGTATCGGTGAAGCAATTAATATTGTGAGATACGCAACTTACCCTCCTAAGCATGACTCACCCGCAACCTCAGTTGATTGATCTGCCCCAAGTAAAGGCTTGGCAGGGCATTTTGCCACGATATCCTTTGCTCTCTAGTAATTCAGCCGGTTGGCAGGGCATTCACCTGGAGTATCATCAACAACCCGCTCATGACACGCCAGATTATTGCTTTCCGAGTCATCTACTCAGCATCGGACTAGGCTATCGAGCAAAGGAATTTCGAGCCAATGGGCGACTCTACACAGATTTTGTCGTGGGCAACGTCGAAATTTGCTCCGCTCATCAGAGTTTAAGGACACAGGCTTATGGCGAAGCTGAATTTCTGTTATTGGCAATTGATAAGCAATTTTTTAACCGTGCAGATTGTGAAGCGGTTGACGACAGACCCATTGAACTCATACCGCAGGTATTTGGACAAGATCCCCTGATTTATCAGATGGGGTTAGCCCTTAAGCAGGAATTGGAGTTTAACCGCCAAGATAGTCGCCTGTATGCTGAAGCGATCACAACTGCGCTGGCTGTCCACTTGATACAACGCTATAGTGTGCATCGTACTGAAATAAAACAATATTCGGGGGGATTACCCCAGTCGTTGTTACGCCCGCTCATTGGACAATAATTCTTGAATTTTGAATTCAATGAGCGATCTTGTTTTTCTATCTGCTCACCATTTGGCGCAAATGATTCAGAAGCGTCAAGTTTCAGCCTTAGAGGTTCTAGAGGCACATCTTAAGCAAATTGCGGCACACAATTCGGAGATCAATGCGTTGATTACGATCAACGAGGATAACGCAAGACAACAGGCAAAAGCAGCCGACCAAGCCCTCACAAATGGCGAGAATTGGGGAGCCTTACATGGTGTGCCAATTACGGTTAAAGATGTGTTTGAAACCGCAGGGCTACGCACGACTTGCGGTTGGCAAGGGTTAGCAGATTATGTGCCCGCTCAAGACGCAACAGCAGTGGCACGGCTGAAGTCCGCAGAGGCAGTGATTCTGGGCAAAACGAATCTGGCGATTTTGGCATCCGACTTCCAATCCAACTCAGATTTTGGACGAGTTAACAATCCCTGGAACTTGAGCTATACGGCTGGCGGCAGTAGTGGCGGTAGCGCGGCGGCGGTGGCGGCTGGCTTTTCACCCCTAGATTTGTGTTCTGGCATGGGTGGCTCAGGACGCATTCCGGCTCATTTCTGTGGTGTATTTGGCATGAAGCCAACCGAATTTCGAGTTCCGATGACCGGAGCGTGGGCACAGCCGCTTGAAGGCGATCGCGGACTTCAATTAATGTACATGGCAGGTGTAATGACGCGATCAGTTGCAGATTTAAAGCTCTGGTTATCTTTGGTCGAGGGAGCAGATAACCACTCGTGGTATGTCCCTCCAACTCTCTTTGAAAGGTTAGAAGACCTTCCCTTCAAACATTACCGAGTGGCGTGGACAGATAGCTTTGGCGCGGTTCCTGCCTCTGCTGAAGTTTGTACTGTGCTGGAACGAGTCGCGCAAACTCTGATTGATGAAAATTGCATCGTTGAGAAGTTAAATCCACCAAATTTTGATTTTACATTTGCCCTTGAAACCGTTGGAAATTTAATTGGGGCTTGGGTAAGCAGCCGACCCATTCCAAAGCGTCCAACGTTAAGAGATGATTTACGACGTTTGATCGCAGGTGGAACCGCAATTAACAGTGTGTTGCGGGGAACTCGCCTTAATTTGCGACAATACGGAGCCGATGCAGTTCAGCGCGATCGCTTCACCACCGAACTCGAACACTTTTTAACCAAATGGGATGTTTGGCTATGTCCTACAGTCGCGATTCCTGCCTTTGCTCATCAACCGACGGGGAAGTCCTTGGAGATTGATGGAGTGTCTGTCAATTACTTATCGACTGGCGTTAACTATACAGGTCTGTTTACCCTAACGGGTCATCCTGTAGTGGTTGTGCCTGTTGGTCAGACTAAAATAGGGTTGCCAATTGGGATTCAAGTCGTTGGGCGACGGTGGCAGGATTATGCTTTATTAGAGTTTGTAGAGAAGTTGAGCAGCAGGTTTGGGACTTGGCAACGTCCATTAGGTTACTGAAAGAATTGCGTTGACTCATGATGTTGGTCTATTGGCTGGGGTGATCGCAGGCTAACGATGCAGTGCAGCGGACATGGCATAGTTAACAACTGCGTGCACCGGATTGACGAACGATCCTTGTGCTAAGTTCAAGCTGATCTGCAACCGGTGACGCTAGCCGTTATGCTGCTCAATTTACTGGTCGAGACGAATACATGAATTTACAGAACCTGAAGTGGACGAAGAATATAAAACCAATGGGGCAGGAGCCTTGGGCTTATCAGTCGGGTAATTGGTTGGAATAATCTTTCCGGCTCTACAAAAGCGGATGAGGTATTTGGCTACCCAGTCAAATTACAGGGTGGCGATGTGATTCTGGAAACTATGCCTACTTTTCAACAGCATTGGCAGAATCAGGGTGATTTAACTGCATTCTAAGAGCGTGTTTGGACTACGCTCAACTTGCCTGCAAGAAGCGATAATGGCTAGGGTGCCATTTTCATTGTAAGAGTGTAGTAGCCATGACTGAGTTACTTGAACGTGCGATCGCCAGGTTGAAAACCTTGCCTGCAAGTGAGCAAGATGCGATCGCTTCAATGATTCTGGAAGAACTTGAAGACGAGCTGCGCTGGGATGAAGCATTCTCGCGTTCCCCAGATGCTCTTGCTAAACTCGCAGCTTCAGCAATGGCTGAGTATCATGCAGGCAAAACTCAAGAACTCGATCCAAAAACATTGTGAAGTCACGCACTACAGCCCAGTTCCGTAAATTGTTTGCTGATTTACCTGAACAAGTTCAAGAGCAGACACGTGCAGCGTATCGCCAGTTCAAGGAAGATCCAAGCCATCCAAGTCTGCGTTTCAAGAAGGTGCATCCAGAGTTACCAATCTACTCTGCCCGAATTAGCAAAAATTGTAGAGTAGTTGGTCAGTTGGATGGAGATACTGCAATCTGGTTTTGGGTTGGTTCACACGCAGAGTACGACAAGTTTTTGGGGCAGTTGTAGCGGCGCAGCATAACATAAAGCCCGTTGCAGCAGACTGACTCAAGCCCCTAGTGCATTGCCGAAGATACTTACAGCGGCTGAATGGGGTCGTTATGCGGCTTCGGTTTAGAGATAGGGCGATACTGGAAGCTTGTCTAACAGCCTATACTTAGGCGTTAGATCACTCTTGCACCACTAATACCGCTCCAGCCAAGGCCAGAGCATAGTCATCCACTGCTGCACCCGTGCCACCTGTTACGTTCCAATTGCCATTAGAGCGCGAACTGCATAGCTCCGACAGAAATAAATGGCGCCGCTGAAACTTTCGATTCTGGAGGATGGCTGGACAACTCCGATTGTCACTCTGCCTGAGCTGGATGGACGCTACCAGATTGTGGATAGATTCCATAGGTGGAAGGTATCAGCTGATCTGCAAGTCTATGATTTGACCAATTTACCTTGGGGGACCACTAGCGTCCTTGGCTCAGTCGGTTAGTTGGCTACTGGGAGCAACAGACTACATCACTGGCAGTAAGGGCATTAGGGATGATTAACAGCAAGTACCCACTATACGCATGATGTCTTGTCACTATGCGTATGGATGACGCTTAAGAGCTAGGGGAATTTTCGCCTTCAGCCCGTTGTTTGATGAGTTGCTCGGCCTTGGCCCACCCAGCCTCATCTAAATTAGCTGGAATGCTTATTAAGGTGGGGTCGTCTTTCATTCGTTCCATGTAAATATCCCAAGCTTGCTCATCCTCTCGGTGAGATAAAACATAAGCTCGGAGTTCGGTGTTACTCATTTGATTGAAGTTAGTCATTCTCAAAATTCCATTCCCCGCTCGGCGGGATAACAACAAGAATTGTTTCACCTGCAAGAATTACAATTTGTTTGATTTTTGAGTCATATCGAAACAAATGTATATCGACGTAGCAGTTGGAGAGCCACTGACAGCACCGGACGGCACTAAAGGCTTGTTCTACCGTAGGCAAATTGTCGCTTCCTCCATAGCGTAGTACATAAAACGAGTGCCCTAGATAGTGTACTGGGGCCGTGTCTGTCAATTAAAACTCAGCAGGTTCTTCACGTAAGCTGGCACGAGGTAGCTATGAGCGAGTTGCTGAAACCCGTATAAACGACACAGCCCGCCATTCAAAGGGGGTTTCGGTGTATGGAGAATAGGAGATTCGAACTCCTGACCTCTGCGGTGTGATCGCAGATAGCAGGCTATCTAATTCTTTGCTCCATAAGGCTTACAGCTATTCTCAATAATAAGTATCTCAAATCTATCTCAATTCCAGGATTTCCTGACACTAGCAGCATCCTTAGACGGGAGTTAATACTGGTTAAAGAGCTTTTAGGGCATGGTAAATTTGGATACTGACTCAAGGTTGAATTTGACCGCAGGTCTCGTCAATAGGGTCTGGCACTCAGAGCCTGGTCAATGCTGTTCGGTTAAATAAAGTAGGAGAGCGCCTTTCTTTCGTTTTTAAATTGTTTTTCCTACGAAGAAAGTTACTTGTAGTATCACCAGTCAATCTCACCCTTGAACACCTCAACCGTGCCAGGTAAGACCGCTCCATATCATTAAAGTAGTCAAATTAGTTATGTTCGAAATAGGTTACTTTAGCATTGCTGTACTAACTTGAGTAGCTTCAGTTTTATTGTGCTGCCAAATAACTTGGATAATCTTATTGCTAATATCTTCATTTATTTCTGGGAAAACAGAACTATAAAAAATTAAATCCTCTGGGCTTTTAGCTCTATAAGTATCATTTTTAATAAGGCGATCAAAATAACCTTTTGCAAGGTCATCTACTAGCGTTCTTATCTCTGGATACTTGTTTATCGCTTTCGACAAAATTTCTGAATCTTCCCATTTAGTACACAAGCTTGGTGGTTCTTTTTCATATCGTGAATCAGCTCTGCATGTACCTATCAGTCCATGTTCCCACAATTCTAAAGCTATCAAATGTCCTTCAGTTGCCGAATTTAGATGATTCGTAAATTCAGTATTATTTTGAGAAAGTTTTGCTTCATCAACTTGTTCCACATCAAACTTTAGTTCTTTAACTTCTTGAGCATAATCAATTTTATTAATTCCAACTTCTATGTCTGAGTTAAGCCTTTTTAATTTATCCAAGGCGTTTTTTGCTTCTTTAGACTGACTTAAGTTATCAGACTGAATTAAGTTAGTAGAACAACTGATCATTAAAGGGATTAATATTATAGTTACAGTGATGGTAGAAAGAATATCAAAGAAAAAATATTTTTCTATATTTTTTGATTTCATAGTCTTCAGATCATGGTAAATTTGCCTTTACTATGAACATTATTGACCTTTTAAGTTCAATTTAAATCAGTAAAAACCCTTAACGTGAGCAGTTTTTTACGCCTTGTGATAGTGTGAACGGGTAAGTTCAGGCTATTAGAGCTATTTACAATTGGCAGTAGAGTCTTACGCTATGGGTATGAGAAGTGCAAATATTTTTGGGAAATCTATGCTGTGAGCAAGTTTGACGGTATCTAGTCTAATCAGTGTTTCCCGGCGTAAGCTCTTCCCACACGTTGGTGATCGTCTGCTGACTCCTGACCCTTCACTCGCAGGTGATGGAGATCAATTATCCGAATTCGGATGATTCAAGCACAGCAAGGGTTTCTGACTGAGAATGCTGTCCTAGCGACTATTTAATCTTTTAGTGGCTATATGCTAGCTTAGCTATGAGTTCTGTCGCCGCCTATGTCTTGTCTGGGCGGTTTTCCTTAGCTAAGTTAGCAACGGTTTCAGCCAGTTTGCCCTTTTCTAATACGCTGAAACCCATCTGCTTGCAGCTGACGCGCTCTTTCCCTACTAACTCCAATCCGCTCCCCAATTTGGCCTAAAGTGAGTGGCTTATCATCAGCCAGACCAAATCGCAGACAGATAACTCGGCGTTGGTTATCACTACAGTGAGCCAGCAGTGCTTCAATACAATCGGCGTCATCCTCCATCTCCAGAAAATCTTCTGGCGTCGGCAATTCTGAAGCAAACAGCTCAACCATCGGCGTATCGCAGTTTCTACCTACCAGCGAGTCGATTGAGCAACTGTGTTGAGAAGCTTGCAGCCAAAATGTTATCTGCTCCGATGTCGTTCCCATGGCTGACGCTAGCTCTGCTAAAGTCGGGTTCCTACCCAACTTCTGCGCTAGTTCTCGACGTGTTCTCTTGACTTTGTTAAGTTGCTCGGTGATGTGAACTGGCAAACGGATTGTCCGGGCTTGCTGTGCGAGCACACGGGTTATAGATTGTCTAATCCACCAATAGCAATACGTGCTCAGTTTGTAACCTCTCGCCGGATCAAACTTCTCTATGCCGCGCACAAGGCCGACCGTTCCCTCCTGAATTAAGTCGAGGAATTCGATGCCGCGCTTCTGATATTTTTTGCCGACAGAGACTACCAATTTTAGGTTTGAGCGAACCATCTTATCTTTGGCACGTTGCCCCTGCTTCTGAATGCGCTCTAACTCCTCGGCGTCGGCATCAGGAGGTGGGTTCATCATTAGTTGAACCTTACGCCCCAATTCAAGTTCCTCTTCAGGCGTCAACAGTGGATAGCGACCAATTTCTGTGAGGTAGGCACGAACCGGATCACGCGGGGAGTCAAGGAGTGCTGGCATCGTTCTGTTTATTGAGGACATCAAAGTTTCTGTTTTTCAATGCATTGAGTAGATTTCCATCCATCGCCAAGGTTCATTATTTTTTGCTATTAATGCCGAGCCAGCCAAAGCTAGACAATAGTCATCCACACCCACACCCGCGCCGCCAGTGACGTTCCAACTACCACTAGCGCGATACTCAACAATCAAGTTTTTTAACTGCTGGACACTTCTAGAATGCTGATAAAGCTCGATACTTCCACTAGTGAATAGTTCCCTTAACTTAGTAAATGCCTGGATTTTAGTCGGAGTTGTCCAGGTAAGTTCCTCAATATTCAGCGTCTGAGAGCGCAGATGCTGAATAGTACTTTGGGAATTGTATTGATCTAAAACTATTTTTCTAAACCCGTAAACTTCATTATGTTGAACTATCCAACTTTCCACCTCGCTAATACTGACTTGATTTTTCTTGCCGCCATCATTCCACGTACAGCCGAATTCATGCCATTTATCAACTACTAAAACATTGTTGTCGTAATGCACAATCACGGCAACATAAGAATCTCTTCCACCTTTGCTGGGGTCGAGCGAAAGAAAATAAGCTCCCTTAAATTTGTCTTGCGGTAATAGTATTGAACGCTCGTGATTGACGCAGGTATCAATTACTTCTGCTGGCAAGAAAGAAGATAGGCTATTTGTCCACTGCGCTCCATACTCAGCAGCAAACACCTCTGGCCCAAGCAGTACTTTCTGCTCCTCAAGAAAATCCTTACTTAAGGTAGGATTCATTACCCAACTTGGTTCACTGGCAGTATAGGCACGTAGATTACCTTTACTAGCCTTGGAGTAAAGTGAGAAGAACAAACCGCTTTGTATCCAAGGGGAACTGGTTAGTAAAATCTTTCCTAGCTTGCCGAACTGAGCAATACTTGGAGACAAACTCTGGTAAAGTTGATCGCCTGAATTGTTGCCGTTGGTATCAGTGAAGTGAGCGGCTTCGTCCATCACCAAGAAGCCCACAGCCATACCTCGGCTACCACGTCCGCTTGAAGGTATGGATCGGAAGACACAACCGTTCACCACCTCTATCTGCTCAGCACTGCCTTTGAGTATCATCGGCCTAAGAACTGGGCTACCCTCTAACATATCTCTCACCATAGAGAGAAAGATTTTAGATTGCTCCAGGTTAGTTGCGATCACCAGGGAGAACCAACGCTCTTTACTCCGCCGGAGTCAATTTATCCACTGTCAGAAACCCGCTACAAACCTGTCATTCCCTAGCCTAGCGCCGCCCCGATTTCAGCCTCTCAACGTATGCAGCATAAGCTACCTCCGCCACGTCCTTGCCGTCGTGCTTGTTCCCGTCACTTTCTTTATTCCCGCTTCCATAACGCTGTTCAACCAACTCTAAAACTAATGCTTCAGGAGTTGTTTTTTCTTCCCGCGCTGCATTTGTAAGGGCAATCGCCGCCGCGTCACTCGTGCGAAGACTAATCAACATACTTTGTCCCTTTATTTGTGTATGACCAACTTGTACCGCGTCAGCACGCCTTTGCAGTCTGACAATATACTGCTGTCGTGCCCGATCTTCTTCTACTCTTAACTGAGCCAGTTCATCGAGCACTTGAACCGCTATGCCCTCACCTTCAAAACTATCCAAACCATCGTAATGGGCTTTCACCTCACTACCCGCTCTACCTTGGCGGACAAGCGCCGCGTGGTTATAACGGCGCTGTGTTTGATAGAGCTTGCCGTCGTCTTTTTTTATTACTTTCGTGGTGTAGCCCATGCTGATTTGTTTGGCAACTCCTGACTTCACTGCTGCGATCGCCTCGGCGTCGTGGAGACTTCCCAGAATCGTAATAAATGGGCTGTCCCTAATTACCTTATGCGAGGTACTGCCGCGTTGAAACTGTCGTACATTGTCAGCAGTAACCCAGGTATTGGGATGCCCTAACGTGATTGGCTTGCCGCACGCGCTTGCCAAAGACTCTTCATCAAACAGTTCATCTTCAGTTACGTATTCTGTTTCAAGACTACCATCCGCACGTTGATAGACCAGGGGACCAACACGACTGAATGTGAGATATAAGTCTAGAAATTTTTCTGGAGTTTCTCTATAACTCGTGATTTGACCAACATCCAAGCGTGGTACTGCACTCAACATAAGCTACTGCCCTTCAAAGTGAATGTTAATCGTTGGAGGGCGACCATAAGAAGTACCATCGCCAAGGCTGAATGTAGCCTGAGAAGGAACCCGCAAAGACTGAGTAACAACACGAATACCATGCTCGTTGGCAACGCTTTTAAGTTCCTCTAAAGCTTCAGAAAACCGACTACAGGCAGCATTGAATCGGGGCAATATTTTTTGTACAGATGTTTCAGTAGCAGTCCTGCGCTTTCCCTCTTGCTCAAGTTGATGAATCTGGTAAATGTCCCTTGTGTGGCAGTTGATTTTATACTCAATCGAGCTGACTACCGAACGAAGCCCTCGAAGCTTTGATAATTGTTCCTGATTAAATTCGGTGGCGTCAGAGTAGCCTTGCGCTAGCCTCTCCAACCGCCTTTTCAAGGAATCTGGATCATGAAGTAACTGCTCTGTATAAAGCGCTTCCGCCTGTTGAGCTTCGGTTAGTTCCTTCTGCCACTCGTCAATTTCAGATTGCAAAAGTTCAATGCGCTCGGTTGGGCTGTGGTGGATGAAGGCTTTAAGTTCGGCTTCTGCCTGTTTGAGTGTTTCCGACGCCCGATCAACCAGCTCTTTACATCTGGATAGTTGTGCTAGCTTTTGTTGATCGTCTGGCTCATGCGATTTCCTATGAACCACACTCTGAAAAACGTTGATTTTTTCCAAATGAGCAATATAGGCTTTTTCATACTCAACAACTAGCTCTCTTTCTTCTGGGTGGGTGAGATGGAAACTTCAACCCCTCATCTCTGTACCAGGTTGGAACCCTTGGAACGTTAGAACCGGCAGAAGTCATCCGCCCGTACATAACTAAATGATCGGCACTCATAAACTTTCTTCCAAAACAAATTAAATTAATTTGACGTGTTCATTTGCGTGCTAGTTCAAATGTACCACTATCAACACTTATGCGTATAGTTATCGCCCTCGACCCGATTTGTACTGAGCATAGGTTTGAAGGGCTTGTTTTGCTCCAGTCAGCAACTTAATAGATCCTGGGCGTCGGCTTATCTGCTCAACAAGCCGATGACAATCAGTAATTAGTATTTGCCATTGATCAAGAGGTTGGTGGGGTTGACTCATGTTTTGATTCCTATTGCTAAGGTAAGCGCCTTCAATTCTGCTGCTGGCAACGTAAACAGCAGCGCTTGCAGTATCTTTATCTGTGCGTCAGATGACGTAGCATCCTAGATAGACTGAAAATCCTTTTTCCCGTACACTTCAAGGACACCTTGCACCCCGTCTAACAGTTCTTCTGGGGGCGATTCTGCTAGCAGTGGGAGATATTTACTGCTCACCCAGTGCGTTTCATCCGGGTCTGGGGGTGGCTCATGAGTTTTACTACTTTTGCTATTGGTGTGATCTAATAGCGTTTGTAGTAAAACTCTAAACTTAGAAATGTACTGTTGAGAGTAGCCAGTTAGCGCCGCAAGAGTAGTTTGGGTTATCTTCTCCCCAGTAGTTTTCAGTTGGTTTACAGCCGCACGAATAGCAATCTCAACTCGCTCGACTTTGGTAGCCGCGTCGGGCGTGATGTCGGAAGCCTTCTTGAGAGTCACTTGGATGTCAAGTGGGTAGTCGGCAACGAAGTAGACTTTAAGTTGCTGACCAGGTCGCCGGTGAGCGCGCAGCCGTCCAAATGCTTGATGAATGTCTGCTAGGATGCGACGACGGCAGAAGTCGTGGAAATCTGGGTCAGCCGAGACTTCCATTTCAAAGTGAGGTTGGATGCCGTCTGGTAACACCGCGTTGAGCTGGATGGGGTACTTGACTCGCTCGGTCCCTTCCTTGGGAGTGTGACCGAACAATATGGTAAACTCAGCCTCCAGGTCGCTCAGGCTGCGGCAAGGCACTCCGACTAAGGCCAGAGTATCAACATCCTCAAGATCATTCACGCCACGCGAATCAACCCACCACCGCCGCCTGCCGTTGCCCTCCGACGTGTGGCGCTTGAAGTCGATTACAGCCGTCTTGCCAGGTGTGCCCTGTTGAATCTGGTTGATAATGGCATCGACTCGCTTCTGGCAGAATTCGGAGCGATCGCTACCAACGCCCAGCCGCCCCATTGTCGCCACCTGGATAACTTCAAGGTTGCCGGTATCCGGTATAGCCTGCCGCACAGTTAAGATTTCCGTTGGGTCAATCCCCAACACCCGCGCTAAGTCCCCAGATGCAGCCGTGGCATCCAAGAAGATATTTGCCTTAGCAGAGCGGGCGATTTGTACCAGCCGCAGGTCAGGCAAGGTAATGGTGAGAGTGCCATGCTGAACCCTCAACGCCCCGACCACGTTGCCTGACATCACATCTAGAAAGTCTGGAACCCAGTTAAGAGCTAGCGTCTGCTGACCTGCTCAGCCGTCTGCGCGTCCGAGTCAGAGAAATGCTTCCTGAGTTTACTGGGTAAGTCTGCCAGATCTACGCCATACCCCTCAGTTGCGTTGAGGAAGCTTAGGTCTGGCAGCAACACCTTTGCTATTACAGCAGCATCAACACTCTCCAACTTAGGTAGCGCTCTCCGAATCTCAGCATCTTTCCAACCGTATCTGTTCACTTGTTGTAGAACACCTGAGAGATATGGATGTAGCGCCAACAAAACGGGCCGGAGTAGATCAAAGACTTCTGGTAGCTTGAGGGCTAAGCTAGCGATCGCATGTTGCAGATCATCTACCGTAACTGAGATTGAGCGATGGGCTTTGACTAGTTCCATGGCTTCATCCCAAAACAGAACCACGTCACCATAGTCATACTCATCTTGGCTGGGCAAACTGTCGGGATGTGCCCTTAGACGTGGTTGCCTTAATGATTGCGCTCGGTCGTGCAGGAACCCAAACACAGCACCTGCTTGGCAAGGTTCCAGGTATGGGCAAGTCTGGCAGATGAGTCCAGATGTGTCAGCACCTTGAACATTCTTTCCCCGAAGTGCGTTAACAGTTGACCTTCTAGCGCAGTTGGGTGAGATTACGTAGGGTTGACCCGAATTCGCCCGTCGTAATTTCCCAAACTGGTCCCTAACTAACCCGTTATGTCGAGCCTCTAAGTCAGGCCACGATTTGAGTGTTGGCGTGCTGGGGTTACGATGTTCGCTACTGAGGTAAATCAATTGTCGTGCGTCAAATAACTCTGGCGTAGCCATACCCGCGTAATAGCTCTTGCCGCAGCCAGTCGGGTCAGTAACCAAGATATTTTTGCCCCCCCGCTTGACGACTTCACCCCATACGTCGAGCTGCTCATTCGGCTGATATTCAATCGCGGGTGAAGAGGTGGTAGCATCTGCCTTGACCTTAGTTTTATCTCTAGGACCGAAGCCCCAAGGTGACTTAGGATTGTGGATTAAATAACATCCATAATCATTCCCCCTGCGGCTTGGCCGTATAATTCCATTGCGGCAAATAATCGTCAAACACGATTTCCATGGTTTGCTTAAACTGCTCAGTGACTTGGC
>JAABUQ010005424.1_pt1 | contig 20391 bp, 25 predicted proteins | sample 5560001 | NCBI WGS metagenome assembly JAABUQ01 (sample SAMN10711888, study PRJNA513371) | rock metagenome | isolation source: Antarctica rocks | place: Antarctica: Victoria Land, Finger Mt nord | collected 2015-12-18
CGGCCGCCGCGCCCGCCTACCGCACCTTGCCGTTCACCTTCACGGTCGGACCCGGCGCGGTCTTTATCCTTCCGGGGCTGAACCCCGCCACCGTCTCCCTCGCGATCGCGCCGGGGCTGCTGAGCGCCCCCAACACGGTGACCATTGCCGGGGTACAGGCGCCGGCCGTCCGCCTGCTCTCGCAATCGCTCGACATGCAGATGGGCAGCATCCCCTACGACACCACGCCCCTCGGCGGCGGGCGCTGGCGGGTGAGCAACCTTTTCGCGCCGATGAACGGGCGCTGGGAGCTAACGGTGCAGGCACGGCGGGACGGCGACTGGATCACGGTGCGCCGCGTCGTCTATCAGGTGCCGCTGAGCGGGACCATGCGCCTGCTCACGCCGCAAGCGCGGGGACAGGGGCCGCCCCCCATCCCCTCCGCGGCGAGGTCCAGAATCGCGCGGGGGGCGAATCTGAGCGCGCCGTTCAACGTGGCGTTCGCGCGCACCCTCCCCTACACGGCCCTGGTCACGGAGATGGGCTCCAACGGGGTGCGCACGCTCACGGGGCCGCTGCTGCCCACCGGCGCGCAGGCCCACGGCGTCGACGTCCTGGACGGCACGCCCTACGCCTACGTCACCAACTTCGGGGCCGATCCGGGCACGGTCTCCCAGATCGACCTGCGCTCCATGCGCGTCGTGCGCACCTTTACCGTCGGGCTTGGCCCCGCCCACGTCGTGTTCGCGCCCGACCACCGGCGCGCCTTCGTGACCGACTTCCACTCCGGCGACCTCTTCGTCCTTGACCTGGCCAGCGGCGCGACACAGCGCATCGCCTTCCCGGGCGACAACTGCTTCGAGCCGCACGGCCTCGACATCTCCGAGGACGGGCGCACCCTCTTCGTCGCGTGCGCCGGCGGCGCGTGGATCTACACCGTCGACGCGCGGACGCTGCGTCCTGGACGCCTGGTCATCACCGCCCCTGGCGCCTTTGGCGCGGCCGTGGACGCGCCGCGCCACGAGGTCTGGGTGACGAACCAGACGGCCAACAGCGTCACGGTCCTGGATGAGACAACGCTGGCGGTCCGGGCGACGATCCCCGTGGGCAAAGGGCCGGCGCTGCTGGTCCCAACCCCCGACGGGGGCGCCGTGTACGTCGCCGACCAGTTGGGCAACACGGTCAGCGTGATCGACGCCGGTAGCCGGCGCGTCGTGGCTACCATCCCGGTCGCGGCGCAGCCGCATGGACCCGACGTGACAGCCGACGGCAAGTACGTGTATGTCGCCAGCATCGGCGGCAATGCCGTGACCATTATCCGCGTGGCCGACCACCGCGTGGTCGCCGTCGTCCCCTCGGCGATCGGCTCCAACGAAGTGGCCATCGCGCATTAGGCCAGCTGGGGGAGGGTCTGTGCATTATCGGCCTGCCTCTCCCATCGCCATAACAGCGACTTTTCACGGACCCCGGCCAGACGGGGTGGGACAATGGACACGAGGGATAGCGGTCATCACACGGTCTGGCGAGAAGCGAGAGCAAGGATGAGCAGCACATGAGCAGATCGGCCAGGGCACTACTGCCTCGCTTGCTACCTTTGCGCGCACGCGGCGCGGCGCTGGGCAACCTCGCCGCCGTGCTCGTCGTCGCGCTGGCCGGCGCGGGCCTCGTCCATCTACTGGCCTACCACGTGCCGTCGGGCGTACCCCTCGGGCCACAATGGGTGGCGACGGCGCTGTCGCTGCTCGCGCATTGCCCGCTGGTTGGCCCGCTCGGCCTTGCTCTATCCGTCGCGCTCGCCCTGGCGCTACTGGGCCTGCGTGAGTTGCGGCGCCTGGAGCGGTTGAACGGGTCGCTGGCGCTTGTCCTCGCCGCGCGCCCGGTGCGCCGCTCGCGCGCGCCGCTGCCGTTCCCTCCTGACACCGAGACGTTGCCGCGCTCACCGTGGCGCCTCGTGCTCTTCGTCGTCGTCCTGCTCGGGGTACAGGTTGGCGCCCTGGGTATCTTCGATGCTCTATGGCCCATGCATATGACCGTGACCATGCCGATGGTCATGGACAGCAGGCTGATGACTATGGCCATGCCCATGGCGCCGCTGCTGCCGCTGGGCGTCCTGCATGCCACGGTCGCGCTGCTGCTTGGCGTGGCGCTCTGGCGCCTGGAGCGGGGCCTGACACTCTTGCGAACCGCGGTGGCTGTGCGGCTGCGCCTGCTGGAACAAACACGCCTTGCTCCCGCCCCGCCACTCGTCCGACCCGGCGGCTCGGACCTGCTGCGGGACCGCCACGGGCCGGCCCTCTTGGCCCGTCCACCGCCCTCCTCTATGGCGGCATAACCCTACCGTCCTCATCCTCCTCCGTCAAACCCGGTCTGGCGGGCGCCAGGGGCACTACGCCCCTAAGCACGCGCGTGGTGCGGCGTGTCACTGTTCGCACTCCATCGGCCGGCGTCGTGTCGCACGCGTCCGACGCCTATGAGCCGCGACGAGCGACAGGGATGGAATCGTGGGAGCAACGGTAGCAACGTTGATGAGCCCGACAGCCCCACTATCCTGCTATCTTACTTATGCCAAGAATAGAGGAGACGGATCCTTGACAACACCTGTTCTGACGCGCCGCCGACTTGCCGCTGGTCTAGGCGTCGCCGCGTTAGCCCTGACGGGCCTCGCGGGCAGCGGTCGGGCGACCGCTGCCCAGCGGACGCAGCCGCATGCACGGGCGGTAGCTGCTGCCAGTACACCCATGCCCGGCATGGGTAGGGGAGCGACGCCCACGCCTGAGATGTCCATGGGCGCGACGCCCACGCCCGCGGCAATGTCCGGGATGCCCGCTCCAGCGAGGAGCGGCGCGGCCAAACCCTACAACGTCGCCTTCGCCCGCGCCCTGCCCTACCGGGTCCTGGTGACCGAGATGGGCATGGACGATATGAACGCCATGGTCCCCGGCACCACCAGCGGCATGATGGCCATGGACGCCCACGCCGGCGTGCGCTACCTCTTCGGCCCGTTGCTGCACACCGGCGCCATGCCCCACGGCGTCGACGTGCTGCCCGGCGGCCGCTACGCCCTCGTCAGCAACTTCATGGACGACCCCGGCACGGCGGTGCAGATCGATCTGCGCTCCATGACGATCGTGCGCCGCTACCGCGTCGGCATCAACCCCACGCACTTCGTGTTCTCGCCCGACCGGCGCTACGCTTTCGTCGACGACTTCGGCTCCAGCGATGTCTACCGGCTTGACCTGTCCAATGGTCACACCACGCGCATCGGCTTCCCACAAGATGACTGCCTGCACACGCACGGCAACGCCCTCTCTCCCGATGGCCACACCCTCTACGTGGCCTGCGCGGGCGAGGCCTGGATCTACACCATCGACACGCGCACGCTGCGCCCCGTCGGCCATGCCATCACGGGCATCGGTCCCTACGACGTCAAGATCGACGAGCCGCGCCATGAACTGTGGGTCTCCAACCAGCTCGGCGACAGCGTCACCGTGCTCGACGAACGCTCACTCAAGCCGCTGGCCACCATCGGGCTGGGCAAGGGCATGACCCCGTCTCTGCTGGCGCTGACGCCCGACGGCCGGCGCGCCTACGTCGGCGACCTCAAGGGCAACGCGGTCAGCGTCATCGACACCGCCAGCCGCCGGGTGATCGCCACCATCCCGGTGGCGGCGCAACCGTTCGGCCCCACGGTCACGCCCGACGGGCGCTACGTCTACGAGCCGAGCATCAAGGGCAGCGCCGTGACCGTCATCCGCGTGGCCGACAACCGCGTGATGGCCGTGGTGCCCGCGCCGGTCGGCGCGCTGCACACGGCCATCGTCCAATAAGACAATCCGCCGGCGCGCAAACGTCCCGGCTCCGGGGACGCGGCGAGCGGCCGCGCTCCCCCTTGCCCCGCGTCGTCCGCGCGCCGACGACGATCTCGTTGCGGAAGGATATCTACCCATGTTCGCATCTCTACCACCCCGCCGTCTGTCCGCCCGCGTCGGACGCCACGGCGCGTCCGTCGCGCTGGCGCTCGGCCTGACCGCCCTCCTGACTACGGTCCACCCGGCCGCGGCAACGTCGAGCGCCGTCGCGCGGCCAGCCTCATCGGCCTATCCCGTGACCATCACAAACTGCGGCGTGACCACGACCTATACGCAAGCGCCGCGCCGCGTCGTGACCACGTTCGACACCACGAGCGAAATTCTGCTCAAGCTCGGACTGGGGGATCGCATCGTCGGCGCCTACTACGCCCCGAAGTATCACACGGAGCCCGACATCGACGCCGCCTATCATCGCCAACACGTGCTGGGCGGTCCCATGGGGGCGCCGTCCAGGGAGGCCGTGCTCGCCGTCCACCCCGACTTCGTCTTCGCGGAGGCCCCGTCGGTCGACTTCGTCAGCGCGATGGGCGAGCCCTCCCAGGCGCAACTCATGGCGGCGGGGGCCAACATCTATGCCCTGAGCGGCGAGTGTACGACCGGCGCGGCCGTCCACGCCCGCGTGGCGGACATCTACGCGGACATCCTGACCATCGGGCGCATCTTCGACGTCGAGCCGCGCGCCCAGTCCCTGGTGAACGCCATGCAGGCGCGCGTCGCCACCGTGCGGCGACGCATCGCCGGCCGCCCCCTCGTCGGCGTCGTGGGCTACGTGTCCGGCATGGGCCCGCTCACCGTGATCGGCCGGGGGGTGTACACGGACCTGATGCTGCGGGCGGGCGGGCGCAACGTCTTCGGCGGCGTGTCCACGACCTACGCCAGCGTCAGTCGCGAGATCTTCGCCGCCGCGAACGCCGATGTCTACGTCTCGGCGCGCTACGTCGGGGCCATGGGCGGCATGATGGGGCCGCAGTCGGACGCGGCGAAGTCGCGCTTCCTGTTCACCACCTTCCCGCACACCAACGCGTCCCTCAACCGGCGCTTCGTGGGCATCGACGGCGATGTCTGGAACGCCGGCATCCGCACCCCCGAAGCCATCGAGCTCCTGGCGCGCGCCTTCCACCCCGAGGCCTTCCACCCCGAGGCCTTCCGATGAGCGCGGCGTCCCCGGAGACGGCCTCGGCGCCGCGGCGCGCCGCCGAGACGGCGGGAGGGGTGGCGTCAGCGCCGCTGGCCCGCTCGATGGGGGCGCTCGGCGCCGTCCCGCTGCCGTTGCTGCTCGCCGGGTTGGCCGTCGCCATCGTGGCCTCGGTCGTCGTCTCGGTCGGCATCGGCGCCGTGCCCATCCCGGCCGGCGAGGTCGCGCGCATCCTGCTGCACGACCTCACTAACGGCCTGCTGGGCGGCCGCGCCGACTGGTCGCCCACCGACGAGGAGATCGTGTGGAGCTTCCGCGCGCCGCGCGTGCTGCTGGCCGTGGTGGTCGGGGCCGGCCTCGCCGTCGGGCTTCCCCGTCACCATCCGTAACTGCGGGGTGACCACGACCTATACCGCGCCCCCCAAGCGCGTGGTCACCCTATTCCCGCCGACGACGGAGATGATGCTTGCGCTGGGCCTGTCGCACCTCATCATCGGCATCGCGGGGGCGGACGAAGGCCAGCCGTCCATCCCCGCCCTGCTCGCGGCCTATAAGAAGCTGCCGGTGCTCTCCGGGACGAGCAAGGTGTCGAAGGAGGTGCTGCTGAGCGCGCATCCCGACTTCGTGTTCGACAACGAGCCGGACTACTTCTACAATGCGAGCCAGGGCTTCGCGACGCAACAGCAGCTGCGGGCCGCGGGCGCGAAGATCTATACCCTCACGCCCCGCTGCACGGGCAACAATCCCACGGCGACGATCGAGGACACCTACAATGACGTCCTCAACATAGGCAAGATCTTCGGCATCTCGACCCACGCGCGAGCCGTGGTGGCCCAGATGCGGGCCATAGTGGCCGACGTGCAGCGGCGCGTGGCCGGGCGCACGCCGCTGCGTGTCCTCGTCTACAGCGAGGGGCGCGGGCCAATCGACGTCTTCAGCGCGGGCATCTACAGCGATGAGTTGCGCCTGGCCGGCGCGAAGAACGCTGTCAACATCCCCACCAAGGACTTCGAGATGATCAGCAAGGAGCAGGTCGCGGCCAGCAACCCCGATGCCTTCATCATCATGGACTATCCCGGCAAGAGCGTGAAGGCGGACGCCCAATTCCTGCTCACCACCTTCCCCAACACGTCCGCCGCCAAACAGAAGCGCGTGTTCAGCGTGCTCTACCAGCGGGTCAACCCGGGGGTCGAGAACCCGCTAGCGGTGCGGGACATCGCGCGGGGGCTCTACCCCGACGCGTTCAAGTAGGGCACGCCATGAAATTGGATGTCCGGGGTGTGGCGGTCGACCTCTCGGGGCGGCGTATCGTGCGCGACGTGGCGCTGGAGGTCGCGCCGGGCGAGGTGGTGGGCCTGATCGGGCCGAACGGCAGCGGCAAGTCGACGCTATTGCGCACGGTCTACCGCATGCTGCGCCCGGCGGCGGGTCTGGTGCGGCTGGGCGAGGACGACGTGTGGCGCCTCAGCGCGCGGGAGTCGGCGCGGCGAACCGCCGTGGTGGTGCAGGAGGCGCCGGGCGAGTTCGAGTTCACCGTCGGCGAGGTCGTGCTGATGGGCCGTACCCCGCACAAGGGGCGGCTACAGGGCGACACGCGCGCCGACGAGGAGATCGCGCGGGGGGCGCTGGCGCGGGTCGGCCTGGCCGCCTTTGCCGGGCGCGCCTTCAACACGCTCTCGGGTGGCGAGAAGCAGCGCGCGCTGGTGGCCCGCGCGCTGGCCCAGGAGCCGCGCCTGTGGTGCTCGACGAGCCGACCAACCACCTGGACATCCGCTTCCAGCTGGAGGTGCTTGAGCTCGTGCGCGGGCTCGGCGTCACCATCCTGGTGACGCTGCACGACCTGAATCTGGCGGCGAGCTATTGCGACCGCCTCTATCTGCTCTGTGAGGGGCGTATCGAGGCCGCGGGGCGGCCCGAGGAGGTGCTGACGCCGGCGCTCGTCGGCGCGGTCTTCGGGGTCGAGGCGATCTGCACGCGGCACCCCGTCACCGGCCGCACCCAACTCGCCTTCCTGCCGCTGCCGTCCCAGGCAGCGGGTCATCCCCCATTGGAACACGCCAGCCTATCCGTCCGTGAGCCGACGGGCCGATGAAGACGAGACACATGGCGTCGCCGCGCGTCGCGCCCCTGTCGTCCGCGTCCGTCTGGCGCGATCGGGCGTTTGTGCTCTTCTGGCTGGCCCAGACCGTCTCGGGCACGGGCACGTCGGTCACCAGCGTCGTGCTGCCGATCCTGGTTTTCCAACGGACCGGCTCACCCCTGCAGACCGCTATCCTCAGCGGGCTCCGCGTCGTGCCCTACCTGCTGTTCGGCCTCGTCGCTGGGGCCTTGGCCGACCGCGTGAACCGGCGGCGGCTGATGGTGGGCTGCAACCTGCTCAACGCCGCGCTGCTCGGCAGCATCCCCGTGGCCGCGTGGTTGGGCGCGCTGAACCTGCCGCAGATCTACCTGGTCGCGACCCTCTCGGCCACGGCCTTTGTGCTGTTCGACGCGGCCAATTTCGGCGCGCTGCCGACCCTGGTGGGTCCCGCGCGCATCGTGGCCGCCAACAGCGCCCTGTGGTCCACCAGCACCTTCGTCGGCATCGCCGGACCGGCGCTCGGCGGCGTCCTGGCCATCACGATCGGGCCGGCCCCGGCCGTCACGCTCGACGCACTGAGCTACGCCTTCTCCGCCGTGACGCTGCTGCTGATCGCGCGCCCCTTCAACGCGGCCCGCTCCGCCGCGGCCGGGGCCGGTTCCCTGGCGCGGCGCACCCTCGACGACATCCGGGAGGGCCTGCGTTTCCTCTGGGGCCAGCCGGTGATACGCATCCTGACAGGGCTGGGCTTCGGCGCCAGCTTCACCAGCGGCGCGGTCTACGGCCTGCTGGTCGTCTACGGCGTGCGCGCGCTCGGGCTGACCGCCCATGACGGCCGCCTCGGCCTCCTCTTCGCCACGAGCGCGCTTGGCGCCCTGCTGCCCGGCCTGGCGCTGCCGCGCCTGGTGCGGCGCTACGCGCCGGGCGCGATCACACTGGCCGCCCTCGCCCTGGACCTGCTCTTCCTGGTCGGGCTGGCCCTCGCTCCGACGTTCGGCCTCGGGCTCGTCGCCCTGCTCCTGTGGGACATGAGCTACACGCTCGTCGTCATCAACGGCATCGCGCTGCGCCAACGGGTCACGCCGGAGCGCCTGCAGAGCCGCGTCAACGCCACCGCGCGCATGATCGCCTGGGGCGGGACACCGTTCGGGGCCGCCTTGGGCGGCGTGCTGGCCCAGGTGGCGACCGTCCGCATCGCCTACCTGACCATGGCTGGCGTCGCCGCCGCGACTCTCGCCGCCGGCCTGCTGTCGCCTCTGCGCGAACGGCGCGCCGTACCAACACCTCCGGAGATACGGTAACCTGATAACCTAATGGCGCTATCGCCACGACCAACGCGCTCATCGTGCTCATTAAATGGGGAGACAAACGATGCAAGGGAAGCAAGCAGTACAGCGCCGCACGGTCGGCATCCTGATCTTTGACGACGTAGAGGTGCTCGACTTCTGCGGCCCCTTCGAGGTCTTCTCGACGGCGCGGCCCGTGGGGGACGACGGCGACGACGCGCGTCTCTTCACGGCCATCACCATCGCCGAGCAGAACCGGCTGATCACCTGCCGCGGCGGCCTGCTGGTGCAGCCGCACGCCACAATCGACGACCACCCGCCGCTGGATATCCTGGTCGTCCCCGGCGGCCAGGGCACGCGACGCGAGATGCACAACACGCGACTGCTGGATTGGATCGCGGCGCAGGACGACGGCGCCGAGCTGACCACGAGCGTCTGCACCGGCGCCTTCCTACTGGCGCAACGCGGCCTGCTGGACGGGCGCCGCGCGACCACGCACTGGGCCAGTATCGGCTGGATGCGCGACACCTATCCCGCGATCCAGGTGATCGACACGGCGCGCGTGGTCGACGAGGGCCGCGTCATCACCTCGGCCGGGGTCTCCGCCGGCATCGACATGGCCCTGCACGTGGTGGCGCGGCTGCACGGCGAGGAGGCGGCCGCGCGAACCGCCCGCGCCATGGAGTATGACGGGTTTGGACACGCGCGCGTCCTCGTCGCCGGAGACGGCGCGTTTTTATCGTATGCTGATGGCAGATAGCAGATAAAGGAGGCACATGCTATGGCAGGCGCCACATCAGACACCCACCCAATCTGGAACGTCCATGTCCCACTGCCCGAAGACCTCTACCGCGCCCTGCAGACGGAGGCCGAGCACACCCGACGCCCCGTCAATGCCCTGGCGCGTGAAGCCATCGCTCACTGGGTGGAGCTACGGCGTCAAGCACGCATCGACCAGGCCATCCTGGCCTATACGGAGGCGGTCGCGGGGACCTCGGCGGATCTCGATCCCGACCTGGATGCAGCAGGCCTGGAGTCGTTGGCGCACGATGCATAGGGTTGAGCGCATGATGTAACCGGCGGCGCGAGAGGAGACGCATGATGTGGTCGCGACCAACCATCCTGGCGATTCTGGACAGCTTCGTCGAAGCCATTGAAGCCGACACGCGGGGCGCGGGCTCCTTGTATGAGCGCGTCGCGGCAAACCCATTCGTCCGCGCCGACGGCCTCGACTTCGGCCCCGACCAACTGCGCCAGGTCCTCGTCGCCTTCCGGCAGGGCTGCCGCTACGCGCGGGATACCTATGGCGACGACGCCGTCGGATGCGCCTTGGCCATCGCCTCGACCGTGACGCGCCCGCGCGGTAGCGTCGAGCGGCACGACCGCATCGTCTATATCCCCGAGGACGAGACCCTCGTCATCACCCACTACGTCATGGCTAGCATCGCCGCGCGCGTCGAGGCGCACGCGGCGGCGCGGGTCGGGCGGCATGGGGCAACGATGACCTGGGATCGGTTTCCCCACCGCCGCTTCGCGCCGCTCGATCTGGCCACGCTGCAGGCGGTCGATGGGTGCTACCGTCACTATCGGTATGCCACGTCGCCGCATCAGGACGACAACGACGATCCCACAGCTATCCCGGCGACCGACGCCGAGGCCGAGCCGATCCTGCTGCGGGCGATGGACGATCTGGGGATCGAGGCATAAGAGGCATCGATCCTGCACTGCTTAACGCGGCGCCGCATCGGGCGGTCGGCGCTACCAGAGTGGGTCCCCCGCGATCGCCTGCACGAACGTAGAGATTGGCATGGACGGCGGAGGAGCACAGCTATTCTCGACGTACTGATCAGCCTGTTGTGCGGGCGGATAGTAGTCGTGACGGGCCGCGAGATCATCGGACGTGTGAGAAAGGCGCCAAAGGGATTATGGACCGGACGCTGCCACCCCGTCGCGCGCCTTCCAGCGACCCGGAGACCGCACCGCAGACAGGAGCGCGGGCGGCGGCGGACCGGGCGGACCGGGTGGCACTGGCGCGCCTCCGCCTGGAGAACGCGGAGTTGCGGGCCGGTGTTGATGCCCGTACGCAGGAGAACGCCCTCCTGGTGCGCATGATCGCCGACGTCATCTCCACGGTCAAGCTCGACCAGGTGTTGGGGCACATCGTGGAGCATCTGGTGGCCGGGATCGGCTGTCACGACGCCTTCATCTATCTGTGGGATGTCCCGCTGCAGCGCCTGGTGTTGCGCGCGGCCAGCGGACGCTACCGGCGTCACATAGGCCGCATCTCGCTGGGACTGGGCGAAGGCCTGGCCGGCTGGTCGGCGGCGACAAGGACGCCCGTGATGCTGGGAGAACGGGCGCTGGACGACCCGCGTTTCCGCTATTTCCCCGAGCTCGAGGAGGAGTTGTTCCAGGCCATCCTGACCGTTCCTCTGACGGGCGCTGACGGCTCGGTCGTGGCCGTGATCAACCTGCACACCGTCGCGCCGCAAGAGTTCACCGCGCAGCACGTGCGGCTGGTCGAGGCCGTGGCGCCGCTGCTGGGCGGGGCCATCGAGACCTCCGAGATCTACGAGAACACGACGCGCAAGCTGGCGATCCTCTCCGCGCTGTCCGGGTTGGCGCCGGCGGTGCGCTCGGGCCGCTCCCTCGACGAGGCCCTGCACGCCCTGGCCGAGACGACCGTGCGCGTGACGGCCTCGGACCTGTGCGCCCTGGTGCTGGCCGAGCCCGGTCTCAGCCGCCTCTCCGTCCGCGCCTACCGTCGCCAGACCGGCGACGCCACGACCACGGTGGTCGCACTGCCGCCCGGCAGCATGGAGCGGCGGCCATGGGATCAACTGGCGGCGCGCGTCTCGCCGGCCTCCCTCGGTTTGAGCGTCGGGAGCGCCCCGCCCATGACGGGCGCATCAGGACCGAGCGGCGGCGGACCCTCCGTCGGCATGAGCGCGCCGCTGGTGGCGACGGGCGAACAACTGGGCCTCATCCTGTGCTACCGGGCCGCCCCTCGACCCTACGCCGACGATGACACCGCCTTGCTCAACATTATCGCCAACCAGACGGCCATCGCGATCAAGAACAGCCAATTGGCCGACCTGCTGGACGAGCGCGATGTCCCGGCGCGCCTTTTCCATGATCTGGAGCAGGGCGCGGACGACGACGAAGAGTTGGTCTGGCGCCGCGCGGCCCTCCTGGGCTGCGACCTCGCGCGCCCGCACGCGCCCGTCGTGCTCGACGTGGCAGGCGGAGTTGCGCCGGGAGATGGGCGCAGGGCGGCCTACGAGTCCGTGGCCGCCGCGCTGCGGCGTTGGTTTGCCGGCGCTCACTCCGGGTCGCTGGTCCACGCTGCCGATGCCGAGGCGCTGGCCCTGGCGCGCCTCCCTCACAACGACACGGGAGGCGGACCGGCGGACGAGCTCGACGCGGCGCTTGCCGCCGTTGAGCAGGAGACCGGGCTGCGCCTCGTCGCGGGCGTGGGAGGCGCGTGCCAGACGCCGCACGCCTATCGGCGCGGTTTCGCGGAGGCCCGCGAGGCGTTGCGCGTGGCCCGCGCGCTCTCGGAAGGCGGGCATGGACAGCATGGGACGGCCATAGTGGTCCATTTCGACCGCCTGGGCGCCCTGCGCTACCTCTCGCGCCTACCCCTGCCCTCCGGCGACGACCTGCCAGACCGCTACCAGGAGAGCGTGGAGCGCGTGGCCGGCTACGACGCGCGCAAGCGCATGGCGCTGCTGGAGACGCTCGAGACCTATCTGACCTGCGGCGGCAACATCGCGCGGGCCTCCGAGCGGCTCTACGTGCACCGCAACACGCTGGTGCAACGCCTGGAGAAGCTGCACGAGTTGCTCGGCTTCGACCCACGCGACAGCGACCACTGGCTGGCGCTGCACGTCGCGCTCACTCTGCGGCGTTTCCAGCACGGGACGGAGCCGGGGCAGTCGTCCTAAGACAAGGGTCGCGGGCGCTTGACAGGTCGTTGGTTCACACAGCGCGTCGCGCGACGCCGACGACGACCGGGGTGCGCAGCAGGCGCTCTTGACGCAGGTCCACGAGCGCAAACCCCGCGGCCTCCATCGCAACGACCGTGCGTCGATTCAGGTGGCATCCGCCCGCGCAGCGTCGCCAGAGCGGTGTGACGACGTCCTGTACGCGGCCCATTGGACCGTCCTCCTGCCTCACATGCTCGACGAAGCGGAAGAGGCCGTCCGGGGCAAGTACCCTCCGGATCTCCACCAGCGCCGGTCTTTGGTCGGGGACGCTGCAAAGCACGAGCGTCGCGACCACCGTATCAACGCTTCCGTCGGCGAAAGGGAGATTTTCCGCGGAGCACTGGCGTAGCGTCACCGGGACGGCAGCCTGCTCCAGACGCCGCCGCGCGCGGCGCAGCATCGCCGGATCGGGGTCTGTCGCGCAGACCGCGTCCGCCGACACATAGAAGGGGATAGCCGCTCCCGTCCCCGCGCCGATCTCCAGGACGTATCCCGTAGCCGCGCCGGCCGTCTCCACCCGTCGTCGATGGAGCAATCCGCGTTCGGCGCGCGCCATGACGGCGTCGTAGAGCGCCGCGTAGACTGATCCTCCGCTCATAGCCGCACGCGCGGACCCGGCCACGCGGCAAGTCCGCCCCGCAGGTGGGCGACATCGGCATGGCCGCGCCGCCGCAGGACGGCCGCCGCGACGGCGCTACGGTGTCCCGTGGCGCAGTAGACGACGATGGGCTGACCCACCGGCAAGCCCGTCGCATCGACCAGCAGGCGCGTGAGGGGATAGGTCGAGGCGCCAGGGATGTGGCCAGCGCGATACTCGACCGCCTCGCGCACGTCGACGAGCGCGATCTCCCCGCGCTCCCAGCAGACTCGTACCTCGTCGGCCGAGAGGGTACATGGCATAACATTTCCTCCGTTCCTACTGCTTCATCATGTCGGGGCGCACGGTCTGTGAATTGTCCGCCGCAGACGCCGGTCACTCACTGGGACCGCCGCAGTCCCTGCGGCTCTGTTCGCGGGCGCGCGGTTTGTGAGAGCTGGACGGGCGTCCCGCGACGGCTTGCCGCAGGGACTGCGGCGGTCCCAGTGGAAACACCCGTCGTCGCCTTTTCACGAGCCCTGTGTCGGGGCGTCGGGGCGTTGCCACCTACCGCGCCACGCGGGCCCGAATGGCCGGCCCCAGGAAGGGCAGGCGGAACAACGGGGCGAAGACACAAAAATCGAAGACCCCCGCGGCCAGGGGGACCGCGCCGACCACGGCCAGCGCCACCCCCCCTGCGCCGTGCAGCGCGACCAGGCCGATCCCGATCAGGGCCAGACCCGCGACGACGCGGGTAAACCGACCGGCGCTGCTCGCCATGAAACCGATAAATGCCATTGTCTCTCTCCTTCTCACTCTCTATGTACTATGTACCGACTGATGCGCGACCATGCGCCAGCGCAACACGTTCCCGATCAGTGTTGCCGCCTCTGGCCGCGCGGTCAGCCCGCGGCGCCCTCGGGGTTGGCCTCCCCGGCCAACTGAGTCCGCACCCGCGCCGCCATCCGTGCCCCCGCGTCCGCCGCCGGAGCCATGACCGTCGCGCGCAGCCGACGCCGCACGGACACCAGCGCGGCGTAGAGCGGCGGACACGTCCGACAGGTGCGCAGGTGCTCCTCCAGCATCCGCGCCAGCGCCGGGTCGAGGTCCCCGTCGATGTAGTCGGACACGGCCGCGCGCGCCGCCTGACACCCCATCATGTTCCTACCTCCTCCCCGCGCATCATGCGCCCGACCCCAGCCGCGCGTTCGATGCCGGCCTCGGCAAGCACCGTCACGAGCATAGCGCGGCCCCGACGCACGCGGCTCTTGGCCGTGCCTAACGGCGCCGCGGTCAAGGCCGCAACCTCCCCGATTGGGAGCCCCTCCGCGTCGTGCAGCAGCACCGCCAGCCGCAGTGTCGCGGGCAGGCGGGCCAGGGCGGCCTCCAGGACACCCCGGCGCTCCGCCGCCTCGGCCACGGCGACCGGGTCGACGGTATAGTCTGCGTTCTCCCACAGCAGGTCCACCCGTCGGGCCTCCGCGATCCGGTCGCGGCGGCGCTCCTTGGCCCAGCGCTCCTGGCAGCGATGCAAGGCGATGCGGCCCAACCAGGTCCCCAGGCTGGCCTCGCCGCGGAACGAATGGAGGGCACGGTAGGCCTGCAGGAAGGTCTCCTGCACCACATCCTCGGCGTCATCCGCGTCGCCCACCGCGCGGGCCACAAGGCGCAGCAGCGCCGGTGTGTGCCGCGTCACCAGCACACCGAAGGCGTCGGCGTCGCCCGCCTGGACGGCGACGACCAGGGCAAGGTCGTTCGTCGCGGCGTCGCCCATCGGCTCTTGTCCTCCTCCCTATGCAACGCAACCCTGTCCACGGCGGCATGATGCGCCTGCCGTTCATATGATAGACGGGATAACGCGTCGAAAAGGATGCATTGGGGTAGGTATAGTCCTATAGACGGTATCATGGAGCCATACAGCAGCACGCCGTCACGCTGCGCCCACGCCCTCAGTCCTAGAAATGACTTAAGGGGAAGCTGAATTATGCCACATCGATACGTTACTAACGATGCCACGAACGCGGCGACCTCGCCGATCAGCGCGGCGGTCGTGGCGGGCGACACGTGCTACGTGAGCGGCCAGATCGCGACCGATCCTCGCACCGGGGCGTTCGTCCCGGGGACCACGGCGGAGGAGGCCCAGCGCGCCTTCGCCAACTTCGTGGCGGTGGTCGAATCGGCAGGCTTCGCGCGCGCGGACGTCGTCTACGTCGATCTCGCGTTCCTGGATCTGGCCGACCTACCGGACGCGAACGCCGTCTTCGCGTCCGTCTTCCCCGCGGGCCATCGGCCGGCCCGGACCGTCTACCAGGCGGCCGCCCTGCCGCTGGAGGCGCGCGTCAAGGTGCAGGGGGTCGCCGTGCGGCAAGGGTGAGGCGTCGGGAATACGCCAGCGCCTGCCCGCGGCCACCTTGTGAACAGGAAAATGGGCACGGGTCGGCAACCTCGGACACGGAGCGTTCTACGTGAAAAGGAGCGAGTGATGGACGTGTTTGCCGAGATGCAGCGGCGCTATCGCGAGGGGGATCTGCCGTGGGACCAATCGTTGCCGCCGCCCGAGGTGGTCGACCTCGCCGCGGTCGTGGCGCCCGGACGCGCGCTCGGCCTGGGCTGTGGGGCGGGGCGGGGCTGCATCTATCTCGCCCGGCACGGCTGGGACTGCGATGGGGTAGACTTCGTGCCGGACGCGATCGCGCTTGCCCAAGCGCGGGCGCACGCGGCGGGCGTGGCGGAGCACGCTCACTTTCGCGTGGCGTCGGCGACGCATCTCGACGCGCTGCAGCCGCCCTACGACCTCGCCCTCGATGTCGGGTGTTTGCACAGCTTGCGCGGCGACGACCCGCGGGCCTATGCGACGGGTCTCGCGCGGCTGGTGCGGCCGGGCGGGCAGTACCTGCTCTTCGCCCATCTGTCGGATGAGGCCGACGAGGCCGCGCGCTTCGGGATGCCGGAATCGCTCATCCGCGCCACGTTCGACGCGACCTTCGCCGTGGAACGAGTCGAGCGGGGGAGCACGACCGTCGGCGCGATGCCGCGGGCGTCCGCCTGGTTCTGGATGCGGCGCACGGCCACCGTCCAGTGAGCGTGTCCATCGTGGAAGCGACCCCTCGTCGATCTTGTCACGAGCGGCGGACGTTATCGCCCGCGCGCCATATGGTGGCTTCCTGACGACTCGCAATCGTCGTGGCGACGGTGTCGGGTTGGGCAGCGCGAGTTCATCCCTCAGTGTGGCTCAGGCTGTCCAGACTGTCCAGACTGTCCGCGTCGATCCGACCATCCTCTTTACCCCGCTCCATCGCGTGCGCGACATCGAGGCCTGGCGCCAGGTGCGCGAGAAGCGCCTGGCTGATCTCGCCCAGCTGCGCGAGCTGCGCCGGTGTCAACGGGTCGAGCAGGTGCGTCCGCACGCTCTCGACATGCACCGGCGCGGCGGCGCGCAGCACCGCCATCCCCTCGTCCGTCAGCACCGCCCTCCATTTGCGGCGGTCGCCCCCGCAGAGCTCTCGCCGCACCCACCCCATCTCTTCCAGACGCGCCAGGGCGTGCGAGAGCCGGCTCGGCGACAACTGCAGAAGCGTTCCGAGCTGAGACAGCGAGAGCGCGTGCCCCTGTATCTCGGAGAGCGTGCTCAGAATCTCGTAGTACGCGACCGGTAGATGGGCGTCGCGCTGCAGATCGCGCTCCAATTGGCCCCAGAGCAACCGCGTCGCAAGCACAAAAGACATCCAATCCACCTGCTCGTCTGGCTGTAACCAGCGCGGCTCCGTCATACGCTCTCTCGCTTCCCTTGACAGACGCTGTTTCTCCCGTTAGTATATACATGTTGAGCAATCAAAATTTGAATGCTCAAAAAATAGAGCAGTCAGCGTCCCGCCACGACCTATCTTACTTAAAGGAGCACACACCATGACCCTGTTTCGCCTCGACGCCAGCATCCGCGTCGGCGGGTCGGCCAGCCGCGAGATCGCGGACATCGTCGAGCAAGAGTGGCTGACCGCTCACCCCGGCGACACCGTCGAGCGCCGCCACATCGGCGTCGATCCGCTGCCCGCCGACGCGTGGGGCCTCGCGGTGGCCGCCTCGTTCACGCCGCCCGAGGCGCGCACCCCCGCGCAGCAAGCTGCGGCCCAGCTGGCCACGACGCTCGTCGACGAACTGCTCGCCGCCGACGCGATCCTGCTGGCGGTGCCGCTGTACAACTTCGGCGTCTCTCAGCACATCAAGACCTGGATCGACCTGATCATTACCGAGCCGCGCGCCGCGGCGGGCGGGCCCCCCCTGCTGGCCGGGAAACCGGTCGTGCTGGCCACCGTCCGGGGTGGCGCCTACGGCGCGGGAACGCCGCGTGAAGGATGGGACCACTCTACCCTCTACCTCAAGCGCATCCTCGCCGAGGTCTGGGGCGCCGACCTCACCGTCGTCGAGCGCGAGTTCACGCTCGTCGGGGTCAACCCCGCGCTGGACTCATTCAAGGATCTCGCCGCCGAACTGCACGCCGGGGCCCTGCGGTCCGCCCGCGAAGCCGGCCGCGCCCTCGGCGTTCCAGTCGCGGCCACGGTCTGACCCGCGCTGATGGGAGATCGCGCGCGGGCCGGCGCTGTGCGGCGCCGCTGACGAGTGCGCGATCTCCGCCGCTCCGACCACAGCCCGGTCCCTTGCATCCGGGTGGGGGGAACACGGCGACGGACTGCGGTCACGGCCCATTGGCCTGGCGCCTGTCAGCAATCCTGGCCGTTCCACCGAGAGAGTGTTAAGAACGATGCGCCCACGAAGCGCGGTGATGCGCTCTCCCTCACCCGATTCCAATGCTCGTCGAACCCCGAGAAGGGGCGCCACGGCATGAGGGCTGTGCCCGTGCTGCCGTCACGCGCGATGCGACGCGGCCGTCGTCACGCGCCGTACCGCAGACCGTCCATCAGCAAATCCAGCAGGCGATCGCGCTGCGCGGTATCACCAGCGGCGAGGGACACCCCGCTCAGACTGGCCAGGATGTCGATCGGCTCCACACCGGCCCGGATCGCCCCGGACGCGACACCCGCCGTGACCAACGCACGGATGGCATCGAGCAAGCGGGCGCGGCCCTGCTCATTCGGATAAGGAGACACAAGCAATGAGTAAAACATGGTTCATCACGGGCACGTCGCGCGGCTTTGGCCGCGAGTGGGCGATTGCCGCGCTCGACCGCGGCGACAACGTCGCGGCCACGGCCCGCGACGTTGCGAGCTTGGACGATCTGGTGACGCAGTATGGCGACGCTATCCTGCCCCTCACGCTCGACGTCACCGACCGCGCGGCGGTCTTTGCCGCCGTCGCGCGGGCTCAACAACGCTTTGGCCGACTCGACATCGTGGTGAACAACGCCGGCTACGGCCAGTTCGGCATGATCGAGGAGCTGAGCGAGGACGAGGCGCGCGCCCAGATCGAGACCAACGTGTTCGGCGCGTTATGGGTCACGCAGGCGGCGCTGCCCGTCCTGCGCGCGCAGGGCAGCGGCCACATCATTCAGGTCTCGTCCATCGGCGGCATCTCTGCCTTTCCGGGCATCGGCATCTACCACGCTTCGAAGTGGGCGCTCGAAGGGTTCAGCCAGGCGCTCGCGCAGGAGGTTGCGCCCTTCGGGATCGCGGTGACGCTTGTCGAGCCCGGCGGCTACTCCACCGACTGGAGCGGCTCGTCGGCCAAGCGAGCCACCTCGCTGTCCGCGTATGACGCCCTGCACGAGGGGGCCAGGCAGAGGCAGGCCGCGAACGTGGCAAGGCGCGGAGACCCCCGCGCCACGCGCGAGGCCATCCTGACGATCGTCGACGCCGCGCACCCTCCGCTGCGCATCTTTTTCGGTGATGGCCCCCTGGCCACCGCCAGCGCCGACTATACCGTCCGGCTCAAGACCTGGAAAGAGTGGGAGTCCGTGTCCATTGCCGCGCAGGGCCATCAGGACTGAAGGGAAGCCACACGCCCGAGGGCTGGGAGATGCAGTTTGCGACCAATCACCTCGGCCATGTGGCCCTGGCTACCGGACTGCACAGCGCCCTGGCCGCTGACGGCGCCGCGCGCATTGTGGTTGTTAGCTCGAACGGGCGCCTGTTCTCATCGGTGGTCTTCGACGACATCCATGAAAAATCCTATCTCATGAAGCTGTCGGGAAGCCTGGACCGCTATCGTGCAAAGCTCACGGGTCAATAGAGGTCGACGTAGCGATCGATCTCCCACTGCGACACGGCGTTGTGGTACGCGTCCCACTCGGCGCGCTTGGCGCCGATGTAGGTACGGGCGTACTCCTGGCCCAGCGCCTCGCGGATCGTGTCGTCCTCCTCCAGGGCGTCGACGGCCTCGGCCAGCGTGGCCGGCAGCACCGCCGTGCCCTCGCGGCGCACCTCCTCGGGGTCCAGTTGGTACATGTTGCGCTCGTTGGCGGGTCCGGGGTCGAGACCTCTGGCGATACCGTCGAGCCCGGCCGCCAGCAGCACTGCCATGGCCAGGTAGGGGTTGCAGGCGCCATCGACGGTGCGGTTCTCGTATCACTGAGTAGATCCAGAGACCGCCTTTTCATATTTTTATAGACCTGGGGACGTGAGCGGTGTTGCGGCGCTGTTATGGTCCGGTCTGTTATAGTGAGTCAAGGTTCGTGTCCGTGCCCGCAGACCATGCGTCATTGCCGCGACGCGCGGCGAAAGGAGCCTGCCCCGTGGCTCGATCCGGTCCCCTATTTCTCCATGCCCATACACGCCGCGCCCTCGCCACAACCTTCGCCCTCGCCGCGACCCTGCTCATTCCATCGCTCGAGCGCGCCAGCGTCGCTAGAGCGGCGCCCTCCCTGCTTCGCGCCTCCCTGTTCCGGGGCTGCGCGCCGGGCGACGTGGTGCATCGCCTCACGCCCACCTCCGTCAGCATCGAGCCCCATCGCGGCTTCGATCCTGGCACGGCCAGCGACGCGCTCCTGCGCTGCTACGGTTATCCTCTGCCCCCGCGCGACGCTGCGGGCCGCGCCCGCTGGGTGGCAGAGATGCGCCCCCTGCGCTACGCCGTCCCGGTCGTGACAGGAGTGCTGCCTCCCGATGCTGGCCACGCAGGTCCCGCTCTCTCTGGCCTCTCCCACACGGGCTCCGCGCCCTCCCATCAGGTAGCGGCGACCAACGTTAGAGAGGGCGCGCGCTCCGCGCTCAGGAACGCAGGCGCGCCGCGTAGTGGACCGCGCGCGTTGATCGAGACGCGCGGGGACAGTATATGGGCCGGACCAATCGTAGTGTCCGGCGACAACGGGGGCATGCGCTTCGCTCAGGCCGACGGCGACTGGACCGTCCCCATCGTTTCCTACACTCCGTACGAGATCCAGAACAATATCTACGGGGACTCCGAGAGTTCGTGGGTGGGCCTGGGCGGCGACGGACACGAAAACGCATCCGCCAAGCCCAACCAGGTACTCTGGCAGGCGGGCGTCTACAGCATCGTTGACCCCCAGCGCACCCACTATCCAGG
>JAABUQ010005425.1_pt1 | contig 20388 bp, 27 predicted proteins | sample 5560001 | NCBI WGS metagenome assembly JAABUQ01 (sample SAMN10711888, study PRJNA513371) | rock metagenome | isolation source: Antarctica rocks | place: Antarctica: Victoria Land, Finger Mt nord | collected 2015-12-18
CCCCGGCGAGCTTGGCCTGACGCCCGGCGGCCACTACACCGGCGGCCTGCTGTCCCGCAGCGTGAGCGGCTACACGGACATTGACTTCCGCAAGTTCGACACCAACTACGCCGACAGCGACGCGCCGACCACCGGCGGTAATTCCGCCCCGTATCCCCTGGCGGCCTACGGAAAGTTCAAGTCCCCGAACCGCTTCCAGGAATGGAACCGCGAGTTCCAGGCCATGCTGGCGTCGGCCAAAGCCGACGGCAACAACTACGACAAGTACGTCCCAAGCCTTATGACCGTCAAGCTGATGAGCGACCATACGGCCGGCTACAGCACCGGCAAGGCCACTCCCGCCGCCCATGTCGCCGACAACGACTACGGCGTCGCCCAATTGGTGCAGGCCGTCAGCGTGAGTCCCCTCTGGAACAGCACGGCGATCTTCGTGATTGAAGACGACGCCCAGGACGGCCCGGACCATGTGGACTGCCACCGCTCGACGTGCTACGTCATCTCCCCCTACGTCAAGCCGAACACGGTAGACCACACGTTCCACAACAGCGCGAGCGTCGTCAAGTCCATCGGCCTGCTGCTCGGCGTCGGCCCGCTGAACCAGAACGACGCCTATGCGCCTTCGTTCGGCCCGGACTTCCAGAATACCCCCAGCGGCGCGACCATCACGCTGCTGCCGGAGAACGCCGGCACGGTCACGCAGACCGCCTCCGCTGCCTTCCTCAAGAAGCACCCGGAGTACGCAAAGCTTGCCAAGCTGTCGGACAAAATGGACTTCAGCAAGGAAGACCTCGTGCCGGAGCAGGCGCTGAACAAGATCATCTGGCAGAGCGTCAAGGGCGTGAATTCCCCGATGCCCGCCCCGCGCCACGGCGTCATCCCCGTCGCCGTCAAGAACGTCTCCGCCCCGGCGCATGACGCCGATGGCGATTAAGCACCACTTAAACACTCCGCCCCGGCCTCGCAAGAGGCTGGGGCAGGGAACCACTACACCCAAAGAAAGCGATTTTCTATGCAAACCCTCAAAACTCTCGGCCTTGCCGCCGCATTGACCACTCTCGCCGCTTCGGCTGCCTTCGCGCAGACCAACACGCAGTCGGTGACTTTCACCGCTGCTCCTGCCAACACGCCCGGTGACGCCTATGGCGACACGGCACAAGTAGGAACCAACGGCCCCGGCTCCAGCATGAAGTATTTAGACATTGAAGGCGCAGGCAACGGCACGTTCGCGACCTTCGGCGTTGTTGACTTCTTCGGCAATACTATCGCCGACGCGAATGGTAACACGGAAGTTGTTACCAGTGTCGTGCCTTCCATTACGCTGGACTTCACCGACCAATCATTCTCGCAGACGCGGCCCGGCAACCTAAATTTTTACCTTGCTGATGGCACTGCCGCGTTGTCCTCGCTGAAGTATGATCCCACCGATACATCGGCGACCGCCGGAGTTGGCAGCCAACTTGGTAACTTGTACTCTTTAGGACGCGGCACATATCTGTCTACCTCCCGAACGCCTGCGGGGGGCGATTTGCCGTACACGCTGAACCTGAACAGCGCCGCTCAAAGTGTTTTCCTTCAACGGATAAACGCAAACGGCGGAGATCTGCGTTTCGTGATCACTGCTGACCCGAGTACACCCAACGAAGTCGGCTCCTTTGACGGCACTGCTGATGGCGGCAAGGATGGCGGCTACCCCTCTGTGTCCTTCACTGTGACCAGCGCGGCTGCTGTGCCGGAAGCCTCCACTACCGTTTCGCTGGGCTTCCTGCTGGCCCTGGGTCTGGGCGGCCTTGCTGTCGCCCGCCGACGCAAAGCGCAAGCTTAGTGCACGAACTGAAAGCCCCGGCAGCGGTTCATGCTGCCGGGGCCTTGTGCGTTCCCGGAAGTGCGGCACAAGACGCCACGTAAACGGCTTAAAACCAACAAATCCGTGCTACAATAGAACCATTCTAATTGCGGAGATGCCTAGACGTGTTACGCTGGTCTCGAGTGCGGCTGTACCTCTCGATTCTCTCCTGTGAAGGCCTGTTCGCGACCCTGCGCGAACGGGTGCAATTCGCGCCGCCTCAGCCCGCACCGAAGAAAACCGAAAAGAAAGAAGATCGCGGCGGCAAAACCCTCGCTATGCCGCGCTTCTATGACTACGCCGGGGCGATGCACATCCACTCCACTTACAGCGACGGTGCAGGAACGGTGGAAGACATCGCGGCGGCGGCGAACCGGGCCGGGCTGGATTTTGTGGTTTTGTGTGACCATTCCACGCTCCAGGCCCGTGCTGACGGGCGGGACGGCTGGCGCGGGCGGACCCTGGTGCTGATCGGCACGGAGATTACGACCGACGCCGGACATCTGCTGGCGCTGGGCGTTCCCGAAAGCTTTCTGCCCGCGCCGCATGACGCCGAACCGGCTCAAACCGCGATCCAGCAGAGCGGCGGCCTCGGCTTTGTCGCCCTGCCGTGCGACTTAAAGGACCACTGGCGCGACTTCAGCCGGATGCAGGACGGCATCGGCCTGGAAGTCTTCAACTTGAGCGCGATTGCCCGGACAAAGATCAACCTGCCGGGGCTGGTGGAAGTCTGGCGGCGCTACAAAAGCCGTGACCCCCAAAAGGCGTTCCACATGGTCGCCGCGCGTCCCGCCCCCGAGCTGCGGCTGTGGGACAAGCTGACCGCAGCGCCGGAGCCGGGCCGGCCTGCCCGCCGCGTGGTCGGGATCGCGTCCTTAGACGCCCATGCCGTGATGAAGTTCGCCCGCCGCTCGTATCCGTTCCCGACGTATGAAGAGACGTTCCGGACGCTTCGGACCCATCTGCTGACGTCCGAGCCGCTGTCTTACGGGGAAGGGAGCCGGAAGTCTGCCCGCGAGGAAGAGGAAGCAAAAGACGACGCGCTGGTCCACCAGTCCCTGGCGCTCGGCCACTGCTACATGGCCTATGACAACTATGCCGATCCGACCGGCTTTACGTTTGAGGCTGGCCTTGCGGACATGCCCGCCGGGCAAGCGCCGACGGCGCTCATGGGTGACGCGCTGACATTTCCTGCTGATAGCCCTTCCAGCGCGGCGATCGTGCTGACCGCTCAGGCTCCGCGCACCCGGTCCCTGGTGCGCCTGTACCAAGATGGCCGCCTCGTGGCGGCGGCGCGGGGCGGACGTCTGGATTACGCTGTGCGAGCGCCGGGCGTCTACCGCATTGAAGTGTTTTTGTACCGCCGCCGCCTCGGCAGCCTGTGTTTCGGGGCCAATCCCTGGATTTTCAGCAACCCGATTTACGTGCAGCCCGCCGCGCTTCCTTCGGCGGCTTCTTCCCCCATGCAGTCTGCCGAGTCTTCCGCGCAAACCCGCGTAAATTAAGCAGTTTCACGAGTTTCTTAACATATTCTTAACATAGAGCAGGTACACTCGCCGCTGACAGCAATGCGTAATCCTAACATGGCTGCAATAGTTCGTGCGCTGCTGCCCTGCGCTTCCCCTTTCTGCTTCTTCTTCGGCAATCTCTGAGGAAGCGCAGGGCGGCATCTTTCGCAAAGGAGAATTAAAATGATTATGTTGACACAGGTTATCAAAACCGCCGCAGTGGCCGCCGTTGCCGTCGCTCTCTTCGGCGGCGTCAAAGCGCAGGCGCAGGACCTCAACGCGGCTGGGGCGACTTTTCCCGCGCCGCTGTATTTGAAGTGGTTCCAGGAATACAAGCAGGAAACCGGGGTCCAGATTAACTACCAGGCCATCGGCTCCGGCGGCGGCATCAAGGACATCACCGGCCATGTCGTGGACTTCGGTGCGTCGGACGCGCCCATGAACGCCGATGAGCTGCGCGGTGCGCCCGGCATCCTCCACATCCCAACCGTGGCCGGCCCGGTCTGCATCTCGTACAACATTCCCGGTATCGGCCCCGGCCTCAGCCTCTCCGGCGATGTCATTGCCGACATCTTCCAGGGAAAAATCACCAAGTGGAATGATCCGCGCATTGCCAACGAAAACCACGGCACGAAGCTGCCCGGCACCAGTATCTTTACGGCGCACCGCTCGGATGGCTCGGGAACGACCAACATCTTCACGACCTATTTAAGCGAAATCAGCCCGTCGTGGAAAGCGGACGTCGGCGCGGGCAAGTCCGTTCACTGGCCGATTGGCCTCGGCGGCAAGGGCAACCAGGGCGTCGCCCAGCTCATCAAGCAGAACGAAGGCGGCATCGGCTACATTGAGCTGAGCTACGCGGTCACGAACCACATCTTCTACGCCGCCGTCCGCAATGCCAAAGGCAAGTTCATCTATCCCAGCGTCGAATCCACGACAGCCGCCGCTTCGGGCGTGACCCTGCCTCCCGACTTCCGCAAAGTGATCACGAACACAGAAGCGCCGACCGGCTACCCGATCACCGGCTTTACGTTCCTGCTGGTCTATAAGAATGGCACCAAGCCTGCGGTCAAGAAGTTTCTGAACTGGATGCTGACCTCCGGCCAGAAGGACGCGCCGGGCCTGCAGTATGCGCCTCTGCCGGCAAATGTTGACAAGCGTGCATTGGCGGCAGTTGCCACTATTCAATAGTCGGATCAATCCGGCCCACAGAAACCGGCACTGGAAGTGCCGGTCTACTAGGGAGTGAAAGTCACTGCGTGACTGAGGAAAGCGCTACGATTGCCAATCTTCAGTGTCGAAGACACTTTCATTCACCAGTAGACCGGCACTTCCAGTGCCGGCGCAGCAAACAGGCCGGTTGAATTTTTGGAGAATGAGTCCTTATGGCTGACCGCGTTTCCGGTATTCCACTCGGCAGCACTCCCGCGCCCCAAACGATTTCTGCTGAGGCACGCCCGAGGCGTGTCCGCCCGACCTCGTCGGCGGCCCGCATCGGCGACTCGATTTATTCCGGTGTCACCTTTCTCGCCTCACTGAGCATCTTTGTCATTATCCTCTGGCTGTTGTGGCAGCTTGTTTCCGGCAGCCGCCTTTCAATCCATCACAGCGGCTGGAGCTTTGTCACCGGGTCGGATTGGAACGAGGATACAGACAGCTTTCACGCGCTGCCGTTTATCTTCGGGACGCTGTATTCGTCGTTCATTGCGCTGCTGCTGGCAGTTCCGGTCAGTGTTGGGGCTGCAATCTTCCTGTCGGAGCTTGCCCCGCGCTGGATTCGCACCCCGGCAACATTTCTCATTGAGCTTTTGGCCGCGATTCCCAGCGTCATTTATGGTCTCTGGGGCATCTTTATCTTGATCCCAATCTTAAAGACCGCGATTATTGGGCCGGTCTCAAGCTCCCGCCTGCCGAACACACGGATTATCGGCGGGCTTTTTCAGGGGCAGTCGGCGGGGTATTCCATGCTGGCGGCGGGCGTTTTGCTTGCGATCATGGTTATTCCGTTCATTACGGCGGTGACGCGGGACATTCTGCGGGCCATTCCGCGCTCGCAGCGCGAAGGCTCGTATGCCCTGGGAGCGACGCAGTGGGAAACAATCGCGCGGGTCGTTATCCCCTATGCCAAATCCGGCATCATCGGCGCGGTTGTTCTGGGCCTGGGACGCGCTTTAGGCGAAACAATGGCTGTGACGATGGTGATCGGCAACCAATCGCCGAACACGCCGTCGGGGATTTCGTTTTCCCTGCTGTCACCGGGCTACACGATGTCCAGCGTTCTCGCGAACAAATTCAACGACGCGACTCCCGGTCTCCATGCTTCCGCTCTGGTTGAGATTGCGCTGGTTCTTTTCGGCGTCACTGTCCTCGTCAACATCTGTGCGCGGGCGCTGGTGTTCTACACGGCCAAAGACGTTCAGGGGCGAAAGTAACAAGAGAACACAGATGAGCACAATTATCTCTCCAGACAGCCCGGAACGAATGCTGCCGGTTCGCAGCGGCAATGTCGCGCAGCGCAAATTCGTCAACCGCCTGATGCTGATTTTGTGCATGCTCGCGGCGACGCTTGCCATCGGAATTCTCGGCTTGGTCCTGTTCTTTCTGCTTTCCAAAGGTTTCAGCTCCCTGCATCTCAGCTTGTTCACCCAGCTCCCGAACAACATTGATACCAGCAAAGGCGGCATGTCCCAATCCATATTTGGGACACTGGTGCTGCTCGGAATCGCATCCGTCATCGGCCTGCCGCTGGGCATTCTGGGAGGCATCTACCAGATTGAGGCCCATGGCCGGTTCGCGTTTATGGTCCGGTTTTTTACCGACGTGTTAAACGGCATTCCGTCCATTGTCATCGGCATCTTTGCGTATGCCGTCGTGGTCGCGCCGATTGCCGCACGTCATCCCGGCATGGGCGCTTCCGCCTACGCCGGCGGCTTTGCGCTGGGCATTCTCATGGTGCCGACCATTATGCGAACGACGGAAGAAATTCTGCGCCTGGTTCCCCTGTCGCTCCGGGAAGGCTCGCTTGGCCTCGGCGCGACACGCTGGCGCACGATGGTCAGCGTTGTTCTCCCGGCGGCCAAGGGGGGTATCATTACCGGAGTCATGCTGGCGCTGGCCCGGATCGCCGGGGAAACCGCGCCGCTGCTGTTTGCGATTTTGGGCAACGAGTTCTTTTCTACCCATACCGTTTTAGGCGGCAAAGTTCATGTGCCGACACTGAACGGGCCGATTGACGCGCTGCCTCTGCGGATTTACAAGTATTCGCAGGATGCGGACCTTAATCATAATGCTCAGGCCTGGGCTGCCGCCGTCGTTTTGATTACGCTCATTCTCATTCTCAGCATTGCCGCCCGGTTCGCAACGCGCGGCAATGTCATGGAAGAAAAATAATCTCTCGCTTTCTATTCTTATGCTAACCATTGGGAGACCCTTCATGGCTGACGGATATTCAACCGAACCGCTTTCGCTGGACCAGAAGACCGGCAGTATCGCGGATTTAGCCCGCGCTCAAACGCCGGTGTCTACGACGCCCAAAGTCGTGGCGGACAACGTAGACTTTTATTACAGCGACTTCCATGCGCTCAAAAACATCAATCTGGTTGTCCCCGACCGCCAGATTACGGCCCTCATCGGCCCCTCCGGCTGCGGCAAGTCTACGTTCCTGCGAACGCTGAACCGCATGAACGATTTGATTGACGGCACGCGGCTGACCGGCTCGATCACCGTAGACACCGATAACATCTACGACAAGCATGTAGATGTGGTGGACCTACGCAAGCGTGTCGGCATGGTCTTCCAGAAGCCGAACCCGTTCCCGATGTCCATCTACGACAACATCGCTTACGGCCCGCGCATCCACGGCATGACCAATCGCAAGAAGCTGAACGACATTGTGGAGCGCACTCTGCGCGGCTCCGCCCTGTGGGACGAAGTCAAGGACAAGCTCAAAGCCTCGGCGTTTGCCCTGTCCGGCGGCCAGCAGCAGCGCCTGTGCATCGCCCGGACACTGGCCGTCGAGCCTGAAGTCATTCTCATGGACGAGCCGTGTTCCGCGCTTGACCCGAACTCGACGTTTCGGATTGAGCAGCTCATGGAAGACCTCAAAAAAGACTACACGATTATCATTGTCACCCATAATATGCAGCAGGCCGCCCGCGTTTCCCAGCGCACCGGGTTCTTTTTGCGCGGCGAGCTGAAAGAGTTTGGCGACACGGACCAGATTTTCACCAATCCGAAAGACAAAGACACCGAAGCCTACGTCTCGGGCCGGTTCGGATGATTTTGGCCCCGTAGCAGGTCCCCGTGCCTGCCCTCTTCATTTATGCTGCCTTCTTGCCAAAGAACCAGAAGAAAAGACAGAACCAGGAAGGGCAGGCACGGGGACCTGCCCCTACATAATGTGCCGGATGCGGGGGGCTGTGCTATAATGTTCTATGCCTGACCTGCAAATCACTCTCTGCGACACTTATTTGCCCCTGGTCGAGTCCTGGCAGGCCTACTTTTCCGGCCTGCCGAACCTCTCCATCACCTGCGACAGCATCTTCACGCTCGAAGCCGACGCGCTGGTCTCTCCCGCAAACTCTTTCGGGCGCATGGACGGCGGCTTAGACGCGCAGATTGTTGACTTTCTCGGTGAAGACGTCGAAGTGGAAGTCCAGCAGATGATCCGGGACCGGCACGACGGCGAGCTTGTCGTGGGCCGGGCCGAGATCGTCATCACCCAGGCTACGCAGTTCCCGTTCCTCGTCGTTGCCCCGACTATGCGCGTCCCCCAGAACATCAGCCGCACCGTCAATTCCTACCTTGCCTTCCGCGCCGCCCTGCGCTCCGTTTTGGACTTCAACGCCCTGCACGGGGGCGTCATCCAAACTTTGCTTGTCCCCGGCCTCGGCACCGACAACGGCTTCATGCCCCCCCTGCGTGCCGCCCGCCAGATGCGAGCCGCCTACGAAGTCGTCCTCAACGGTGCAACTCCCAACTTAGATATTTCCCTAGACGCCGGAGCCGACAGCGACGACAAAAGCAAAGTTCGTGCAAGCGAAGCGAAGGCACAAGAATGAGCCTCAGCGTTCAGGAAAAGCTGGAAGCTGGTCCGATGTTCGACATGGCGATTGTGGAGCATCATTTCACTTCTTATATGCGTGACTATGACATCTTTGTTGATGTGATCGGGCCTGTACCCGGCAGTCATAAGTCAGAAGTTATAGGCCGTTCTCGGTATCGCTTCACGCATTGCGTTCTTGCCGAAGTGACAACTGCCACTCCAGACAGAAATTGGGTTTTGTCGTGGTCAGAGGCTTTTATTAGCTGGCAAGCCTATCTTGATGCTGGAGAACCAGAAGGTTATGTTTGGGGCGTTGAGTGGCAGAATGCGTACCCTGGTTTATCCTATATTGCGGACTCTTCAGCGGCCCAAGAATGGGCTGTCCGATTACAGAAGCCGATGCACGAAGTGTTCATCGAAAGTGATGCCCACGACATCCGGCTCATCTTCCACGACGTAGACATTACTTGGACAAGCGAGGGCAGTTCGGCGAAATGACGACGGAGCATGACCAATTTTCGCGTGACCTTTTGGCGTGGTACGATGCCAACAAGCGGGATTTGCCGTGGCGGCGGCTGGGGCATGACCCGTATGCGGTCTGGGTGTCGGAGATCATGCTGCAGCAGACGACGGTGGCGGCGGTCATCTCGTTTTACCAGAAGTGGATGGCACGCTTTCCAACGGTGCAGGCGCTGGCGGACGCGCCGCTTGACGATGTGCTGAAGCACTGGGCGGGGTTAGGATATTATGCGCGGGCGCGGAACCTGCACAAAGGGGCGCAGCGGGTGGTGGCCGAGTTTGGCGGGCTGGTGCCGTCTGACCCGAAGACGCTGCTGTCGCTGCCGGGGATCGGGCGGTATACAGCCGGGGCGATTCTGTCCATTGCGTTCAGTCAGGACGCGCCGATTTTAGACGCCAATGTCATTCGGGTCATGGCCCGCGTCCATGCCGTTGCGGGCGATCCGAAGACGTCCACGCAGACGCAAAACGAACTGTGGCGGCTGGCCGAAGAAGCCATCCCGAGCGGCAGGGCAGGGGACTTCAATCAGGCCCTCATGGAGCTGGGCGCTTTAGTCTGCGAAGCGGGTGCGCCGAAGTGCGGCACCTGCCCGGTCAGCGCGGAGTGCCGGGCGAAAGCGCTCGGAGAGCCGACGGCGTTCCCGCAGTTTTCGGGCGTCAAGAAGTGGCTGGACGTGGAAGACGTGTCGGTGGCGCTGCGCGATCCGAAGTATCTTGGACAGACGCTGATTGTGCAGCGCTCGCCGGACTTACCGCTGTGGGGCGGGCTGTGGGAGATGCCGCGCGGGACACGGCAGGACGGCGAGACGCTGGAAGCCTGCGCGGCGCGGGCCGTCTGCGAGAGTGTTGGGGTGCGTGTGCATGGGCTGCGGCCCTTCGGCGTCGTGAAGCATGTGGTGGCGAACCGCCGGATCACGCTGCATGGGTTCGAGGCGGAGTCTGAAGGCGTGGTCTCGGACGGTGTGCGTCATGCGTGGGTGTCGGCGGAAAATCGAACGGAGTTCGCGCTGGCGACGCCGCAAGTCAAGCTGACGGAGCTTTTGTGGCGGCACGACGCGCAGGGGCGGCTGGAGTTGTGAAGGTTGCCCCCACCCCCGGCACTGCGTACCGACCCCTCCCCCACTTCGTGGGAGAGGGGTGAAGATGAGGACAAAGAAGATGAGGACAAAGAGACTGCCGCTTGTTGGGCCTTCTCCTAACTTCTTACTCCTCTCCCACGAAGTGGGGGAGGGGTCGGTACGCAGTGCCGGGGGTGGGGGAAAATATCTTCTATGAACATCGCCCTTGCCCTCATCCTGCATCCCACAAATGGCACAGTGCTGATTGCCCAGCGCAAAGACGGCGTCCATAAAGCTGGCTTCTGGGAATTTCCCGGCGGCAAGTGCCTGGACGGTGAAACGCCCGCAGACTGCGCGGTGCGGGAAACGCGCGAAGAAACCGGTCTCGAAGTCGCAATTCTCGAAGCCTGGCCCATGCTCACGCACGAGTACCCGGAGCGCACCATTGTCCTGCACCCGTTTCTATGCCGCGCCCGTAGCGGCGACGCGCAGCCGCGCGAAAGCAAACAAGTTGTCTGGGTGCGCCTCGAACAGCTTGACGACTACCACTTTCCCGAAGCAAATGCACTAATCTTAGCCCGACTGCGTTCTAATCACGAAGGTTTACTGGCTAACGGCATAAACTTACCCTTCCAATGATAAAGGGCAATGAATGAGCTGCTGCCTGCAAAACCGCATATTTTAGCCGTAGACCCCGAGCCGATGAGCCGGACCCTGCTGGACGCCTACAATGCCATGCTCTCCCCACGTCCTTACCGTCCGGCACTCACCCCTGAAAAAGCGTAGCAGGCACTGCTTGCCGGCGCGGGGCGTCAGTGGGACCCTGTGCTGGCTGCCTTGTTTGCCGCTGGGCCGGCGGCATTCCTCATCCTCTCCCGACTTCCAAATAAACTTCTGCCCTAGATTAGAAGCATCTGCAAGTGGGTACTACACCATTTCAGAGGCCAAGGGTGCCAAAACAAATTTTATATAAACGTAATTCAGATTACTGAAATATCCCGAAATATTTGTGACAATTAAGGGCTTGGTTCCGTAGAAAGAAGCACAAGCAGACAGCGTTCTGGAACATTATGGGCTACCAGAGTGTTGAGTAAGTGGCAATTATTGCGCGGACTTATTTTTGATTTGAGATTTGACCAGGGTTTAAGACTTGATTTTGACTGAGACAAAGGGGATTATCAATGGGGAGCAACACAGCATTAAGGGACAATCCGAACACGGCAGCGTTGCCGCACGGCCTCGCTGGGTCCAGCGAGCGGCGTCAGGGATCGGAATTTGGCGGCGATGAGTCGGCGCTGGCGGCAAGCGGCGCGTTGGATGATCCCGATGCCATTCGCTTTCTGGCGCTTGCCGCCGGAGGCGACGACGACATTACGAACCCGCTTCTGGAAGGCTCCTCGGCGGAGGACGACGCCGAAGATTTACCCGAAGACGAGCCGCAGGAGACGGTTTACGCGCCTGTCGAGGAGAACCCGCGTGACGAGTCGCTCCAGATGTGGATGCGGAAAACCAAAAGCACCAAACTTTTGAGCGCTGCCGAGGAAATTGACCTGGCGCGGAAGGTCGCCGACGGCGACCAGCGGGCGAAAGACATTCTGACCGAGGCGAACCTGCGTCTTGTTGTTTCGATTGCACGCCGCTACTCGGTGCCCGGCATCAGCCTGGCGGACCTCATTCAAGAGGGCAATATCGGCCTGATTCGCGCTGTTGAGAAGTTCGACTACACCAAAGGCTACCGCTTCAGCACCTATGCGACATGGTGGATTCGCCGGGCCATCGCCCGTGCCGTCATCAACCAGGGCCGGACTATTCGCATTCCGGTGTATGTGGCCGAGACCATTCACAAGCTGGTTCGCACCGAGGGCCTGCTGCGCCAGCAGCTCTCGCGTGAACCGACCCAGGACGAGCTGGCTGCTGAGATGGAAGTGCCGGTCGAGCGCGTGAACGAGATCAAGCGCATCGCATCCGAGCCGCTGTCCTTAGAGACGCCCGTGGGCGAGAAGGACTCAGCCCAGCTCGCGGACTTCATCCAGAGCAACGCCAACCAGTCACCGTCGGACGCCGCCGTGAACCTCATTCGCCGCGAGCAGCTTGACGCGGTTCTCGACAAGCTGACCCCGCGCGAGCGCGACGTTGTCCGCATGCGCTTCGGGCTGGACGACGGCTACGCGCACACGCTCGAAGAAGTCGGCCAGCGCTTCGCCGTCACCCGCGAGCGCGTCCGCCAGATCGAGCTTCGGGCCTTAAAGAAGCTGCGCCGTATGGGTCCTGTAGACATCCGGGCCTAATCAACAACTTAAAGCCTCCGCTCTGAAACACGAGTGGAGGCTTTTCTTATAGAAAGAGGACAAGATGGACGCAGTTTCTACCGAGAAGAAAACAACTGTTGAAAACGAAATCGCAGTTTTGCCAGGTACGAATGGTGCAAACGGTCAACCTGCGCCCGCCGACCCTGGTTGGCCTGTGCCTGAGTTCAAGCATAACCTTGGCGACAACCCATTGTGGCCGGACTTTCTTAACGAGCTAAAGGCCCAGCGTGAAGCAGACATTGCAGAATCAAACCGTTTAGCGGATTTGGAACTGGAACAAGAAAAACTGGAAAAGTAGATGCCTTACCTGCTGGACACGGATTCTGCCTCTTTAGCTTTTCGCGGCAATGAGCGCCTTCGTGCTCGCATTCGACGAACTCCGAGTCCAGGGGTCTGGTTAAGCGCAATTGCCGCCGAAGAAATTGTGCAGGGCACTCTTGGCTCCATCAATGCAAACCGAAACAAGGCCGGCCCGGCTGCTGCCTATCGACTCTTTTTCGAGGCAGTCGAATCTATATGCGAGTACCGCATTCACCCATACAATGCAGAAGCCATGCTTGTTTTCGCGTCGTTTCCCGCTCAGGTTAAACGTGTAGGTTCACAGGGCTGCCGGATTGCTGCAAGCGCCATTGCCGCCGGCTGGATTGTCGTCACCGCGAACCACAGGCACTTTTCACAAATACCTGGTGTTCAGTTTGAGGACTGGAGCCGCTGACTGTGCCGAAATTGTCACCTGTATACAATCTTGATGTCCCACCAAGAGGTTGGGTTGGTGTAGTTAGAAGGCCCGTCCAGAGTGACAAACAACTTTCGGTTGCTGTCCCATTCAATTTTGTCCACAAACCTATATCCTCCATCCACAAGAATTACAGTTTTGTCGTCATCTTTGTCTGCCGTCTTGCGTAGAAGCGCTTGACAATAGCTGCCAGCGGCTCCTGTATCAACCGAATGCAATGTAGCTGTGTAAACGCCGTCTGGGGATAGAGAAACTGTGTCGTGAACTTCTGGCGTGAATAAGTGGTATTGAGAAACACGATAACAGATGTCAGCTATCCCACCGCTGAGAAGCAGACAAGCGGAACCTATTAAAATGCGCTGTCGTTTTGTCATAACGCTACACAACCGCCGCGACCCGCGTTTCCAGCGTCTCGACTTTGCGGGTCTCGCGGATTTCCTGAGCCATTACGTCTGGGACTTCCTTTGAGCGCCGCTGCCTGCTAAAGTGCGCTGAAGGTGGCGGTGAAGTTCTTGGGCGCTTGGCCCATGAAGCCGGTGCCGGCGGCAATGCCGTCGGGGCGGCCAAACTGGTTGACTCCCTGGTCCTGGTCGTTTTGCGGGCTGGTGTTGGCGTAACCGGGAGAAACCGCGCCTGGGCGCAGGAACTTGACGTGACCGTCGGCCAAAGCGAAATTAGAGCCGTCGGTATGCCGGGCCGGGCCGAGGCGCTGGTAGGTCGGCCCGGTGCGCGGCGGGTTGCCGAGGCCGATCCCCGCGCTGGGGCCGGTGGCATACGTGCCAGCGCAGTTGTAATCAATGTAGCCGTTGCTGGTGTCCCCGCCGTCCACGCCGGGAGACGCGCTGCCGGCGGTGGTGCTGTCGTCGGCGACCGAGAGCAGGTCGGCTTGAGCGCCCTGAACTTCCACCAGCAGCACCGTGGAGGCAGGCGCGGATTGGCCTGCCAGCAGCCCGCCCGCCTGTCCGCCGTCAAGGTTCGTGTTCATGCCGTAGGAAACCGGGTAATCGGTCTCGCCGAGGCCGTTGAGGTTCTTCGCTGAGGGAGTTGGATCGTCAGGACACTGATAGATGGCAACGCTGCTGACATAGGCATACACCTCAGACCCCCAGCCGGTTCCTGTCGGATACAGCACGCCCCGATGGTCGCAGGGCATCCGCTCGTCGCTGTCCTGCGTGTATTGCACCAGCGCCAACCCAAGCTGATGCAGATTGGACTGGCAGGAAGCACGGCGGGCGTTCTCGCGCACTTTCTGAAAGACGGGAAGCAAGATTGCAGCAATAATCGCGACAATGGCGATGACGACAAGCAGTTCTATTAGCGTAAAACCGCGCGAGGGCAGCATAAATACTTGCGTAAAGCGTTTGCGGGGACGGGAAGCGCGGACAGCAGGCATGGTGTTCCTCCTGGCGAGGGTATATCGCTGAGTTTCGGCTTCCTGCTAAGCCTTGTGCTTGACTAAGCGTCGGTACAGCCAATAGCTACAAACAGGACCGAGGAATGCAAGGCTGCCAAACCAGAGCCAGAAGCCTAATGGCTGATGCGGGGCGGCATTCAGCATCATCAGTGCCGTGCCGACCTCGCAAAGCATGACTGACAAAAGTGGTAGAACAATCGGTTTCATAGTATTTTCAATCCTTCGATAGTCGGACAAGCTAAAAAGAACTTCGCAGTTAGACAGCCGTTGCAAGCCGTGGTTCCAGCGTTTCAACTTCGCGGGTCTCACGGATTTCCAGGGCTGTGATATTGGGAACATCTCGGCCTTCTTCCCGGCGAAAATCGAAAAGGTCCAGCAGCGCGTCCCGGAAGTTCTGAATAACCTCCTCGCGGGTGTCGCCTGTCGCGATGACTGCGGCATCCAAATCAGGCGCGTAGGCTCCCCAATTCTCCGGCGATTTCTCTACGATGACGGCTAGAACCATGTTACCTCTCCTTGTTCAGCGTAGCGGCAGGCCGGACTTCCGGCGGATGTCTTGAAGCTGGCCCGACAGGACTTCTTTCGAGTCGTTGCCGGAAATCGAAATCTCATCCTGCACGCCGTCCTTCTTGTAGATGCGGTGACTGCTACGGCCTCCGCGCCGAGCGAAGTACCAGCCGTCCGCTTCAATCCGCTTGATTACTTCACGCACCTGCATAAAGCCTCTATGCACCCGCAAGCAACTTCATTGTACCACATCAGAAAGAACCTCTTGTTTCCTGTTCAGATTACCGATGTTTAGGTATCCAAAATAGCTCGTTGTACTGTTGACAACAATGGCATTAATGTTGTATAATTATATCAATGCCAAAGAATGACGAACTCCAAAAGCAAACGCTGCGGGTTTTGTCCGAGCTGGGAACGCCGGACAAGCCCCTTTCCGCCCGTGCCGCCGGGGAAAAGCTGTCTATCGGCTACAACCAGATTGCCGACATGGCGAAGGGCAAATCGCCGGGTGAGAAGACGCTAATCAAGTTTGCCGGCGCACTCGGCGAATCCCCGGCGGACTGGCTGCGCTACGCGGGCAAGCACGATTTCGCAAAGAACATCAGCAGTGAAAAAGCATCGGAAATCCAGCCGGAGCAGCATTTGGTCCAGCAGATTATCCGCGAACTGGCGGAAGTTCCAGTCGAAAAACAGGCGCTGTTGCGAAGGCAAATACTGGCACTGATCCGGGTGACCCGGAATGATGATGAGCGTAAGTGAAGATTAGGAAGAAGCAAGATTATGAACACAACAATGCAAAGGATCGTTGCCTGGCTACGCGCGTTTTGGAGCCACATGAACGAAGGTCCGCAGAAGGATTGGGACCGGGTTTATCTCTGCTCGATGGCCCCGATGAGCGCGGAAGCCCTGCGCGAGAATGTGGAAGCCGGCCGCAGCCGTAGCTAGAGGCTGAATGCGAGTATCAAGTGGCTGCCGGAGCAATGGCGCTTTGGCAGCCGGGTTTAGTTGTCGTATCTGATTGCTATAATCGCAGCACAGTAACAACAAGAAGCACAGTAACAACAAGAAGCAGAGAAAGTGGAAGCAGTATGCGAACGAATGTCGTGCCGTTCTCCGTTTACGGCGTACCGCTCCTGGGATTACTGGGGCTGCTGGTCTGCCTTTGGCATCCACAGGTGAAACTGCCGGCAGCGGCAGCGGCAGGACCGGAAACCGTATATTTGGTCAATCCCAGCTCCAAGCTGGATCCCTGCATGGTAGTCTTCCTGCGGCAGGAAGCAAAAAATGTCGCGTACAGCCGCCGGCACGACCCGCCGGCGGTGCAGGCAAAAATGGTCGCGGATTACAACATCATCGCCCAGGAATGTACGCCCGCTGTTTTCCAAGCAACTCACCTCCCTGAGTGCATTTGATTGTTAATCGTGTCCACCAAGCGCGGCAAAATCTCGTAGCAACGTACATAATTTAGCACATAAACAGGGATGACTTCAGCAAGAACAGCGTAAGCATCGAACATTTCTTTCCCGTTAAGCATTGGGTAAGCAGCCCAGGGACCATGAGTGTTTTCTAAGAGCAAGGATATTGCCGCACCGCCAGTGACACGCTGAACATGCACGGTGTTCTTTTCTATCTGCTGTGTCGGTTGCAAGATAAAGACCGCATCTAATGAACGCTCAGCTATTATCCGCTTATCCTGAGCAAAAGGTAGCCAGAACAGATCAGACTCGGGAGAAATTGGTTGTAGTTGCGTCCAGTCCATGTCCCTCACGATTAGAGCTTCTTTGGAAAGCTTTGTGTGTAGAGAAACGGAAGGCGTTGCGACTACGCTGCCCCCCTGAACGTGGATAGGAAGAACGTCGTCACTGGCAAGCTGCGCTCCGCAATCCATCAGGGACCACATGAGCGTAGATTTGCCGGTTTGTGAACGGGCGACAACGGCAGCAAGTTTACTACCCATACCCACTGCGATGCCATGCAAGGTAATATAGCCTTGTAGTAGCTTATAAATAGACAGTCCAAGGTTGGCAATGACAGCTGGAGCGACTGAACAAAAAATATTGAAAGTCAGTTCACTCTCATCATAACTTACATGAAAGCGGAATTGCTCGTTATTATCATCTTTTATGCAAACGAGAATGCCGCTTTGAACATCATAACAGCGAACCAAGCCGCCATAGCGGCTGCTGATCCAATGAACCTGGGCAAACTCTTGCAGTGTATCCGGCTGATGCGAAATGATCAAAGACTTGCTTAGATGATTGGGCATCTTTGCAGCACGATTGGCGGGCAAATCTAGGTCGCTGTCAATGCTAAGATCGTATATATGATAATTTTGCATGGATAGCAGCAAATCAAGGTCGCGGAAGGATTTGAGAGGATAACTGCCGAAGCGTGAACGCCCTTGGTTCAACGTGGACCTGAGTGCTTTTTTCAGTTGTTAGGGAAGCGATAAGCGCTTGCGAAATAGAGGCATTGACTGTGTTGTTACAAATCCATTTGAGAGAGTAATTTGCGTCCTGCCGGCTATCGTAGCCTGAATGAAGAACAAAAGGCCGAAGTTTCTCAGGGAAGGACAAGTCCTCCGCCATGGTTACCTGTTGTGCCGGGGTCCCACTTACAACAAAGTCACTAGGTGAAAACAGATGTGTATGCACTAGCCGCGAACAGTCTCCAAGCACAATTCGGTCTTTTTTTAAGTGATGTCGAAGATGTTGGGTCAGAAAATTGGGAGATGTGAGGCAATCATCACCCAGAAGAACAATAACATGGCCTCGTGCCGCCTCAATGGCCTTCCTGCGGGCAGTTGCCAAATCTCCCGTGGATTGTAAGAACAGACGAACGATAGAAAGGTTTCCCCGCTTCTCGTACCTGCCGAGAATATCTGCGGTTCCGTCCCGCGAGGCGTCGTCCGCAACAATAACCTCCCAAGCGTTTAACGGAAAAATCTGATGCTCCAATGCCGCGAGTGTCAGGTCAAGATACGTTGCCTTGTCGCGAGTGGCGATAACGACCGAGGCGGCAATACCAGTACGCATTGCTAAAGTCTTCGCCAATGGCTTGACGCTTGCAAGGGCAATAGATCGCTGAATTGAGGTTATCAGATTTCGGATTGGGCTTGTTGAGACGTTTTTCAATCTTAGTTAAGAAACTATTTAGGTAATGCTTGTTTCAGGTCTTGAAAATGGATGAGGCCAACTTTGCCATCGGGTTCGCACAAAATCAGTGTGGGCGTTCCTGACAACTTCAATGTGAGCGCGTCGCTCATGTCGGCCCGAACGCGCGTCTTTGCCGTCGTTTGTACGGACCTATGCAAGGTAGCCATGTTGAGGTGCAATCGGTTTGCATAGCTTTCCAACGCCTGTGGAGCAACACCGGCGGGATCGCTGTAAACAAGGTCGTGCATCTGCCCGAATTTGCCCTGGTCACGGGCAGCCTCTGTGTAAAGCGCCGCCGTGAAAGCGGCAGGATGAATTTGCATCAGAGGATAATGGCGGAAGACAAAGCCGACTTGCGGCCCGCTCGACGCGACCAGGCTCTTGACGGAACCGTACTCTGCACGGCAGGGAGGACACTGGTAATCGCCAAACTCGACTAGGACATAAGGACGCCTCGCCTGCGCGTCCGCCTGATGTAGTTTGCCAATAACCTGTGCGCGGGTTGTGCCATTGGGAAGCGCTTCAACAGCACTAGAGTTAGCCAAAGTTGGTGAGTGATGAAGCGTGGAAGCTACCGCGCAAATCGCGATTGCCGCGAAGAAAAAGCTGGCGACAAGATACTTATTTTCTGTCTGCATGATGAGTTCCTATGGCGTTATCTAGGGTCGCATAGCCAAGCCTGCAAGAAGTTAGCGCCATTCCCGGCATGGACATGGCCGTCGGCATAAAGTACGTTGATTTTTTGTGTTTCCAGTGATGAACTTCCGCCGTGCCAATTAGGTGCGGCGTCTGCCAACACCGCCGAATACGCCGACCCTAGAACTTGTATATTGGGTGGGTCGCCAATTGAACAATCTCCTGGAAAATTGACCCCGTCCATACCTAACTGCAAACGGTAAACGTAAGAAGTTCCTAGACGTTCATAGGCTGTTGGGCTAAGGTTTACATCGAAGTCATCATCTTGACCATCATCCGATCTACCATAAAAAGTGATAACTTGATTGCCAATATCGGAAGGACAACGCCAAACATTATTGCTTTTAAGATACGGGTTTACAATGTCTCGCAACAGCGGGATTGTCGGCAGTTCAGCTTCTTGGTCAGGAGTTGGCTCCCAAAGATACGAGCCATGATCCGCTGAATCGACGCCAATAGGATAGTGGTCGTCGCTATCTTGAGAATAAAGTGAAATAGATAAACCGATCTGATGTAGGTTGGAAGCGCAACTTGTTCTTCTAGCGCTTTCCCGCACTTGAGCAAACACAGGGAACAACAGCCCGGCAAGCAGCGCAATCAGAGAAATAACCGTGAGCAACTCAATCAATGTAAAGCCGTTATTGCGAATTCGCCTCATCATACTGCCTTGCCTTCCAGCCTATCAATTGCTTTCTGCACAGTGTGATGCACACGGGGACGAGGGTCGTCAAGATGAGTTTCCAAGATCGGAATAGCTCGCTTGTCGCCGAGTTTCCCCAGCATGTGAGCAGGTCCTCCGACATCAACACCAACTTCCTCTTTGGGATTATCTAATGCGAACTCCGCGACCAATGCTTGAAATAGTTTTTCCTTCTGTAGTGGGTCCATCACACTGAGCGACTGGTTTAAAATTAGGTCAACAGCCTCGCGCCGGGACAGTGCTGACTCATAGGACGGTTCCTGACCCTTGAGTTCGTTCAAGCACCAATCTAAGTCAGCATCTGACAGTTTTGCACCATGCTCCAAGTTATTGGAGAGTTCCATTAGTTTGGTAGCATCTGCAATGTTCATGCCACCCCTTCTTACAATGACGTTTGCCGCCGCTACTGCCTGTCTCTGTTGTTCCTGTCTCTGTTTGATTACCGAGTGCCAATACTCACCGCCGAAAATTGCAATTACTGCTACATTTAACGCCAGAAGCCAGGGCAACCAGTTGTTTTTATGCTGCTTAATCATGCTTGCTTCAATCCTATGAAGATGCAGGCATAAATGGATTTTGTGCCTGCATCTGCCGACTTGGACTCGTCCATAGAATGCGGCTTAAGATGCTGACCAACCCTCGCACTTGTCCATGCAGAGGTTATAGCCAGTAGCGTCAGTGTGTAGCCCGCCACAGCCTCCATCGCAGCATGTGAAGAACGGGCCTGGAGTTGATATGTAGGGCATGCAATACGCCCTTACGTCGTATCCGCTCTGAAAGGCGGCAAACGCTGTTCCCACGAGGGCCAGCGACGAGATCGCGGCTGCTGTTACGCCACGTGTCGTCTTGTTAAAGAATAGCATCATTTCTCCTCTTGTTCCGCAAAATTGCTCCGGTTT
>JAABUQ010005426.1_pt1 | contig 20385 bp, 21 predicted proteins | sample 5560001 | NCBI WGS metagenome assembly JAABUQ01 (sample SAMN10711888, study PRJNA513371) | rock metagenome | isolation source: Antarctica rocks | place: Antarctica: Victoria Land, Finger Mt nord | collected 2015-12-18
GCTGCCACCGTAGAAGTCAGACATTGCCCGGCTCGGGAACCCCCCATGCGATCAACCGCCTACTTTGCCCCTTTTATGAAGCAGGGCGGCCTCAGTGCAGCCCATCCAGCAGCGTTGAACAGCCCTGCCTGTGCTGCGGACATCAGAGCGAGCGGTTGCTCGCTTGTCATCCAATCTGCGGGAGGGTAGCTCTCATATCGTAATCATCTTTCAAGGTCCTGAGTGTCAGTGAGCACGTCCGTCCCCGGTCATTCTAGCTCTGTACTGGCATGCAATGACAGGAGCCGCCATTCCTCTCCTGCTGCGAGGCCCACAGTTCTTGTCGTTTTGTCCGGCGGCGGATTTACGTTTGAAACGAAGTGCATCCTCCAGGCAATTCAGGACGAAGCAGACTTCGTTTACCTCGCAACCGAATTCGGCGGGGTTCCAGGGGAACATGGCATCCCCGCGGGCGCGAGCCATCGGGTGCCCACGTTTCAAACGGTCTCGAACAAATCCACCTCGCAGAGCATATACGCTTTCCTCAAAGTTTTCCTTACGGCCCTTGCCGTGATCAGACGCAGCAAGGCCAGCTCGGTGGTCGGGGTCGGCTGCAGCCATGCGGTGCCCATGTTCCTGGCCGGAATGGTCTTGCGGCGGAGAAACGTGTTCGTAGAAAGCATCACCCGGGTCAACGACCTGTCCAACACAGGCAAGCTCGTTTACCGCATGCGGCTTTCACGGCTGTTTATCGTCCAGTGGCCGGGCTTGAACGCACGTTATCCAAGAAGCATACTGGGAACGGTGCTTTGATCCTCGTAACCGTCGGCACAACGATGCCTTTCGACGAGTTGTTCGTGGAAGTGGACCGTTTGGTGGGAACCGGCTTCTTCGGAGAGGACGTGATATGCCAAAGTGGGCAGTCATCCTACCAGATGTCGTATTGCGAGCAGTTCGTCGGCAGGCCGAGCATTGACGACCTGATTGCCGGAAGCTCGCTGGTCATCAGTCACGGCGGGGCTACCGTGATCCAATTGCTTATTGCCCGGAAGCCGTTCATCGCCTTCCCGAATCCGCGCGGCGCCGACGACCACCAGGGGAGCTTCCTGGAGCAAGTCGCCTCAATGTCCGACATCTCGTGGAGCAGGGACGTACAAGATACGGCGCGCCTTGTCACTGAGCGCAGGCGACTTGGAACAGCGGCTGTGCGAACCGACTTTCCGCGCGCATCCGACGCAATCCGACGCGTTATCTCCCTCCAAACACCAGCTCGTTAATCCCGGTTCCGGGCGTCAGCCTGACTCAAAGCAGGCACCCCCAGCCCGGCGCCGTCGCGGCCGGTTTACTCCAACCGACACCCTCTCTGACCCTTTCGCAAGCGCGCCCTCATCACAAGCCTAGTGCCCCCGCAGGATCTGGCTCAGGAACAGCTTCAACCGGTCGGTCTGTGGGTTCTCGAACAGCGTATTCGGCTCCCCCTGCTCGACGATCTCGCCGCGGTCCATAAACACCACGCGGTCGGCGACCTGCCGGGCAAAGCCCATCTCGTGCGTCACGCAGACCATCGTCATGCCGTCATGCGCCAGGCCGATCATGGTGTCCAAGACCTCCTTGATCATCTCGGGGTCCAGCGCGCTGGTCGGCTCGTCGAACAACATGATCTTCGGCTTCATGCACAGCGCCCGGGCGATGGCGACGCGCTGCTGCTGCCCGCCTGAGAGCTGGCCGGGATACTTGTTCGCCTGCTCGGGGATCTTGACCCGGCGCAGGTAGCTCATCGCCAGCTCTTCCGCCTCCGCCTTGGGCATCTTGCGGACCCAGATCGGCGCCAGCGTGCAGTTCTCCAGGATCGTCAGATGCGGGAACAGGTTGAACGACTGGAACACCATGCCGACCTCGCGCCGGATAGTATCCAGCGCCCGCAAGTCGTCGGTCAGCTCCGTCCCGTCCACGAAGATGTGGCCCTCTTGGTGCGACTCCAGGCGGTTGATGCAGCGGATCATCGTGCTCTTGCCGGACCCGGAAGGCCCGCACACCACCACCTTCTCGCGATGGCCGACGCTCAGGCTGATATCCCGCAGCACGTGCATGGCGCCGTACCACTTATTGACCTTGTCCAGCAGGATCGCCGGCTGGTTGCTGCCGTCCGCTACCGGGCGGTCCATCGTCGCGGCTTGGCTCATGGTTGGTGTCCCCTGTTGAACGGGCCGCGTCAGCGGCGGACGGTACGGCTGAACTCCTGCTCCAAGCCGCGGCTGTAGCGCGCCATGACGAAGCAGAAGCAGAAGTAGATGGCGGCCAGCACGATATACATTTCGGCGCTGTAGCCCTGCCAGATTGGGTCGGTGATGGCCGTCTTGCCCGACAGCAGCAGGTCGAAGATGCCGATGATGAGCACCAACGACGTGTCCTTGAAGAAGCCGATGAAGGTGTTCACCAGCGGCGGGATCACCAGCCGCAGCGCCTGCGGCAGCACGATCAGGCCGGTCTTCTTCCAGTAGGACAGACCCAGCGCATCGGCGGCCTCATACTGCCCCTTGGGCAGCGCCTGCAGTCCGCCGCGTATCACCTCCGCGAGGTAGGCGGCCGCGAACAGGATAAACGCCACTTGCGCCCGCAGCAGCTTGTCCGGGTTGATTCCCGCCGGCATGAACAGCGGGAACATCACGCTGGCCATGAACAGCACGGTGATCAGCGGCACGCCGCGGATCAGCTCGACATACACCACGCACAGCATCCGCACCGCCGGCATCTCCGTGCTGCGCCGGCCGAGCGCCACCGCGACCGCCAGCGGGAAGCCGAGCGCCAGGCCGAAGGTGCTGAGGATCAAGGTAATCGGCAGCCCACCCCACCGCTCCTGCGGCACATAGCTCAGGCCGAACAGGCCGCCCCACATCAGCACGCCGATGATGGTGAGCGTAGCGGCCCAGATCAGCACCAGTTCTTTGCGCCAGAACCGGCGCATGGCGGATATCGCGAACAGTCCCAGGAACAGCAGCACGACAATGGCCGGCCGCCATTGCTCGTCATAGGGATAGTAGCCGAACAGCGTGAAGCGATACTTGTCCCCGACCATCGCCCAGCATGCGCCGACCCCCTGCGCTTCCCGGCACGGCGTCGGGTCCAGCCCAGTGGCGGTGGCGGGTACGCTCCAGACCGCATGGATCAGGCCCCAGTCCACGAAGCCGATAATCCAACGCACGATCAGGTAGGCCAGCAGGATCGTAACCGCCCCGGACAGCCACGAGTTGAACAGGTTGGTCCGCGCCCAGGCGATCGGGGTGAAGCCGGCGCCCGTCGGCGCGTGCCGGATAATCGGGGCCGCAGCTACGCCGGCAATGGATGGCACTGGCTCCCCGGCCGCTTGGGACACCCGGGCTGTGACTTCGGACATGGGACTAGCGCTCCACGAGGGCCTTACGGGCGTTGTAGCGGTTCATCAGGAAGCTGATCGCCAGGCTGATGGTGAGATAGACCGCCATGATGACCGCGATCCCCTCGACCGCCTGCCCCGTCTGGTTCAGGGTCGTATTGGCGATGCTAGTCACGTCCTGGTAGCCGATGGCAACCGCGAGCGAGCTGTTCTTGGTCAGGTTCAGGTACTGGCTGGTCATCGGCGGGATGATGACGCGCAACGCCTGGGGCAGCACGACCTGCCGCAGCACCTTGCCGGGCCGCAGGCCGAGCGCGCCCGCAGCCTCCCATTGCCCGGTCGGCACCGCCAGGATGCCGGACCGCACGATCTCCGCCACGTAGGCAGCCGTATAAAGCGTCAGCCCGAGGGTCAGCGCGCCATATTCGGGGCTAAGCGTCGCACCGCCGGCGAAGTTGAAGCCGCGCAGCTCCGGCACCTCCGGCGTGAACGGCGCACCCAGTAAGGCCCATACGATTCCCGGCAGCCCGACCAATAGGGCGATCGCCACCGGCCACACCGCCGGGCGCACGCCGGTCGCCGCCTGCTTGCGCGCTGCGGCACGGGACCAAGCCACGGTCCCAGCGATGCCCAGGGCGAGTGCCGCCAGCACCCACCAGTAGGCGTCCACCCACTCCACGACCGGCACCTTGATGCCGCGATTGGACAGGAACACGCCTGGCAGAGGATGGAAACTTTGCCTCGGAGCGGGGAGGGTTTGCAGCAGGCCATACCAGAAGAACAACTGCAGCAGCACCGGGATGTCCCGCAGCACCTCGACATATATCGCGGCCAGCCTGGCAAGCAGCCAATTCTTGGACAAGCGCGCGATGCCGACCAGCGTGCCCCAAATGGTCGCGAGTACGACGCCCACCACCGCGACCTTGAGCGTATTCAGCACACCGATCACCAGGGCGCGCCCGAAGGTGTCTGTGGCGGAGTCGTAATCTATCAGATGTTCGCCGATCGGGATGCCCGCGTTGCGGCCGAGGAAGGCGAACCCGGTGGCAATGCGCCGCGCCGCCAGGTTTTGCTGCGTATTATGCACGAGATACCAAACGATCGCCGAAAGCGTTCCAAGAATCACGACCTGCCACACGATGTTGCGGAACCGCGGGTCGGACCAGTTGAGCTGCAGCGCCTTGCGAGGCGCCATGCGGGTGGGGACCAGGCGGGGGTCTGCGGCGGCTCCGGACATCGGTGATCCCTGTTGGCGCCGGCGTTGCTGCCGGTCTCTGGCGTCATGCGGCACAGGCGGCCAGCCATGCCGTTCCTGCATGGGACTATTTGCGGCCAAATCTGGGCGAAGATCAATCAGCGCGTGACAATGAGATGAACAAAAAGGGCCGCCCCAGGACAGGGCGGCCCAATTCGTAGGCAGGCCAGAGCGTGAACTGCCCCGGAATGGACCTAACGGCCCGCGTTAGCGGATCGGCGGCGGATAGTGCAGCCCACCCTTGTTCCACAAGTTGTTGATGCCGCGGGGAATGCCCAGCGGCCCCACCGTACGGTCGAACATCTCGCCGTAGTTGCCGACCTGCTTGACGACGTTCACAACCCACTTGTTATCCACGCCCAGCGCCTTGCCCAGGTCCCCCTCGGCGCCCAGCAGCCGCCGGATGTCGGGGTTGGTGGACTTCGCGGCCATTTCGTCCGCGTTCTTGCTGGTAACGCCGCTCTCCTCGGCCTGTAGCATGGCGAACAGGGTCCAGCGCACCACGTCGAAGAACTTGTCATCGCCCTTCCTGACCATCATGCCCAGTGGTTCCTTGCTGATGATCTCCGGCAGCAGGACATGCTCGGACGCTTTGGGGCCTTGCTGGAAGCGGAAGGACGCGAGGCCGGATGCGTCAGTCGAGTAGCTGTCGCAACGACCAGCGAGATAGCTGTTCTGGATCTCGGCCAAGTCCTGGATCAGGACAGGAGTGAACTTAAGGTTGTTCAGCCGAAAGTAGTCGGCGATGGCCAGTTCCGTGCTGGTGCCGGGCTGGACGCAGATGGTTGCGCCGTTCAGGTCCTTGACCGACTTCACCCCGGCCGAGGTCTTCACCATGAAGCCGGTGCCGTCATAGAAGTTGATGCCTGCGAACAGCAGGCCCAGGTTGCCCTCGCGGCCCAGCGTCCAGGTCGTGGAGCGCACCAGCAGGTCAATCTCGCCGGATTGCAGTGCCGTAAATCGGTTGGTGGTGGTGGTCGGCACGAAGCGCACCTTGCCCGCGTCGCCCAGCACGGCGGCGGCGACGGCGCGGCAAGTGTCGGCGTCAATGCCCTGGGTCACGCCCTTGCTGTCCGCCAGCGAAAACCCGGCAACACCCGTGGACACGCCGCAGGCAAGCTGGCCCTTGGACTTGATGCTGTCCATTGTGGCCGACCCGGTGCCCTGCGCCAGCGACGGCGCCGCCGTGGCGAAAAGGCCCGCCAGCGCGAGGCTGGCAGCTTGTAAGGTAAAACGCTTCATCGCTTGTTCCCCATAGCAGCGGGATGCGCCCCGCAATGGCCAGCATTGTGCGGGGTGCAGGACGGAAGATCAACCGGCGGTGATCGCCGGGCACGCCGGGGCGCTGCGGGTATAAGGCACATAGGTCGCTTGCCCCCTGGCGCGGCCAGGGCTATACCGCCGTCACAGTCGGGGCGTAGTACAGCCTGGTAGTACGCTTGCTTCGGGAGCAAGAGGCCGGAGGTTCGAATCCTCTCGCCCCGACCAGCCCATCACCCATCAAGACGCTTTCCGGTGCCGCGGTCGAACATATGCAGATGTTCGGGCATCAGTGCGACAGACACCGTATCCGCAACCGGCATGGCGCCGGGCAGCTTGGCCAGCAGCGCCGTGCCGTCCGCCATACGGCCATGCACAAGGGTCTCTGACCCCAGCGGCTCCACCAACTCGACTTGCAGCGGCAGCCCGTCCGGGACAAGAACCACATGTTCGGGCCTGATGCCCAGCGTTAACAAAGCGCCTCCTGTGCGGGGTGACGGCAGCGGGACCGTGTGGCCGCCGGGCAGGCGCACCGCATCGCCCAGCAGCTCCGCCGGGAGAAGGTTCATCGCGGGCGCCCCGATGAACCCGGCCACATAGGTATCGGCCGGGTGGGCGAACACCTCCATCGGCGTCGCCAACTGCACTGGGCGGCCGCCATGCAGCACCAGCAGCCGGTCGCCGAGGGTCATCGCCTCCACCTGGTCGTGGGTGACATACAGGCTGGTGACGCCCAAGCGGCGCTGCAGCCGCCGAATCTCGGCGCGCATCTGCACGCGCAGGGTGGCGTCCAGGTTGGACAGCGGCTCGTCGAACAGGAACAACTTGGGGTTGCGGACGATGGCGCGGCCCATCGCGACGCGCTGCCGCTGCCCGCCGGACAACTGCCGTGGCTTGCGGTCCAGCAGGGCGCCGATGCCCAGCAGGTCCGCCGCCTGCCCCACCCGGGCACGTATGTCGGGCTTGCCCAGGCCGCGTATGCGCAGGCCATAGGCCATGTTGTCGAACACGCTCATGTGCGGATACAGGGCGTAGTTCTGGAACACCATGGCGATGTCGCGTGCCGCCGGGTCGGCGTGGGTGACGTCGCGGCCGCCCAGCACGATCCGGCCGGCGCTCGGCGCCTCCAGCCCGGCAACCAGGCGCAGCAGCGTGCTCTTGCCGCATCCGCTGGCGCCGACGATCACCAGCATCTCGCCGTCCCGCAGCGCCAGGTCTATGCCGGCCAGGATGGTGGCGGGGCCGAAGCTTTTCGTCAGGCCGTGCAGGTCGAGCGTCGCCATTACTTGTCGCTCTCCGCCAGGCCCTTCACGAACCAGCGCTGCATCAGCAGCACGACCAGCACCGGCGGCAGCAGCGCCAGCACGGCAACCGCCATCACGCGGGACCAATCGGCCTGGGTTTCGGTGCCGATCATCTTGACGATGCCGATCACCACCGTGTCCAGCGAGGGATCGGTCGCGACCAGCAGCGGCCACAGATACTGGTTCCAGCCATACACGAACAGGATCACGAACAGTGCCGCCAGGTTCGCCGCCGACACCGGCAGCAGGATGTCGCGCAGGAAGCGGAGCGGACCCGCCCCGTCCATGCGCGCGGCCTCCACCAGCTCGTCGGGGATGGCCAGGAACACCTGGCGGAACAGCAGCGTCGCGGTGGCCGACGCGATCAGCGGCAAGGTCAGCCCGGTGAAGGTGTTGACGAGGCCTAGCCCCGCCATGACCGAGTAGGTCGGGATGATACGCACCTCGACCGGGAGCATCAGCGTCAGGAAGATCACGCCAAACGCCAGCCCCCGCCCCGGCCAGCGGAAAAAGGCGATGGCGTAGGCGGACAGCACCGAGATCACGATCTTGCCCAACGCGATGCTGAGCGCCATCGCGAAGCTGACCAGCAGCATCCGCCAAACCGGCGTGCCACCCGGCCCGGCTCCGCGCAGCACGTCGACATAGATGCCCAGGCCGCGCAGATCCGGCAGCAGCGACAGCTCGCCCCGGGTGATGGCGTCCGACGGCTGGGTGGACCCGGCCAGCACCAGCCACACCGGCAGCGCGAACAGCGCGACCCCGAGCAGCAGCACGCCATGCGCCACCCAATCAGTCCGCACGGCGCCGCCCGAGGACGCGGAACTGCACCAGCGTCAGCAGCACCACCGCCGCCATCAGCACGACCGATTGCGCCGAGGACCCGCCAAGATCCAGGTTCACCACCCCGTCCCGGTAAACTTTCATCACCAGGGTTTCCGTCGCCTTGCCGGGCCCGCCCTGCGTCAGCGCCTGGATCGTGCCGAAGGTGTCGAAGGCGGCATAGACCAGGTTCACCACCAGCAGGAACGCCATCGTCGGCCCGAGCAGCGGCAGGGTGATGGTACGGAACTGGTGCCACCCGCGGGCGCCATCCATGCGGGCAGCCTCCGCGACGCTCCGCGGGATGGATTGCAGGCCCGCCAGGATGAAGATGAAGTTGTAGCTGACCTGCTTCCAGGCGCTGGCCAGGATCACCACCGCCATCGCCTGGCCGCCCTGCAGCCGGAAGTCCCACGGAATGCCGTGCCGGTTCAGCCAGGCCCCGAGCAGGCCGATCTGCGGGTGCAGCATCAGCAGCCACAGCACGGCGGCGACGGCCGGGGCGACCGCGTAGGGCCAGATCAGCAGGGTGCGATACCAGCCGCGCCCCTTGATCTCCCGGTCCGCGAACACCGCCAGCAGCAGCGCCACCCCGATAGCGAGCACGGCGACAGCGGCGCAGAACAGCACCGTGCGCCCGGCGCTGTCCCGATACAGCGGGTCGGTGAACAGGTCGATGAAGTTCTCGGCGCCCACGAACACCGAGCGCAATCCGAAGGCATCCTGCCGCTGGGTGCTGGACCAGACGGCCTGCCCGGCAGGCCACAGGAAGAACACCGCCGTCAGCAGCAACTGCGGCAAGACGAGCAGCAGCGGCAGCAAGCGGCCGGGGAAGACGGTGCGCCGGTCCATTTTTCCTTATGCCGCCGCGATCTGGAGGGCATAAACCGCCGTCATTGCGAAGCACACGGCGCCGCGGCAAGCCAGGGACCCACGGAACCGGCCTGCCGTCCTGGTGGCGCCTGGACTGCCGCGCCGCAAGCGACTGGCAATGATAGATCGAAAAGTTGGACCAGGACGGCCAACGCCGCTACGCCTTGTTGGACCGCTCGAACTCCCGCAGCACGCGGTTGCCGCGGCTGACGATGGTGTCCAGCGCCGCCTTGGCGTCCTGCTTGCCCTGGAACGCGCCCTCGACCTCCTCATAGATGATGTTGCGGATTTCCGGCATCCGGCCGAGGCGGAACCCCTTGCTGTTCGGCGTCACGGTGCCGCGGGACAACTGCACGATGGGAACGTCGGCGCCGGGGTTCTTGTCATAGAACCCCTCCTTCTTGCTTTCCTCGAAACCGGCAGTGGTCACCGGCACGTAGCCGGTGCGCTGGTGCCAGGTCGCGTCCATCTTCGGCTGGGCGATGAAGCGCAGGAACTCGGCCACGCCCTTGTACTCGTCCAGCGACCGGCCCGGCGCCGTCATGGTCCACAGGCTGGCGCCGCCGATCACCGAGTTGAGCGGCGTCGGGATCAGGTCCTGGTCGTAGGGCAGCGGCGCTTCCATCCAATTGAACTTGCAGTTCTTGGCCACGTCCCCGCGCGAGCCGGACGACATGAAGCTGATCGCCGCCTGACCCGAAAAGAACTGCGTATTCGGCGCGTCGTCGCGCCCGGCGTAGCGGAACGTGCCATCCTTCTGCATGTCCAGAAACCGGGTCACCTGCTTGACGAAGGCCGGGGAATTCAGCTGCAGCTCAGTGTCCAGGCCCTCGAAGCCGTTGGCCTTGGTGGCGTAGGGCACGTCGTGCATCGCCGCGAACTGCTCCATCTGTATCCAGGTGAACCAGGCGCTGGTCATCGGCACCGGCGTCGGCGCCTTCTCCTTCAGCGTCTTGGCGGCGATGGCGACCTCTGCCCAAGTGCGCGGAGGATGCGTGGTGTCCAGGTTGGCCTTGTCGAAGGCGTCCTTGTTGATCCACATCACGGCGGTGCTGCTGTTGAACGGCATGGACGCGAGGCGCCCGTCCGGCAGGCTGTAATAGCCGCGCACGGCGGGGATGTAGGCACTGGGATCAATGGCGACGCCGGTGTCCTGGATCAGTTGCCAGGCCTGCTTCACTGCCGGGCCGGCGGCGAGCATGGTGCCGGTGCCGACCTCGAATATCTGCACCAAGTGCGGCGCCTGATTGGCGCGCCAGGCGGCGATGGCGGCGGTGATCGTCTCGGAGTAGGTGCCCTTGGCGACCGGCACGATCTCCGCCCCCTGCTGTGCCCCGTTGAACTCGGCGCAGATGCGGTTCACTTCGTCGTTCAGCACGCCGCTCATGGCGTGCCAGAACACGATGCGGGTGCGGCCGCCCTGGGCGCGGGCGGAGGATGCGGCCGTGGTTGCCGCGAGTGCGGCGGCGCCGGCCAGCAGGGTGCGACGGTTCATGGGATGATCCTCCATTCTATTGGCACGTGGGCGTAGCCACGAAGCGTTACGGCATTGCTACAGATCGGTGGCAGCGGTGTGAAGGCCCAGCTACGCCGGCGGACTTGCTTGGCTGCATGCGCTGAGCAGAGCCAGACAACGGTCCAAGCCGGCGTATTGCCGATGTCGAGCCAGCCCGCATGGGGACCTCGCGGGTCTTGGCGGCCAGGATTCGGCCATGGCGCTGGCCAGAGGCGGCGCGCGCCCCAGCGGCCGGATCGCTGCTACGCTGCGCGGGCCGCCTGGCGTTCAGGAGTGAGCAGCCGCGTCGCCAGCCGCTGCGCTCCCCGCGTCGCTGGCCGCTCGACCAGGAGGTGGAACACGATGCCGGCAATGACCGCCACCAGGCAGGCCGCCGCCATCACGGTCCATCCTGGCACCCTGCCGACGGCCCCGGTCGCGGTCAGGGCGCGCGTGGTCAGCCCTAGCAGTATCGTATGCACCAGGTAGATCGAGTAGGACGCGGCCCCAAGCAGCACCATGCCCCTGCCAACGCGCAACTGGCCTTGGCGCTCCGCCGCGACCAGGCCCAGGATGATAGTGCAGGACGCGGCGCCATAGGTCAGGCGCGACACCCAGGCCTCATGCGGGAGCAACGCCAAGTCCTCGGCAGCGCCGGCGGCGAGGAACGCCGCGACGCCTGCAAGCGCGATCAGGCGGGCATGGGCGGGGGTAGCGCGCCGGAGCACCTGAGCTGTCGCCAGGCCCATGGCGAACAGCATGTCGTAGGATCCTGCGGCAAGCGACCCAAGCCGGATCGCGCCGCCCGGCATCCAGGCGGCAAGGAAAGTCAGGCCCACCCACGCGGCAATGGCGACGAAGGCAGCCCGGCGGTTCAGGATGGCAAGGCCGAACAGGACGTAGAAGATCATCTCCCGCTCCAGCGTCCAAGCGACGCCGAGGAGCGGCTCGGCGCCATGCGGCGCCAGCAGCAGTGACCCTACCACGTCGGTCCAGCCCGGAAGGCCGTCCCAGCCATGCCCAACAAGCATTATCAGCAAGACAATGGCTGTCACCACCCAGTAAGGCGGATAGATGCGGCTGACGCGACGCCCGGCATAGCGGGCGAACCGGCCGGGCCGTCCGATGTCGCCGTTATGAACGGTGTAAATGATGAAGCCGCTCAGGACGAAGAAGAAGTCCACGCCGGCATGGCCGAACCCGGTGATGCCGCCCAAGGGCTGGTGGCCGAGATACTGTGGAAGGCTCACGGCACGCTCGGCATGGAAGATCACGACCATCAGCGCCGCGATCCCACGCGCGGCCTGAACGCCGAGCAGCTTGCCATCGTCGTGGGATGCAGGGTGCCGCATCGTGGAGTCACTATCCCAAGGCGGCGCGGGCGGATAGGCCGGGCAGCGCGCGATCACAGGACGGCTGCGGCCAGGTCCCGCCCTGCGGCGAAGCAACGCTCACGTCACCACCCCGCCCGCGGCGACCAGAGGCCTGGGCCATTGCCCAACCGGCGGCGGCGACGGGATCAACACGTGTGCGGCTCAGTCCTGCAACCTGCATTCAGCCCACAGGAAGTTCGGCACGGGCCACCTGCGCCGTTATCTGCGCATCTCGCCGCCGGAACGGATGGCGCAACTGGCCGACGAACCCCTTTGGAAACCGCGGGTCATCTACCCCGTAATCATCCGGCCGCTTACCCGCCGGCATGTAGAACGTGCCGAAGATCAGGTCATAGAGCGGGAACGTGCCAGCGAAGTTGCTGCTGCCGCCACGCTCGGCGCTGGTGTGGTGCCAGCGGTGATACACCGGGCTGACCAGCACATAGCGGAACGGTCCGAAGTCCCAGTCCAGGTTGGCATGGACCAGCGCCGAGGTGCCGACGTTGAACGGCATCAGCCAGGCGATCACCTCCGGCGGGATGCCGAGCAACAGCATCACCACATCGGCCAGTACGCCATGCAGCACCTGGTCCACCGGGTGGAACCGGGAGGAGGAGAGCCACTCCAGTTGCTCGGACGAATGGTGCACCGCATGGAAGCGCCACAGCCGCGCGCTGTGGAACATCCGGTGGGTGAGATACATCACGAGGTCGCTGCCCAGCAGATACAGCCCGACCTGCGGCCAGAAGCCGAGATGGGCCAGCAGGCCGCGTCCCTCGGAGAAGAACAGCCCGGCATCCCCGCTGGACAGGCTGTAGAACAGGGCAATCCCCAGCAGGAGCATGAGGATGGAGGCGAACCGGTATATCAGTTGCGGCACGACGGCCCAGCAGATGTCGGTCGCCAGGTCCGGCTTGCGCCACCAGGGCGGCGCCTTGTTGCAGGCCGTGGCAAACGCCGCCGCTGCCGTGAACACCACCGCCAGCACGGCCATGTTGCGGAACGCCGTAAACGTCGTGGCCGCGAGCTGTCCGAACAGGTCAGCGAACATCGTCTAGCCCGCCGCCCGGCCAGCGGCCGCGCGTATCTGGGCGACGGCCGCATCCACCTTCAACGTCATCATCGCGTCCCCCCGGGCGATGCTGGACCGGCGCGGGTCGCCGAACGCGCCCAGGGCGGACAGGTCCGCCGTCCCCTTCGGCAGCCGCGACAGGTCCACGCCGCCAGGATAGACGGCCATCAGCTCCGAGGTATCCGAAATGGTCGCGTGCTGACCAATTGCCGCGTCGGACTCGCCCTGGCCACGCAGGTAGGCCGTTTCCGCGGCGTCGGCGTAGTAGGACTCCACAGCAAGCACCCTGGACCCCTTGCCGGCCCACTCACGGGTCAGCCGCGCCGCCACCTCCGCCTGCGGCGCGATGGACTGGCCGTGATCGGCGATGAAGCAGATCGTCTCGAACCCGGCGGACTTGAGGCTGCGGGCAATCCCCTCCAGCACGGCCGCAAACACGGCGGGCGGCACGCCGATGGTGCCCGGCAGCATCATGTTGCCCGTGGGCGGGTCGTAATCCCCTTCCGGGACATAGGACACCACGGGCGCGACCAGGGCGTCCCCCAGCTCGGCCGCGATGCGCCGGGCCGCCCAGGCGACGATGCGGTCGTGCTTGGCGATGATCATGTGCGGGCCGTTCTGCTCCAGCCCGCCGCTGGGGACGATGACGGTGCGCATGCCGGACTGTATGGCGGCACGGACCTCCATCCAGGTCATCTCCGCGATCTCACGCGTGGTGGACAGCGCCTGCGCCGGCTGCCGCCACCCGGCATAGCCCGTCAGGCCGGCAACGCCGAGGCCGGCCAGCGCGAACAGGCCGCGGCGGCGTGGCCCACGTCCTACGGTAGCCCCGGCCGCATCGGGCTGACGTCCAAACCGGGCACGCAGGTCACGCAGCATCCCCAGGACCCCACACTAGCAATTGTTGCCACGCCAGCGCGGATATCACGACGCCCCTGGGGGATCAACATCGTTGCCAGGGCGGATTAGGCCTCTGGGCGGGCCGGGATCGCCTTTGTCAGCGCTTGCCGGCGGCCCAGTACATCAGCCAGCGCACCGGAAACACCCAGACTATACCGGCAATCAGCCAGTACAGCGCCTCCAGGGACCAATGCAGGCGCGGCACCAGGTCAGGCAGGGTGATCACCACGATGACATAAATCAACACGAACAGCAGCCCGGCGACGGTAGCGATGAAACCCTTGGACATCGCCGCCACGTAGCCCAGCCGGGGCGACCTTGCCAGGCCAGAGTTGCCGCGCCGGGGCCTGCGCGATACAGCGCCCCATCCAACACAGGCGGCGCATCCCCCATGAACCTCAAGGACCACATCCGCGGCATCCCCGATTTCCCGAAGCCCGGCATCCTGTTCTACGACATCAGCACCCTGCTGCGTGACGCCGACGCCTGGCAAGTCGCGATGGGGCGCATGGCGTCGCTGGTGCGCGAGCACCGGCCGACGATGCTGGCCGGGATCGAGTCCCGCGGCTTCCTGGTGGCGGCGCCGGTAGCGCTGAAGCTTGGCTGCGGCTTCGTGATGCTCCGCAAGCCCGGCAAGCTGCCCGGCGCGGTGGTAGGGCTGGACTATTCGCTCGAATACGGCTCCGACCGCCTCGAAATCCAGGCGGATGCGATACCGCCCGGCGCCCGCGTCGTGCTGGTGGACGACCTTTTGGCCACCGGCGGCACGATGGCCGCAGGGATCGCCCTCCTGCGCCAGGCCGGGGCCGAAGTGCCCGCCGTCGCCGTCCTGATCGAGCTGACCTTCCTGGGCGGCCGTTCGCGGCTGGACGTGCCGTGCAAGGCCCTGGTGGCCTACGACGAGTAAATGCCCTGCCCAGGTACGGCGTTTGACAGCAGGCGCCCGCCCGTTGTTGGCTGCGCCAGGGGCCGTCAAGGCCCGGGCACGCGGGGAGGCAGCGATGACTGATGCCCTTACGGGCTGCACCGGAGCCGCCGTCAGCCGGCGTGCAGCCATGCTCGGCCTTGCCGGCGTTTGCGCCGCCGCACCTGCGCCCGAGGTCACGCTGCTGGTCGCGGGGCCGGACGGCGGGCACCTGGACAGGTGGGCGGACCTGGTGACGCCGGGCCTGGTGCGCGCCCTGCCGGGAGCCGTCCGCATGACGCGCCGCACCCTGGGCGGGGTGGACGGCGTGACCGGAGCCAACAGTTTCGACGCGCTGGTAACACCGGATGGCACGACCGCGCTGCTCACGCCCGGGGCGGCGCCGCTGGCGTGGCTGGCCGGCGATCCCCGGGCGAGGTTCGACCCGTCCCGCTGGGTGCCGGTCTGGGCGGCGCTGGCGCCGGCGGTACTGCTGACCCGGTCGCCGCTGACGCCGGGCCGTCCGTTGAGGCTGCCGGCCATGGGACCCTCCGGGCCGGCCCTGCCGATGCTGCTGGCCCTGGACCTGCTGGGGATCGAGGCGGTGCTGCTCCCCCCGGCCGCGGCGCAGTCTCCGGGGGAGGTGGATGCGGCCTTCCTGTCCGGACCCGGCACGCCGCACGCAGCGGCGTCACTGGCAGGCGCTGGGCTGCTGCCGGCACTGGCGCTGGGCACGCCCGACGAGGCCGGCTGGGGCCGCGATCCCGCTTTTCCCGGAGTCCCGACCGCGCTGCATCAGGTGATGGCGCGGACTCCGCCCTCCGCCCTCCTCGCAGCGTTGCGCGCCACCGCGGCGGCGGTGCAGTTGGATGCCGCACTGGTCCTGCCGGCGCTGTCGCATGCGGCGCTGGTGTCGGCGTGGCATCGGGCGTGCAGCCGTGTCGCGGCCAGCCCGGACGTGCTGACCGCCGCCGCCGGCCAGGCCGTCCGGTCCAGCGATCCCGCCGCCGCCGCCGTCATGCTGGGCGTCATAGCGGGCGGAGGTCCGGCCATCCCGGCCCTGCAGCAGTGGTCTTCCATGCGCTACGGCTGACGGGCGGCTGGGAACGCCTCCATGCCGGGCAAGCCGCCAGCCGCCACCGCCCTCAGCACGACCTGAACGCAGCGCCGCATGACGGTGGGTAAGGCTTCGCCATCCAGGGCCGCGACGGGGCGGACCAGGCCGTCTCCGATGATAGCCGGCACCTGGACCGCATAAACGTCCATGGCCAGTTGGAAATGGGTGAAGCCGTGCTCCGCCCGTCCGGCCAGGCGCCAGGTGGCGGGCTGCGGCGCGTGGGCCAGGGCATCCGCCTCCGCCCAAGACTCCGGTCGCCAGGGCGTGCCCGGCAGTTCCAGCATCCCGCCCAGCAAGCCCGTGGACGGCCGGCGGCGCAGCAGCACGTTGCCGGCCGCATCCTGCAGCCAGAACTGCGCGCCGTGGCGCAGAGGGCGCAGCGGCTTTGGCGCCTTGCGCGGCAGCTCCGCCGCGATGCCGGCGGCCAGGGCGGCGCAGGCGTCGCGCCAGGGACACAGGGCGCAAGCCGGCGCCCGCGGCGTGCAGATGGTGGCGCCGAGGTCGAACAGCGCCTGGGTGAAGTCGGACGGTCGGGAGCGGGCGTCCGGGTCCTCACCAAGCCGGGCCGCAGCGGCGGCGATGGCCGGACGGGCGCCGGGCAGCGCGTCCGTGATGGCGGCAATGCGGGCGGCCACGCGCTCGACGTTGCCGTCCACCGGCACCGCGGGCACGCCGAAGGCGATGCTGGCGACGGCTGCGGCGGTGTAAGGCCCCACGCCAGGCAAGGCGCGCAAGCCCTGGACATCCCTAGGGAAGCCGCCCATCTCGGTGACGCGCCTGGCGCAAGCGTGCAGGTTGCGGGCACGGGCGTAGTAGCCCAGGCCTGCCCAGGCTTCCATCACTTCGCCTTCCGGTGCGGAGGCCAGGGCCTGGATGGTGGGGAAGCGGGTCAGGAACCGCTCGAAGTAGGGGATGACGGCCGCGACGGTTGTTTGCTGCAGCATGATCTCGCTGAGCCAGACCCGGTAGGGGTCCGGTGCCTGTCCCGGCAGAGCGCGCCAGGGCATCCGGCGGCGGTGGCGGTCATACCAATGCAGCAGCGCCGCGGCGGGCGGGATGGAGGCCGGAATGGGAAGCGCCGGAATGGGAAGCACGGGGCCGGGTATGGGCGAGCAGGCGGCGGACAACAAGGTGGATGCGGCGCGGCACGTGTATGGGCCGCGTCCGGTGGGCGTCCTGGTGCCGGGCATCACGCGGGCGGCGTTCAAGAAACGCTCGCCGGCCGGCGCGCAGGTGCTTGCGGACTGGGCGGCCATCGTCGGGCCGGAGCTGTCGGCCACCACGACGCCGCGCCGCCTGATCGGCGGCACGCTGACCCTGGCGTGCAGCGGACCCACGGCGATGGAGCTGCAGCATCTGTCCGGCCAGGTGATGGAGCGGGTGAACCGCCACATGGGCCGCATCCTGGTGGAGCGGCTGCGCTTCGTGCAGGACCCGACGCCCCCTGCCCCGCCATTGGCGCCGCCGCCGCGCCGGGCCGCCGCCTCGGTCCCGGTGCCCGGCATCGCGCCCGGCCCATTGCGCGATGCCTTGTCCGCGTTGGGCCAGGTGGTTGCCGGGCGTGGGCAGGGCAGGGCATAACGTCACGGCATCCGCTGCACACCAAGAGGTCGCCATGCCCATCACGCGCCGCCTGCTGATCGCCGCCTCCGCCGCCCTGCCCGTAGCAGGCGTTGCCCGTGCCCAGACCGGGGGCGACAACGCCCGCATGGCGGACCGCTCGATGGGGCCGGCGGATGCCAAGGTGCAGGTGGTGGAGTGGTTCTCCCTGACCTGCACGCACTGCGCTGCGTTCCAGAAGGAAACGTTTCCGCAAGTGCGCGCGAAGCTGATTGACACCGGGCGGATCCATTACACCTGGCGCGACTACCCGCTGGACCAGGTGGCGCTGACCGCGGCGATGGTGGCTCGCGCCCTGCCGGTGGAGCGGTATGAGCCGTTCATCAGCGCCCTGCTGGCTAGCCAGGACCGTTGGGCGTTTGCGCGCGGCGTGAACTCGACCGAGGAGCTGGCGAAGTATGCCGCCCTGGCCGGCATGTCGCGGGAGACATTCAATGGGGCGATTGCTGACGCCGCCCTGAAGCAGGCAATCCTGACAGCGCAGGAAGATGCAGAGAAGAAGATGAGCGTGACGAGCACGCCGTCGTTCATCATCAATGGGAAGCTGACGGCAGGGGCGATCGGTTATGAAGCTTTCGAGAAGGCGGTGGACACGGCGGCGGCTTGAGGCGGGGCGGCAACGCACTGCCGCCAGTAAGGCGCGCAGACCAGAACCGACCAATCCTTGCCGTAGTGGTACCGTGTTAGTTGGTTACTCTGACCTTCTGTTCTGCAATGGGCGCCCTTATTGGAGGTGATCCATAATTTGGTGTGTGCGTTTATCGCCCTAACCCGTGATACTCGGCGTTCGGCATCATATCCACCGCATGAGCCACCCGGTTGGTGTAGTTGAAGAACGCCGCGACCTCCGCGATGTCAAAGATGTCGGCGTCCCCGAACCCGTGCCCCCGCAACCCCTCCCGATCCGCCTCCGTAACCGTATGCGGCGCCACAGTCAGTTGCAGCGCAAAATCCAGCATGGCGCGCTGCCGCGGGGCTAAGTCAGCGACGCGGTAGTTAAAGGCCATCATCTCCCCAAGCTGCGGGTCGCCTGACAGCTTGCGGACGGCGGCGCCGTGGGCGACCAAGCAGTAATAGCAGCGGTTCCAGGACGACACCGCGACGGCGATCATCTCCCGCTCCAGCTTGGACAGCCCGAGCGGCGCCAGCATCAGCTCGTCATACAGGCGGATGAAGTTGCGCAGCCGCTCCGGGCGGATCAGCCAGGCTTGCAGCACGTTGGGGACGAAGCCCAGCTTGTCCCGGCACTTCTGGAAGTAGGGGCGCAGGTCCTCCGGCAGGCTGCCCTCGTCGGCAGCGGCCAGGGCAGTGACGTGGGCGGGTTGCGGCATGGCTCAGGCCTCCGGCGTGTTGGCCCGCTCACGCGGGATGGCGCGCGCCTGCTCGCGCAGGGCGAATTTCTCCATCTTGCCGGTGCTGGTCTTGGGCAGCGGGCCGAACACCACCGTGCGGGGAACCTTGAACCGGGCGAGGTGCTCGCGGCACCAGGCGATCAGGTCATCCGCGGTGGCGTCCATGCCGGGCTTGAGGGTCACGAAGGCGCAGGGCGTTTCGCCCCAGGTCGGGTCCGGCCGGGCGACGACCGCCGCCTCCATCACGGAGGGATGGCTGTAAAGGACGCCCTCGACCTCTATCGTCGAGATGTTCTCGCCGCCGCTGATGATGATGTCCTTGCTGCGGTCGCGGATTTCCAGATAGCCGTCAGGATGGCAGACGGCCAGGTCGCCGGTGTGGAACCAGCCGCCGGTGAACGCCTCCTCCGTCGCGGTTGGGTTTTTCAGGTAGCCCTTCATGACGATGTTGCCGCGCATGAACACCTCGCCCATCGTGGCGCCGTCGCGCGGGACCGGCTGCAGCGTGGCAGGGTCGGCGACCATGACGCCCTCCTGCACCGGGTAGGTAACGCCCTGGCGGGCGCGCAGCCGGGCCTGCTCGGCGGCGGGCAGCGCATCCCAGTCGTCGTGCCAGGCGCAGACGGTGACGGGGCCATAGGTCTCGGTCAGGCCATAGACGTGGGTGACGCCGAAGTTCAGGCGCTCCATCCCCTCCAGCACGGCGGCAGGCGGGGCGGCGCCGGCGGTCATCATGCTTATGGGATGCGGGCGGGGCTGCACGCCGGGGTGGTTCAGCAGCAGGCCCATCACGATCGGGGCGCCGCACAGGTGGGTGACGCCGGCCTGGTCCATCGCGTCCAGCATCGCCGCAGCCTCGACCCGGCGGAGGCACACGTTGGTCCCCGCCATCGCCGCCACCGTCCAGGGAAAGCACCAGCCGTTGCAGTGAAACATCGGCAGCGTCCACAAATAGACCGGGTGCTGCGCCATGCCCCAGGTCAGCGCGTTGCCGACCGCGTTCAGGTAGGCGCCGCGGTGATGATATGCGACGCCCTTGGGGTTGCCAGTGGTGCCGCTGGTGTAGTTGAGGGCGATGGCGTCCCACTCGTCGCTGGGTGGGGTCCAGTCATAGGCCGGGTCGCCGGTTAGCAGGAAGGTTTCGTAGTCGGCCTGGCCGACCGGGGCGCCGGGCGGGGCGAGCGGGTCGTTGATGTCAACCACGTAGGGCCGCTGGCCCTCGGGGATCATGGCCAGGGCGACGGCGACCGTGGGGGCGAACTCGCGGTCGGTCAGCAGCACGCGGACCTCGCCGTGCTGCAGGTTGAAGGCGATGGTGGCGGCGTCCAGCCGGATGTTGAGGGCGCATAGTACGGCGCCGGCCATGGGGACGCCGAAGTGAGCCTCGACCATCGCGGGAGTGTTCGGCGCCATGACGGCGACGGTCTGGCCGCGCTGGACGCCTTGGCGCGCAAGGGCTGAGGCGAGGCGGCGGGTGCGGGCGTAGGTCTCGGCCCAGGTGGCGGTGTGCGGGCCGTGGACGATGGCGGTGCGGTTGGGGAACACGTCGGCGGTGCGCTTGATGAAGCTGAGCGGTGACAGGGGAACGTAATTGGCTGGGCCTTGCGGCATGTCGAACAAGGGACGAGTCCTCCGGAATGGGCGCTGCGCTGCTCCCTTTCCCTCCGGGAGAGGGCTGGGGTGAGG
>JAABUQ010005427.1_pt1 | contig 20385 bp, 19 predicted proteins | sample 5560001 | NCBI WGS metagenome assembly JAABUQ01 (sample SAMN10711888, study PRJNA513371) | rock metagenome | isolation source: Antarctica rocks | place: Antarctica: Victoria Land, Finger Mt nord | collected 2015-12-18
CCTCCGCAGCGATCCCCCGCGAGATCTCCTCACGTTCCACATCAGTGAGCCCACGTCCACGCATCCGCTACCCCTACCGGTCGCCGCGTCAGATACCTACGCGACGCACCGACCCCCTGACGCCAAGTGGTCTTTCCGGCGCCGTTTGGTCCGATCAAGGCGTGGACGGTTCCGGCACGCACATCGAAACCGACATCGTCGAGGGCTCGGACCCCGCCGTAGTCCAGTGTCACACCGTGCAGCGACAACCCGAGGGCGCGAACCGGGGGCCGGGCATCGAGTGCGTCCGGCTGCACCGCGCCTGCGGGGTGGCGGCGTGGGAATTGGAGACCCAGGCGCGAAGCAGTTGTGGCGGCGATCCCGTACAGCCCACCTCGTGCACCGACGAAGACCACCAGCAGCAACGAGGCGAACAGGATCTGTTGGGCGGTTTGTGCGAACTGAAGCTGGTTGGGCAGGGTGAGTAGCAGCACTGCACCCACAACAGGGCCCGCGATGCTTCCGAGTCCGCCGACGGCCACCATGGCGAACAACATGATCGAGGCCTGGACACCGAAGTTGTCCGGTGAGATGTATCCCGCGCCCAGGGCTATCAACGACCCGGCGAGGGCCGACAAGGTGGCAGACCAGACGAACGCCGCCAGTCTGACCCGATAGGAGCTGATTCCCAGTGAACGGGCGACGGGGGCAGAACGTTTGACGAGCCTGAGAATCCGACCGGGTGCGGCATCAACCAAACACGCGCTCACTGTGACAACGACGGCGAGTACAAACCAGCACACGTAGTAGTAGGCGCTTCCGATGGACAGGTTCGTCCCGGCAATCAGAAACTGGGGCGTCTGATGGCCCGAGGCGGCATTGGTGACCCCGGCAAGGAGGGTGCCGGAAAGCAGCGCCGTCGAGACCACCGTGAGAAAGAAGGTGCCAAGAATAACTCCGAACTCTTGAAGGCGGAGCAGCACAGAACCCAGGATGGCCCCCAGTGCCGCGACTCCCACCATGGATACGGCCGCCGCGGCGGGGAACGACCAACCGTAGTCGGTGGACAGTACTGTGGTGCCGTAGGCTCCGGCGCCGACGAAAGACGCGTGGCCGAATGAGACCTGGCCAAGATATCCACTGAATGCGTCGAGACCAACTGCGGCCACTGCCCACGCCATTCCGGTCGCCATCAGGAAGATCAAGGCCGGTGAGATCGGAGCGATTCCGATCAGCGCGAGAGCGGCGAGCACGATCAGACAGGCCGGCCAGGTGCGGCTGTGGGCGAAAGTTGTGCTCGGTGTGCTCATCACAGCCTCTCCACCGCAGGGCGACCGAAGATTCCTTGCGGCCTCACTTGGAGGGTGAGGAGGAACAGGGCGAACACTGCAAGTAGCGCTACCTCGTTGCCGGCGAGCTGGTAGGCCACCCCCTGGACGACGCCGACGGTTACCCCACCGATCACCGCACCGGCCAGGCTGGTCAAACCCCCGATGACGACGCCGGCGAAGACGAACAACAGCCAGCTGGTCAGCATGTCGGAGGAGACGAGCTGACTCGGGGCAGCGAGGACGCCGACCACCGCGGCGAGGCCCGCGGTCAACCCCCACGCGGCGGCGCTGAGCCGTCGGGTGTTGGCGCCGAGCAGGGTTGCCGTACTGACGTCTGACGCCATGCCTCGCATCAGCAAGCCGGTCCGCGTGGACCGAAAGAAGATGCCGAACAGGGCCAGACACACGGCCGCAACCACTGGAAACAACAGGGTCGACGAGGCCAGCCGGACGCCACCAACCGTCAGGGATATGTCGGGAAGCAGCGCCGGAAACGCGAACGGTTGACCGGGTCCGAGCCACTTCTCGAGAAGGCCTTGGGCGAGCAGGAAGAGGCCGACCGTGCGAACCGTCAGGCTGAGGTGATCGACGTCGTCCCGGAACCGCATGACCAGCCAGTACGCGATAACGCCCGCGGTGGCGGTGGCGGCGATTGCGAGCATCACGGCGAGCGGTGTCGAGAGCCCCCAGCTTTGAGACGCCTTGAGCGCGGCGGCGGCGCCGAGGGTGGCGATGCTGCCGGCTGCGAAGTTCGCGACGCCGGTCATCTTGAACAGGGCCACGATCGCGAAGCCCAACAGTCCGTAGAGCAGGCCGGTGGTCAGCCCGGTCAGGATCGCCGCGGTCACCGCGACCACCACCGGGTCACGGTGCAGTCTCCAGCGGCACCGTGTCGGCGACCTGGTACTGCCGCGCGGCGTCGAGGTTGAGCAGGAACATCGAGTTCAGACCGACGTGTTTGTCGGGGGAGAAACTCAAGGGTGGCAGCAAGGAGCTGACCTGCTCGTTCTGGAGTCCTTCAAGGGCCTTCACCAGCCCGGCGCGGGTGAGTCCTTGGCCGGTGCGATCGATCGCGTTGACCAGCACTTGCGCTGCGGCGCAGCCGAACAGAGCAAGAGCATCGGGCGCGGGGCCGGGGCTGTACTGGGCCAGGGCCTGCACGCAGTCCTGGGCGCGGGGATCGGCAGCGGGCACCGTCGGTGACAGTGTGCGGAGCAGTGGAGCTACCGTCGGCGCCACCGCGGCTGCGAAGCTCTGCGCGGCCAGCGGTGAGCTTCCGACCACCGCTTTGCTTGGCAGGTGACCGGATCCGGCGAGGGCGTTGAGCAGGCGGGCCGCGTCGGGGGCAAGCACGGTCATGGCGAGGTAGTCCATGGGTTGCTGGCCCGCCTTCGCGGCGGCTTGCTCAACGGGGGCGTTGGTCGCCGGGAGCAGTTCAGATGAAATCAGTGGTGCGCCTGCGGCGGTCGTTCCCGCCTTCACCCCGTTCACGGTCGATTCGAAGCCCGGAATCTGGGACGTTATGGCGTAGACGCCGCCTGGCTGACCACCGACAACGTGGGAGATAGCGGTGTAGGCCTGATCGCGGTAGAGCGGCAAGATGCTGAAAACATTGCTCTGCGGCGGCTCAACGAGGTCGGGCAACGCGGCGTAGGGAAACAGGTAGGGGACGTCGGTCCCGCGTAATGCTGTGGAGATCGCGGCCGCGGACACGGTCCCACACCCGCCGAACATCGCGAAGATCCCGCGGTTGGTCAGGTCGCGGACGTTGGCCGCCGCCCGGGGCGCGTCGGAGCCGTCGTCGAGGACGTCGATCACCAGCTTGCGCCCGTTGACTCCGCCGCCGCTGTTCACCTTGTCCACCCAGGCCTGCGCGCCTTGTGAAGCCGGCAGGCATACGGCGGCCACCGGTCCGGTGAGGGCGTTGGACATGCCGAGGTGGATTTCGTTGGCGGTGACGCCGGCGGTGTCGCCGGCAGACCCGCCGGCAGACCCGCCACCTGTGGTGGTGGAACACCCCAGGAGCAGAACCACTGGGAGAAGGCCTGCCAGCGCGGACACGCGGACCTGCCTACGTCGAGTACTCGCCATCACTGCGTCTTCGCCTTCGCCATCGCGTCCTGCTCGCGAGCCCAGAGGTCAGTCGATCCCCAGCCGGACGGCACCGGAGTTCCCGGCGTTTCGGACTCCTCGACCAGGGCGACCGGAGAGACGCCGTCGAGCAGCAGGCCGGGAGTGTGCATCTCGATGAGCTCGACGTCCTCGTCAGAGGACTGGTTCCACGCCCAGTGCATTGCCGATGGTGGGATGCGTAGGAAATCCCCCTTCCGCAACACGAAGGCCTGGTACTCGACGAAGACCCAGATCTCGCCTCGCGTGACGAAGTTGATCTGCTCACAATCGTGAAAGTGGGGCTGCGAGTGGTATCCGGGGGTGCGGGTGGCAATTGTCATGCTCGAGTTGGTCCCGGTGACTTGCTTGGTGCGGAGTTCCCCTCCTGAGGTCTTCATCTTGACGACGTCCTCGGAGACGGTGGCGGAGGCGGCGAATAGCACGGTCAGGCTCCTTTGGTTTCGTGACAGGGCACTGCTGAGGACCGCGTCGACCCAGGATGGGTGCGGTGTCCAACGCGGTGGTGGCGAGCAGAACTGGCGTGAAGCTGTGTTAACCGGGTGCGTACCCGGTGCGGCCGAGTACCGATATCGGTGTTGCTTGCCGTGCCGCTGCTGTGGACATCAGTCGATCGCCGTTCTCGACGAAGCGGTCGATGTGGGCGAGCATCGCGGCGTGCGCCCCGTCCGAGTCGCCGATCTCGATCGCGGCCACGATCACGTCGTGCTCGACGTGGCTCGCGGCGGTGACTTCCGGGTGCGCCGCGACGTCTTCCCTCAGCGTGCCGAGGAGGTCGAGGGTCGGTGCCAACATGATGGAGAACAGTGGGTTCCCGGAGGCGGCGGCAAGGAGGGCGTGAAAGTCGGCGTCGCCGCGCACGAACGTCGCGGGGTCCGTGGTGCTCTTCATGGCGTGGATGCAGCGGTGCATGGCGGCGAGCTGCTCATCGGTGCGGGTGATCGCTGCGGTAGCGGCTGCGGGAGGCTCGATCGCCCGCCGCGCGGCGAACAGCTCGTTGAACGTGACCTTTTCCAGACTGAGGTAGACAGCGAGATTCGTCGCCACCACGTCGCTTCGCGGTGACACGACCCATCCCGATCCTTGCCGGCCGACGAGGATTCCCTGCTCGGCCAGGCTCTGCAGCGCGCCGCGCAACGTGCCGCGAGACACATCGAGGCGTGCAGCGAGGTCGCGTTCGGGCGGAAGTCTGTCGCCGATGACGAGTCGTCGGGCTGCGATCAGAGCCTTCAGGTGGAACTCGCAGGACGAACCAACCCCACCGTGTCGCGTGATGCTCGCGAACTGCTCGCTCATGGAACCCTCCGCGTGCTGTATATTGGTTGTACCAACATGCCAGTGTCGGCTCAGGTGTGTCAAGCACCACACTGCAGCGGCTGGCCGACCCGACCGGGGGAACGTTTCATGCGCGCGTTGCAATTTCTTCGTCCGGCTCCTGACGGCAGCGGCACAACAGTGGCCGAGATGCCTGCGCCTGTGCCTCGAGCCGGTCAGGTCGCGATCGACGTGGCCTGGGCGGGCGTCAACTTCAAGGACGTGATGCAGCGGCGAGGCGATCCTGGTTACGTCAGTGACTGGCCCTTCGTGCCAGGTCTCGAAGTGAGCGGCACGATCAGCGACGTGGGGCCCGACGTAGCCGGCGACATGGTCGGCCGGCGGGTGACGGCACTCACCGGCGCAGGGGGACTGTCCGAGGTTGCTGTTGCTGATAGCCGCCTCGTGGTCGAGCTACCCGCCGAAGTCAGCTTTCGCGATGCTGCAGCGGCCCCTGGCGCGCTGGTCAGCGCAGCACTGTTGATCGACACCTTCGGCCGGCTTCGCGCCGACGAGGCTGTGCTCGTCCACTCCGCAGCTGGTGCTGTGGGTGCCGCGCTCGCTCAGATCGCGCGCCACCGCAGCGCGGGGCCCCTAGTGGGCATGGTCGGATCAGCATCCCGGGTCGAGGCCGCCCAACAGCACGGTTACGACGCGGTATTCGTCCGAGGCAGTGCGGACCCCGCGGGCGTGCGCGAGGTAACTGGTCCATCCGGCGTCGACCTGGTTCTGGACCCTCAGGGCACCGCCATGCTCTCCTTCGACCTCGAGCTTGCTGCCCCCGGAGGCCGAGTGATTATCTTCGGCAACGCCTCGGGCTCGCCGCTCGCTGACCCGCCCTCGATTGCGACCTTGATGGGGAAGGGGGTTCAGCTCGGCGGATTCAGTCTCGCAGCACTCATGGTGACCGCACCCCACCTGGTTTCCACCACTCTGCGCGACGTCCTCGGGTTAATCGGGAGCAGCGTCCTCAGGCCGGACATCGTGACCATCCCTGATCTCAGCGGTGTCCGAACCGCTCATGACGCCCTGTCCGCGGGGACCGGACACGGCAAGTACCTGGTGAAGGTGGCCTAGCTTTCGAACTCGAAGTGGCAACCTGTATCCGCTGCTTCTCAAGCGGTCGAGGTCGGCGTGTTCCCCAAGGATTTCGATCGACTCCGTTCGCAGCGTTAGCGGGCCACCGCGCGCCCGCATTGGTTGGCAGCACCTCGTGTAGTGGTGCCGTGGTGATCATGGTTGAGGTGGTCGTTGTTCCGCGAGGGTGTGGGCCAGGCGGTAGGAGTGGCTACCGGTTTCGATGATGTTGGCGCCGAAGGTGAGGCGGTCGACGATGGCGGCGCAGAGGCGGGGGTCGGTGAAGGTCTTGGTCCACCCGGAGAAGGACTCGTTGCTGGCGATGGCGACGCTGTTCTTCTCTTCGCGTTCGGTGAGGACCTGGAACAGGAGCTCGGCGCCGCGGCGGTCGAGCTCCATGTAGCCGAGCTCGTCGATGCAGAGCAGGTCCACTCGCCCGTAGCGGGCGATGGTCTTCGCGAGGACCTTCTCGTCGGCGGCCTCGACGAGCTCGTTCACCAGTTTCGTGGCCAGGGTGTACTTGACGCGGTAGCCGGCTTCGGCGGCGGCGGTGCCCAGGCCGATGAGCAGGTGGGACTTCCCGGTGCCGGAGTCCCCGATCAGACACAGGGGGTGCCCGGCTCGCACCCAGGCTGAGGTGGCCAGGGTGTGGATCGTCGCCGGGTTGACGTTCGGGTTGGCGGCGAAGTCGAAGTCCCCGACCCACTTGTCCCGCGGGAAGCCGGCGGCCTTCACCCGGCGGGCGGAACGCCGCCGGGCCCGGTCGTCGCACTCAGCGAGAAGCAGCTCGGCGAGGAACCCCCGGTAGGTGAGCTGCTCCTTCTCCGCGGCGGTCAGCATCTCCTGCGCCCTGGCCCGGATGGTGGGCAGGCGCAGGTCGCGGCATGCCTGCTCGACGGCGGCGTCCGCGGCCTGGTCGGTCATCCCTCGACGGCGGCGCAGCGGCGGGGGTGTGGGTGGGGGTGCGGTGGTCGTCATGACACCTGTCCTTCGGTCGACGGCGAGCTGGCCCCGGGCCCTGCGGGGGTGGGTGGGGTGCGGGTGGTGCGGCGGTGCAGGAGCTCGTCGTAGGCGGTGACCGACGGCAGCGGCCGGGCATCCGGGGGCAGCCCGGCGATGACCGCGGTCGGGTCGGCGAGGCGACGTTCGGTCAGCGACGCCACCAGGGCCCCCGGCTCTCGCACCTGCTCCGACGGTCCGGTTGACGGTGCGGTGAGGTCGATCGGGCGTTGGTCGGCGACCCGGCGGGCCTCGACGGCGACGACGTCGGCGCGGACCGCCCCGACCGTCAGCGCAGCGGCGAGCCCGTCAACGACGTCCGCGGCGGTCAGGTGGCGGTGCAGCAGCAGGACCTCGACGAGCTCGCGGGTGCCGTCGGCGTCACCGTGGGCCTTGCGGGCGGCGGCCCAGAACGCGTCGTGGGCCGGGGTGAACACCCCCGCCTTGCGGGCCTGGACCAGGGCCGTGGCTCCGGGCAGGGCACCGGGCTTGCGGACGAGGACCTCAAGGTAGTGATCGAGTACCAGCGTGGCGGAGCCGCGGACGGTGGAGCGTTCGTGGCGGGCGATCTCGGTGCGCCCGTCGAAGACGACCAGCTCATCCGCGCGCAGCAGGGCCCGGACTTGCCGGCCGACGAGGCGGGCGGGCACGGAGTAGTGGCACTGGCGGACGGTGATCCGGGCGTGCCGGTCCACCCGCGGTGTCAACGCCAGCCCGGCTTCGAACGGTTCCACCGGCAGCGGGCGCAGCAGCGGTTGCTCGAGGGCGAAGTCGTCCCCGACCGTGGTCACCCGGTTGGCGATGCGCCGGTGGTCATCGGCGGCGTCGTGGGCGGCGAGGCGGGCATTCAGCTCGGCGATCGAGGCCACCTTGGGCACCGGGACCAGGTGGGTGCGCCGGAACCGGCCACCTTCACCCTCGACCCCACCCTTTTCGTGAGCACCCTTGATGCCGGGTTGGCAGTAGAACGCGTCGAACCCGTAGTGCGACCGGAACTGCACCCACCGGTCGGACTCGATCCGGCTGCGCCCGAACAACACCCGTGACACCGCCGACTTGAGGTTGTCGTAGCGCACGTGCACCGTCGGGACCCCACCGAGCACGGCGAACGCCTCCAGGTGCCCGGCGAGGAACGCCTCCTGGCCTTGGGTGCCGAACGCCCGGTGCACCGCCTTGCCCGAGGACGACAGCCGCAGGGTGAACATCAGCACCTTGGTGCGCACCCCCGCCAGGTCCACCCACAGGTCCGCGAAGTCGACCTCGCCTTCCGCCCCGGGGGCGTGGGACTGCGGCACGAACGCCGTCTCCAGCAGCCGACCATTCTCGGCGGCGATCTCCGGGCGGCGGCGGGCCACGTAGTCCCGCACCGTCCAGTACGACACGTCCCGCACCCCGTGCTCGGCCACCAGCCGGGCCAGGACCCGGCGGGCGGTGTGCTGCTGCTTGCGCGGGGAATCCAGATCCACCCGCAGCATCACGTCGATCAACGGGGCGATGAGCTCCAGCTTCGGCGCCGCCCGCTCCGGCACCTTCCGCGGAGGGGGCTCCGCCGACTCCAGGGCCTGACGCACCGTCCGACGGTGCACACCATGCCGGGCCGAGAGCTCCCGGATCGACAGCTCCTCCCGGCGGTGATCACGCCGGATCGTCTCGAACATCTCCACCCTGGACCCCACCTCACGGCCTCCCGCCGCTCGTGGAACAACCCACAAGCGTCACGATCCACCCTGCGAGGGTGGGGCCAGCTCAGGCCGCCACAGCGGCGTGTCGCCCCGGGAGGTGGGGCCACATCAGACCGCCACCGTGGGGTGGCCACAGCGGGCAGCCGACACCGACCAGCTGAGCGAACGCGCCGACACCCAGACCGAGCACCTGCGGGAGTGGCTGCGCGAGCAGCGCCAGGGCGACGCCCAGCCCGAATGAGCCCCTGGCTGCGCCCTCAATGCTGCGCGAACCGCGGGAGCAGGAGAGCCACGCCACCGGAGTCCGACATCGCTGGGCCCGTCCGGCGTCGCGCTCAGGTGTCCTGGAGCCGAACCGCGCGGGCCGCGCGATGGTCTTCCATCGGCTGGCGTGGTGTCACGCGGAGACGCGCTGCCCGTGCTTGACCACCCGCTGGCCAGCGGATCGTTGAGCGCGGCTCTGATCCAGCCACGATCCGGCCGATCGCACTCCTTAGGCTTCGCCCCAGCTGCAGGGCTCGCGAGCAACCGCGGGCCAGAGACGGTTGTGATCTCCCGGACCGACTGTCGGCCTGCCGACGGCCCGACTCCTGGCAGCTTTAACCAGAGGCGCGTCCGTTCAAGCCTGGCACTTCACCGGAGTGCGTGACGCAGGCGACAGCTCCTCGAGCTGTCAGTGTCGCTGGCCCTGGGTGCTGTTGGGTAGTGCGCTGTGGTGACTTCACACCCTGAGCTGCTGCAGCGTCTGGACGACGACGACGAGTTGGTCCGGGAGCTGCGGGCGCAGCGCCGGGCCGGTGTTGGCGACCAGCGGCCGTGGGCCAGCCGCCAGCTCCATCGGTTGAACGAGCTGTCAGCGAGCAGCGGCGCGACCGCCGCCGCTGCGGGGGTCAGCACCGCGTTCCTGCTCGCGGCGTTGCTGCTGAACGGGGCCACCCTGTGGTTGACCTCGTTTGAGGCCCTCGCCGCGGCCGTGACGCTGGTGATGGTCTTCGCGTTGCAGCACACCCAGATGCGGCAGCAGGCCGCGGTGCAACGCAAGCTCGATGAGATCCTGCGAGTGCTGCCAGGGGCCGACCAGCGCCTGCTGCACCTGGAGACCGCGCCGCAAGCCGAGCTCGACGCGTTGGATGAGCGCCATGGCAGTGTTCGGGACGAAGCCCTGGTCGACCCGGCACCTGCCAAGTAGGGCAGCTGCTCCGAGCCGGGTGTGGCACCCGCAGGACGCGGTAGCCGGCGTGCCGGACCCGCTCCTGCGGCCCTTTCGGTCAGCTGAGCCCTACTGTCAGCCACCCGAACGGCCCTGGGAGAACAGTTGCTGCTGCTGGCCCTGTTCCTGCCGCCTGCTGGCCTGGTCGGGCTGCTCGTCATGCACGCCGTGGAACGGCGGCTGGACGACGCCGACAGCCGTCCTGGCCAGGTCAGCGCCAGCGACCTGAGCTGGCTCGCCGCCGCCCAAGTACAGGCCCAGCGACCCGCGAGCGCCGACACGCCCACCAGCGCCGGCTGACCCACAGGTCACAGGCTGACCTAGGCTGTTGTGGGAACAGACGTTCGAGCAGGTTAGGTACCAGATGACGGCCGTGAGCGGGACTGCTGTGACGGGCGCTGGTGCACCGCGGAACACGGCCGCCGCGCAGATTAAGGCGCAGCGTCGCCGCTACGCCAGCGCGGTGCTGCGCTCGTTGTCCCGCACCTACGCCGGGCGGCCAGCTCATGAGGTGCAGCGGGTGCTGGCAAGCTCGATGCGCCCACTGGGTGTGCGAGTGAACGCTGGGACATTGCACCAACTCGCCATCGAAATCGCCGCCGGTCGGCCTGTTGAGCTTCCCTGACCACCTTGCCGGGATGAGCCGAGTGCGTTGATGTGTGTGGGCCAACAGGCAGGACCTGCGGCCTCAGCATGCGGGCTGGCAGGGGATATGCACGGAACCCCCACTCATGTGGTTCGGTCCCTCAAACGACCGTATGTGAGACAGGTCCGGCCGGCAGAACGAGCAGCGCTTAAGGCCGAGCGGTGACCCGCGGGGCGAGCGGTCAGCGGGGCTCACATGTCGTTCGCGATCGACCATGCCTGCGCCGAGCAGGAGCGGTGCTGGCATATCCGCTGCTCGCGATGCGGCACCCCACCGCGCCGCATATCAGCGAGGACGGGGTGGAGCAGGTCATTCCAGTTCTGTTCAGCAGTCACCCCTGCGCGCTGACCTCGGTGGACATCACCGTCTACCCGTCCGCGCCGGTACAGGAGGTGGACTCGGTGCCGCGGGAGGTGAAGCGGCCGCCCGGTAGCCCCACACACGGGCGGCGATTTCCCAAACCCCCTAACCCCCTTAGGTTTGGGAAGCACCCTCGCTCGGGAGGGTCGTACACGACATATAAGTATGCGAGGCAGAAGGTTGCGTGGCATGGCGCAGGCAAGCGGTAGGAAGGTCGCGGTCGTCACCGGCGGGAGCGCGGGGGTCGGGCGTGCGACGGTCCGCGAGTTCGCGAACGCCGGTTACGATGTCGCGATCCTCGCGCGCGGGCAGGCCGGGATCGACGGTGCCGCCGCGGACGTGAAAGCAGCGGGCGGGCGGGCGCTGCCGATCTCGGTGGACGTCGCCGACGAGGCGGCGTGCGACCGGGTGGAGGCCGAACTCGGTCCGATCGACGTGTGGGTGAACGTGGCGTTCGTCGGGTCGCTGGCCTTCTTCTGGGACACCAACCCGGACGAGTTCCGGCGGATGACGGAGGTGACCTACTTCGGGCAGGTGTTCGGGGTGCGGGCGGCGCTGCGGGTGATGCGCCCGCGGGACCGCGGCAGGATCGTGAACGTGTCGTCGGCGATGGCGTACCGGTCGATCCCGCTGCAGTCGGAGTACTGCGGGGCGAAGGCAGCTGTCCGGGCGATGAGCGACTCGGTGCTGACCGAGCTGCGGGCGACGGGCAGCAGCGTAAGCATCGGAACGGTGACGCTGCCGGGGGTGAACACCACCCAGTTCAACTGGAACCTGACCAGGATGCCGAAGCACCCGATGCCGGTGCCGCCGATCGTGCAGCCCGAGGTCTGCGCGCGGGCGATCCGCTTCTCCGCCGAGCACCCGCGGCGCAACATGTGGGTCGGCATCTCGACCGCGTACACGGTGCTGGGCAACCGGATCGCGCCGCTGGCCGTCGACTGGTACCTCGGCAAGACCGGGGTGAACTCGCAGCAGACCGACCAGGACGCCCCCCGCTGGGGGAGCAATGTCTTCGAGCCGCAGGATGCGGACACCGACCGCGGTGCCCGCGGCGCGTTCTCGGCGAAGGCGGCCGTGCACGATCCCGTGTCGTTCGTAGCCCGCAACCGGTTTGCCTCGCTGGGTGCGGCGGCGGTGGTGGTCGGTGCGGGTGTGACCGCGCTGGTACGCAGGCTTGCGGCGTGAGCCCGGGCGGGCGGTGGAGGTGGCGCTGGCCGGCCTGCGCGACCCCGACGGGTTCGCGCCGATCGGCGACTACGCCGTGATCGGCGATGGTCGCGGTGCGGCGCTGGTCGCCTCCGACGGCTCGGTCGACTGGTGGGCGGTGCCGCGGCTCGATTCGCCGCCGGCGTTCTCGGGGCTGCTCGACCCGGTTCTCGGTGGCCGGTTGGAGTTGCGCCCGACCGACCCGGATGCCGTCTGCACCCGCCGGTACGTGCCGCACACGAACGTGCTGGAGACGACGTACCGGACCGGCAAGGGCGTCGTGCGGGTCACCGACTCGATGAACTCCGGCACTGCCGGCGAGCTGCCCTGGGGGGAGCTGGCCCGTCGGGTCGAGGGCGTCGAGGGGTCGGTGCCGATGCGGCTGGTGGTATGCCCGGGGGACGGGATGCGGGCCTGGGAGCCGTGGATTGAGGACGACTCGCGCGGACCAGTGCTGCACGCCGGCACGTTGACGATGGGGCTGCGGTGCAGCGAGCAGATCACGCTGCGCGTCGGGCCCGATCAGGTCGAGGGCAGCTTCACCGCGAAGGCCGGCGACCGGCTGATGGTCGGCGTCGTCGTCTCCGACGACCAGCCGCTGTTCCTGTGCGATGTCGAGTCGATCGACGGGCGGCTGGACCTGAGCGTCGAGGCGTGGCGGCGGTGGGCCGGCGAGATCACCTGGGAAGGTGCGGGCCGCGAGCAGGTCGTCCGTAGCGCGCTGGCGCTCAAGCTTCTGCTGATGACGCAGACCGGCGCCATCGCCGCCGCGGTCACCACCTCCCTGCCCGAGAGCATCGGCGGCGCGAAGAACTGGGACTACCGCTTCTGCTGGATCCGGGACACGGCCCTGACCATCGACGCGCTGTCGGTCTGCGGGAAGCAGGCGGAGGTGCAGGCTGCGATCACCTGGCTGCTGGCGGCGATCCGCAAGAACGGTCCGGACGTGCACGTCATGTACACCCTCGACGGCGACCTCGCGACCTCGGGCCGCCAGCCGGCGGTTCCCGGCTACAAGCACAGCACCCCGGTCATGGTCGGCAACGACGCCACCTCCCAGGTGCAGCTGGGTGTCTACGGCGACCTGTTCGGGACGGTCGCGAACTGGGTCTTCGCCGGCCACGTGCTCGACGTCCGGTCCGCCCGCGAACTGGCAGATCTCGCCGACCGGTGCGCGGACGTGTGGCGGCACGACGACGCCGGCATCTGGGAGCTGCACACCGACCGGGCGTACACGTCGTCGAAGATGAACTGTTGGCGCGCCCTGGACGCCGCCGCCCGGCTCGCGCAGGCCGGTGCGCTCACCGGCAGCGGCACACGGTGGAAGCACGAGGCGCACAAGGTCAAAGGGTGGATCCGGGCGAACTGCTGGTCCGACCACAAGCGGGCCTACACCTTCTACGCCGGCACCGAGGACCTCGACGCCTCGGTCCTGATGGGCAGCGGGATCGGGTACGACTGTGGCAAGGACATGTCCACCACGATCGACGCGATCACCGAGGAGCTCGGGGTCGGCCCACTGGTCTACCGCTACACCGGCGCGCAGCGGCAGGAACAGACCTTCCTGGCCTGTGCGTACTGGCGGGTCAGCGCCCTGACCGATGTCGGCCGCGTGGATGAGGCCCGGGTGCTGATGGGCCAGCTAGACGCCGTCGCGAGCCCACTTGGGCTGCTGTCGGAGATGGCCGCCGCCGGCAGCAACGAGCTGATCAGCAACCTGCCGCAGGCGCTGTCCCACCTGACGCTGATCAAGGCCGCCGCCGGGCTTCGAACCGCTCAGAACGGCGCGTCGTGACGGTCACGCATGCCGCCGACGCCTTCGGCGAACCCCTTCACCGCTTCGATCGTTCAAGGAGAGCTCGATGAGTCAGACAGTTGCCGACTACCTGCTGGAGCGACTACGGGCGTGGGATGTCACGCAGGTGTTCGGGTTTCCCGGCGACGGGATCAACGGGCTGCTAGCGGCGTGGGGGCGGGCGGAGAGCAAGCCGCAGTTCGTGCAGTCACGGCATGAGGAGATGTCGGCGTTCGAGGCTGTCGGGTTCGCGAAGTTCTCCGGGAAGTTCGGGGTGTGCTGCGCGACCAGCGGACCGGGGGCCGTGCACCTGCTCAACGGCCTGTACGACGCGAAGCTCGACCACGTGCCGGTGGTGGCGCTGGTGGGGCAGACCGAGCGCAGCGCGATGGGCGGCTCCTACCAGCAGGAGGTCGACCTGATTTCGCTGTTCAAGGACGTGTGCAGCGATTACGTGCAGATGTGCACGGTTCCCCAGCAGCTGCCGAACCTGCTGGATCGGGCCATCCGTATCGCGGTCGCCGCCGGCGCTCCGACGTGTCTGATCTTCCCCTCGGACGTACTGGAGCTGCCGTACGAGGCCCCGGGGCATGCCTTCAAGGAAGTGCCGTCGTCGCTGGGCACGTCGTGGCCGACGACCGCCCCCGACGATGCCGGTGTCCGGCGCGCGGCGGATATCCTCAACGCCGGCAGCAGGGTCGCGATCCTGGCCGGGCAGGGCGCCCGCGGCGCCCGGCAGGAGTTGATGCAGATCGCGGACAAGCTCGGCGCCGGCGTCGCCAAGGCGCTGCTCGGCAAGGACGTGCTGCCCGACGACCTGCCCTATGTGACCGGCTCCATCGGGCTGCTCGGCACCACCGCGAGCTACCACCTGATGATGGACTGCGACACGCTGCTCACGGTCGGGTCCAACTTCCCCTACACCCAGTTCCTGCCGAAGCTGGACCAGGCCCGGGCCATCCAGATCGACCGCGACGGCCGCTTCATCGGCATGCGCTACCCCTACGAACTGAACCTCGTCGGGGACGCCAAGGCGACACTTGCGGCACTGCTGCCGCTGCTGGAGCACAAGAGCGACCGCTCCTGGCGCGAGCACGTCGAGAAGAACGTCGCGAAGTGGTGGAACACTGTCGAACGGCGGGCGATGACCGGCGCCGACCCGATCAACCCGATGCGGATCTTCCACGAGCTGGACAAGCGACTACCCGACGACGCGATCGTCGCCTCCGACTCGGGCAGCTCGGCGAACTGGTACGCGCGGCACCTGCGGTTCCGCGGCACCATGCGCGGCAGCCTGTCGGGCACGCTCGCCACCATGGGCCCAGGCGTGCCCTACGTGATCGGCGCGAAGTGGGCGCATCCGGACCGGCCGTCGATCGCGATGGTCGGGGACGGCGCGATGCAGATGAACGGCATGGCCGAGCTCATCACCGTCAAGCACTACTGGCGGCAGTGGACCGACCCGCGGCTGATCGTGGCCGTGCTGCACAACCAGGACCTGAACCAGGTGACGTGGGAGCTGCGGGCGATGGAGGACTCACCGAAGTTCACCGCGTCCCAGTCGCTGCCCGACGTCGACTTCGCCGCGTTCGCCCGCAGCCTGGGCCTGCAGGGGATCAACGTCGACAAACCCGACGACGTGGGTCCGGCGTGGGAGGCGGCGCTGGCCGCCGACCGGCCGACCGTTCTGGACATCCGCTGCGACCCGGACGTGACACCGATCCCGCCGCACGCCACCTTCGAGCAGGTCAAGTCGGTCGGCAAGGCGATCATGTCCGGAGATGACGACAGCTGGGGCTTTGTGAAACAGGGGATCAAGCAGAAGGCGCAGGAGTACCTGCCCGGGAGCAAGAGTTGATGCGCTGGCTGGGCAAGAGCCTGCACGGGGATCTGCACGGCGAGCCCTTGATGGGCATCGACCGTTTCCTCGGCGATGTGCGCACCGGGCGGTTCGAGCGGAGCCTGGCCGCGCTGACCGCCGGCGGCGCGGTGATCACCACGGCGGAGATTTACACCTCGCACGACTCGGCGAGTTTCGGCAACCGGATGATGTGGTGGCCCATCGCGATCGTCCCGACCCTGGTGCCGGCCGGGATCGCCGCGGTGTTCTCCCGCCGGGCGGCCAAGACGGTGCTGCCGGTGGCCTCGGCGATCGTGGTCGCCAACGGCATCCAGGGGACCTACCTGCACGCCCGCGGCATCGCACAAAAGCCGGGCGGTTGGAAGCTGGCGGCGTACAACCTGGAGATGGGTCCGCCGCTGTTCGCGCCCGGCCTGGCTGCCCTGATCGGGGGCATGGGCCTGCTCGCCTCAGTCCTGCGGCGCGAGAACGACCCGAAGGACGCGGCCTAATGCCCTACCGCAGCCCGAGCCAGCGGGCGGTCACACCGCAGGACCGCGGCCGGTTTCCCGGCTACGACGTGCTGGATGAGGCGCACCGCTGGGACGATGTCACCGCCGGGGTGGTCCTGGCCCGGCTGGCGCCGACCACCGACCTGTCGTTCTTCACGATGGCCGAGGACGCGGCCGCGACAGCGTTGTGCGACCTGCTGCTGCACCAGGACGGCGAGCCACGGGTCCCCGTCGTGGCGCTGATCGACGGCCGGCTGGCGGCGGGCGAGACCGACGGCTGGCATTACGACGACATGCCCGAGGACGGGCAGGCCTGGCGCGACACGCTGCGCTACCTCGACGAGGACGCCCAACAGGACGCCGGTGATCTGTTCTGCCGGATCGCTCCGGCCCGCCGGGGGCGGATCGTGCAGCACGTGCTGGACCTGGGCGCGGACCGCTGGCACGGGCTGCCCGGTACACAGGTGTGGAGCCTGTGGACCCGGTATGCGTGTGCGGAGTTCTACGCCCACCCGTGGGCGTGGAACGAGATCGGCTTCGGCGGCCCCGCCTACCCGCGCGGGTACAAGAACCGGGGGGAGACCGGTGGCCGCGGCGGCCGGGAACGGTGGGAGGTCGCCGACCACGACGACGTCGACCCGGTGACGTTCGCGCAGCGGGTGGCCCGGGCCCGTACGGTGCAGCGCGGTCTGCTCGACGGCCAGGGGGAACGAGCGTGAGCCGCGGGCTGCTGGGTGGTGACGGCGCGGTGCGGGCGCGCAACGACTCGGCGTGGCTGATCCCCAATGACGGTTCCCGGACCAACCACCAGCTGCGCCAGGACATGCGCCGGTACGACGAGGACCAGGAGGTCGACCTCGTCGTCGTCGGGGCGGGGGCGGGGGGCAGCGTGCTGACCCAGCGCCTGGCCCGCGCGGGCTGGTCGGTGGTCACCCTCGACGCGGGCCCGTTCTGGGACCCGGACGCCGACTGGGTCAGCGACGAGCGGGGCTCGCACCGGCTGTACTGGACCGAGCCGAGGCTGATCGGCGGGTCGGACCCGGTGCCGCTGGGGTCGAACAACTCCGGCCGCGGGGTGGGCGGCTCAATGATCCACTACGCCGGCTACACCCCCCGGTTCCACCCCTCCGACTTCCGCACCATGACCGCGGACGGGGTCGGCGCGGACTGGCCGATCGACTACGCCGACCTGCGCGGCTACTACCAGGCGATCGAGGCGGAACTGCCGGTCGCGGGTGAGGACTGGCCGTGGGGCGACCCGCACAGCTATCCGCATCATGCGCACCCGGTCGGCGGCAATGGGAACATGTTCCTGCGCGGCGCCCAGGCGATGGGCATCCCAGCGCGGGTCGGTCCGGTGGCGATCGCCAACGGCCGGTTCGGCAATCGGCCGCACTGCATCTACCGCGGCTTCTGTCTGCAGGGCTGCAAGGTCAACGCCAAGGCCAGCCCGCTGATCACCCATATCCCGGACGCACTCGCGCACGGCGCGGAGGTACGCCCGGACAGCCACGTCACCCGGGTGCTGGTCGACGACCGCACCGGCCTGGCCACCGGGGTGACCTACGTCCACGGCGGGGTCGAACGCCGCCAGCGGGCCCGGATGGTGGCCGTCGCCGGCTACTCCATCGAGACCCCGCGGCTGCTGCTGCTGTCGACCTCGAAGCGCTGGCCGGACGGCCTGGGCTACGACCACGACCAGGTCGGGCGCTACCTGATGGTGCAGGGCGCGCCGCAGACCGCCGGCCGGTTCGAGCATGAAGTGCGGATGTACAAGGCGCCGCCGCCGGAGGTCAGCAGCGAGCACTTCTACGAGACCGACCCGACCAAGCCGTACAAGCGCGGCTGGTCGATCCAGACCGTCAGCCCGCTGCCGATCACCTGGTCCGAGCACGTCGCGGCACAGGGGCACTGGGGCGAGACCCTGCGGGAGTACATGCGCGACTACGTGCACTGGGCCACCCTCGGGGCGCTGTGCGAGTTCCTGCCACTGGCAGACAACCGCGTGACCCTTGCGGCGGAGACCGACCGGCACGGCCTGCCGGTCGCGCGTTTCACCTACAGCCAGTGCGACAACGACAAGCAGCTGGTCGGCGCCGCGCAACACGTCATGGAGGACATGCTCTCGGCCGCCGGCGCGAGCGAGGTCATGACGATCAAGCGGTACGCCCACTTGGTCGGGGGCGCCCGGATGGCCGGCCGGCCTGAGGACGGGGTCGTCGACCGCGACCAACGAGTCTTCGGCGTGGAGAACCTCTACCTGGCTGACGGGTCGGTGTGTCCCACCCAGGGGTCCGCCAACCCGGCCCTGACGATCATGGCGTTGGCGGCGCGGCTCGGCGACCACCTAGCGGCCGGAGCCCACCTCAGCGCGCCGGCCCGACAGCCGGCCGGCTAAGCGGAGCGGGCCGGCATGCCGAGCTTCTTTCCGTGGTGGATCGTCGTCACCCACTTCCTGAACATCTTCTTCATGCTGCTGCTGTTCCGGTCCGGGCTGGAAGTGCTCTCGGCGTTCCCGAAGCTCTACTGGCACGACGACTGCCCGCCGGGACGCGAGTGGCTGCGGTTGTCGAAGAAGATGTTCGCCGCCGACTCCCGTAAGCCCTGGACCTCGCTGGACGAGGAGGAGTCCTGGTCGCCGGTGATCGCGCTGCCGGGCCGGAAGAACCTCGGGCTCGGCCGGCACTGGCACTTCATGACCGTCCAGTTCTGGATCCTCACCGGCGTGGTGTATGTCGCGCTGGTGTTCGCCACCGGCTACTGGCACTACCTCATCCCTACCAGCTGGTCGCTGTTCCCCGACTCGGTGCGCTCGGTGGGCACCTATTTGCACTTCCAGATCCCGCACCCGATCCCCGGGCAGCCGTTCGAACCCGCGCAGAAACTGGCTTACTTCGTCGTCATCTTCCTGCTGGCGCCGTTCCAGATCGCCACCGGCGCAGCGATGTCCCCGTCGGTGCTGGCGCGTTTCCCCTGGTACGGCAGGCTGTTCGGCGGCAAGCAGGGGGCTCGCAGCCTGCACTTCCTCGGGCTGTGCGCGTTCGCCGCGTTCATCGTCGTCCACGTCTTCATGGTCATCATCCACGGCACCGCGCACGAGTTCACCGCGATCGTGCTGGCCGGGTACGGCCACAGCAAGACGCTCGCGCTCGCCATCGGCCTGACCGGGCTGTTCCTGATCCTGGTGTTCCACGTCGTGATCACGTGGTTCTCGTTGCGTTATCGGCGGCGCACGCAGCGCCTGCTGGGGTTCATGGTCAACCCCTTCGAGCGGGTGATCTCCCGGACGTTCACCTCCCGGGAACACTTCTCCGCCAAGCACATCTCACCGTTCTTCCGGGTCAACGGCTATCCGCCGATCGGGGCGGACTATCAGAGCCTGGTCGCGGGCAGCTTCGCCGACTACCGACTCGAGGTCGGCGGCCTCGTCGAGCGCCCGGTCTCGCTGTCGCTGACCGACCTGCGCGCCCTCGGGCAGTCGGAGCAGATCACCAAGCACAACTGCATCCAGGGCTGGACCGCGATCGCGCAGTGGGGCGGGGTGCCGCTGGCGCGGATCCTGGAGCTGGTCGGCCCCACCTCGACCGCACGGCACGTCGTGTTCTACGCCTTCGACGACAAGGGCGAGACCGAGGGTGAGGGCCGGTACGGCTTCTACTACGGCACCGTCCCGCTGCACCTGGCGAACAACCCGCAGACGATCCTGGCGCTGGAGATGAACGGCGCCCCGCTGCCGATCGAGCACGGCGCCCCGGTCCGGCTGCGGATCGAGACCCAGCTCGGCTTCAAGATGGTGAAGTGGGTCCGGGCGATCGAGTTCGTGGAGGACGTCCAGGACATCGGCATGGGCCAGGGCGGCTGGCGCGAGGACCAGCAGTTCTACGCCAACGCCGCCGGCATCTAGGCATTCCAGCTACCGATCCAGGAGGCCGCGATGAGCATCGACCCGTCCGGTACGCAGTACGAGATCGCCGCCGGCGAGCACCGGGTGACCCTAGTGGAGGTCGGCGGCGGCATCCGCGACTACACCGTCGGTGGCCGGCCGCTGCTGGATGGCTACAGCCGCGGCGAGCGCTGCACGGGGGCCCGCGGGCTGCCGCTCATCCCCTGGCCCAACCGGCTCGAAGACGGCGCGTACACCTTCGACGGCACCGACTACCAGGTGCCGCTCACCGAGCCGGACAAGCACAACGCCATCCATGTCGACCGTCACGTAATTCCCTAGCCGGGCCGTCAAGTAATTCCCTGGTGGCCCGCGGTGTCAGGTCTACCGGATCTTGGCTGGGGTGGCTAGGGGTGGT
>JAABUQ010005428.1_pt1 | contig 20379 bp, 17 predicted proteins | sample 5560001 | NCBI WGS metagenome assembly JAABUQ01 (sample SAMN10711888, study PRJNA513371) | rock metagenome | isolation source: Antarctica rocks | place: Antarctica: Victoria Land, Finger Mt nord | collected 2015-12-18
CGTTCTTGACGTCCTCGCCGGCGCGGCCGAAGATCGCGTGCAGCAGTTTTTCCTCGGGGGTCAGCTCGCTCTTGGACTTCGGCGCCACCTTGCCGACCAGGATGTCGCCCGGCTTGACGTAGGTGCCGATGGCGACGATGCCCAGTTCGTCGAGGTTGCGCAGGGCCTTCTCCGAGACGTTGGGGATGTCGCGAGTGAACTCCTCGCGCCCCAGCTTCGTTTCGCGGATCTCGATCTCGAACTCCTCGATGTGGATGGACGTGTAGACATCCTCCTTCACCAGGCGCTCGCTGATGATGATCGCATCCTCGAAGTTGTAGCCGTCCCAGGCCATGAAGCCGACCAGGACGTTCCGCCCCAGCGCCAGCTCGCCGTGGTAGGTGGCGGCGCCGTCGGCGAGGATCTGCCCTTTCTTGACGACCTGCCCGACCTCGACGACCGGCTTCTGGTTCAGGCAGGTCCGCTCATTGAGGCCGACGTATTTCCGAAGCTTGTAGATGTGGTTGTGGTCGATGATGACCCGGGTGCTGTCGACGTAGGTGATCGTCCCGTCCTGCTGGGCCTTGACGATCATCCCCGAGTTCATCGCCACCGCGTGCTCAAGCCCGGTGGCGACGATCGGCGGCTCGGCCACCAGCAGCGGCACGGCCTGGCGCTGCATGTTCGAGCCCATCAGCGCGCGGTTGGCGTCGTCGTGCTCCAGGAACGGGATCAACCCGGCGGAGACCCCGACCATCTGCTTGGGGGAGATGTCGGCGAACTGCACCTGCTCGACCGGCACCGAGTGGAAGTCGGTCTGATACCGGGCGATGACCTGCGGGCCCTTCAGCTTGCCGGATTCGTCCGTCGCCGCGTCGGCCGGTGCGAGGTAAGCCTCGCTTTCCTCGTCGGCGCGCATCGGGAAGACCTGGTCGGTGCGGCGGCCGTGCTCGATCTTGCGGTAGGGAGTGACGAGGAACCCATATTCATCCACGCCGCCGTAGATGCCCAGGGAGGAGATCAGGCCGATGTTCGTCCCCTCGGGGGTCTCGATCGGGCAGATCCGGCCGTAGTGCGAGATGTGGACGTCGCGCACCTCGAACCCGGCGCGCTTGCGGTTCAGGCCGCCGGGGCCCAGGGCTGAGAGCCGGCGCTCGTGGGTCAGCTGCGCCAGCGGGTTGGTCTGGTCGACGACCTGCGACAGCTCGCCCCTGCCGAAGAAGTACTCGATCGCCGCGCTGATGCTCTTGGGATTGATGAGCGAGCGGGGCGTCATGTCCTCGGCATCCTTGAGGCTCATGCGCTCCTGCACGGTCCGCCGCAGCTTCAGGAACCCCTTGCGCAGCTCGTCGGAGGCCAGCTCGTCGATGGTCCGCAGCCGGCGGTTGCCCAGGTGGTCGATGTCGTCGATGTGTCCCTTGCCCTTGCGCAGGCCCAGGATGTAGCGGATCGCGTTGACGTAGTCGACCGGGTCGAGCGTCATCTGGTCTTCGGGGATCTTCTGCTCGAACTTGCGGTTGATGCGGAACCGGCCGACCTTGCCGAGGCGGTAGCGGTTGGTGTCGAAGAACTTCTCGTGGAAGAGCTCGCGCGCCTTCTCCAACTGCGGGGGGTTGCCCGGCCGCAGCCGCTGGTAGATGCGCAGCAGGGCGCTCTCGTGGTCGGTGGTCGGGTCGTCCTGGAGCGAGTGCAGGATCAATGGGTCCTTGGCGTCTTTCAGGACGGAAAGGTCCCCAAGCTGGGCATCGACGAGAACCTGCGCGGTGGTCTTGTTGATGGTCGCCCCGCTGGCGACCAGCACCTCGCCGGTGTTGGGGTCAACCACGTCGCCGCAGGCGATGCGCCCTTCGAGGGTCGTGGCCGCCTGCGGGTGCGCGGTGTCGACGACCTCCGACTCGTAGAAGGCGTTCAGGATCGCCTCGTCGGAGGAGAACTCGGGGCTCATCGCGCGCAGAAGCGTCATCGACGAGAACTTGCCCGACTGGTCGATGCGGACGCCCAGGGTCTCCTTCTTGGTGACCTGCAGCTCGATCCAGCTCCCGCGCTCGGGGATGACGCGGCAGGCGTGGAGCTTCTTGTCGCCGGCCTCGATCTCCACGACGAAGTCGACGCCCGGGGAGCGGTGGAGCTGGCTGACCACGACGCGCTCGGCGCCGTTGATGATGAACTCGCCGCCGCCGATCATGATCGGCATGTCGCCCAGGTACACCGACTCCTCGATCGCGGCCTCGCCCTTGTTCAGGCGCAGCCAGACGTGCAAGGGGCGGCCGTAGGTCAGGCGGAGCTGGCGGCACTCGTCCGGCTCATACCGCGGCTTCCCCAGGTCGAACTTGATGTATTCCAGCTTCAGCGTCTTGTCGTAGCTCTCGATCGGGAAGATCTCGCGGAAGACCCCTTCCAGGCCGAAGTCCTCGCGCTTCTCCGACGGCAGGTCGGCCTGGAGGAAGCGCTCATAGGAGCGCGTCTGGATCTCGGTGAGGTCGGGGATGGGAAAGTCGTCGTGGATCTTGCCGAAGTTGCGGGGGTTCTTGGGGGTAATGCGCCGCACGGTGGAGGCGGTGGCCATAACGAGTACGCTCCTCAAGGGAGAAGGAAGGACGCGGGCGTGGTCCGGGGGGCCTCGACATCGGGGCGGGCCCCTCGGGCCGGAGGGGTCGGGCTCGGGCACGGGCGGGAAGCGCGGAGACGGGGGAAAATCAATCGGTCCCTTCGGGGTTCGATCGGGGACCGGCCTCCCCCCTCGCCGCGCGCCAGAGCACCCCGGCGCGGCCATCGGGCCGCTGCCGGGGCGGAAGATTGGGGTGGACCGTTGGGGCAATGCCCCCCGCACGCAAAAAGGTAAGGTAAGGTGCGGGGGGCCGCCGGCCGGATGCGATTACTTGACCTTGACGGTGCCGCCGGCCTCTTCCAGCTCCTTCTTGAGCTTCTCGGCGTCGTCCTTGGAGATCCCCGTCTTGACGGTCTTGGGCGCGCCGTCGACCAGGTCCTTGGCCTCCTTCAGGCCCAGGCCGGTCGCGGTGCGGACGACCTTGATGACGTTGATCTTGTTGGCGCCGAAGGACTCCAGCACCACGTCGAACTCCGTCTGGGCAACGACGGCGGGGGCGGCCTCCGCGGGAGCGGCGGACAGGGCCGGGCCAGCGGCGACGGCGGCGGGCTTGATGCCGTGGGCGACTTCCAGGTAATCGCCCAGGGCCTTGGCTTCCAGGACGGTCAGCTTCACGATCGAATCGCCGAGGGTCTTGACGTGGTCGGCGAACGTGCTCAATTCGGCGGTGGCCATCTGTCGTCCGATCCTTTCCGGGGTCAGTCCCCGCGCCTCGCTGCAAACAAACGCCTCTCGGCGCGAAATCGTCTGGGCTGCGGGAGGGGCTTGTCAAATCCGTGCGGTTGCGGGCCGCTCCCGACGCGGGGCGGCCGTCGCGGTTCGTTGCGAGGCGATCAGGCCCCCGCGGCGGGTGCTTCGGCGGGGGACTCGGCGGCCCCTTCGGCTTCGGCTTGGGCGTCGGCGGGGGTTTCGGGGGCCCCTTCGGAGAGGGTCTTCAACTGGGCGAGCAGGCCGCTTGCCGGGGCATTGGCCAGGGACACGACCCGCTGGGCGGGGCCCATCGCCAGGGCCACCACGCGGCCGATCAGGGCCTCGCGGCTGGGCAGCTTGGTGATCTCCTCGACCTGGGAGGGATTGATGACCGTCCCGTCAACGGCGCCCCCCTTGATCTCGGGTTTCTTGAGCTGCTTGACCTTGAGCGAAATCTCCTTGGCCAGCTCGGCGACGCCGTCGCCACCCCACACGGCGACCGACGGGCCCGTGAGGAACTGCGAGAGCCCCTCCATCCCCATGTCGGCGAACACCCGGCGGGCCAGCGTATTTTTGAGCGTGCGGACCTTGATCTTCTTCTTGCGCAGGTCCATCCGAAGCTGGTGCTCGGAGATCGCGTCCAGCCCCTTGAAGTCCAGGATCAGGACCGACCGGTTGCCGTCCAGGTCGGACTTGAACTGATCCATCATCAATTCTTTGACGTACTTGCTCATGTTTCAATCCGCTCCCGATCTCATTTCAATCCGCTCCGGATCTCAGCGCCGGGGATGTCGCCCTTTCCGGTTCGGTCTGGGGCGTCCTGGTTGGGGGTTCATCAGGCGACGACCCGGATGCCCGGGCTCATGGTGGCCGAGATCGTGACGGTCCGGATGTACGTCCCCTTGGCCGCGGCCGGCTTGACCGTCCGCAGGTGGTTCAGGAACGCGTTGATGTTTTCCAGCAGCATCGCCTCGTTGAAGTCGAGCTTCCCGACCGGCGCCGCGACGTTCCCCCCCTTGTCGGAGCGGAACTCGATCTTGCCGGCCTTGAACTCGCGGACCCCCGCGGTGATGTCGGTCGTGACGGTGCCCGAGCGGGGCGAGGGCATCAGTCCGCGGGGGCCCAGGATGCGGCCCAGGGGGCCGACGACGCCCATCATGTCCGGCGTGGCCAGGGCCACGTCGAAGTCCATGAACCCGCCCTTGACCCGCTGCGCCAGGTCGTCGCCGCCCACGATGTCGGCCCCGGCGGCCGTCGCCTTCTCCGCGTTCTCCCCCTGCGCGAAGACCGCCACGCGCACACTCTTGCCGATGCCGTGCGGCAGCGCCACCGATCCGCGCACGTTCTGGTCGCTCTGCCGGGGGTCGATGCCCAGGTTCGTCGAAACCTCGACCGTCTGGTTGAATTTCGTCGTGTTGAACGCCTTGAGCGTCCGGATCGCGTCGGGAAGGGGGACCGGGTCCTCGGTCTTCAGGGCCTCGCGCAACGCGCGAAACCGCTTCGATTGCTTCGCCAAAGGGTCGCTCCAGGGTGTTGGGGCTGCCGCCCGAGGATCGCTCGCAATCTTCCGGCGGGCGGTCGCGCCGGCGCGAGTGGAGGTGGAGGAGGTTTTTCCAGTAGGCGGCGAGGGAATCGAACCCTCACCCGGCCCTTATAAGGGGCCTGCTCGGACCACTGAGCTAGCCGCCCATCACGCGGAGTGATGGGCGTGTATCAAGAAGGGTTTCCGATCCATGAGGCCCCTCAACCCTTGACATCGATTCCCATGCTCCGCGCCGTGCCGGAGATAACGCGGCAGGCGTGGTCGAGGTCGCGGGCATTCAGGTCGTTGAACTTCGTTTCGGCGATCTTGCGGACCTGGTCCATCGTGACGGTGCCGACCTTGGTCTTGTGCGGCTCGGCCGAGCCCGAGGCGATCCCCACGGCCTGCTTCAGCAGGACCGCCGCGGGCGGGCTCTTGGTGATGAACTCAAACGTGCGGTCGCTGTAGATCGTGATCTCGACGGGGATCGTCGTCCCCTTCATGTCCTTGGTCCGCTCGTTGAACTGCATCACGAACTGACCGATGTTGACGCCGTGCTGGCCCAGGGCCGGCCCGACCGGCGGCGCGGGGGTCGCCTGCCCACCGGGGCACTGGAGCTTGACCTTCGCCTTCATCACCTTGGCCATCGTCCGCCCACCCTCTCGCCGTTGGATCGATTGAATCGAAGCGTTGACTGGTCGGAACCGCGATCAGATCCGTTCGATCTGCCAGTATTCGAGGTCCACCGGCGTGTGCCGGTTGAAGATGATCAGCATGACCTTGACGAGGCCGCGGGCCTCGATGACCTCCTCGACGGTCCCTTCGAAGTTTTCGAAGGCGCCGTCCTTGATCTTGACCCGGTCGCCGCGCTCCACGTTGATGACGAGCTTCGGCGGCTCCTCGTCGACGGCGACCGCCTGGCCGAGCATCTGGTCGACCTCCGCGGCGGTCATCTTCGAGGGGGTGCCGTGCGCCCCGACGAAGTCGCCGATACCGGGGGTCTCACGAACGGCGAACCAGGTCTTCTCGTTCAGCTCCATCTCGACCATGATGTAGCCGGGATAGCTTTTGCGCTCGACGATCCGCTTCTTGTTGTTGCGGATCTCGGTGATCTTTTCCGTCGGCACAACGATCCGTCCGAAGAAGCGCTGAAGGCCCTGGATCTTGACGCGACGCTCCAGGGCGTCGCGGATCGTGTCCTCGCGGCTGCTCTGCACCTTCAGGACGTACCAGACCAGCACCGGGGCCGGCTCGTCGTCCTCGTCCGGGATCGCAACAGCCAATTCCGGTTCCGGTTCCGGTTTCGGTTTCGGTTCCGGCTCCGGTGCCGGTTCTGGTTCTGCCACGGGGATCGGCAGTCGGGCGGCGACCGGGCCGCCGTCGGGGGCCAGTTCCTCGACCTCGAAGAGGCTGTTGGGCCCCAGGGAGGCGTTGGCGGCCGGGCGAGGCGCTTCGGAGGATGGGTCTTCGGTCGGGTGACTCATGCGGCGCCACGCGGAATAGGGGACGATCTCGGCTCGGGGAGTTGTGTCGCGGGAGGATCAGCCGTTGGAGCCGAGGCCCCCGGCGTCGAACTCCAGGATGTGGAAGAACTGCAGGATCGTCGACCAGATCCAATCGACGCCGAAGAGGAAGACCGAGACCAGCACGACCGTCGAGAGGACGACCGCCGTGGCCCGTTTCAGGTCCTCGCGGCTGGTCCACGAGACCTTGTTCATCTCGGCTTCGGTGGCGATCAGGAAGTCGGCGAATGGGGGGTAGCTCAGGAGCCGGTAGATCAACCAGCCGACGACCAGGGCCATCGCCGCCGGGACGCCGAAGCGTTCCCAGAGGGTCGGCGAACTCTTCATGATTTCGAACAGGCGAATCACCCCGACCAGCAGCAGGGCTCCCATCGCCACCCCGGTCCAGGTGCGGGCGTAAGTCCCCTGCGTCGGCTTGTAGATGCCGGGTTGCGCCAAGTTGGTGAAGAACGGCGCCAGGCGGCCCCGCGCCGTCTTGATCGTCGAGCCCTTAGCCGCGGGCTTGCCGGCCGACCTGGCCGCCGGCGCCTCGTCTCTGACTTTGCCCATGACTGGCACTCGTCCCGCGGCGGTATGGGGCCGGGGGGCCGGGCCGAGCCCCGCCTTTCCCCGGCCGCTTGTCCTCGAATCCGTCCCCGTTTCCGACCAGCAAAGGCACGAGCGGAGGGAATCGAACCCCCAACCGCCGGTTTTGGAGACCGGTGCTCTACCAATTGAGCTACGCTCGTAGCGGGCCCGTTCTCGTTCTCAGTTCGACCCGGGCCGACCCACCCGCAACGGACTCCGCCGGGGCCCCGGATCGCTCCAGGGCCTTCGGGATGGCGTCCCGGTTCACTTCTTGCGCGATTCCTTGTGAGGCGTGTGAACGCGCTCGCGCTTGCAGTATTTCTTGCGCTCGAGCCGCTCGGCCCCGCGCGTTTCCTTCTGGGTCCGGTAGTTGCGGTCCCCGCAGACGGTGCATTCCAGCCAAACGTATTCGCGCATCGCCCACCCCCGCTCCGGGGTCGTCCCGCCGTCCCAACCGACCGGCCGGGCCTTGCCAAGACGCCGCGCGGCCCCGGGTCGTTTTCGACCGGGGCTGCGTCCGCGTCCCGGGGCCTGGCCGCGCCACGAAGGGCCGGCGGTCCCGACACTCACGCTTACAGAAGGATCTTGGTCACGACGCCGGCGCCGACGGTCTTGCCGCCCTCGCGGATGGCGAACCGCAGGTTCTCCTCCATGGCGATCGGCGTGTGCAACTCGACGGTCATCTTGATGTTGTCGCCCGGCATGCACATCTCGGCCTCGCTGTTGTCTTCCGACAGCAGGTTCAGCACCGAGCCGGTCACGTCGGTGGTTCGGAAGTAGAACTGCGGCCGGTAGTTCTTGAAGAACGGCGTGTGCCGCCCCCCCTCGTCCTTCGACAGGACGTACACCTCGGCCTCGAACTTCGTGTGCGGCGTGATCGAGCCGGGCTTGCAGACCACTTGCCCGCGCTCCAGGTCGGTCTTCTCAACGCCCCGCAGCAGGACGCCGACGTTGTCGCCGGCCTGGCCGTCTTCCATCGTCTTCTGGAACATCTCGACGCCGGTGACGACCGAGTTCTTGTTCCGGTCGAAGCCGACGATCTCCACCGCGTCGCCGATCTTGACGCGACCACGCTCGATCTTGCCGGTGCCGACGGTGCCGCGCCCCTTGATCGAGAAGACGTCCTCGATCGGCATCAGGAACGGCTTGTCGACATCGCGGACCGGGTCGGGGATGTAGTCGTCCATCGACTTCACGAGGTCGAGGATCGGCTTGGCCGAGGCCGGGTCGGTCGGATTCTCCAGCGCCGGGCGGCTACAGCCGCGGGTGATGGGAATCTCGTCGCCGGGGAACTTGTAGTGCTTCAGGAGGTCGCGCAGCTCGTACTCGACAAGCTCCAGCAGTTCCTCGTCGTCGACCAGGTCGATCTTGTTGAGGAAGACGACCAGGGCCGGCACGCCGACCTGGCGGGCCAGCAGGATGTGCTCGCGGGTCTGGGGCATCGGGCCGTCGGCGGCCGACACCACCAGGATCGCGCCATCCATCTGGGCGGCCCCGGTGATCATGTTCTTGATGTAGTCCGCGTGGCCCGGGCAGTCGATGTGGGCATAGTGGCGCTTGTCGCTCTCGTACTCGACGTGCGACACGGAGATGGTGACCGTCTTGTTGGCGTCGCGGACGGTCCCGCCCTTGGCAATATCGGCGTAGGCTTTGGCCTTGGCCTGGCCCTGGGCGGCCAGGACGGCCAGAAGGGCGGCCGTCAGGGTCGTCTTGCCGTGGTCAATGTGCCCGATCGTACCCACGTTGACGTGCGGTTTCGTCCTGGTGAACGTTTCCTTGGCCATCGTATCTCCCGTCGTCTCCTGGAAACCGCAGGCGTAGTGGGGGGTCCACACGCCGCCCCGCAACCTGTACCTAACCGCTCGTGCGACCGCGACGCGACCTTCCGCTGCGGGACGGTTGCGGCACGCCCGGCTCCGGGCACCACCCAACCGGAAAGCTGCCGCTGGGATTTGAACCCAGGACCTCGTCCTTACCAAGGACGCGCTCTACCAACTGAGCCACGGCAGCGTGATTTGTCGAATCTGGCTTGCGTCAACCTCCGCCTCTATCTCTATCTTCCTCCGCTCCTCAACCCCCTTCGGACCGCGGGCCCCGAGAGCGGGTGATGGGAATCGAACCCACGTAGCCTGCTTGGAAGGCAGGTACTCTACCATTGAGTTACACCCGCGAGGCAGAGCGGTGGGGCCGTCCTGGGCCTGCGACGCTCGTGGGGGCGATTGGGGCGGGGCCGCCCGTTCCGTTGGGTCCTCGATGGTTGTCGTTGCGGTTGCGAATTCCGGGCATCTCCGATCGGAACATCGTCGGCGCCCGGAGTGTGGGGCCTTTTGGAGTGGAGCGGAATGGGTGGAGCAGGATTCGAACCTGCGAAGGCGATGCCACCAGATTTACAGTCTGGCCCCTTTAACCACTTGGGTATCCACCCGGTACGTCAAGATTCGGGCCGGGCGAATCCGACCGAGCCCGGGGCCGGGCGACCCTCCGGTTCAGAGCTGGCGGTGAGAGTCGAACTCACAACCGTCGGTTTACAAAACCGATGCTCTGCCGGTTGAGCTACGCCAGCGGCCGGCGGACCGTGAAATTCCTTAGTGTACCGTCGCGCCGACCCTTTGCAAGTGTTTTTCCCGGCACCTCGCCGGAAATCGACATTCTTCCCAGCGAACGCAACCGCAACCAAAGACCGGCAGCCCCAGGGTGACGCCGGTCCGGCGCGGTCAGGCGGTATTGGGTGGACGGGAAGCGCGATGTCACAGACAAGAAGGCATCCTAACGCGATCGCCTCCCCTTCGGCAAGGGGCTGGCCCTGGAATTCCCGGGCTGCGATGACAAGACCCTTGGGGTGGGGCTCGGGTTCACGAGAAAATTCGGGAACGCCGTCAGGGCAAAGGCACGATGGTCAACCCGCCTCCGTCGATCACGTCGATCGTCAAGCGCATCCCTTGCAGCAATTTCATCCCAAGAAGCGGGCCGCCTTCGGCCTCAAGGACGACGATCTCCCGGACACGACCGTCCCAGAGGACGGAGGCTTGATGGTAGTTCAGAGAGGTCTTGCTTCCATCTCCGAGGGTCGCCCGCCCTCGCCCCAGCCAGGGCAAGCCCAGCAGGCTCGTCAGCGACGAGGGCAACGTCAGGGTCTCGTTGAAGCCGGTATCGACGACGGCCTCGATTTCTTCGACGAGCCCGCCCGGCCCACGTACGACGAGTCGAAGGGTCGCGGTGAGGCCCGCGTCGACCGCGCCCGAGATCATGATCCCACGACCCGAAAATGCCGACCGAGCCTGACGGCGGTGGGAAACCCGACCTTGATCACGAATCGCACTCCCGCGCCGCCGGGACGCCTGGCCTCGGCTCTTTGAAAGGCGACGAGGACATCGGCATCCAGCTCGTATTCGCCCGTGTCGACATCGAGAACGAGGAATTCTCCCTTGTGATCCGGTTCCAGCCGCGCCTGGAGGTCTCGGTCATAGATCTCGTCGGCGCGGCGGGCCACCTCCTCGGCGATGGGGCGATCCGGGGACGTCATCGGTGCTCCAATCCAGGGGTCACAGCATTGGCAGGTCGAGCTTTTCCTCGTTGGCGATCCTGCGGAGCTTGTCCTGGGCGCGGGACTCGATCTGACGGACGCGCTCCTTGGTGATGCCTAGCTCGCGGCCGAGCTGTTCGAGGGTCTGCTCGCTGGCGCCTCCCAGGCCGTAGCGGCTGACGATGATCTTGCGCTCGCGGTCGTCCAGCAGGCCGAGCATCCCCTTGACGGCCTCCTGCATGCGCTTCTGGAGGCTTTCGGCCTCGTGCTCGTCGGAGCGGTTGTCGGCGGCGGCTTCGAACATCTCTTCGTGGCCGGTGACGAAGCGGTCGCGGCGATAGTTTTCCTCGGGGATCGTGCGGGCGAAGTTCTTCATGATCGCCCAGCTGGCATACGTGCTGAACTTGTTGCCGCGGGCGAAATCAAACTTTTCCACGGCGCGGATCAGCGACATGTTGCCGTCGGAGACCAGCTCGAAGAAGTTGTTCGAGGGGCCGACGTGGCGCTTGGCGATGGAAACGACCAGGCGAAGGTTGGAGCGGATGATCTGGTTCTTGACGGCCAGGGCGTCGGCCTGGAGGCGCTCGATCTCGTCGAGGTACGCGGCCTTGGCGCGGGCGGGGTCGAGGGTCTCGCGGAGGCGATGGGCGCGGGACTTCAGGAAGTTCATCTTGCGGAACAGGTGCATCTCCTGCTCCCGCGCCAGCAGGGGCACTTCGTAGAGGCTGGCCAGGTAGGGGGGCAGGCCCTTGGGCGCCTTGGTGCGACGGGGGGCTTTGCCGTCGGCCGGCTCGGGCATCGGGCCGGCGATCGCGACCTGGGCCGAGGGCTCGTCGAAGCTCTCGTGCGGCATGAACTCCAGCTTGTTGCCCAGGATGCGCATGGCGCGCATCTCGTTGATGATCCGGTAGATGCTGGACCGGGTCCGGCCGTACTGGGCGGCCAGCACGTCGGCCGACACGCCGCGGCGGTGCTGGCGATAGATCGACGCCTTGGAGTCCTCGGTCATCGGGGCGGCCGACCTCGGGAAGATCGCCCGCTCGGGGTGATCCTGGTCGTAGGCCTTCAACGTCGTGCGGACGGTCTCGGTGGCACGTTCCATTTTCTTGGCGATCCTCCGCGCGATCTCCGCCAGGCGAGCCTGGCCGACCGACGCCATGCGGCGGGCGCGGCGGACGATCTCGTCACGCTCCGCGTCCGTCAATTGCCGGAACCGGGCACCGCGATCGACCTGGTCGCGGTGGTCGGCGACGAACCGAGAAACGCTCGATTCCAGGAAGCCGACCTTGGTTTTGCCGCCGATGACGAACCGCCGGGCCACCAGCCCCTGCCGCCGCCAACGCGTGACTGTCCGGGTCGAGACGTTGAACTTCCGGCTGACCGCGTCGACGGTCAAAACCGGCTCGGTGGCCTGCTCCGCCGCCTGCTGGACCGTGCCGGAAAGGTCCTCGATAAAGAGGCGGAGGTCGTGCCGGACGTCGCGACCGTCCAGAACCAGGGCGGGAGCCCCGTCGGGGCGGAATCCCGTGATCCGGAAGCACAGATATTCATAAGGGTAACGCTTCTGGTCCTCGATTTCGCCGAGCAGACCCTCGGCCCTGGCGATCTGCTCAAGTCGCCGATCCTTGGGCGCGAACCGGGCCTGCTGCTCCTTAAGCTGGCGCAGGGCCGGGTGGTGATACGCGTTCCCCATCCTTCGGCGCTCCTTGAACCAAGCCTGTCCGCCTACATCATCGCAAGGACGTGTTCAAGGATGCATATCCATGACTCCTCCCGGCTGGCACGCGTGCGTTGGTCCGCTCGGCAGCGGAAACGACCTCCCCGAATCCTCAGCGCGAAGACCTGTTACCATCCGGAGACGAAATGCGGAACGAGGTTCAACCCACAGTGTTTATACGCGAACCCGGTGCCTTTGGATCGCGAAATGGGCGGGCAGCCCGCGAGCCGGGGTCGATTGCATGGCCTCATCGTCCGTATCCGCAAGAGGGTATCCCATAACCAATACGAGTTCTCGACGCCAGTGCGCGCGGATCGGGGCGATCGCTGCGCGGGACACGTCTTCTTTCCTCACGCGATCTCCATTAGAGTGTCGTTCGTACAAATCGGCCCCCCTTTTCGAATCGGGATGACGGACAGGAACGGCATCACCGTCTCGGTCGGTTGTGAGGATGGGGAGGCACAGGGATGGCCAGGATGCGGATTGGGGCGTTGCTACCGTGGGTGGTGTGGCACAGCCTATTGACTGCGGCGGCGGCTGGGGACAGGGACGGCAAGGTGACGCTCCAGGAGCGGGCGGAACCCGGCCAGTCGAGCAAGGTCGTGGTGGAGTTGAAAGCCAGTGGGCTCTTGAAGCCGGGGCTGGCGGAGGGGGTCGAGGCGAAGGCGGAGAAGCCGCTGGCAATGCGGATCGAGGCCCGTTTCGCCTTCGTGGAGCGCGTGCTGGAAGTTAGCCGGGGGGGCCGGCCGCGGCGCGTCGCGCGACAGGTGGCGCAGGCGGCGGCGGCCCGCAACGGCGAGGTCTTGCCGGAGGAGTCGGCGATCCGGCCGGCGGTCTCCCTCCTCGTGGCCGAGATGCGCGAGGGGTCGGTCTTCACTTACAGCCCGGGAGGCCCCCTGACCCGGACCGAGCTGGAACTGGCCCAGGGGCCGGCCGACCCGCTCGCGCTGGCGGGGCTCTTGCCCGAGGCGCCGGCGGCGGCGGTGAAGGTCGATGACCACTGGAAGGTCTCCGCCGAGGCGGCCCGTTCCCTCAGTGGCTACGACGCCCTGGCGGTCAACGGTCTGGAGGCGACCCTGACGGCGCTGGACGAGGACGCGGCGAGATTCCGGCTCCGGGGCGAGGTCCAGGGCGCCGTCCTGGGCGGGGAGGGGACGATCGCCTGCGACGGGACGTTCACCTTCGACCGCAAGGCCGGGCGAATCGACCGCCTGGACCTGGAGCGCTCCGAGGTCCGCAAGCCGGGCCCCGTCGAGGCCGGGCTGGACCTCAAGAGCACGCTGAGCCTGGACCGACACCCCTGCGAGGCGCCCGCCGCGCTCGCCGACGCCATCGTCGCGGCCCTGCCCACCGAGCCCGACCCGACGCTGGAACTGTTGCAACTCGCGCCGCCGGGCGGCAAGTTCACGCTGCGACACGACCGCGACTGGCACACCTTCTCGGAAACGACCCGCCTGACCGTCCTGAAGCGGCTCGACCACGGCGAGGTCGTCGCGCAATGCAACCTGGCCAACGGACCCGACGCCGGGCGAGGCCGCCACCAGGACCTCGACCAGTTCCGCGACGACGTCCGCAGCGCCCTGGGCCGCAACTTCGGGCGCATCGTCGGCGAGGGGGAGGTTGAGGGGGACCCCGCCGGGGGATTCCGGCACAAGATCGCCGTCGGCGGCAAGGTGGGCGATGTCGGCGTGCGCTGGTTCTACTACCTGGTGGCCAGCCCCGCGGGCGACCAGTTGCTCGCGACATTCACCCTGACCGAGGACCAGACCAGGCGGTTCGCCGACCAGGACACGCGCCTGATCGGCTCGCTCCGCTGGCGGGATCGCGAGGCGGCGACGGACCCTGCCAAACCGCCGTTCTGATCGTCCAGGACGCCTTGCCCCATGTCCCCAAGAACCTGTGAGCGGGCCGCCGCCGGGCCGTGGACAGGATCGGATCGAAGCGAAGCGAAGCGATTCGGAACAAGGCCGACGCCCCCGGGGAGACGCAACGCCATGCGACGCCGAGGATGGAAATTCTGGGTCGTGCGGGGCGTGGCCTTCGCGGCCAGCGGGCTCGCGGGCCTCGCCGACGCCGGGGCCCAGCAGGCGGCCGACCCGCCCGCCGACGCTCAGGAAGGGCCTCGGTATCGGTTCATCGAGCGCTATGCCGACCCCAGGGAAGACCACCGGCTGGCCGGGACCCTCGACCAGTACCGGGTGGCGTTCCGGCAGACGATCGCGATCGCACAGGACCGGCCGCGGGGGACGCCCATCCGCCAGGAGATCACCCACGAGGCGACCTACCTGGAGCGGCCCGCGCGCGTCAGTGCCACCAAACCCGGGAAGGTGGTCAGCACGGTCCGGCGTTATGAGTCAGCGCGCTCGAAGCCCGATCCCCGCCCCTTGCAGGCTGGCCCCTGGCCGCTGGAGGGGCTGACGGTCTGGGTTCACCTCCCCGAGGGCGGGGCCCATCAGATCCTCAGCCTGACCCCCAGGCGCCGGCTCCGGGACGTGGAGTTCCGCAACGTCTACGACCAGATCGCCGTCACCGAGTTGCCTTCCCTGCTGCCGCCCAGGCCGATCCGCAAGGGCGACACGTGGGCCGTCTCCCAGGAGGGCGCGGAACTCTTGCTCGGCGCGATCCCCGACGGGGGCGAGTTGAAGGGGACGCTCGTGGAAGTGCGCGACGACCCCAAGGGGGGCGGGGGCAAGATCACGGCCGTCATGGAGATTGCCGGGCGGCTCGCCGGCGCGAACTCCGAGGTGGGGCTGCGCGCCCGCGTCCATTTCGCCTACGACCCGCCGCCTCCGGGGGGCGGCAAAGCCGGGGGCGACACGATCGACGCCGTGGGCGCGATCGTCAAGCTGAGCATGGGGCAGTCCGAGGACGCCGGCCTCACGGCACGCGACGACCGCCTCCGCAGCAAGACGGTACGACAGCTAGTTTTGGAACGCCGGTTCGGCGCTGGCGCCGAGGTGCCGCTGCTGGAGATCCCCGACCCGCCACCCAAGGCGACGCCTGAAAACTCCTGGATCACCTTTGCCGACCCCAACGAACGCTTCTCGTTCCGACATCCCCAGGAACTCCGCCTGGTCACCGGCGGCCTCGGCGCCTCGCCCGACAGCCTCTTCCTCATCCGGACGAGCCCCGAGCTGGGAGACCTATCGGTCAAGCTCTTCTTCATGGCGAAGGTCCAGCTCAAGCCCGACGACGCCTTCCGGCAGATCTTCAAGGCGGTGCGCGAGGAGCGGAGGCTCGGGCTCCAGCAAGGGGAATACCGCACGCTGAACTGGAAGGGGAAGCGGGTCCTCCACAAGGAAGCGACCCTGAAGCCGCCCGGACCCGCCGACGCCGAGGGGGCGCGGGCGGTCACGCTCGACGCCTACCTGATCCAGTTCGCGCAGGACGCTTCGCTGATCGTGGAGGCGACGACCAGCCAGGACCCGCCCGCGGACGACCGCAAGGAAGTCGAGGAGATGCTCAAGACGTTCCGGGTCGGACGCCCCCCGAAGGACGAATGATCGCCCGGCCCCGACCCCATCACGCCCGGCCGTCCTCCGCGGCGAGGGCCACGGCCACCGCGCCGGCGAGCCCGGCGTTGGCGACGATCAAGGCGCGGTTGGCCCGCAGGCTGCGGCCTCCGGTGGCACGCCGCAGGTGTTCCAGCAGGAAGGGGGTCAGGGCCTTGCCCGCAATGCCCCGCTCGCGGGCCTCGGCCAGGGCGAGGGCCAGGGATTGCTCCATCTCGTCGCGGTCCAGCGCCACCCCCGGGGGGACGGGCTGCGCCAGGACGATCGCCCCGGGCAGGCCCAGGGCGCGATGGGCCTGCACCAGCGCCGCCGCCACGGCCGGCGAGTCGGCCCGGGTCTCCAGGGGCAGGCCGCTGTCGGGCGAGGTGAAGGCCGGCAGGGTCGAGGTCCCGAAGCCGACCACGGCCACGCCCCGCGTCTCCAGGGCGTCGAGGGTTGCCGGCACGTCGAGGATCGACTTGACCCCCGAGCAAACGACCAAGGCGCCGTCGGCGCGAGCCAGCTCGTCCAGGTCGTTGGAGATGTCGAAGGTGGTCGCCGCGTCGCGGTGGACGCCCCCCAGACCGCCAGTCGCCAGGACCCCCAGCCCGCAGCGTCGCGCGACCCAGAGGGTGGCCGCGACGGTCGTCGCCGCGTCGAGCCCCGAGGCCACCGCCGCCGCCAGGTCGCGCCGGCCCGCCTTGGCAAAGGTCCCGGACCGGGCCAGGTGTTCCAGCTCCGCGCCCGAGAGCCCGACCCGGACGAGCCCTGCCAACACCGCGACCGTCGCCGGCACCGCGCCCGCCGCGCGCACCGCCGCCTCGGCCTCCCTCGCGGTCTCCAGGTTCTCCGGCCAGGGCAGCCCCTGCGCCACCAGCGTCGACTCCAGCGCCACGACCGCCCCGCCCCGCTCGCGGACCTCGGCCACCTCCGCATCGACCCGGAAGGAAGCCGGAACGGAACCCTTCGAATTCATCGCACCCTCCCCGTTTCCCGCAACCCCGGCGGCTCGTGTCCCCTCATCACTCTTCCTAGCGGCGGTTACCCCTGCCTTCAGGCATGGGGAGGAGCCGCGTAGTTAATTCACTATTGACGAGGGAACGGTTTTATCCTACAATTAGGACATGAAACTTACACTCCGCATTCGGCTCATGCCGTCGCCAGAGCAACGGGACTTGCTCCTCTTGACGATGGAACGGTTCAATGAGGCGGCGACATTCGCGGCCCGGTGTGGTTTCGATGCGAGAGTCTACAGCCAACCGTCGATTCACAAACTCGCGTACCGGGAGATCAGGGACCGTTTCGGCCTGTCCGCGCAGATGGCCGTCCGTGCGATCGGAAAGGCCGTGGAAGCCTTCAAGACGATGAAATCCCGGGGGATCAAGGTTTGTCTGACATTCAAGCCCCGTGGTGCCGTGACCTACGATGATCGGATCATGGGATTCAAGGGTGTCGACCGCGTGAGCCTCTGGACGATGGCCGGGCGCGAAGTGATCTCGATCACATTCGGCGAGTATCAGGGCGAACGTTTCGACCGGATCAAGGGCCAATGCGACCTGATCTATCGGGACGGGCAGTTCCACCTGTTTGCGACCGTCGACCTCCCAGAAGAACCAACCGGAGATGTCCAAGATTTCGTCGGGGTCGATCTCGGCATCGTCCAGTTGGCGACCGACAGTGACGGGAATGCCTATGGCGGAGAGCCCGTCGAAAAGGTCCGCCGTCGCCGGCATAAGGCCAGGCGTTCGTTCCAGAAGACGGGGACGAAATCGGCCATGCGTCGGCTCAAGAAACTCAGCGGTAAAGAGGCGAACTTCCGCCGCAATCACAATCACGTCATCAGTAAGGCCATCGTAGTGCTCGCCAAAGACACCGCTCGCGGGATCGGGTTGGAAGACCTGACCCACATCCGCGACCGGACAACGGTTCGGCGTAAAGACAGGGCCAAGCACTCGGGATGGGCCTTCGCCCAACTCCAAGGATTCATCGCGTACAAGGGCAAACTTGCGGGCATCCCTGTCCTGACCGTGGATGCCCGCAACACCAGCCGCCAGTGCAACGAGTGCGGCCACATCGACAAGGCAAATCGGAAGTCGCAAGCCGAATTCCTCTGTCTTCACTGCGGCCACTCCCAAAATGCAGACCTGAATGCCGCCCGGAACATCCGGGATAGATCCACCCTCAGATGGATTGAATTAGCGGCAACCGTCGATCCTGGCCTGAAAAGCCAGAGTAGGTTAGCTGCAAGCCCCCGGCTTTAGCCGTGGGGTATCTGACCGGTGGAGTCGGAACGGACGATCTTCGTAGGGTGGGCATCGCCGGGTCTCGCTCTCGATTCAGGACTCGGCCCCCGGAACCTGCCGGCGGGGCCGACTCGCGGGGATTCCGGGGGCGGACTACCGACTCCCCCACCCAGCCATCGGGATCCCAACTTCAGAATCGAGAGCTGGACCCATCCGGCCGAACAATGGACGAAATTCCTCGGAATTGAGTTGCGGGTCCCCGGTCGTTGGTGTAGTTTCGTGGACAGGCCACGTCGGCCCACCCGCCCTGCGTCGAGCCTCAACGCCCTCTCCGGTCGAGGGTTTAGGCCTTCGCCCCTCGCCCCTGACTGAAACCGAAAACGAAGTCGAAAACCAAGAGGATGAGGTCCCCATGCCTCCGTCTCCCGGGTGCTTTGCCAGGATGAGGCCCGGCGCGATTCTCGCGCTGACGGCCCTCGCCCTGCTCGCGCCCACGGCGGCGGAAGCCGGTTGTCGCCACCTGGCGGGGGAGGCGTCGCGGGCGGCCCCCTTCCCCTTCCCGTTCCACTTCCACCGGCTTGCACGCTCGGGGGCTCTGGGCGCCGTTGAATCGTCCGACGCCCCGGCCCCGGCCGCTCCCAGGCCCTGCTCCGGCTCGCTCTGCTCGCGACGCGCCGCCAACGCCCCGATGGCCCCGAAGGCGCCCCCGCAACGGATCGGCGATCCCGGCGATCTCCTTGAGTTGATCGCCCCGAAGGCTGTCGGGGCCCGCACGATCGTCCGCGCGATTGCCGAGGACGACCTGCGGCCCGTGAACCTCGGTCCCTCCATCTTCCACCCGCCTCGACTCCCCCAACCCTGCTGACGCCGGCCGTTTGATGGCCCGATCAACCATCGCGTAAGCGTCCATCCCCGGGACCTGGGAGGAAACGTCATGGATCGCCGCAAGCAGAATTTCGCCTCGCGCCCCGAATCCTTTTCCGAGGCCCTCGTGAGCCGGCCCCGCTCCCCCTTCTGGCCTGACGGCCGGCTCGGTCCCGCGGTCGACCCCGCCGCCGAACGCCCCTGGGCGCTGGCGACCCTCGCCATGCTGGGTGTCGTTCTGGTGACGCTTGGGACGCTCGTCATCGGGTGAGCCAACGGGGGTCGAGGGTGGCCGGGTGGCGGTGCCCGGCCGCTCAGGACCAGGCGTCGCCGCCGATCTCGATGTACCTGCGCTCGACCTGCGCGGTGCTCCCCAGAATCGTCGGCACGATGCTGTCGTAGCCGATCCGCGCGGTGCAGGTGGGGGTCAGGCCGTCGCGGACGCAGTTGGCGAAGATCTTCATCTCGTTCTCGTAGGAGAAGTCCCGGAAGTTCTCGACCTTGGCCAGGTCCTCGGCGGTGTAGTGGAGGCCGGGGAAGGTGATCTCGCCGAGTTCGGCGACCTTGATCTCGACACCGTCGCGGCGGTTCTTGGGGTAGTGCAGGAGGGAGCGCTCGTCGCAGACGCGCAGGGCTCCCTCGCTCCCAAGGAACAGCTCGCCATAATCGCCGCCGAAGTTGAAGCCCTGGTGGAAATCCTGGGAGAAGCGGACGATCGTGTCGCCCTCGTAGCGGTATTCGGCGGCGGCGACGTCGAAGGTCTCGCGGCCGTCGCGGTAGCGGATCGCGCCCATGCCGCAGACGGCCAGGGGTTTCTTGTCGCCGAGGAGCCAGCCGGCGGCGTCGAGCTGGTGCGTGCCGTTCTCGGTCATCAGGCCGTGGCCGTACCGCCGATAGAGCCGCCAGTTGACCAGGTGATTGGGGGTCGGGAAGCCCCAGCGGGCGAAGCTCTCCTGCATCATCTCGGAGGGCACCGATCGCTTCCAGTCGGCGTTGCGGTCCCAGAAGGCGTCGACGCGGCAGACCTCGCCGAGGAAGCCTTTCTTCTCGATCAGCCGCTTCGCCAGGTAATACACGGGGTTGGACCGGCGCTGCTGGCCGACTTGCAGGACCATGCCGGAGGACTTCTGTGCCGCGATCATGGCGCGGCCTTGGTCGAGCGAGAAGGCCATCGGCTTCTCGCAGAAGACGTGCTTGCCAGCCTTCAGGGCGGCAATCGCCGCGACCGCGTGGGTGTGCTCCGGCAGGGCGACCAGCACGGCCTGGAGGTCGCGCTCGGTGGACAGCAGCTCGTCCCAGTCGGAGTAAACCGGCAGGCCCGGCTGCTTCTGGGTCCACTTCTCGCGGTTCGGCGGGGAGATTTCGCAGATCGCGGCGAGCTTCGTCCCCTTGACCTTCAGCAGTTGATCGGCAATGTGCGAACCCTGCCCGCCCGCGCCAATCAGCGCGAACCGCAGGTCGCCGGAGGGGGGCTCGGCCCGACACCCCGAGGCCCCCGCCGCGGCGGCCAGGGCGCCGGCCGCCTTGAAGAACGAGCGACGGTCCACCGGGTCGGTCATCGGTCGGAATCCCTGGAGAATGAGGGGGTCGGGGAGAATCGCCGCGCCCGGGAACGACCCGGGGCGGCCGGCGCGGCGATGAGTCAGGAGGGC
>JAABUQ010005429.1_pt1 | contig 20378 bp, 17 predicted proteins | sample 5560001 | NCBI WGS metagenome assembly JAABUQ01 (sample SAMN10711888, study PRJNA513371) | rock metagenome | isolation source: Antarctica rocks | place: Antarctica: Victoria Land, Finger Mt nord | collected 2015-12-18
GTGCGTCCGTTGAGCACATACTGGGCTGTATTGTCGCCATAAAAGCCCTGCGTGAACGAGCCGCCATAATCCACCGAGTTGCGCGTATCCAGGTTGTGCGTGTTGGAGCCAAGGTCCAGGCCGAAGCGCAGACGCTCGGTGTGCTGCGTGGAGGTGGGTTCCAGAAAGTCCCCCAGCGACAGGTTCATCTGGGTACTCTGGGGCAGAAACGAGCGCAGGGCAGCGAGCCGAGCAGCATCCGTGCCCAGGCGCAGCTCGGGCAGGCGCTCCACGCCGCCAAAGGTGTTGACGCCTGCCCCGCCAGTCAACTGATTGTGCTTGACGCCCAGCAGCTCCATGTCAAACAGCTTGCCGCGCTGGCTATAATCCAAGTTGGTGTCCAGCGACCGGCGATCCGAGCCTTTAGAGCCAAAGCCCGCAGGCGTGTTATATTGGGAGAAGTCAAAGCGCGTTTCCAGCTGCTCCCGCCCCGTGGGACGAAACGTCTGGTCAAACGACGACGTGAGGGTCTGCGTACTGCCCACCCCATAATCGTTCTGCGCCAATGTGCCGCGCAAAGACGACGACAGATTGCCGACATTGCGTATAAGATTAAGATTGGTATTGGACGACCGGCTCTTGCTTAAGCCCTGGAAGTAGGAGTTCTGCTGAAGCTGACTGGTGAGAGAAGCGACGACGGTGCCGAACTGCTGCGCGTGATTAAGGGAACCATTGATGTTTTCCAGCCCGCGCGTGCGGTCGTACAGGCGATACAGAGAAAACAGCCCGCTGCCCTGGCGCGGGCGGTTAGGGTCGCCGTAGTTCTGGTCAAAGCCCAAGCCCGTGCCTTTCTTCTGCATCTCGTCAATGCGCAGAATGCCCGGCAAGCTGCCCGCAAGGGCATAACCCAGCGCAAACTTGATAAACAAGCCTTCATCGGGCGTATCGCCCACCTGCGGGAAGATGGTCTGCCGCGCAAAGCGCTGGTCGAGGGGCACGAAGAAGTACGGCAATGTGAGGACGCGCCGGTCTTTCTTGTACAGCGAAACGTTCTTACCCACCAGCCGCCTGCCGGGCAATATGTACAACTGCCGCGCGCGGAACGAATAATGCGGGTCTAAGAAGTCGCATGTCGTGAAGGACGAGCCGCGCGCGTCTATCAATCCAGGGCGGCTGTTGATGGTGCCGCCGTAAACAAACACAGGCTGGATAATGCCCACGGTAGACACGGCATTCAGCGCCTCCACGCTGATGGACGTGCGGGCTTTGGCAAGCGTGTAAGTGCCTTGGCGCAGGTTCAGGCGCAGCAGTCCATCCGGGCCGCCATTGACTGTTTCACCCCCAGGAGCCAGCAGCATGACGTGGCCCGTGAATGTGGCTTCCCCGGCATCCAGGTCTGTGTCTACCCTGTCCGACGTGAGGATGTAGCCTTTGTAGCGCACGCGCACATGGCCCTGGCCCACCCACTTGCCCGGCTCGGTTTGGAGGAATGTGTCGGCATTGTCCAGCACCACCGATGTGTTGGGGTCGGCCTCGGCCTCGCCTGCCAGGGGAGCGCCCGCAATGCCCGCTGGGGGCGCGCCAGCAATGCCCGGCAGCGGCGTGCTCGCACCCTGCCCAGGCGCAGGCGTGGGCAGGGTGTTTGCTGTAGAGACGCCCCCCGCGCTCGGCGGCTGGGCAGCGGGCGATGTCTGCGCGCCATTGGTGGACAGCGGGGATGCCGGCACATTGGCTCCGGCGGGCGACGCAGACGGCAGCACCGAAGTCTTGCCATTGCCTCCCACCGGCACGGTGCCTGATGCCCCGCCTGGCGAGGAGGAAGCGGGTGGCATCGGCGCGGCAGCCGGGGCCGAGGGGGACGGGGGCGGCACTTGAATAGAGGGAAACTGGATTTGGGCCTGTGCCTCGCTCATGCACAATCCCAGCAGACCCACCATTACACCCAGCCATCGAACTTTGCGCATCGTCTGTTATTATAACACGAAGCCGCGCCTAGCGTCCAATCCCTGTGCTCAGCGCCCAATCTCTTTTCCATTCCACAGCCCGGACAGCGCGAGTGTGACGCCCAGGGCCGCATAGGCCAGCCCGACACTTTGGGGCGACAGCCGGTTTTCAATGCCGGGCGTGTACTGCTTGGGCACCACTTTGTAGTCAATCACATACGCCGCCGCCGTCCCCAGCAGCGCAGTCAGCACGGTGCTCTTGGCCCCGATTACCTGCAATGCCCCTTCATACAAGACGCCCCACGCGCACATCGCCGTGCCGTTGACCGCAATGCCCAGCCACGACTCGCGCGGTGAATACTCCGTGGGCTGCACCACATCGTCGCCGTCCACAACGTGCGCGACGCTGTTGACCGCGCTCCACGGACTGCCGTTTTCTTTGTTTGAGGCCAGCATAATAGCTGCTGTTGTTGTGGCGGCAAGCGCGAACCCGGTCTTTAATCCCCTGCCGATAATCCGTTTGATGTTCATAGGCACAGTGTACCCGCTTGCCACTCGCTGCGCAGAAATGGGTACACTTTGCCTATGTCCACCCCGACCGAAACACTGCTTCAGACATTGCGCGACGCGACGCGCGGCACGGATTACGAAAACAAGCTCTTTCTTGTCGGCGGCTTTGTCCGTGACCAAGCGATGAACCTGCCATCCGCCCACGACGACATTGACATTGTCCTGGAAGGCGACGCCCCCGCACTCGCCGAGTTCTTCTTTGACAAAGGCGTGGCCCAGCACAAGCCTGTCGTCTATCCTCGCTTCGGCACAGCCATGATTATGGTGGCCGGGCGCGCGGTGGAGCTGGTCACCGCCCGCCTTGAAAGCTACGCCTCAGACAGCCGCAAGCCCGCCGAAGTGCGCGCAGGCACGCTGGCCGATGATGCCCTGCGCCGCGACTTCACCATCAACACGCTCTTGCAGAACCTGCACACGGGCGAGAAAGTAGACCCTACAGGCCGCGCGTATGCCGACATGGAAGCCGAAGTCATCCGCACGCCCACCGATGCCTTGCTGACATTCCAGGATGACCCTTTGCGCATGCTGCGGGCGGTGCGCTTTGCCGCCCGGTTCGGCTTTCGCATTGAACCCTTGACCTGGAAGGCCGTCCGGCAGTCTGCGCCGCGCTTGTCCATTATCAGCGCCGAGCGCATTCAGGCGGAGTTCAGCAAGACTCTGCTCACGGCCCGCCCGGCTTTGGGGCTGACACTGCTCAAAGACAGCGGCCTTTTAGAGCAATTCGCCCCCGAGCTTGTGGCAATGGTCGGAGTCACCCAGAACGAGTTCCACGCTTACCCGGTGTGGGAGCATACCCTGGCGGCTGTGGAGGCTTTGCCCGCCGAGGCGTCGCTGACCCTGCGCCTTGCCACCCTGCTGCACGATGTCGGCAAGCCGCCCACGAGGGGCGTGGGCGACGATAGCCGTGTCCACTTTTACGGCCATGCCGAACAAGGCGCGGCTTTGGCCCGCGCCCTGCTCCTGCGCCTGAAGTACCCTAATGACATTGTCCAGGCGGTAATAATCTTGGTGGCCCAGCACATGCGCATCGGCGAGTACCGGCCTGTCTGGAGCGACGGGGCCATTCGCCGCTTGATCCGCGACCTCGGCCCCCAATTAGACGACTTGTTTGCCATCCACCGCGCCGATGTTGCCGCCCTGTCCCCCGACCACCGCGACATCTCCCGCGCCCATGAATTGCGCGCCCGCATGGAAACCGCCCAGTCGGGCCAGAATATCGCCGCCCTCGCGTCCCCCTTGGACGGCGCTGAGTTGATGCGCCTGCTCCAATTGCCTCCCGGCCCCCGGCTTGGGCAGGTCAAGGATTATCTGACCAGCGAAGTGGTGGAAGGCCGCCTCGCACCCGGCGACAAAGACGGCGCACTGCCCTTGGCCCGCGCTTTCCTGGCCGCGTTCGGCTCTTAGCGCCCCCGTTGCAAGCCCGCAGCCAGGGCGTTCCCAAGGCGTTTCTCGCCCGTGCCAAGCCTGCACCAACGACGGAAGAAACTGTTCCGTCGTCGGAACACGAGGGTAAAGCGGGTAAAATACCCAAGCAACGCCTTTGCCCCGCGCAGGCAGCGAAGCATTGAAAGGTTGTGCATGACTTTTATAGACGTCCAATCAAAGTGAGAGTAAAATGCTGCACAAAGGAGCAAGTAAATTATGACTACTAAAATTGACGTAAATTGGCAGGCATTCACCGTTGAAGTAAACACGGCCTTGAATAATGCTTCTCGTTTGACAAGGCTGCCATTATCGGGAGACAGATAGGAAGAAATACTGGTTGCTGTTTTCGAGCGTCTTGGGCATACTGTACGTTGGCAGCCCGGCTCGTATTCGCCGGGAGCCGACATTCAGCTTTATCAGGCCGGGCTATCCGATACGGAAATCTCTGTCAAGGCAGGGTCACTCAAGATGCTGGAAAGAACGGTAAAAGTACTCAACTTTTCCTCCTACCGCTTGACGAGGCACCTCAGCCTGGAAGACAAAAAGCGTTTCATAGATGAAGACGCAGCCAAGATAGACTGGTATCTCTTTGCCGCTAGAGAAGACACAAAGATAGTGCGGAATTATCACGTTTTCCTCACGCGAGCAACGATAATAAATGCAGAAAGCGCAGCCTGGGCACAGACAGCAAGCGGCTGGGTTGGGGGGCAGGAGAACGGTGTGAGAATGAGCATCGTCAAGAATATGTCTGACCAGCTTTGGGGGAACATACCTTTGTCTTTGATTGACCATAGCCCGGAAGAACTCAGTGAGGGTGTGCTGGGCGCACGGATCGCAACAGTGACTATTCCTATAGAACAACTTGGTTCGCGCATTGATTTGCTGTTTTCACAAATGCTAGACCAAATATGATGTTTCTAACAGCGAGGAGATAAAAGCATCATGACAGCCGTAAGAGGAAAGCGTTCGCTGGGCGTTGTGTATACGCCCACCGAAATAACACAGTTTATGGCCTCATTATGCGCCCCGCCGTTGGGGAAAAAGTGGAGCGTACTGGAGCCTGCGTGTGCCGATGCGCCGTTTTTGCAGGCGTTCGCTAGTTTGTGGGGCAAGCACCACGCTTTGACCGGTGTTGAGTATGACAAAGAAGGCGACCGTGCCTTTAGCTTGCCCCATGCCCGGCATATCCAGGCCGATTATCTGCTCTGGCAGCCTGGGGAAAAGTTTGATGCCATCCTTGGCAACCCGCCCTACGGCATTATCGGAGACGCGAGCCACTATCCAATTCACGGCTTGCTGGAAGCAAAGAAGGAATACAAGCAGCGCTTTCAAACATGGCACGGCAAATACAACGTGTATGGGGCATTCATTGAGCAATCCGTAAATCTGCTCCAAGATGGCGGGCATCTTGCCTTTGTCGTTCCGACAACCTGGCTTGTATTAGATGACTTCGCCCCGTTGCGCCGTTTCCTCGCGGCACGCGGCAGCCTTGACGTGTACTACCTGGGCAAAGCGTTCGCCGGAGTGACCGTCGTTGCCGTCGTGCTGCACTTCGTCAAAAACGAGAATATCGGCCACCTTGCGCTTTATGACCTAGACAAAAGCCTCGCCTACGAAGATGCGCATTACCACGGAGACCTAATTTGCTTCCATACACCCCAGACGGAGATATTTGAGCAGCAATCCAAAGTTGTGCTGGGCGATGTTTTTGACGTGCGGTTTGCCGCGCGCAGTCCTGAGTATCAGAAAAGCCCCTGGGTCAGCAGTCACAGAGAAGAAGGCATGGAGGCTGTATTGACGGGGCGCAACCTGAAGCCTGGCGCTGTGGACTACGAAACAAACTACAGCGGACTGTGGATTAAACCGGAACACGTCGGCTTTCTCAGGGAGTTCTATACAAAGCCGCACTTGGTAGTTGCACACACGAAAGGCGCGCGAGTTGTCGCTGCTTACGACCAGCGCTGTGCGGCTTGGCGCGAGGAGTTTCATCTTGTGCCGCGCCTGCCGGTAGATGAGCAGGCAGTGGCCGACTACCTAAACAGTGACATTGCTCAAGATTACGTGAAAACACTTTATCGAGACTTGACACCGCATCTAACACGCACCCAGCTCAAGCGTTTTCCGATGCCGTCAAGTCTGACACAAAAGTTATTTACCAATGCCCCTGTCCAGCTAAGCTTGCTCATGGAGCAGCGCAAAGCGGCAAGTTACGGAGAACCAATAACACGTGAACCATTTAATTGACGGCATTACGCACTTTATTGCTGCGCTGGGCTACCCTGGCGTGCTGCTTTTGATGGCCCTGGAGTCGGCGTGCATTCCCATCCCAAGCGAGGCCATTATGCCGTTCGCAGGCTCGCTGATTGTCACCGACCCGGCCCGGCATTTCAACCTGCACACATTAGCGTTTGTGGGGGCAGTCGGGAACCTGCTCGGATCGATTGCGGCGTACTGGGTGGGGGCGATTGGCGGGCGTCCGTTTCTGGCGAAGTACGGCAAGTATGTGCTGATTAAAAAGCGAGACCTAGACAAGTCCGACCGCTTTTTTCACAAGTACGGCGACGGCACGGTGCTGATCAGCCGCGTGCTGCCGATTGTGCGGACATTTATCTCGCTGCCCGCAGGCATTGCCAAAATGCCGTTTGCAAAGTTCTGCGCGTACACGTTTGTCGGCGCGCTGCCGTTCTGCTACCTCTTGGCCTGGGTGGGCATCAAGTTCGGGCAGCACATGGAACAGGTGAAAGCAGCGATGCACAAGGCCGACTTCGCGGTGGGGGCAGTTCTGCTGGTCTTGTTTGCCGTGTGGCTCAAGCATCACCTGCGCCCCGACCCCGACGAGGACGGCGGCGACGCACAAAGCGGCGCTTCTTCGGCCCCGGCGGCGTGACAGCGCGCCGAAAGCGTTTCGGCTCGCTCTGTGCGGTAAACCATGCCGGGGAACATGCCAACAAACTGCGCGTGTTGTGCTAAAATGCAAGTGATACAACAGCACCAATAACCGCCGGGCGGGCAATTGAGACGACAGCAAAAATAGGACACCATGAAAAACAAAAAACAGCGCAACGAAGCGCCGGATAATCGGCAGCCCGAAGAAAGCTCGTCGCCAAACCTTGCCCTGTCACGGCGTCTGTTTCTGACGCTGGGAGCGGCGGGCGCGGCAGGCGCGCTTCTGGCGACCCGTTGTTCTTCTACCCCGCCAATGAAAGAGGCAAGTCAGGGCAAGGCCGCCCCGCCCCCGCCGGGCCGGGCTTCTGTGCCCAACCGTGCGCCGCTGCTGCCCGTTCCCTACACCGCCCTGCCGCTGGGCAGTATCCGGGCACGCGGGTGGCTGCTGCATCAATTGGAGGCGCAGCGCGACGGGCTGACAGGTCAGGCAGAGGGCCTCCTGCCCGCCATCGCGCCCGACAGCGGCTGGCTGGGCGGCGGCGGCGAAAGCTGGGAAAAGGGGCCGTACTATGTCAAAGGCCTGGTCGCCCTGGCTTATACGCTGGACGACGACGGCCTGAAAGCCAAAGCGCAGCCCTGGATTGAGGCCATGCTCAAAAGCCAGCGCGCCGATGGCTTTTTCGGCCCACCGTCCGACACCGACTGGTGGCCGCGCATGGTAGCCACTTATGCCCTGCGCGACTATGCCGAAGCCACCGGTGACGCGCGCGTCGTGCCCATGCTGGTTAAGTACCACCAATACATGGCGGCGCACATTGACGCCCAGCCTCTGCACGAGTGGGCCAAGTCGCGCGCGGGCGACCAGATTGACACGATCTTCTGGCTTTACAATCGCACCGGCGACGCGTCCCTGCTTGCCCTCGCCGATACGCTCCACAAACAAGCTTATGACTGGAGCGACATCTTCACGCGCAACCGGTTTATGGAGTTTGGCGACGACTATCAGCCCAAGCACAACGTGAATGTCCCGCAGGCGTTAAAGATGCCACCGGTGTATTGGCAGCGCTCGCACAGCCCCGCTGACCGCACGGCTTATTCCCTGGGTGTGGCGAACCTGGCCCGCGACCACGGCTTGTCTCTGGGCATGAACTCGGGCACGGAGTTTTTGGCAGGCCGCAGCCCCACGCAGGGCGTGGAATTGTGTTCTATTGTCGAGCGCATGCTGAGCGACGAAACTGCCCTGCGCATCCAGGGCGATGCTTCTATTGGCGACGATTTGGAGCGGGTGGCCTTCAACGCACTGCCCGCCGCGCTTACCGACGACATTCATCAGCATGTCTACTTTACCCTGCCCAACAACGTGTCGGCGCCGCGCGGCGGCCTGGGCTACAACCAGGACTATGACGATGCCCGCACGCCCGCGCCGCGCTCCGGCTATCCTTGCTGCTGCTATAACTTCCACATGGGCTGGCCTAAACTGACGCAGGCAAGCTGGGCGGCGACGCCTAATGGCGGGCTGGCCGTGATGACTTATGCCCCGTCCGAAGTCAGCGCGCAGGTGGCGGACGGCGTGCCTATCCGCGTGGTGCAGGACACCCATTATCCCTTTAGCGAAACCATTCGCCTGACACTGGACACGCCCCAGGCCGTCCGCTTTCCGATGTCCCTGCGCATCCCTGCCTGGTGCAAGGCTCCCACTGTCACGGTCAACGGGGCGGCTCACCCGCATGTCGCGCCGGGCACGTTCGCCGTCCTAGAGCGCGAGTGGAAGACCGGCGACGTCGTTGTTGTCAATCTCCCGATGAGCATAGAAACTGTGTCCGGTGTCAATCGCACCGTATCTGTGCGGCGTGGGCCTTTAGTGTACGCACTGCAAATCCAGGAAAAGTGGGACGTGCTGGACAAGGGCGCGCGTCCTGGCTTTGACTCGTTCCAGGTCACCCCGGCTTCCGATTGGAACTATGGCCTAGCCTTAGACCCGCAGCACCCTGCCGCGTCGCTCAAAGTGGTGCATCGGCCCATGCCTGCCAATCCGTTTGTGCAGGCGCAAACGCCTGTTGTTATCCAGGCGCAGGCGAGCAAAGTCCCCGATTGGACACTGGCCTGGAACGGCAAAAATGCGTTTGACCCGCCCGTGCGCCCGGCTCACGGGATACTGGAAAACCTGGAAACTGTGACATTGGTGCCGTTTGGGGCCGAAATGCTGCGCGTGACCGACTTTCCTGTCCTTAACATGGCCTTGCCTGCCACGGCTGCGTACCATGACAACTTCGCATCGGGCCATGCCGATGGCTGGATTTTGTACGGCGGCGGCTGGTTTGTGCGGGATGGCGCGCTCCATCCCGCCTCCAATGCCGGGGGCAGCAGCTACGGGATGTCGGGCGTGAAAGCCGTCGCCACCGAAACCCTGTTTGCGGACTTTACCTACGATGCCGATGTGTCGGTCGGGCCGACAGGCGATGCCGGGCTGGTGTTTCGCGTCAGCAAACCGGCCATCGGAGCTGATGCTTATGCGGGCTACTATGCGGGCATCAGCGCGGAAAAGGGGCAGGTGCTGCTTGGCAAGTCCGACAATGCATGGACGCAGCTGCAGTCCGCAAGCGTTCCCATCGCGCCGAACAAGGCTTATCACCTGCGCGTTCAGGCGAAGGGCGCGCGTTTGCGCGTCTTCGTGGATGACATGCAAAAGCCTGTGTTTGATGTCCAGGACAACGCGCACGCAGCGGGGGCTATCGGCGTGCGTCACTACGGCACCGACCCCGTCAAGATTGTGGCCGCGTTCTCCGGCCTTCGCGTCACAACGTCGTAGCCGCCTTGGCCGTGTCTGCTCTGCTGGCCCGGCGCGGGCGGCATGCAGCGGGGCAGCCACGGCGGCCCTAGATGCGGGCAGGGGCGCAACAACTACACTTGCCGTGCCTCCTACCGGCGGCTGGGATCACTCTCAGACAGTGACTTCACGCGCTGCCATCCCGCGTGCATGGAAGCCTCTGAACCTCGCAAGCATCACCTTGATGAAAGGCTAACTCTCCATGCCGTATTCCAAACCCTCCCTAGTTTCTGCGCTTTTGCCAGTCGCCGCGCTGCTTGTGGGGGCACTCGCCGCGCCTGCTGCCCCTGTTCCGCCTGCCGCGCCTGTGCAGCGCTATGACTTTCCTGTGCAGCGCTATGACTTTGGCGCGGTGCAGGCGGGCGGCGTGCCGGTTATGCACACGTTCCGCATTACAGACACGCGCAAAACGCCGATTACGCTTGGGCAGATCACTACGGCGTGCCGCTGCACGAGCGCGTCTGTCGACGGCCCCAATGCCATGCTCCCCCTGATGCTGAAGCCAGGACAAAGTATCAGTGTCCATGTTTCGGTAGACACGCGCCTGCTTGCCCCCGGACAGGCAGACAAGTACGTGTATCTTAGGCTGCAAGGCGAGAGCCTCCCCGCCTACACGCTGGAAATGACCGGCATCGTGCGCCCGCTTGCGGCAGGGAACCAGCCCGCTGCCTCGCCACTTGCTCAACAACCAAGGAAACGCTGATGCTCCGTATCGCGCTGCCTGCTGCCCTTGCCGCCGCCGGCCTGCTGGCTGCACTCTCCTGCGCACACGCTGCACCGTCCCGCTCTCCCATCCTCTTAAGCCCCTCCCACTCGGCTGCTGTCGGCGACCCTGCCCACCCGGAAGGGCTGGCGCAGGCGGTGCAGGCGGCGTATGACAAGGGCGCACGGCAGATCGTTATCCGGCGCGGCGTGTATGTTATGCCCGATGTCGGGCATACGTCGCTTGCGCTGAAGGGCTGGAAAGACGCTGCGCTGTCCGGGGCTGGGGTGACACTTATCCTCACCGACCTGGCCTGGATGCACGACGGCATTGATTTAATCGGCTGCACCCATGTCACGCTGGCCGGGTTTCTGCTGTCGCAGAACAAAGTCACGTTTTATCAAGGGCGCGTGGTGGCGGTGGGCAGCGAGGCCGGCAAGCCGTACTGTGACTGGCGGCCCGACACGGGCTACCCTGTTCCGCCCGCCGATGAAACGGTAGCAAAGGGCTTTTTGGGCGGCAATGTCAATGTGGTGGATGCCCACACGCGCCTGCTGAAAGCGGGCGTCGGCGACCACTACAACGTCAAGGCCGAAGCCCAGGCGGACGGCACCTTCCGCGCCCGCATGGGCGGCGGGTTTGGCGTGGGCGACTGGCTGGTGGGGCGTCATGGCCCTGCTCCGTTCAAAGTCTACCTCAGCAACAGCCGTGACTGCACGGTCAAGAACATCACTTTGATGCGCAGCGGCTTCGCCCCCCTGCGCGAAGACGGCGGCGGCGGCAACCACTATTTGCACTGCGTCTGGGCGCTCGGCCCGCGTCCGGCAGGAGCCACCGAATACCCCCTGGTTACCAATGCCGCCGACGGCATGCACATGATTGGCTCCTTTCCCGGCCCGGACATTGAAAACTGCGTGTTCCAGGGCGTTTTTCTGGATGACTGCATTGCCATCCACGGCAGCCTGCAGACTGTGCAAAGCGTGTCCGGCAGCACGCTCACGCTGAAAGGCAGGGCAGGGCAGGTGCGGGCAGGCGAGCCGGTGCGCATCTCCGACTCCCAAGGCTTTTTTGCCGAGGCGATGGTGGCTTCTGTCAAAGACAACGGCAGCGACACCACCCTGGTGACACTGGATAAAGACTACGGCGTGCCGCCGTCCGCCAAGCTCAGCAACCCGCGCGCCGACGGCATGGGCTACAAGATTATCGGCTGCCGCCTGGGCTGCACCCGGTCGCGCGGCATCCTTGCCAAAGCCGACCACGGGCTGATTAAAAACAACATATTGGAAAACTGCGGCATGTCGGCGGTCAGCTTAGGGCCGGAATACTACTGGGACGAGGCGGATTATGTGCAGAATATCACGGTTGAGGACAACATCATTCGCAAGAATGGCGGCGCGGGCTATGGCGGCGCGGCGATCCTCGTACATGGCGACGGGGCGATAGGGAACCGGAACATTATCATTCGCGGCAACCGCATGGCTTCTAATGATCAGGGCGACATGGACTTGCAGTGGGTGGACGGCGTTACCCTGACCGGCAACACCCTGACCGCGCCCGCCCGCATGCCGGACGGCATCAATCCTCATTCGCCTCTTGCTCTGGCAAACTGCCGGAACATTGCGCTCCGGGGCAATGTTGTCCAGAACGCGGCAGGTTACAAGTCCGAGCTGGTCGCTGTCGGGCCTGACGTCACCGGCCTGGCGCACAATGACCCTTCCGGCATCCGTGCCGCCCTGCCTCCGGCTCCCCTGCCGCCTGTGAAATAGGCTGCGGCTCTCAGTCAAAGCCCTGCGCGCAACCCCGCCTCCCCGGCTTTTCCACTGCGTCTTTCAGGCGTGGCAAGCGCGTGCCGAGGGCTACGCGCAGGCTTTCCCTGCGCGTATCAACGACGGAATAATTTCTTCCGTCGTTGGCCTGCGCTTGATCAGCCGCCGCAATCCCCAGACAAAGCCGGCGCAAAAAGCCTGCATTGCCGTGCGGCGCACAGAAACGCCGCTGCTGGGCAGGACACGGTCACGCTGAACCGCTCACGCGCCGCCGCCATTTCGCCCCTGGCCGTCCTTCATTTCGCCCCTGGCCGTCCTTGTTCACTCGGGCTGCTCCGAACTCACAGGCGCTGCTGCCGACATTGTGGCCTCTAGGTGGGTACAACACACCCGGAGGAACTTTATTTTGCACCACGCGCTGTTTGCCTTGCCTTGGCACGAGATGCTGCTGCCCAAGCCGAGCTGGGCGGAGAAAATCATCCGGCCCCTGCTGGTTTATCTGGCCCTGCTGCTCGCGTTCCGCTTTCTGTCCAAGCGCGACCTCACCCAGAACACAACGTTTGATCTGCTGATTGTGCTGCTGCTGTCCAATGTCGTGCAGAATGCGCTGATTGGCGAGGACAACTCCATTCTGGGGTCGCTGGCGGGGGCAGGCACGCTTTTGCTGCTGTCTACGGGCCTGAACCGATGGACAGCCAAAAGCATGAAAGCGCGGCGCGCGCTGGAAGGCGAGCCGATTTTGCTGGTGTATAACGGGAAGGCTTTGGAAGACAGCATGGCGGATCACGCTGTGTCGCGCGCGGATTTAAACGCGGGCCTGCGCGGGCAGAATATGATTACCATTGAAGACGTGCGCTATGCGTTCCTGGAGCTGGACGGCACCATCAGCGTCATCCGCAAAAGCGAACAGTCCGGCACGGCCAACTGCATGCCGCCGGAGCTTGCCAACAAGTATTCTTAGCCACCCAAACAAGTATTCTAAGCCGCCCCAAGCGGGCCATGACAAGGAGCCACTGTGGCAGCACCTCTCGGACCATCAGGCACGGACGATACCTCGGCAGGGCGCGGCAATCGCGGCGACGCTCCCGTTCCCGCCGACAACGCGTGGGCAGTCAAAATCGCGACTGTTTATGGCATTCCCATCCGCCTGCATTTTACGTTTTTGTTGTTTCTGCTGTATGTCGGCGTGGCGGGTCATCGCATCGGGCTGAGCGTCTTGTATGTGCTGGCTTTGTTTACGTGCGTCGTGCTGCATGAGCTGGGGCACAGCGTGGTTGCGCTCCGATACCAAATTCCTGTTGCCGATATTACGCTGTACCCTATCGGCGGGGTCGCCCGCATTGAAAAGCGCCCTACCGCGCGTCAGGAGCTGCTGATTGCTGTTGCGGGGCCGCTGGTCAACGTGGTGATTGCCGTGCTGATCTGGGCCGGCCTGGGTTTGGAAAGCGTGCCTGCTCTGGTGGCGCACCTCAGAACAAGCGGCATGGAAAGCGGCGGGCGCGCGTTTGCCGAGCGCGTGCTGCTGGCAAACATCACCCTGGTGCTGTTTAATCTGATCCCGGCGTTCCCGATGGACGGCGGGCGGGTTCTGCGGGCTGCCCTCGCCCTGAACATGCCGGGCGTGCGCGCGACCGCGATTGCATCAGGCGTGGGCCAGTTTATCGCCATCGCGGCGGGGCTGCTGGCGTTTTTGAGCCACCCGCCCAACTGGAGCTTAATCTTTATTGCGTTCTTTGTCTATCTGGGAGCGGGGCAGGAAGCGTTCGCTTATCGTCAGGAAGCCCTGCTGGAAGGCGTCCGCGTGCGCCAGGCGATGATGACAGATGTGCGGACTTTGCTGGTGGGAAACACCCTGAAAGAAGCCGCCGAGGTGCTGCTGGACACCGCGCAGCACGACTTCCCGGTGGTGCATGGCGACGAGGTGCAGGGTGTTTTAACCCGCAACGGGCTTTTGCGGGGCTTGGCCGAGGCAGGGCCAGGCGCGTATGTGGCGGGCGTGATGCAGCGCGAGTTTGCCACGGCCCACCCTGAAGATGACCTCGCGGAAGTGCTGCCCCGTTTGCAGGCATCCCCCGGCCCCCTGGTTGTCTTGGAGCCGGAGGGCAAGGCGCTGGCGGGCCTGGTAACGGGGGAAAACGTGCAGGAGTTCTTCGCCCTGCGCCAGATTGCCGCCGCCCGCGACCGTCGCGCCATGCCGCCCGCCCGCCGCTTTTAAGCCGAACATATCCATTTCAGCCCCATCGGGTAAACTAAGCATATGACGCAGAAACTTCAGGTGCTCGCCGCGCAGATGCAGCCCAAGAAGGGCGACTACGACTATAACGTGCAGCAAGTCGGCCAGATATTCGCCCAGATTCAAGAGGGCCACCTAGAGGCCGATGTGCTGGTGCTGCCCGAAACCGCCCTGTCCGGGTACTTTCTGGAAGGCGGTGTCCGCGAGGTTGCCCGCACCAGTGACGAGCTGTTCCAGAGCCTTAACGCCCAGTATCTCGCCCACGCCGACGGCAAGCCCCTGGACATCTGCGTGGGCTTTTATGAGCAGTGGGAGCGTAAGTACTACAACTCCTGCCTGTACGCGACGTTGGGCAAAGACAATGCCCATGTCGTGCATACGCACCGCAAGTTTTTCCTGCCCACGTATGGCGTGTTTGATGAAAAGCGCTTCGTAACCAGGGGCCGCGTCATCCATGTATTCCCCACGCGCTTCGGGGTACGCGCGGCGATGCTGATCTGCGAAGACGCCTGGCATTCCATCTCGGCTACCGTTGCCGCCCTCAAGGGCGCGCAGGTGATTTACATTGTCAGCGCCTCGCCCGCGCGCGGCTTCACCGATGACACCATCTCCACCACGCAGAAGTGGCGCGAGCTTTTGACCAACATTGCCGACGAGCATGGCGTGTGGGTGGTCTACTGCGGGCTGATTGGGTTTGAGGGCGGCAAGGGCTTTCCCGGTGCGTCGCGCGTGGTAGACCCGTTCGGCGTCACCCGCCTGCAAGGGCCAATCAGCCGCGAAGCCCTCTTGAAAGCCGAGCTGGATTTGGATGATGTGGCGGTTGCCCGCGCCAACTCGCCCCTGCTGGGCGACTTAGAGTCCAGCTTGTCCGACATTTTGATGGAGCTGCAATCCATTGAACACGCCGCCCATTTCGGCTCAGGCCGCTCGCTTGAGGGCGTATAGTTCACGCTCCGCCGCCAAGGTACTCCTATGAACCCAACAATGCCCCTGCCCGTAACCCCCTCCCGCCGCAAGCGCTGGACCCGTGACGAGTGCCAGTTTCTAGAAAACGCCGGGCTGCTCAAGGGCCGCTACGAGTTACTAGACGGGGAGATTGTTATCAATATGGGCCAGAACTCACCGCACGGCATGGCCGTGATGAATGTTATTGTCTTCCTGCTCTCGCTGTTTAACAAAGGGCGCGTTCGCTGTCAGGCGACTATGGAAGTGCGGGCAGACGACCGTGTGCTCAATCGCCCGGAGCCGGACATTGCCTTATTGCGCGAGATTATCTATACAGGCGCACCCGCAGGCGAGGACGTGCTGCTGGCCGTGGAAGTGTCTGACACGACACAGACAGAGGATTACGGCCATAAAGTCGCTTTGTATGCGCGCGCGGGCGTTGCCGAGTACTGGGTCTTAGACCTGGCACGGCGTGTCCTGGTCGTCTTTCGCTCGCCGCAGAAGGGCGAATGGCTGGTGCGCGATGAGTATGCGGAAGAGGCACGCATCGCCCCATTGACCGCGCCTCATGCCCCGATTGCCGTCAGCGAGCTGCTGCCTCCTGCTAGCACTGACCTAGATTAGCCTGCCCCTCTCCCAACTCTCTGCCCCTGTGCAGATTAGAAACACACTCCTATGCCCCTGGAACTGATTGAACAGAACGCCTTTGACCCCAATTCCGATGAGCCATTAGCGATGAATGAAGCTCTCGTGGCCGACTGGCTCACCGACTTTATTCGCGACGAACTCGTGCGCCGCCGCAGCTTCGGCAAGTGCGTGGTGGGCGTGTCGGGCGGGGTAGACAGCGCCTTAGTTGCCTATCTCTGCGCGCGCGCTATCGGCCCGGAGAATGTCTATGGCGTGCGCATGCCCTACCGCACGTCCAGCCAGGATTCGCTTGACCATGGGCAGATGGTGATTGACGCGCTGGGCATTCACAGCGACACCATAGACATCTCGGCTGCCGTGGACGGCTACCTCCAGAATGAGCCTGAGGCGGACGGCAGGCGCAGGGGCAATGTCATGGCACGCACGCGCATGATTGTCTTGTTTGACCAGAGCGAAAAGCGCCGTGCCCTGCCCGTCGGCACGGGCAACAAGACCGAGCGTCTGTTTGGCTACTTTACCTGGCACGCCGATGACAGCCCGCCGATCAATCCCCTGGGCGATTTGTTTAAAACGCAGGTGTGGCGCTTGTCCCGTTATTTAGGCGTGCCGGAAGTGATTGTCGGCAAGCCTGCGTCCGCCGACCTGGTGGTGGGCCAGACCGATGAGCTGGACTTCGGCATCACCTATGCCCGCGCCGACCGCATTTTGTCTTATCTGCTGCGCGGCTACCAATCGGATAGATTAGAAAGCATGGGCTTTGACCCTGCCGAGGTGGCCCTGGTAAAGAAGCGCGTGGATGGCACCCACTGGAAGCGCCACCTGCCTACTACGGCCATGCTGTCCGCCACCTCCATTAACGACTACTACCTGCGCCCCGTGGATTACTGACCCGTGATTGACACCGCACCCCTTATTGCAGAGATCACCGCTGCCTTTGATGGCGCTGCCCGCGAGGACGGCGTATCTTTGCGCGAGAGCCGAGTGATAGACGACTATGGATGTGATGAGGAACGTGCCGAGGCCCGTCTTTTGGACACGGACACGCGCTGGCAGGATGTATCTGACCCTGATATGCAAAGGTATGATGGCGTACTCACCTTTTCTGACGCCAAAGGCTTTCGCTATTACCTTCCTGCTCATATGCTTCGCGACTTGAGGCTGTACGTTCATCCCACGTATGGGTTTAGCAGCGATACTCTTTCCGGCCTGCAAATCTCTTCCATTCCAGGGATGCGCGATTACAAATTGGAGCAGTTTGCGCTCATCACGCCGGAGCAGGGTAGGGCCGTGTGCAGTTTCCTTGAGTTTATCGTTGTTCACGGTGACGAATATCATCGGCAGGATGCGGCTGACGCTCTCACTGCTTATTGGAGCCGATACTGTGATGGTGACGCCGAGTAGCCTGCTCTTATCTGCTTCCTGTAACACCCATGCAAATCCACAACACTACGCTGGAAGTCGTGCGCGGTAGCGTGCTTGACCAGGATGTGCAGGCTGTCGTGAATGCCGCCAACACCGCCATGCAGGGCGGGGGCGGCATTGACGGCGTCATTCACCGCGCGGCAGGGCGGGGGCTAATGGACGAGCTGCGCCGCATAGCCCCGCATGGCGCGAAGACCGGGTCGGTAGTGGTTACGGAAGGGCACGACTTGGCGCAGGACTGGGTCTTTCATACGCCCGGCCCCATCTGGCGCGGCGGCACTCAGGGCGAGCCGGAAAAGCTGGCCCAATGCTACCGCTCCTGCCTGGAAGCCGCCGACGCGCACAATCTTTCCAGCCTCGCGTTCTGCTCCATCTCCACGGGCGTCTACGGCTACCCGGTTAAGCTTGCCGCGCCGCTTGCGGTGCAGAGCGTTGCAGATTATCTGCGCTCCCACCCCGAAACGCCGCTGACCCGCGTTGTCTTTGCCATGTATCAGCAGACCGAGTTTGACGCCTTCACCCGCGCGCTGTCCGCCCTGCCTGCGCCCCCGGACGAAGGACACTAACCCACTTGGGCCGCACCATTTCCCATTTCTCCCCGCACGCATTGGCGGGCAATATCACCGCCGACCTGCTGCTGGTGCTGGCGCTGTTTGCCGGCCTGGCCTACGCGGCCCGGCGCGGGCTGCTGGCCTCGCGCGAGGTGGGGTTGATTGGCACGGCTTTGGTGTTCTTTGGCGTCTCGCTCGTCTTCAATGCCGTGCTTGCGCGCAACGGGCAGATTTACCCCCACGCGCCCGCCAAGCTTGTGGGTATCTCCGCCCTGATGACCCTGCCGCTTTTGCTGTCGCTGGGCTACGGCGTGTCTGCGCTTTCCCGCTCCCTTGCCGCTAAAACACTCTGCACAGTGCAGATTGACGGCCTGTCTTTGCTTCTTGTTCAGGGTAATCTGCCGACATTCCAAATTGACCCACCCCCCGATGCCCTGCTGCTGCCCGCCGACACCGCTTTGTCTCTGCGCGGCGATCTCGGCCTTGCATTGCGCACCTTTGGCGGCCCCACGATTGAACCCGAACTTCTGGCCCTGGCTCCGCTTGTGGTCGGCAGGGCTGTCATTACTGGCGCAGGCAATCTGCCCGCAGCTCATCTGATCCACGCTCCCCTGCATGTACCGGGCACTTCTATCGCCGAACCCGATGCCAAACGCGCCCTGGATGCCGCTTTTCGCTGTGCCAAACAAAACGGCGCGCGGCGTGTCGCCCTGCCTCCGTTCGGTGTCCAGCCCGGCAAATTATCTTCAAACCACTCTGCCGCCATTACTCTCTCTGCCGCTCTGCGTGCCCGCAAAGACTTTGAACTCATTGCGATTGTTGTCTTTGACCGTCGCCTCCTCCCCGCGTTCCGCTCTGAGTTTGCCGCCCTCGCCCAGAAGCAGCCGTCTCTGCCTTCCGCCTAGGCATCGGCTTTTGTGAAGCAAGGCTGGCATGCTTGCACTGTTCTGGTGTTTTCAAGGCGTTTCGCCCCTGTGTCAAGCGCAAACCAACGACGGAACAAATTGTTCCGTCGTTGGTTCGGGCTGGGAAGGGGTTGGGAATGCGGGAGCAAAGGCACTAGGAGGCCGGAGAGGGACGCTTCGTTACCCGCGTTTTGCCTTGACTTCCCCGCACCGCATGGGATATACTGAAGCGCAGCCGAACGCGCTTTTCCTACGCGCACTCCCCGCAAAAAGGCACATTTCGCATGACAACCCTGGCTCCCATCCATCCGCAGCAGCGCATGCTGTCGCAGCGCGCCATTGATGCTGCGCCCTCTCCCACGCTTGCTATCACCGCCAAAGCCAATGCCCTCAAAGCCGAAGGCAAGGACATCATCAGCTTCGGGGCGGGCGAACCCGACTTTGATACGCCGCAGAATGTCAAAGACGCCGCTGTTGCCGCGCTGGCAAAGGGCGACACCAAGTACACGCCGTCCAGCGGCACGGTCGCCCTCAAAGACGCGATTATCGCCAAGCTGAAGCGCGACAACGACCTGACCTACTCGCGCAGCGAGATTATTGTCTCGTGCGGGGCCAAGCATTCCATTTACAACGTGATGCAGGCGATGCTCAATCCAGGCGACGAAGTGGTAATTCCCGCGCCGTACTGGGTGTCGTACCCCGAGCAGGTGAAGCTGGCGGGCGGCGTGCCGGTGGTGGTCGCCGCCGATGACCGGGCCGGGTTTTTGGTGGATGCGGCGATGATTGAGCGCGCACTGACGCCGCGCACCAAGATGGTGGTGGTTAACTCGCCGTCCAACCCCACCGGGGCCGTGTATTCCCCCGACGTGCTGCGCGAGATCAGCGACCTGTGCATCGCGCGTAGTATCTATTTAATGTCAGATGAGATTTACGAGAAAATACTGTACCCGCCGTCGCAGTTCGTGTCCCCCGCGTCGTTTAGTGCCCAGGCCAAAGCCATGACCATTACCATCAACGGCTTTTCCAAGGCGCACTCCATGACCGGGTGGCGCTTGGGCTACGCCGCCGCCGATTTGGACATTGTCGCGGCCATGTCTAAAATACAGGATCAAAGCACATCTAATCCTACGTCCATCACGCAGGCGGCAGGCGTGGAAGCCTTGAACGGCCCGCAGGACAGCGTAGGACACATGCGCCATGCGTTTGAAGCGCGCCGAGACTTTATCGTGTCCGCACTGAATGCGATTGACGGCGTGCAGTGCTCGCTGCCGGGCGGGGCCTTTTATGTCTTCCCCAACGTATCGTCGTTCTACGGCAGCGCGTACACGCCGAGGGGAGAGGACGCGCGCACAATCCAGGGGTCGGACGATTTCACCGAGTTCCTGCTCACGCAGGCGGGCGTCGCGGTCGTGCCCGGAGCGGGCTTCGGGGCGGACAGCCACATTCGGCTGTCGTATGCCACGTCCATGCCAAACATTGAAAAAGGGCTGGCGCGCATCGCTTCGGCGCTCAAGGGCCTGTCGTGAAGGGGAAAGCTACCGTCGTTCGGGCGGAGGAGGAGAGGCCCCCCCGCCC
>JAABUQ010005431.1_pt1 | contig 20369 bp, 17 predicted proteins | sample 5560001 | NCBI WGS metagenome assembly JAABUQ01 (sample SAMN10711888, study PRJNA513371) | rock metagenome | isolation source: Antarctica rocks | place: Antarctica: Victoria Land, Finger Mt nord | collected 2015-12-18
ATCGCCGGGGCGGTGGGAACGAAGGCAGCGGCGGCGGTGGCGGTCAGCAGCGAGCGGCGGCGAATCATGGTGTCTCGTTTCCCTATCGGTAGCGGCCCTGCGATCGCCGCCTGTTGCGGCTAGTCTATGCACGAAACAGCTCACGCGAAAGCGACGCCTTGATCTCGGGCGCGCTTTGCTGCTTGGCTACCGTCAAGACGTCCGCATCGGACGCGCGCCAGTCGCCCGGCCTCCGCCCCTATTTCCAGGAGCCCGGCCCCATGCAGCGACGAACCTTCCTCGGCGGCGTGGCCGCGCTTGGGGCCATGCGCACGGCCAAGGCCGCCGACCCAGGCAGCGCCGCGCGCGTGCTGCGCTACGTGCCGCAGACCGACCTCACGGTGATCGATCCGGTGATGACCACCGCCTACATCACCCGCTTCCACGCGCTGATGGTGTGGGACCAGCTCTACGGCATCGACAGCAAGCTGCAGCCGCAACCGCAGATGGTCGCGGGCCATACGCTCGATAACGACGGCAAGCTCTGGACCTTCACCCTGCGCGACGGCTTGCGCTTCCACGACGGCGAGCCGGTGCGCGGGCGGGACTGCGTGGCCTCCATCAAGCGCTGGGCGGCGCGCGACCCGATGGGTCAGGCGCTGATGGCGCGCGTCGCCGAGCTGGGCGCACCCGATGATCGCCGGTTCACCATCCGCCTCACCCGCCCGTTCAGCCTGGTGCTCGACTGCCTCGCCAAGAGCGGGCCGCCGGCGCTGGTGGTGATGCCGGAACGGCTGGCGGCGACCGACCCGTATCAGCCGGTGAAGGAGATCGTCGGCAGCGGCCCGTTCCGCTTCCTCCCCGCCGACCGCGTCGTCGGCAGCCTCGTCGCCTATGCACGCAACCCGGACTACAAGCCGCGCGACGGCGGCCAGCCGGACTGGCTCGCCGGGCCGAAGATCGTCCATTTCGATCGCGTCGAATGGCACGTGATGCCCGATCCCGGCACCGCCTCGGCCGCGCTCGAGAACGGCGAGGTGGATTGGTGGGAGAACCCGCCGAACGACCTGCTGCCGATGCTCGGACGCAGCAGCACCATCCGCACCGAGGCGACCGGCCCGCTCGGCACGGTGAGCACCGGCGTGCTCAATCACCTGCACCCGCCGTTCGACAAGGTGGCCGTGCGGCGCGTGCTGCTGGAGGCCACGTCGCAGCCGGATCTGATGACCGCGGCCGCCGGCACCAACCCGGCGATGTGGCGCGACCGCATCGGCATCTTCCCGCCCGGCACGCCGATGGCGAGCGACGCCGGCATGGAGAAGATCACCGGCAAGAAGCGCGACCTGGCGACGCTCAAGCAGGCGATGCGCGACGCCGGCTATCAGGGCGAGCACGTCGTGCTGATGGCGCCGAGCGATCAGGCGGTGCTGACGGCGCAGTCCGCCGTGGCGCTCGACATGATGCAGCGGCTCGGGATAACCGTCGACCAGGCGGTGATGGACTGGGGCACCCTGGTGCAGCGCCGCGCCAGCAAGGAGAAGCCGGACAAGGGCGGCTGGAACATCTTCTTCACCGGCTGGGCCGGGCTCGACGTGGCGACCCCGGTGACCAATCAGACCCTGCGCTCGAACGGCGCCAAGGCCTGGTTCGGCTGGCCCGACCTGCCGCCGGTACAGTCGCGGATCGACGCCTGGCTGGAGGCGCCCGATCTCGAGTCGCAGAAACGCGTCGCCGCGGAGCTGCAGCGCGCCGCGCTCGACCAGGTGCCCTACATCCCGGGCGGGCAGTATTTCTATCGCACGGCCTGCCGACGCGATATCACCGACATCATCCCCGGGCAGTTCGTGTTCTGGAACGTGAGGAGAACCACATGAGACAAGGCACCCCGGCGGCGCTCGACCGCATCCGCAGCTACGCCGCCGAGCTCGACGCGATCCGGCAGGACATCCACGCGCATCCCGAACTCGGGCTCCAGGAACACCGCACCGCCGAGCTTGTCGCCCGCAAGCTCGAGGAATGGGGCCTCGAGGTGCATCGCGGCGTCGGCGTGACGGGCGTGGTCGGCGTGCTGCGCTCCGGCAACGGGCCGGGCGCGGTCGGTTTGCGCGCCGACATGGACGCGCTGCCGATCGACGAGGCGAACGAGGTGCCTTATCGCAGCGGCACCAAGGGTGTGATGCACGCGTGCGGGCATGACGGCCACACGACGATGCTGCTCGGCGCGGCGCGCTACCTTGCCGAGACCCGCCGTTTCAACGGCACGGTGAACTTCATCTTCCAGCCGGCCGAGGAGGGCGTCGGCGGCGCGCTGGCCATGCTGCGGGACGGGCTGCTGGAGCGGTTCCCGTGCGACGCCCTGTACGCGATCCACAACCGGAACGGCCTGCCGGTCGGCGAGTATGCGATCGCCCCGGGACGCGCGGCGAGCGGTGGGGCGTTCTTCGACATCACCGTGCGTGGCCAGGGCGCGCACGGCGCACACCCGCAGACGAGCATCGATCCCGTGCTGGCCGCGTCGCAGATCATCTCGGCGCTGCAGTCGGTGATCGCGCGCAACGTCCGACCCTCGGCGACAGCCGTTCTCAGCGTCACGCAGGTCCATGCGGGCGACGCCTACAACGTGATCCCGATGACCGCGACGATCTCGGGCACCGCGCGGGCGTTCGAGACCGAGACGATGGCGTTGATCGAGGAGCGGCTTCGGCGCATCGCGGAGGGCGTGGCGGCCGGCTTCGGCGCGACGGCGGAGGTCGATTTTCGGCTGATCTTCGCGCCGCTGAACAACGATGTGGCGCAGGCAACGGCGTTCGCCGACACGGCCGCCGAGCTGGTGGGCGAGGAGAACGTCAGGCGCGACAACCCGCCCTCCATGGGGTCGGAGGATTTCAGCTTCATGGCCGAGCGCGTGCCCAGCGCCTACATCCTGGTCGGCCAGGGCAGCGACAGCGGCCCGGCGCACAGCCCGACCTACAATTACAACGACGCCGCCACCCCGTACGGCGCGGCGGTTTATGCCCGGGCCGTGGAACGGTCCTTGGCGCGCGGCGCGGAGTAGCGACCCTCACGAGAGGGGACGCTCTGCCTCGCGCTTGTCCGCTAGGCGATTTCCTGCTTCGGTGAAAACCAGGCGCCTGCCGGCGTGCGGAGGAACGCGCCAGAACCGCCCGGATCGTCTTGTTCTTGGTCGGCAAAACCGAACCCGGCGCGGGGCCGCCGTGAGAGCGCAGGAGACGAGGATGACCGACGAAGCTGACATCCTCCCGCCGGAACGAATCCCGAGCGGCATCCCCGGCCTGGACCGGATCCTGCTTGGCGGATTTCTCGCCGGCGGCGTCTACATCGTCCAGGGCGCGTCCGGCACAGGCAAGACGATCCTCGCCAATCAGATATGCTTCAGCCACGCCGAACAGGGCGGTAAGGCTCTCTACGTCACCCTCCTCGGCGAAAGCCACGCCCGCCTGCTGCGAAGCCTGACGTCGTTGCGTTTCTATGACCCCGCCGCCGTGCCGCAGCATGTGTACTACATCAGCGCGCTTCACACGTTGGAAGCGGGCGGGCCCCCGGCGTTGCTCGATCAGATACGCCGGGAGTTGCTCCGGCAGAGCGCGACGTTGCTCGTGGTCGACGGGCTGCTGCTTCCCTCCGACGAAGCAAGCGGCTCCGACCAGGCGCTCCGCAAGTTCATTCATGGGTTGCAGGACCATGTGGCAGGTCCGGGCCGCCTGGCACTCCTGCTTGACGGCGGCCTTCGACCGAACCGCCACGTCGGCGCTCATGCGATCGCGGATGGCGCCATCGCGCTGCATGACACGCATCGAGGCGAGGACACGCAACGAACGCTCGAGGTGCTCAAGTCACGCGGGTCGGCTTGCCTGGGCGGCGCTCACCCGTTTCGCATCACCGACGACGGCGTCGTCGCCTATCCGCGGATCGAGGCCATGCGCCAGCATCCGACCGAGGAGGACACCGGCTCCAGCGGACGGTTTTCCGTCGGGGTGCCGACCCTGGACGAGATGCTCGGCGGCGGGCTGCCGACGGGAACGACCACGCTGCTGCTGGGCGCGTCGGGTACTGGCAAGACGGTCCTCGGGACGCATTTCCTGTCGCAGTCGAGCCCGGAGGAGCCTGGGCTGCACTTCGGCTTCTACGAAATGCCTGAGCGGCTAGCGCAGAACGCCGCCACCCTCGGCCTCGATCTCAGCGCAGCGGTCGAGCGCGGCATCTTGGAGATGATCTGGAAGCCGACCACGGGGCAGATCCTGGACGATCTTGGCGGCCAACTGCTCGATGCCGTTCGACGGCGCAAGGTCAAGCGGCTGTTCGTGGACGGGCTCGGCGGCTACGTCGAAGCCGCCGACGCTCCCGCGCGGGCGGGGCGCGTGTTCACGGCCTTGGTCAACGAACTGCGTACTCTGGGCGTGACGACGGTCTACACGGCGGAAACGCCGAATCTCGTCGGCCCCGAAGTGGTCGTGCCCGTACCGGGCGTCTCCGTGGTGGTCGACAACATGGTGCTGATGCGCTTCGCCGAGTATCGCGCACGGCTGCATCGGCTGTTCTCGATCATCAAGGTACGCGGCAGCGCGTTCGATCCGGCGATGCGCGAGTTCCGGATCACCGACAGGGGGATCGCGCTCGCCGACACGTTTGCCACGGCCGAGTCGATCCTGAGCGGGTTCGGCACCGAACGGGAAAGCCGGGGCAGCGCGGTCAAGCCGGGCGTGAACCCGACGCGGACCCCGCCGCCGCGCAGGCGAGGCGGGTAGCAGACCCTAATACCAAGTCTCACTGACGAGAACTCGTTCAAGCGCGTCATTGCGAGCCGCCGCTTGGCGGCGTGGCAATCCAGGGCCACGGGACGATGTCCGGGGCCGCCCTGGATTGCTTCGTCGCAAGAGCTCCTCGCAATGACGAGTTTTGTCGGCAGGAGTCATCGTTTCCGAGACTTGGTATAACGTCGTTTTTTCGTCGCAGCCGGAATGAAAACCCGACAGACTTTCGCGCGTAAGCATTCGTTCCGCTTGCAAGGAAATCAGGATGGCGAAACTCGGTCCGCTAATCGGTTGCACCGCACTCCTAGCAACGCACGTAGTGGTGGCACAGAGCGCCCCGAAAACACCTGCAGCAGTTTCGATCGATATCAACAACCCAGAGGCGCAGAAAGCGGCCCACGATCTCGCCCGCAAGCCGCCCGAGCCGCCGCCGCACGGTCATCACTTCGTTGAAGATCGGAGCGGGCGCAAGCAGTCGGGCAAGGCGTCGCTCTACGCGTCCCAGTTTAAGGGCCGGCGAATGGCGAACGGTCACCGGCTCAATCCCGGCACCCACGCGGCGGCAAGCAAGACACTCCCGCTCGGGACGGTTGCGAAGGTTACGAACCTCGACAACGGCAAAACCGCGATGGTCACTGTCGAGGACCACGGCCCCTATGTCGACGGGCGGACGGTCGATGTGACGCGATCGAGCGCCGAGCAGCTCGGCATCGGCAGCCGGGAGGGTGTCGCCCCGGTCATCGTCGCGCCAGTGGCCGTCCCGCAACCCGACGGGACGGTCAAGCCCGGCGCGGGTGCGGTCCCCGGCCCCGCGACGGCGCAGTGAATCGCGCTACGTGCTCGCGCCTTCGATGATGTCGCCGAACACGTCCCAGCTCGTTCCGGTCCACTTCATGAGCTGCATTTGACGGATCGGGTGATAGTTCGTCGGGCTGGTGTTGATCTTGATGCCCGGCAGCAGGATCGGGTTCTCGACATCCTTCAGGCCCGTCGCCTGCTTCATCAGGTTCGCACGCGAGAGGTCGTTGCCGCACGCCTGCAGCACATGGATCATGGTATTCGTGACGCCGTAGCCGAACACGTAGTTGTTGTCGCTCACATCGGCATCGGGCATGTGCTTCGCCATGAACGCGCGCCAGCCGTTCAGGCCCGGGTCATTCTTCCAGCGCGGGTCGCTCGGATCCTTGGCGTAGGCCGAACTGATGACCCCGACCGCGTTCTCGACGCCGGCGGGCTTGATGACGGCGCCGACCGACGCCGACACGTTGGTCAGGAACGTGGTCGGCTTCCAGCCCATCTCGGCCACCTTGCGGATCGCCTGGGCGGCGAATTTCGGCGTGGCGGCGATCAGCAACGTGTCCACGCCCGCGCCCTGCAAGGTCACGGCCTGGCTGTCGATCGTCGCATCGGTGGCCTCGAAGGAGACGACCGTCGCCTTCTCGTACGCGGCGCCGAGGATGTCCTTCATGCCGCCCGTGTAGTCCTTACCGAAATCGTCGTTCTGGTAGAGGATGCCGATCTTCGCGCCCGGCTTCGTCTTCTGGATATACTTGGCGTAGATCTGCGCTTCGGTCCGATAGCTGGGCTGCCAGCCGATCGTCCAGGGATGCTCCTTGTAGTCGCCCCATTTGTCGGCGCCCGTCGAGACGAACAGCTGCGGCACCTTCTTCTGATTGCAGTAGCGCACGATGGCGGTGTTGGTGGCGGTGCCGAGCGGGTTGAACAGGCAGGCGACCTCGTCCTGCTCGATCAACCGACGAGTCTGCTCGACGGTCTTGGGCGGGCTGTAGGAGTCGTCGTACGAGATGAAATCGACCTTGCGGCCGTTGATGCCGCCTTGATCGTTGATCATGCGGAAGACGGCGGCGTCGGCCTTGGCGACGGCGGCGTAGGCGGACGCGTTACCACTGTAGGCGTCGGTGTTGCCGATCTTGATCGACGTGGCGGTGACACCCGGCGTCTCGGCGGCACGGAGAATGGCGGGAGCGGCCGGCAAGAAGCCGGCAGTGGCGGCGGCTGTCAGCAACGAACGGCGGCGGATCATCGTTTTCCCTATCCTTGTCGATCCCCTGCGTGGGACCGACGCATGTCTAGGGCGACACAGGCCTTAACGCGACCGGTTTGGCGAGCCCGCCAACCCATGCTATATAAGCTGTTCCCCGCGTCGGACCACCGGCGGCGGGCTTCAACCGTTGGCCCTTGCCGGGGCTGGTCAAACGAGAGGAGAAGGCGGCCAAGTGCAGGTTCTCGTTCGCGATAACAATGTCGATCAGGCGCTAAAGGCGCTGAAGAAGAAGATGCAGCGTGAGGGCATCTTTCGCGAGATGAAGCTACGCCGGCATTACGAAAAGCCATCCGAGCGCCGCGCTCGTGAGGCGGCCGAGGCGGTGCGCCGGGCCCGCAAGCTGGAGCGCAAGCGGCTGGAGCGCGAGGGCTTTTAAGGGCGGTGGTGGCCTTCAATTGTGCCGGGCTTGACGCCACATGTCACTTAGCAACCGCCACTGCCGGGCGTGACCCGGCAATCGATTTCAGCGGCCCCGGTTCTGCGGCATGGGTGCCCGGACCAACCCCTGAATGACGGAATTGGAGGCTCAGGCGGCCCTCGCCGCCGGGGCTTCCTCCATCGAATCTCCTTCGACCACATGAAAGGACTGCCGCCGCAGTAACTCGCGGTATGGTCCGTCCGTGCGTTCGAGCACGCCAGGCGGGCCGTCCTGCACGATGCACCCGGCATCCATGACCAGGATACGGTCGAAATCCTGCAATGTGGACAAGCGGTGCGCCACTGCGATCACCGTCCGTCCGGTCATCAGCTGGTCGAGCGCGCGCTGTACGGCGAACTCGCTCTCGCTGTCCAGCGCCGAGGTCGCTTCGTCCAGCAGCAGGATCGGCGCGTCGCGCAGGAACGCGCGCGCGATTGCGAGGCGCTGTCGCTGGCCGCCGGAGAGCTTGACGCCCCGGTCGCCGACGAGCGTGTCGAACCCCTCGGACAGCATCGGAATGAAGTCGCAGCCGGCGGCGTCGGCGGCGGCGTGCACCTCGTCATCCGTGGCCTCGGGCTTGCCGTAGCGAATGTTCTCCAGCACCGAGCGATGGAATAGCATCACCTCCTGCGGCACCACGGAGATCGCATCGGCCAAGCTGTCCTGGCGCAAGGTTGTGACATCCTGGCCGTCGATGGTGATCCGCCCGGCCTGCACGTCGCGGGATCGCTGCAGCAAGCCGAGGATCGTGGACTTGCCGGAGCCCGAGCGGCCCACCAGCCCTACCCGCTCGCCCGGCTGGATGCGCAGACTGACGTCGCGCAGCACCGCCCGAGCCTCGCCGTAAGCGAACCGCACGGCATCGAAGACGACTTCGCCGCGGGCGGCCGGCAAAGCCTGAGCATGCTCGGCATCGCGCATCGCGTGCGGCAACAGCAAGGTCTCCAGCGCTTCCGACAACCGGGCGACGTGCTGTGTGACGTCCACCAGGGCCACCGCGAGGTCGCGCGTGCTGTGCAGGATGGTGAAGCCCATCGTGGTGATGAGCACGACGTCGCCCGTGCTGGCCAAGCCCGCGCGCCACAACAGGATCGCCCAGGCGAGCAGTCCAGCCGTCAGCACCGCCGTGGTCGAGGCGTGGAACACGCGGAGCTTCTCCAGGTAGCGCAGACTCGCTCCTCGGGCGCCCATCTCGCGCTCCACGCGGCCGGCGAAGCGCTCGCGCTCACGCAAGGTGGCGCCGAACGCGCGCACCAGCGTCATGTTGTTGATGACGTCCACCAGTTCGCCGTCGACCGATGCGGCCTCGCGTGCATAAGCGTGATGGCGGTCGCGGCCGGCCACCGCCATCTTGGCGATGATCGAGCAGAGCACAGCGGCGATCACGACGACCGTGACCGCCATGACCGGGCTGATGGTGAGGAGCATGACGACGGCGCCGGCCACCGCGATGCAGGGCGGCAGCACGTTCCAGGCGAACGCGCTCTCCACTGTGAACACAGCGTTGGACGTGGCGGTGATGCGGCTGGCCAAGGTGCCGGGTGAGCGATCGGCGAAGTAGGATGGCGCGTGCCCAGTCAGATGCCGGAACAGGTCGCGCCGCAGGGCTCCCGTGACGGAAACGAAGCTGTAGCTGGCCGTCCAACCGCCGATGCGCCAGAAAAGGTTATCGGCTGCGATCAGGCCGGCGAGCAAGCCGAATGCCGTCCAGACCGGCCCGCCCGGCCCATGTGAGAGCACATCCACCAGGAACTTCACGGCGTATTGCGAGCCGACCGCGCAGGCGACCGCCGCCAGCACCGAAACCATGATGATGGCGTGACCGACCGGGTGTTGACGGACATAGCGCCAGATGAACGCGACCGGACTGGTCGTGCCGACGGTCGCCGCGACAGGTGGGGAAGCGCTATCCATGCGAGTGTCTCCGGCGCTCTGATAGTCGACTGATCGGCGAACGTGACGAAGACGTCATGAGCCGACCGCTGGTTCCATGCCCACGTTAAACACCCCGATCGCAGCGACTCTACGGCGGCCCCGCCCCGATTTCGCCTCAATTGCTGCGTTGCAATGAAGTCGATACAAACGGAGCCGAGACCAGACCATGCGCATTGCCCAGATCGCCCCATTGTATGAAGCCGTTCCGCCGAAGCTCTACGGCGGCACCGAACGCGTCGTGTCGTTCCTCACCGACGAATTGGTGGCCCTTGGCCACGACGTGACGTTGTTCGCCAGCGGCGATTCCGTAACGGAAGCGGCGCTCGAGCCGGCCTGCGCGCGGGCGCTCCGACTCGACCCCGGCGTGCGGGATTCGGTGGCGCCGCACATGCTGATGCTGGAGACGGTGCGCCGACGCGCGGCCGATTTCGACGTGCTGCACTTCCATCTGGACTACTGGCCGTTCTCGCTATTCAGCCGACAGCCCACCCCGTTCATCACGACCTTGCACGGGCGGCTCGATCTGCCCGAGTTGCAGCCAGTGTTCGCCGCCTTCGATCGGACGCCGGTGGTGTCGATCTCGGACGCGCAGCGCCGCCCGCTGCCGCAAGCCCATTTCGTCGGCACCGTGCTGCATGGCCTGCCGGAACATTTGCTGACCCCGCAGTCGGTCGAGCCCGGCTACCTCGCCTTCCTCGGCCGGATCTGCCCGGAGAAGTGCCCGGACCGGGCCATCCGCATCGCGAGAAAAGCCGGCATCCCGCTCAAGATCGCCGCCAAGGTGGACCGGGTCGACCAGGCGTATTTCGAGGAGGTCATCCGTCCGTTGGCGGACGGCCCCGGCGTCGAGTTGGTGGGCGAGATCGGCGACCGCGACAAGGCTGCCTTCCTGAGCGGCGCCGTCGGGTTGCTGCTGCCGATCGACTGGCCCGAGCCGTTCGGCCTGGTGATGATCGAGGCGATGGCGTGCGGCACCCCGGTGATCGCGTTCAATCGCGGCTCGGTGCCGGAGATCGTCGAGGACGGGGTGACCGGCTTTATCGTCGAGGACGAGACCGGGGCGGTCGCCGGGATCAATCGGCTCGGCCAGATCTCCCGTGCGGGCGTGCGTGCCCGCTTCGAGGACCGCTTCACCGCCCAGCGCATGGCGGCCGACTATCTCAAGTTATATCGGAGCATCGGCGCGGAGAAACGGCCTTCGCTGCGCGCGATCAGCTGAGCGCCCCTCACCCAGCGCTCTCCCAAAAGGAGGGCGCCGGGGAAACGGTCAGTGCCCGAGCGCCTGAACGATCTCCTCCGTCATCTTCTTGGCGTCGCCGAACAGCATCATGGTGTTGGGCCGGAAGAACAGCTCGTTGTCGACGCCGGCGTAGCCCGAGGCCATGGAGCGCTTGATGAACAGCACCGTCCCCGCTTTCTCCACGTCCAGGATCGGCATGCCGTAGATCGCCGACGCACGGTCGGTCTTGGCGGCGGGGTTGGTGACGTCGTTGGCGCCGATCACGTACGCGACGTCCGCCGTGCTGAACTCGTTGTTGATCTCCTCGAGCTCGAACACGTCGTCGTACGGCACGCTGGCCTCGGCGAGCAGCACGTTCATGTGGCCCGGCATCCGGCCGGCGACCGGGTGGATGGCGTATTTCACCTCCACGCCTTCCCGCTTCAGCGTGTCCGCCATCTCGCGCAGCGCGTGCTGCGCCTGCGCCACCGCCATGCCATATCCCGGCACCACGATGACCTTGGAGGCGTTCTTCAGGATGAAGGCGGCATCGTCGGCGTTGCCGCTCTTCACCGTGCGGTCGGAGGCGACACCGCCCGGTCCCGCCGTGCCCGCAGCCTCGGCGCCGAAGCCGCCCAGAAGCACGTTGATGATGCTGCGATTCATGCCCTTGCACATGACGTACGACAGGATCGCGCCCGATGCGCCGACCAGCGAGCCGGTGATGATCAGCGCGAGATTCTGGATGGTGAAGCCGATGCCCACCGCCGCCCAGCCCGAGTAGCTGTTCAGCATCGACACCACGACGGGCATGTCGGCGCCGCCGATCGGGATGATGAGCAGGAAACCGAGGCCGATCGAGAGCAGTGCTATGAGCCAGAACACCAGCTGGTTGCCGCCGCTGGTCACGAACAGCACGATCAGCACGACGAGCAGGATGCCGAGGCCGAGGTTGAGCTTGTGCTGGCCCGGGAACGTGATCGGCGCGCCCTTCATCAGCGCCTGCAGCTTGGCGAACGCGATCAGCGAGCCGGAGAACGTGATGGCGCCGATCGCGAGCCCGAGCGACATCTCGATCAGGCTCTGCGTATGCAGGTGGTGCGGCGTGCCGATGCCGAACGCTTCCGGCGCGTTGAGGGCCGCGGCAGCGACGAACACGGCGGACAGGCCGACCAGCGAGTGAAACGCGGCGACCAATTGCGGCAGCGCCGTCATCTGGATCTGCCGCGCGACGTAGGTGCCGATCGCGCCGCCGATGACGATGCCGAGCAAAATCAGCGTGTAGCCGGTGCCCGAGATGCCGTGATGCAGCAGGGTCGCGAGAACGGCGATCGCCATGCCGGCCATGCCGAACTGGTTGCCTCGCCGTGAGGTGACGGGGCTGGAAAGCCCGCGCAACGCAAGCACGAACAAAACGGCGGCGACGAGATAGGCGAGAGCGGTCAGGCTGGCGGACATGCGGGGCGACCTATCTGGCGCGAGCTTTGAACATCGACAGCATGCGCTGCGTGACGACGAAGCCGCCGAAAATGTTGATGCTGGCCAAGGTCACGGCGATGAAGCCGAAGCCCATCGCCCAGCCGCTCAAGGCGAGGCCGGTCGCCAGCATGGCGCCGACGATGATAACCGAGCTGATCGCGTTAGTGACCGCCATGAGCGGGCTGTGCAGGGCCGGGGTGACGTTCCAGACCACGTAGTAGCCGACGAAGCAGGCCATCAGGAAGATCGCCAGCAGGAACACGATGGGCTCGACGGCCTCGGCGGTGCCGTGCGGCACGGGAACCCCGGCGCCGTCGGCCATCAGCCGCGCATGGAAGGCAAGCTCGTTCGCCCGCTGCGCGAGGCGGTTGGCCTCGTCGGCGAGTTGGGTCGGGTTCATGTGAGTGCGTTCTCCGGGGTCAGCCGACGGTCAGGCCGCCTGGGACGGCAGGAAGTTGGGGTGCACCACCGCGCCGCCCCGGGTCAGCATGACGCCCTTGACGATGTCGTCGTCCGCCGGAAGTTTCGGTGCTTGCGCTTCCTTGTCCCAGAACGTGGTCAGGAAGGTAAGCAGGTTGCGCGCGTAGAGGGCGCTGGCGGCGACCGGGATGCGGGCCGGCCAGTTATGGTAGCCGAGGATGGTGGCCCCGTTCTCCGTCACGGTCCGCTCGCCGGGCACGGTGGCTTCGCAATTGCCGCCGGCATCCGAGGCGAGGTCGACGATGACGCTGCCGGGCTTCATGCTGTGCGCCATTACATTGGTTACGATGATCGGGGCGCGTCGTCCCATCACCAGGGCGGTGCAGATGACGATGTCGTTCCTGGCCACGGTCGTCGCCATCAGCTCGGCCTGCTTCTGGCGGAACGCCTCGCTCATCTCCCGGGCATACGCCCCGGTTTGGCCGGCGGTCTCTTCGTCCTCGACGCCGACGAAGGCGGCCCCGAGTGACTTGATCTCCTCCTTCGCGGCCGGCCGCACGTCGGTGGCGGAGACGATGGCGCCGAGCCGGCGGGCCGTGGCGATGGCTTGCAGGCCGGCGACGCCCGCGCCGATGACGAACACGCGGGCGGGGGGCACGGTCCCCGCGGCCGTCATCATCATCGGGAAGCCGCGCTCGAAGGCCGCCGCGGCCTCGATGACGGCACGGTAGCCGGCGAGGTTGGCTTGGCTCGACAGCACGTCCATCGATTGCGCGCGGGTGATGCGGGGCAGCAGTTCCATCGCGGCGGTATCGATGCCCGCGGTGGCGAGCGCGGGCACGGCTTCCGGGTCGGCGAAGGCGTTGGCGATGCAGAGCAACAGCGCGCCGCGTGGGATCAGCGCGCGCTGTTCGGGCGCGGGAAGCTGCACGGCGAGGAGAATCGCCGCGTCGGCCAGGGCGGCCGCGGCGTCGGGCGCGATCTCGGCTCCGGCGGCGGCGAATTCGGCGTCGGGGATCGCAGCGGTGATGCCCGCGCTGGCTTCCACGGCGACGGTGAGGCCGAGTGCGATGAGCTTCTTGACCGTGTCGGGCGTCGCCGCCACCCGGTTCTCCGACTCGTGCCGTTCCTTCAGCACCGCAAGACGCATCAGCTCAATCCTCTGCCCTACCGGGAGACGCTGGCCGAAACATGACCCACAGTGAGATGAGGAGCCAACAGCGTTTGCATCCGGCCCGGCGCAACATGCCGATGGGCCTTGGGCCGCGCAAGGGGTCGCCCCGCGACGGGCGGCCGTTGGGGGCGGACTACAACCCCGCCGTGGCGGGCGCGCTCAAGCCGCGTGCAGCTGAGCCTCGCTCAGGACCCGCTCGTGGCTGTCCTGGCTGTTCTTGACGCGGTATTGGCAGCCTTCAGTCGTGACCGGAAGCCTGCGCACGATCGTGTAGACGCCTGGCCTGATGTTCGAGTCCAGCTTGTTCGGTATGAACGACACGCGGTCGCCGGCAGCGAACTTGTGTATGGCTACAGCCATGGAACCTCCAGGAAGGGGGACCTCCAGGGAAGGGCGGCGCGATGATCACGCCGCCCGGATGATCACTGCACTTGTAGGTTCGCGGCCGACGTCTTTCCCTGCTGACCACGCTCCAGCTCGTAGCTGACCTTCTGACCCTCGTTCAGGGTCGAAAGTCCGGCGCGCTCGACGGCGGAGATGTGAACGAACACATCCTTGGTGCCGTCAGTCGGCTGGATGAAACCGAAGCCCTTTTGTGCATTGAACCATTTAACCGTACCTGTAGACATTACGTAACTCCGCATCCGGCCTCGTCCCACGGAAGTGCAGGACATCAAACTTTCCAAAGGGGACAACCACATGCCGCGCTATTGCGAGGCATAAATCGGGACTAGCCCCGACCGAAAAGTTTAGCCGTAATTAAAGCACTACGCCCTTTTTGGATGATTGGCACGCGATTATTTTCGCCGACGCCCGCGACCGGCGTTCAGGCCCCCGGACGCGGGCGCTCGATGGTCAGGAATGTCAGGACGCGGCCGTCCGGCAGCGCCATCGTTGGCCAAGCGGGTCGCGCCAGCGTGTCGGGCGGCCTCATCGTCCTCAGCACGAGCGCACGGCAGTTGTCCGGATCATAGCCGATGCACGCGATGCCGAGACGACCCTTTTGCAGCCGCTGCGCCACGAAGGCCGAGCGCCGGCCCTCGCCGCGCGGGGTAATGCCGAACACATGGCCGACGGGTCGGCCAAAATCGTAGGCGAGCTGTTCGGCCTGGAACACCGCCGGCCACACATCCCAATAGTCGCCGGCGACCCCGTCCAGCGACCGTTCCAGGACCGCGGCCGCGACCGCATCGGCCACCTCCTTCGAGGCACCGGAAACGATGTCGATCGTTGGCTCCTTCCGTGAGGACGAAGTCCGATGCATCGCCCCCAGCAGCAGGCAGGCGCAGACCCCGACCAGGACCGCGCGCTGCACGGCGCCGGAGCGAACGGTGCCTCGCACGAGGTGGACGAGGGACACGCCGCCCAGTGACGCGGTGAGGAAGTATTCCGGCACCAGGTAGCGTGGGTGCATGGAGTTCAGGATGACCCAGCTGCTGAGCGCGGTGGCGATGAAGCTGATGGTCAACGCCGCGACCAGGATGCCAGCTTGGCCGAGATGTTCGCTCACCCGCCGGTCACGCCACCCATACCGCAGAAGCAGCAGCGAGACGCCCGTTGCCGGCAGCACGCACGCGAAGAAACGCCCCGGCTTACCAGGCATCGCCCCGCCGTAGTACGACAGGCCAATCGTCGTTTCGCCGAAACCGAACGGCGTGTGCGGGATGTCATTCGGCACGCCGGCAATCAGTGCCGCCGTCGCCATCACGGCGGCCAGGCTGGCAACCGAGAAATCCATGGCCAACGCCGAGCCGAACAGCAGGAGTTCTCCGGCCAGCAACGGGGCCGCGACCAATACCATGGATGCGTTGACCATGTAGGCGGCGCAGGTCAGGACCAAACCGATCGCGCGCAGCGCCGGTCTGCTCCAGTTGCCCTCCATTGCCAGCGCCGCACGCCGAAACGCGAGGAGCGCGAAGCCCGCCAGCGCGAAGGAGGTGCCGTACGGGCTGGCCTCGATGTACGCCTCGAACACCTCGCGCTGCGGCATGAAAGCAAGCAGCAAGGCGCTCGCTGCGGCCGTCGCCCGCCAGGCCGTGCCGGCGTCGTCCCGGGGCGTCGCCAGCACGCAGAAGAACAGCGGTGCGAGGAGGCCGAGCAACGTGCGCAGTGCCAGTTGGCAGATCGCGTTGGCATGCGGGTCCGTGACGCCCGCCGTCAGCGCCGGCAGCAGATTGGCGAAGCGATCCTGGCCCCAGAAGAACACGGTCAGCTGCTGGATCGACATGATCGTCTCGAGCAGGCCGTCGCTGTTCTGCCCGATCGGGTAGCGGCCCAGCACGATCAACGCGGCGACGACCCCGAGGCTCGCCAAGAGCAGGGGCTCCCAGTCATTCAGCACCGCCACCAGCAAGCCGAGCCGCCGTCCGAGTAACCGCCGGTATAAGGTGAGCGAACCGGCCGTGGCGCGGGCGGGGAGGGCCATGCACACTTCCTCAGGCACTATCGCGGCCTCGGTCAGGAGGCCACATTGCCGAACGGCGCCGGGCGGGGCCGGGCGGAGCTGGTATAACCTCGGGCCATGGCCCTAGCGAGGCGGTGATGCGGGATCCTGCGCCGGCGGGTCGGGCGGCTAACCTGCAACGATGAGCCGCCTTCCGCCGACGAGCGCGCAGCGTCAGGTACGGCGCCTGATGCTGTTCTTCGCCATCGTCTACGTCGTCGAGGGCGTCGGCCAAGCCAGGGTCGGCGTGGTATGGCAGCCGCTCAACTACTACCTCAAGCAGAGCTTCGGCTGGACGCCGGTGCAGATCAGCCTGTCACTGGCGATCCTCGACCTGCCCTGGGTGATCAAGCCGCTCTTCGGTCTGATCTCCGATTTCGTGCCGCTGTTCGGCTATCGGCGGCGAGCGTATCTGCTGCTGGCCAACATCGCCGCCGTCCTCGCCTACGCCTGGGTTGCATTGGCCGGCACGCCCGCGCGGCTCGTTGCCGCGTTGCTGCTGACCTCGTTCGCGATGGCGATCGCGAGCACGCTGTGCGGCGCGCTGCTGGTGGAGAACGGCCAGCAACACCGCGCCACCGGGCGGTTCGTCACCCAGCAATGGCTTTGGTTCAACGTCGCCACCATGGCCTCGGCGGTCGGCGGCGGCGAACTGATCGCGTGGCTGGCGCCGGCCGGCGCTTTGCGAGCGGCCGCACTCATCGCCGCTGGCCTGCCGCTCGCAGCCGCCGTCGCCACGTTGCTGCTGGTCGACGAGCCGCGCGCCGCGACCGACCTCGCGGCACTTCGCCGAACCTTCGCCGGTCTGCTTGCCGCCCTCCGCGGGCGCCGGCTCTACCTGATCGCCGCGTTCCTGTTCCTGTATAATTTCAGCCCCGGCTTCGGCACGCCGCTGTATTTTCATCTCACCGACCGGCTGCACTTCCCGCAAGCCTATATCGGCACGCTCACCGCCATCGGCTCGGCCGGGTGGATCGCGGGCGCGCTGCTGCATCGCCGGTTCCTCGAACGTCTGTCGGCACGCGCGCTGCTCAACCTAAGCATCGGCGGCGGCACGCTGGCGACGCTCGCCTTCCTCCTGCTGCAAGGCGAGGCGAGCGCCGCGGCGGTGTACTTCCTCAACGGCGTGGCCGGCATGATCGCCAACGTCGCGACCTTGACGCTCGCGGCCGACCACTGCCCGCCGCGCGCCGAAGGCTTCGTGTTCGCAGCGCTGTTGTCCGTAACCAATCTCGCGACCCCGCTCGCCGACAACGTGGGGTCGTTCCTGTTCGAGGACGTCTTCGCCCGCTCGCTCGCGCCGCTGATCCTCGTCTCGGCGGCGGCGACGGCAATTGTGTTCCTGCTGGTGCCGCTGCTCAGGTTGGGCGACAGGGCTCAGGGCGAGGCGGCGGTCGGGGCGGAGTAGGCCCGCAATCGCCGGTGGCAACCGACGCAGGAATCATGCTCGCGCCTGATCCGGCCAGAACCGGACACCTTGCCGCGCCAGCCCGCCGCCAAGCCCTACAGGCGTGCCGTCGGCGCGCCAACATGCCGCTCCGGTCAGAGTGCCGTCCACCGCGAAGCCGATCGCGCACATGCCGCCGCCGACATGCGGGACGGCGAGCACCTCGTGCCCGCGCGCGGCCAGGGCCGCCCGGACGGAATCGGGAAACCCGGTCTCGACTTCCACGCCGAAGCCCTGCGTCCAGAGTCGCGGCGCCTCCACCGCTTCCTGCAGCGACATGCCGTGATCGATCAGGTTGATCGCGGCCTGCATCGCCGATCCGAAGATGCGCAACCCGCCCGGCAGGCCGAGGGCGAAGGCCGGCCTGCCGTCGCGCAGCACGATCAGCGGCGCCATCGAAGTGGTCGTGCGCTTGCCGGGTGCGACGGACAGCGCGCGGCCGGGATGAGGATCGAACAGGAACATGTTGTTGTTCGGGATGATGCCGGTGCCGGGGATCACGTAACGCGCGCCGAACAGGCTGTTGATGGTCTGCGTGCTGGCGACGAGGTTGCCCGCGCCGTCCGCCACCGTGATGTGCGTCGTATGCGGCGATTCCGCTGCCGCCACACCGGCGGTCCAGGGCCGGGTGTGCCGCATGTCGATCCGTGCCCGGCGCTCGTCGGCGTAGGCGCGCGACGTCAGTCGCTCCACCGGGACGGCGAGGAAGGCGGGGTCGGCGGTGGCGACGGCGCGGTCGGCGAAGGCGATCTGCAGCACCTCGGCCAACAGGTGCAGCGCGTCGGGCGAGCCGAAGCCCATCGCGCGCACGTCGTAGCCTTCGAGGATGTTGAGCATCTGCGTGATGTGGACGCCCGACGACGAGGGCGGCGGGGGTGCGACGATCTCGTGGCCTCGGTAGCGTCCGCGGATCGGCTCGCGGTCGATGCATCGGTAGCCCACGAGGTCGTCCATGCCGACGTAGCCGCCGACGTGCGCCATGTGCTCGGCGAGCAGGCGGCCGAGCGCGCCGCCGTAGAGCACGCCAGGCCCGTCCTTGGCGATGGCGCGCAGCGTGTCCGCGTAGGCGCCGTTCACCACCCGTGTGCCGGCCGCGACCGGCTCGCCATCGGGCAGGAACAAGCGGGCGATGGCGTCGTCGCGCGCGAGGTCGGCGGCACTCTCGGACGCGCACTCGTGCAGGTAGGGGGTGGCGCGAAAGCCGCGTCCGGCGTGGCGGATCGCCGGTTCCATGACATCGGCGAGGGAAAGCGTGCCGAAACGGGCGAGCGTTTCGCACCACGCCTTCAGCGTGCCGGGGACGGCGACGGCGGTGGGACCGACCGCGTTCCGGCGGCCGACGGCGTTCATCGTGCCGGCCGGTGCGGCCGGATCGGCGGTGTAGGTCTCCGCTCCGGTGGCGCTCGGCGCGGTGGCGAGCCCGTCGATCACGATGTGCCGGCCGTCCGCGAGGCGCAGATGCGCGAGGCCACCGCCCAGGATGCCGACCATCATCGGCTCGACGACTGTCAGCGTGAACAGGGCAGCAATCGCGGCGTCGACGGCGTTGCCGCCGCCCGCCAGCATCTCCGCACCCGCTGCGGAGGCGAGCGGGTGGTTGGTCACCACCATGCCCCGGGCGCCGATGGCCGGCTGCTTGTCGCAGGCGAACGGGATGCGGCTGCGCCAGCCGGTGTCGGTCATCTGCTGGGTCCCCTTTGTCGATCCAACCCCGCAGACTGCCCCATCAAGCCGGGGGCGAGAACCGTCGCGGGTGGCGTTGTCCGACCGGCTGGACGACAATGCGTGAGGCACACCGCTCGGGGGACGACATGGAGCTGGACGGACAAGCTGCGATCGTGACGGGCGGCGCCTCGGGGCTGGGTGCGGCGACCGCCGCCATGCTCGCGGAAGCCGGCTGCAAGGTGACCGTGGTCGATCTGAACGAGGCCGCCGCGCACGCGGTGGCGGAGCGGATCGGCGGCCTCGCCGCCGGCTGCGACGTGGGCGACGCGGCCTCGGCGGAAGCGGCGTTCGCGCGGGCACGGGCGGCGCATGGCGGCCTGCGCATCCTGGTCAACTGTGCCGGGATCGGCGCCGCCGGGCGGATCGTCGGCCGCGACGGGCCGTTGAAGCTGGCCGATTTCGAGCGGGTGATCCGGGTCAATCTGACCGGCACCTTCAACATGCTGCGGCTGGCGGCGGCGGAGATGGCCGAGCTCGAACCGCTCGACGGCGGCGAGCGCGGCGTCATCGTCAACACCGCCTCCATCGCCGGCTACGAGGGACAGGTCGGCCAGGCCGCGTATGCGGCCTCCAAGGCGGGGGTGATCGGGCTGACGATCCAAGCCGCGCGCGAGATGGCCCGGTCGGGCGTGCGGGTGATGACCATCGCGCCCGGGCTGATCGAGACGCCCATGTTCAAGGGCGTCCCCGACGAGCTACGCAACGGGCTGGCGGCCTCGGTGCCGTTCCCTTCGCGTCTCGGGCTGCCGGAGGAGTACGCCGCACTGGTGCGTCACATCGCGCAGAATCGCTACCTGAACGGCGAGACCATCCGGCTCGACGGCGCGCTCCGGATGGCGCCGCATTAGACAGGCCGCGGCTGGAAAGCCTCATCGATGGCTGTCGGAAAGGCTGCCGAGCGACGCCGAGCCGTCGTGGTCCCGATATCCCGGCTGGCCAGCGATCGTCCTCGCGTGCGGGTCGTTCGTGTAGACGTGCACCCAATCGATTTTGTAGTTCGCCTGATAGCTGCTTGGGTCCTTCGGCTTCTGCAGCCAGCTGGTCTCGCTGTGGGTGTACAAGCTGATAAGCAGATACATCGGCTGATGCTCGTCCGGCTGGGTGGGCGCGATGAACACCGATTTGCCGTCGAGGAACCAGGTCAAGGTCGTCGGCGTCCACATCAGGCCGTAGACGTGCATCCCCCGGCTGAGATCTCCGGCATCGTAGTAGTCGGTGGTGGCGACCCCCGTCTTGTCGAAGTGGTTGGTCACCGAGAGGTCGTTTGGACTCTGACCGGCGACCTCCATGATG
>JAABUQ010005432.1_pt1 | contig 20367 bp, 17 predicted proteins | sample 5560001 | NCBI WGS metagenome assembly JAABUQ01 (sample SAMN10711888, study PRJNA513371) | rock metagenome | isolation source: Antarctica rocks | place: Antarctica: Victoria Land, Finger Mt nord | collected 2015-12-18
AAGCGCATCTTTGACGAGGCGCGCGCCAAAAGCCCCGCCATTGTCTTTCTGGACGAGATTGACGCTCTCCTACCCGCGCGCTCCGGCGGCGTCAATCAATACTCCGACAAAGTAGTCAATCAGTTCCTGCATGAAATGGACGGCCTCATCAAGAACAAGCGCATTTTCGTTATCGGAGCCACGAACAGGCGCGACATGCTGGACACCGCCCTGCTGCGCGGCGGGCGGCTTTCGCGCGAGATAGAAATCCCCCTGCCCGACCTGCCGTCCCGCCGCGCCCTGTTTGGCCTCGCCACCACCACCGCCAAGCTTGCCCCCGATGTAGACCTGGATGCCCTCGCCGCCCTGACGGAAGGCTACAGTGGCGCGAACATCAAAGCCGCTGTCAACGAGGCAGGCTTGCAGGCGCTGATTCGCTTGTCCGAAGCCGCCCCCGACGTTCCCCGCACGCTCACCCTGGCTGACTTTGACGAAGCTTTAGTAAACTTCGCCCCGCCCGCCGAAGACCCACAGCCGTGGGGACGCATGTTCGGCGGCTGACTTCCCCTATTGCTCACGCTTCACACACGCTTTGCGAGGGCGTACCAACGACGGAACAAATCGTTCCGTCGTTGGTGCGCCTTTGTTCTGCCCTAGCATCCCCTCTGCGCCCCCTTTACTATGCTAATTTCCCGCACCAGAAGTATACTAAAAACAGGCGGTTAGGGTATAATACAAATAGATGTTCGTGTGTGGAGAATAGCAAGTGACAAACCGAGAACTGGCAGCGACATTGTTTAATATCGCAACAATACTTAAAGAGCGCGAGGACAATCCGTACCGCATCCGCGCTTACGAGAACGCCGCCCGCGCCTTGATGGGGCGGCGCGACGATGTGGCGTCAACGCTCACGCAGCCGGGCGAAACGCTGCGCCGGCGCAAGGGCGTCCTGGGCGACAAAGTGCAGGCCAAGCTGCGCCAACTGGCAATGGAAGGCCAGATGCCGTTCTTTGACGAGCTGCTCGCCGACCTGCCCCCGCACATCGCCGTGCTGATGCAGGTGCCCAATATCGGGCCAAAGACGGCACGCCAGGTGTACGAGACATTGGGCGTCCGCACCGCCGATGAACTGCGCCGCGCGGCCCGCGACGGGCGGTTGGCGTCGGTGTGGGGGTTTGGGGCGAAGCGCACCACCCAAGTGGCGCAGTTGTCGTTGTTTGACGGGATAGAAACGGCGAGCGAGACACGCCGCGCGGCGTAGAGGCAGAAACTCAAGGGAAGGCCCCCCCGCCCCAATAATGGGGAGCCGGGAAAAGACGAAAAGCACAAGGGCTAGGTTAGTCCCCAATCCGGGTTCCCCAAACTTGGGGCGGAGGGGCCTCTTATGCCCATAGAAAACAGCACACCCATGACCGAACACGAAGACGCCGAAGACCCGAGCCTCTTTGCAGCCATGCTGGAAGATGGCGACGATGCCGAGGAGAGCGACGCCCGCACGCTGTGGCGCGAGGCAGTGGCGTCCGAGTACGCGCTGCCGTTCCCACTGCCTGCCCTGGGTTTGACGGCACGCCTGTACCAGACCGATGCCGTGGAGGCGTGGGAGCGAAATGAAGGGCGCGGCATGGTGGTGCTGCCGACCGGCGCAGGCAAAACAGTCGTCGCCTTGATGGCGATGGCGCGCATGCAGGTGCGCACGCTGGTTGTCGTGCCGACCATTGACCTCCTGCACCAGTGGCATGGCGGCATCTGCGCGCGCTTTGGGCTGGAGCCGGACGCGGTGGGCATGGTGGGCGGCGGCGTGCGCCGCGAGCGCGCCATGACAGTGATCACCTACGACTCAGCATCCATCGCGGCGGAGAAGTCCGGCACGCGCGCGGCGAACTCGCCCCTCCCGGCCAATCAGTACGGGCTGCTGGTCTTTGATGAGGCGCATCACCTGCCGTCCGGCTCGTACCGAAAGATTGCCGAGCGCAGTCGTGCGCCGCTCCGATTGGGCTTGTCCGCCACGATTGAGCGCAGCGATGGGCGGCATGAAGACCTGGCACGCCTTGTGGGGCCAACCGTGTTTGAGCGTCAGCCCGCGTCTTTAGCGCGCGACAAGCACATAGCCGATTACAAGGTGGAGCGTGTTTATGTTGATCTGACCGATGATGAGCAGGCGCGGTACGACCAGCTCACCTCGGAGTATTCGTGGTACATGGCTGCGAACCGCACCAAGCTGATGCTCACGGGTTGCGCTAATCTCTTTGAGGGATTAATCAGGGCGTCAGGCCACGACCCCGCCGCGCGTCAGGCTTTGCGCGCCCACCGCGAGGCGCGCATGCTGGCGATGAACGCCGAGCGCAAAGTCAAGGCTGTGGAAGACCTGCTGGGCAAGCACGGCGGGGACAAGGTGCTGGTCTTTAGCGAGTGGAACGCGCTCGTCAACGACATCGCGCGACGGCTGGCCCTGCCCGCCATCACCTACCGCACCCACGCCGACGAGCGACGGGCGATCCTGGACGGTTTCCGCAGCAATGCGTACTCCAAGCTGGTGACAGGCCGCGTGTTAAACGAGGGCGTGGACGTGCCCGACGCCAATGTCGCGATTGTCGTTTCCGGGTCAAGCGCCGTCCGCGAGTACGTGCAAAGATTAGGCCGCGTCCTGCGCCCCAAGGCGACTCAGGCGCGGCTGTACGAAGTGATTTCCAGGGGAACCAGTGAAGTCAAAGCCTCGCGCCGCCGCCGTCCTGTAGAAAAGCCCGAGGGCGAGCGCTGAGCCGGTGTCGCCCGTGGCTGACACAACGAAAGACCAAAGTTTTATGGCATTCCGCACCAACGACTTCAAGAAAACATCACGCAAAGCCAAAGGCGATGCCCCCGCGTCCCTGTACCCGCACCAGATGCGCGACAAAAAGACGCTGGCACGATTGGAAATTGCCATCCGTTTGTTTGACCAGATGGTCGGCAAGCGCAGGGGGGACATGAACGCGGGCGCGCTCGTGGACTTCTTCGGAGACCCTCGGCTTGCGCGGGGCGTAGTGGCGTGTTTGGGCCAGTATTACAAATACCGCGCGCCGTTGTTTGCCGAGACAGTGGGGCAGGATACGGCGGCAAACCTGCTGCTGTCGGGCCTGGGAACGCCGATGGCCGTGCGGGCGCACACGTATGCGTTCCTCAACAGCCGCCATGACGGCTTCGTGACAGAGGCCGAGCGGCCCGTGCGCTGCGCCGAGATTGCCCGTGAGTTCAGCCTGACAGCCCGCGACTGGGATGCCTTGATGTACCTGGACGCCGAGGAAAACCAGCTGCTGACACGCCTGGGCGATGCCCCTAGCGCGCAGGACATTGCCGCGTTGTACAACTTTCACGCGCTGGACACCGCCCTGCGCCGCGCCATCTCGGTCACGCTGACGGGCGTCTGTTTATCCCCTGCGCAGGCCGCAGATGCCCGCAAAGCCGCCGAGCGTTTGGGCGCGCGCGCCACGGTTAGCGGCGGCGGCAGCCTGGTGACACTGGTTCCCGGCACGGCGGACGAACATGGCAAACGCCGCCCTCTCCAGATGGCGCGGGCCGCCCTGCTCTTGATGCACGCCCACGCTACCCGTGCGACAGGGGGCCATGCCGACGTGCTGCTGGGCACGCGCCGCTTTCGTGTTGCCCTCGGCACGGATGCCTTTCGCGCATTAGGCTGCCCCTTCACAGCGACGCAAAGCGTTCGCCTCGCCCGCCGCCTGGACATGGGGGACACGCTGCACCGCGACCTGCTCCGCTTGCGCGCACGGGGGCAGGCTGACGGCTGGCGCATCAAGCGCCTTCCCGACCCGCACATTTCCGCCCATGAAGTCCTGCTGCCCGACTTTGCGCTGACGCTCGGAGGACGCAATGTCCTGGTCGTGCTCGGCGAACACGCTGCGCAGGACACCAACATTCCGACAATCACGCTGCCGCTTGCCCGCAGCGCACCTGACGCCGCGCACGTGCTCGCGCAGGCCGACCGTGCCTTGAACAACTTGTTTGCCCTGCCCGCGCCCAAGACTCCTGCCGTGCCTCACGATGTACGCGCCCTCTGCGACCGGGCGGCCACACAAGGGTTGGTGCGTGCTGCCGAAGCCCAGCGCGCCCTGCACCTGCTGGACGAAGAACCTTTGATTGCCTGGGTGCGCCAGGCCGCCGACCCGCGCGTCCGCTATATCCCCGGCCTAGGGCTATGCGCCGAGGCGATGGTGTCGGCCATTCAGGAAAGCTGAAAGCATGGGTTCAGCATTACACGTCCCGCATTGAGATGCGTGGGTGGCATTGCGTGTCCCATACCAAAGCATCGGCCTAGCATTACACATCCCGCATTGAAATGGGGGCCTGTCATTACGAAACCCGCCTGCGTGGGCTAGGAAAGGACAACTCTTAACCCGCGAAGGCGGGTTTTGCATCCACAGCACGGGGTTTCAGCCCCGTGTGCATGCCCGTTGTGCCCCATATTGATGCCGTGTGCATGCCCATCACAACAGGTGTGCATGCTCGCTGCGCCCCATCCATATTGATGCCATGTCTATCAACGCCGCACCGGGTATGCTTCCCATGTCTGCCAACACTGCACGGCGTTTTTACCCCATGCGCATAAACACTGCACGGCGTTTTGGCCCCGCAGTTATGTCTTGCTCACCCCTAGCGGCTTGCTCGCATTCCCCGTTCCGCCCGCAGACAGCACCGGCTCGCCCGCTCCCACAAACCGGCGTGCAAGCACCTCATGCAGGCCAACGCACGTCATCAGCCAGGGGATGCCCGCCGCCCAGCCCGCCAGCACATCGCTCGGATAATGCACCTGCACATACGGGCGCGACACGCCGATTGCCACAATCAGCAGAATAGTCAGTGCGGCAACAACGGTGCGCTCCCCGTGCCCTTTGACCAGGTGCATGGCAAAATAGCCCAGCAGCCCGTAGACCACAATCGCAATCAGCGAATGCCCCGACGGGAACGAATACCCTTTCTCCGGGATGAGCTGATGGTACAAAGTCGGGCGCGGGCGGTGGAACTCTAGTTTGACGCCCTGAATGATAATCCCCGCCCCAATCACGGCAATCGGCAGTGTCCACGCCGCGCCGCGCACCTTGCGCCAGGCTAGGCCCACAAGGACGCCGAGTACCGCAATGCCCACAATCGTGGGAGGCGAGCCGAGAAACGCCAGTGCCTTGGCGATGGGCAGCAGCCACGGCTCTTGATGCGCGTGCATCCATTGCAGGATTGTCCTATCAAAACTGGTGACATGATGGCCGTGATCCGACACCTGATCCCACAGCAGCGCGAACAGCCCCGATCCACCCAGGCTGACGAGCAAACCCAGCACCAAACGCACGCTGATAATACTCCCTGCTTTTGCCGCAGGCTTAGCGGGCGTTGTTGTATTCATAAGGGCGTATACCCGCCCGGAGCGGCTTCTGAAAACAGGAAAGTACGCGGTGCGTTGTTCTGCCCTGGCAGGGCAGGCGGACAGGACGCGCTTGTCCTGCTGAGGCTTGGAGCGTCCGCACGGCACTTGCTGCTAGTGTTTGATTAGTGTTTGATCGGTGTTTTATCGGCGCTGAACTTGCCGGAGAAAGTCGGCAACGGCATCCGGCGCTTCCAGCGGCGACAGGTGGCCGGTGCCGGGCGCAACAGTCAGCCTTGCCCCCGCGATGCGCCCCACCACCGCGCGCTCCAGCATGCCGGTGTGCATGACCGGGTCTGCCCCGCCCGCCAGCACCTCTGTTGGAACATTGATTTGGGACACGCGGGCCGCAATGTCCTCGCGGCTGCCCTCGTTGAGCCAGGCCACCCACGCCGCCTGCGAGCAGCGCACGGCGTCTTCCACCGCCATGTCCCATTCCGCAATTGGCAGCGGCAGGGCTGTGATGCGCCGCAAAGTTTCCCGCGCCGCCTGCGGGTCGGCCCAGCCTGCTGTCAGCCGTGCCCGGTCCCCATCCGACATCGGCTCCGGGGTGGGCGGCGAGGGCGCGACCAGGGCCAGGCTTTCCAGCCCGGCGGGACAGCGGGACGCCAGCGCCTGCGCCACCTTGCCGCCCATGGAGTGCCCGGCCAAAACGTAGCGTTTGACGCCCATCGCCCCCACAAGCTGCGCGATGTCCTCGGCCATGTCTTCTACCGCGTACCCGGATGCGGGGGCCTCCGAGTCGCCCCACCCGCGCAGGTCGGGGGCGATGCAGCGGTTTTCCCCCGCCAGCCGCTGCATCACCAGGTGCCATGTCCGCGAAGAGCCGCCATAGTAATGCAGCAAGACCAGCGCTGGCTCGCCCGCGCCTGCGCTGCGCACGTTCAGGCGGACACCGTTGACGACGTAAGTCTGGGCCGCCGGGAATGAACTATCCAGCATCGTTATCTTCCCCCTCGCGCGCTTCTTTTCCCCGTCGCGCGCTTCGTTGCTGCAAGTCCCTATGCCCCCCGCCACGCGCCGGTAAACGTCGTGCCAGGCCTGTGCGCTTTTTGAAACACAATCAAGGGAGCTACGGCTGTTTTCAACCCCGCGGCTTTTATTTGGCTGCTGCTCGCGTTTCGCTGTTTTGCAGGGCGGGGTACAACGCCTCCGAAGGCCGGAGCGAAGCGGCTTCGCGCACCCAGGGAGAACCACAATGAATCAGCAAGACACAAACAATGAATCAGCAAGACACAAACCAGGATACAAATACAGACACAGGCACGGAGGCCGCGCAGGGCGGCGATTGTGAATGACGATTAGGCCGGCAAAGCATTCGTTTCATAGGGCGGCTGCCGTTGTGCCGCCACAGCGTTGCTTACGCATTGCTCCCGTGTGCCAAGCGCGTGCCAAGCCATTACCAACGACGGCCTAAACCGTTCCGTCGTTGGCATGCGCTTACCGCGCCTTCACAAAGCGTAAGCGCTGCCGTCTAAGCGGCATCAATCCAAGACAGCAAGCGGCCCGGCGACGGCAGCGGCACGGGCGCAGAAGTTCAGCAGGAATAAACTATGCGATTTACAGACAAAGTGTGCATTGTTTCGGGTGGAGGCTCGGGCATCGGCAAGGCGACATGCCTGCAAATGGCCCGCGAGGGCGGCAAGGTGACTGTTGCAGACCTTAATGATGACGGCAATCAAACAGTGCAGGAGATTGAAAAGGCCGGTGGGGAAGCCCTCTTTGTCAAAACCGACGTGTCCAGCTCCGAGCAGGTGCAGGCCGCCATCAAAGCCACTGTGGATAAGTGGGGCAAAATTGACGTGATTGTCAACGACGCCGCCATGATGACCTTTACGCCTATTGTAGACCTGCCCGAAGACCAGTTTATGAAGGTGCTGTCGGTTAATTTATTCTCGGTATTCCTCTTTTGCAAGTACGGCACCCCGCATATGGGACCGGGGTCGGCTTTTGTTAACATCAGCAGCGTCCATGCCCATGAAACCACCAAGAACGTTGTGCCCTACGCGGCGAGCAAAGGCGGCATGGAGGCGTTCACGCGCGGGTTCAGCGAAGAACTGGAAGACAAAAAGATACGCATCAACAGTGTCGCGCCCGGCTCCGTGGACACCCCGATGCTTTGGAACAACCCCAATGTCAAAGACGGCGCCGAAAAGGTAGAAGGGGCTATCGGCAAGCCGGAAGACCTCGCCAATGCCATCTGCTTTATGGCTTCCGCCGATGCCCGCTTCGTGAACGGCACGACACTGGTTGTGGACGGCGGGCGTTTGGATATTCTGTAGGCGGAAAGCGCGTTATGTCTGACTTTATGTTCGCGACGGGCATTGAAAACAGCTACCCGACAATTCAGCTTCCCGGCGGCTCCACCAAGCGCGTGGATGAGATGGAAAAGTGCGGCCATTACGAGCATTGGCAAGAGGATTTCCAGCTTGTCAAAGAGATGGGTATCACCCATCTGCGCTACGGCCCACCGCTGTACAAAGCGCACCTGGGGCCGGGCAAGTACGACTGGGACTTTAGCGACCAGAAGTTCCCGGCCCTGCGCAAGCTGGGCATTGAGCCAATCGTAGATTTGTGCCACTTTGGCGTGCCGGACTGGGTGGGAGGGTTCCAGAACAAAGACTGGCCTCCGCTGTTTGCCGAGTACGCCAAAGCGTTTGCGCAGCGCTTTCCCCATGTGCGTTTCTACACGCCGGTCAACGAGATTTACATTGCGGCGGAGTTCTCCGGCCAGTACGGCTGGTGGAATGAGCGCGGCACCAGTGACCGGGGCTTTGTTACTGCCCTGCATAACTTGTGCAAAGCAAACGTGCTGGCAATGCGCGCCATTCTGGAAGTGCGGCCCGATGCTATCTTTATCCAAAGCGAGTCCTCGGAGTACTTCCACGCCGAAAGCCCTTTGGTAATGAGGCAGGCCAATATCCTCAACGAGAAGCGGTTCCTTTCACTCGACCTGACCTACGGCCATCCGGTTTATGATGTCATGTACGAGTACCTGATGGACAACGGAATGACCCGTGACGAATACCACTGGTTTGGCGAGCATCATGTCAAGGCAAGCTGCGTGATGGGCAACGATTACTACATCACCAACGAACACCTGGTGCATGAAGACGGCAGCACGTCGCCATCGGGCGAGATATTCGGCTACTATGTCATCACGCACCAGTACTATCTGCGCTACCGCCTGCCTGTGATGCACACCGAAACGAACTTGCAGGACGCAGACAATGCCCCGGCCTGGCTGCGCAAAGAATGGGCAAACCTGCTGCGTTTGCGTCAGGACGGCGTGCCGATCATCGGCTTTACCTGGTACAGCCTGACCGACCAGGTGGACTGGGACAGCGCGCTGCGCAATGACGCCGGGCACGACAACCCGCTGGGCTTGTACGACCTGAACCGGAAGGTGCGGCCTGTCGGCACGGCCTACCAGCAGCTGATCCAGCAGTGGAAAGATATTCTGCCCACCGGCAGCTACAGCCTTGATCTAAGCTGACGTCTTGCCGCGCAGAGGGCCGCAGCGAAAGAGAAAGCCGCGATGGAAACATTGGCATACATGGGACTGCCGCACTGCCTGCGCCTTGCAAACGGCACGGCGGAGGTAGTCGTCACCACCGATGTCGGCCCGCGCGTGCTGCGCTACAGCCTGGCCGGTGGGGAGAACATCTTCGGCGAGTACCCTGACCTGTCCACGCCCACGGAGATGGGCGACTGGAAGCCGTATGGCGGACACCGGCTGTGGGCGTCCCCGGAAGTGATGCCGCGCTCCTATGCGCCGGACAACACGCCCATTCAATCCACGCCCAAGGGCGATCTATCCGTGCGGCTGACACAGCCGACAGATGCGGCCGGCCTGCAAAAAGAGATGGTGGTGACGCTCGCCCCGCAGGGAACAGGCGTGACTGTTCACCACACCCTCACCAACCGAAACCGGTGGGCCATAGAGCTTGCGCCTTGGTGCAGCACAGTCCTGCGCGGCGGGGTGGCTATTGTCCCGCAGGAGCCGTTCCGCTCGCACGACGAGGCGCTGGCCCCGGCCCGCCCGCTGGTCCTTTGGTACTTTACCAATCTCTCCGATCCACGCTGGACACTCGGCGGCAGGTACATTCTGCTGCGGGCCGAGGCAGGGCGGGCCGGGCCGCAAAAGATCGGCGCGCTCAACAAGCAGGGATGGTGCGCCCGCCACCATCAAGGCACGCTCTTTGTTAAGCGCTTCGGCTTTCTGCCGGGCCGGACATACCCAGACTTCGGCTGCAGCAGCGAGGTTTATGTGACAGGCGACTATATGGAAGTGGAGTCGCTCGGCCCTATGCAGTGGCTGGAGCCGGGCGCGTCAGCAAGCCATACCGAGTGGTGGCATCTCTTTTCCGGGGTGACGCTCGGCGAGAACGAGGACGAAATGGCGGCGGCGCTCGCGCCCCTGATAGCCCAAACAGCGCCTGAGCAGGGCTGAAAAGGAAGTCGTTATGCGCAAAGCAACCGAAACAATGGCGCGGCTGACCCTTTTGGCTGCCGCAGGCGGCGCGGCCTATGCGGTGCGGAAGGCGAAGACGCAGGGCGGCGGCAAAGCCCCAAGGCCGGCAGGCCAAAAGGTTGTCATTCTGGGAGCCGGGTTTGCGGGCATCCATGTCGCGCAGGAACTGGCCCGGCTGCTCCCGCCGGACAGCGATGCCCAGATCACCCTGGTTGACCAAAACGACTTTTTGCTGTTCACGCCGATGCTGACCGAGGCGGCGGGCGGGCAGGTGGATACGCGCCACATTGTCGACTTGGTGCGGCGTCTCGCGCCCCGCATTGGGTTTGAGCAGGGCCGCGTGGAAACCGGTGACCCCAAAGCGCGGCAGGTGACGCTGACAGTCGGCGGCAGCGACGGCATCCCGCCTTCGCGCCGGACACTGAGCGCCGACCACCTGGTTTTTGCGCTCGGCTCCACTCCCAACTTTCACGGCCTGCCGGGCGTGCCGGAGCACTCCCAAAGCATCAAAACGATTGCGGATGCGGCGGCGATCCGCAGCCGGGTGCCGGCGCTCCTGGAGCGGGCTGCCGCCGAGCCGAATGCCGACGTGCGGCAGGCGCTCCTCACGCTGGTTGTGGCGGGCGGCGGGTATTCGGGCGTTGAAACCATGCCCGCCGTGAACGACCTTCTGCGCGACAGTGTCCGGGATTATCCGTCCCTGAGCGCCGGTTTGATACAGTCAATTCTCATTGAACCCGGCGGGCGGCTCCTGCCGGAGCTGAATGAGGGATTGGCCCATTATGCCCGGCAAAAAACTTGAGCAGCGCGGCGTCCGCGTCCGTTTGAAGACCGAGATTACCGGGGCCGGCGAGGGCTACGTGGAAGTCAAAGGCGAGCCGCGCGTTCCGGCATTCACTTTGATCTGGGCTGCCGGCATCAAGCCTAGCCCGATAGTGGAGGCGCTCCCTGTGAAACGAGGCCGTCACGGAGGCATCGTGGTGGACGCTTGCTGCGCCGTGCCCGACCATCCCGGCGTTTGGGCGCTGGGCGACTGCGCCGAGATACCGCAGCCGGGCAGCCAGAGAACCTATGCGCCGACGGCGCAGAACGCGATGCGGGAAGGGACGCAAACAGCAAAAAACATTGTGGCGACCCTGCGCGGCGCGCCGCCCCAGCCTTTTGTTTACACCCCCGTTGGAGAGCTGGCCCTGGTAGGCAAGCGCTCCGGCGTGGCCCGCCTGTACAATTTCCACTTTTCCGGCCTGCTTGCCTGGGCGATGTGGCGCGGCGTTTACCTCGCCAAAATGCCGGGATGGGGCAAGCGCGCCCGTATTTTGACCGACTGGACACTGGATGCGGTGTTTGGGCGGGACAGCACGGATTTGCTTGGGGTACGAGGCGATGTGCGTGACGCCTGAGCAGGGCGCGGAGCAGCACGCCACGCGCAGTTATGCGCACTGGAAACGCTTCGGGCGGCATGAGGCGGAATATGCGTGTGAGTTTGTCGGCACGGCGTTTCTGCTGTTTTGCGTTGTCGGCGTGGTTTCGGTCATGTTCGGCGCCGCTTCTCCCGTTCCGCGCGCCATTCCTTCGCCTTCGCTGCGCCTGTTCCTAGCGGGCCTGCTTCTGGGAAGCGCGGGGGGAATTGTCGCCGTTTCCCCGCCGGGGCGGCTGAGCGGGGCGCACCTGAACCCGGCGATTTCCATGGGTTTCTGGCTGCTGGGCAAGATGCACGGGCGTGACGTTGCCGGTTATGTGCTGGGCCAAATGGCGGGTGGCCTGGGCGGTGCGTTTCTGGGCCGCTGGGCTTTTGGACGCCTAGCCCGGCAGGTGCATGAAGCGGCCCTGCGGCCCACGGCGCATGCGGGGCTTGCCGGCGTGTTCCTGGCCGAGATGGCGGCGACTTTTGCGCTTTCCTTTGCGATCTATACTTGTGTCAGCCATCAACGCCTGATGCGCTGGACACCGGCCATTGCCACTCTGCTGGTCGGCCTGCTGGTGTGGGCGGACGGCAGCTACACCGGCGCGGGCATGAATCCGGCCCGTTGGTTCGGCCCGGCCTTGACCACCAAAACATGGCTTTTCGGGACCGCGTATGCGCTGGCCCCAGTTTTTGGCGCGCTGGCGGCGGCAGGCCTCCGGCGCGTCGGCCTGCCGCCGCCCTCTATTCCGCACACCGGCAAGCTGATGCATGACCCCCGCTACCGCTCGGTGTTTAAGCGGGATACGGTGCCTTCAAGCCCCCCGGCTTTGTCGCAGAAGGGGCTGTAATGCCTGCGCGCCCCAGTGGACGCTTCTGCGCTTTTTTCTTGACAAGCAGGCAAAGCGGGCTTATAATGGCCCCATGGCAACGCCTTTGGACACCGAGATAACCCCGCCTGCCGTCCCCAATGCGCCCTTTGTTGCCGGCGAACCGCCCGCGCCCAAAGTCCGCCGCACCTGCCGCCCGCCGATCACGCACTGCCTCAATTGCGAGGCCGCTGTGTCAGGCCGCTTTTGCCATGCCTGCGGGCAGGAAACCCACGACCAGAGCGTTGCTTTAGGAACACTCGCCTCCGAGCTTGCCAGTGAAATCGCCTCATTTGACTCAAAGCTTGTGCGCACCGCCCTGCCCCTGCTGTTTCGGCCCGGCTTTTTGACCAACGAGTTCAACCGGGGACGGCGCGTGCGCTACCTATCGCCGCTCAAGATGTACCTGGTCATCAGCGCCTTGTTCTTCTTTGTGCTGGCCCAGCAAAGCGCCGTCAAGCACATGAACCTGGTGAAAGTCCCCGGCGCGCAGACGGTGGGCAAAGCGCAGCAGGCCGCCCTGCAAAGCGCAAGGGCCGAGATTGGCACGGAGATTGCCCACGCCAAGACCCCCGAAGGCCGCGCTGCGCTCCGCCAGGCGCAGGCGGCAATCACCGCAAAGCTGGCCCCATTATCCCCCACTCCCAAGCCGCCAAAAACGTCCAAGGGCCTGTCTGTCCATATCGGCCCGGACAACATCAACCCCGACACCCTGCCCGCCACAGTCGCTTTGTACGATCAGCGCCAGGCCGCCCTGCCCGCGCATCAGCGTGACACCGGCCTCAAAAGCTTCTTATCGCGCCGCCTGATTAAAACCCGCCAAAGCCCGCAGGGACTGACACAAGCCTTTTTTGATGACTTGCCGCGCATGATGTTTGTGCTGCTGCCCGCCTTTGCCTTTCTGCTTAAGATCACCTATTGGCGCACCAAGCGTTTGTATGTCTCGCACCTCATCTTCGCGCTGCACACGCACGCTTTTGTGTTTTTGCTTTTGAGCGTTCTGCTGCTCCTGCCTGTCGCCAAACAGGGACCTGCGGTGGGCATCGCTTCTCTGCTGATGGCGGCGTATCTGTCTGCCGCTCTCAAAGCCGTGTACGGGCAGAGGTTTTGGCGCACGCTGCTGGCTTTCGGCTGGCTCGGCTTCAACTATTTGTTCTTGCTGTCCTTTGCCTTCCTGCTGACTTTGGGCGCGGCGTTTCTGCTTGCCTAGCGCGTTTTTCCCTTTGTTCAAACCGTTGTCAGCGACGGAACAAAACCGTCCGTCGTTGGCACGCGCTGGCATCGCTGGGGGAACACTACCGACACGCGCATGCAATGCCAAGCAAACACACCTTTTATATGATATAATACAGTGCGGCTCTTCTCTTCTTTGTGCCAATGCACCGTGCCGCACTGGTCAATATCTTACAAGGACACCTCCCATGATGCCGCTGACAAAAAAAGCCAATCTCCTGCTTGCTTTCCTGGCAGTCCTGCTGCTGCCGCTTGCGCACCGCGCTTCGGCCCAGTACGCCGCCTCGCCGCTCACCCAGCTTGTCATGCACAGCGAGCCGGGCGACTATATCGGGCAGGGCAAAGACTATCTCTACAATGCCAACGACGGCAGATTTGGCGCAGGCGTCCGAACCAACACCTCGGGAAAGGTTGCCGATGTCACCATCAGCTTTAGTGAGGAGGGGGCGGGAGACTACTGGTATTTGGAGTTTAGCAGCCAGGGACTAGGAACTGAACTGACGCCGGGAACCTATACGGGGGCCGAGCGTGCGGCCTTTGCCTCAAGCGGACACCCTGGCTTAGAAGTCTCAGGCAATTCGCGCGGCAGCAACACCATCACCGGCAAGTTCACAGTAACCGAGGCTGTGTACGATTACTCCACTTCAACGCCAACCCTGGTGAGGTTTGCCGCGACGTTTGAGCAGCACAGCGAGGGCGCGGCGCCAGCCCTCACAGGCACGGTTTACTACCATTCTAACACCCACCCGCAGGTGGCGGACACCAGCCATCCAGACACCATTGCCTCGCTGTCAGGCACCGTGGGTAAATACGGACGCTACGCCAGCGCGGTGCAAGTGGCACTTTCCGCCACCGACCCGGACGGTGCGGGCGACGTGGCCGCGACCTATTACACGCTTGACGGCGGGGCGCAGCAAACCTACACCGTGCCATTTACAGTCTCGGCAGACGGCCTCCACGCCGTTCGCTACTACAGCGTAGACCAGACCGGCAACCAGGAAGCCTCCAAACTGCGCAGCGTTTGGATTGACACATCCCCGCCTGCCACAGTTCCCGCCAAGACGTTCCTCATCATGCACAGTGCGCCGGGGGATAATGTTGGGCAGGGCAAAGATTACCTTTATACAGAAAGCGACGGACAGTTTAGCCTTAATGCCGACGCCCTCAACCCGAACAGCCAAATGGGAGGGCCAATCAACAGAGTGGGCGTTTTCTTTCATTCGCCTTCTTATGACCCGGAGTGGAGCTTGGATTTCTCAACGCTGGAACTTGGCATACCGATCATGGCCGGAGCCTATGAGAATGCTCAGCGTGGTTACTTGGAGTCAATTGGTCATCCGGGCCTGGATGTTTCCGGCAGTGGGGGTGGCAGCAACACGCTGACCGGCAAGTTCACCATCGTTGATCTTGTACTGGACAATTCCAGTTCGCCTCCAAAAGTGGTCAGTTTTGCGGCGACGTTTGAGCAGCACAGCGAAGGCGCGGCACCGGCTCTGACCGGCACCATCTTTTATCACTCCACGGCCTATGTGGGAACGCCCGCCACGGTGACGTTCTCCCCCAGCACCGTGATGAACGGCCAAAGGGCTATTGGAACCGTGACTCTGGCCTCGCCTGCCCCGGCAGGCGGCGAATTGGTCACGTTGTCGGGCAGCAGCCCTGGGGCGGCGGGGGTTCCTGGCACCGTGACCGTGCCCGCCGCGGCAACGGCGGTCTCATTTTCTGTCGCCACATCGGCGGTGGGGGCGGAAACCAATATCGCCGTGACCGCCTCGGCCAATGGGGTGACCAGTGCCGGGACGCTGACTGTCGAGCCAATGTCCAACTGGTCAGCCATGAGCATTGCCACTGGCCCGGACGAGCAGACGCGGGTGCTGTGGAACAATGCCGATGGGCGGATGACCTTGTGGACACTCGGCACCAACAACTCTTTGAACGCGTCCCCTCCTGTCTTTGGCCCCTACGCAGGCTGGACGGCGAAAGCCATCAGTGTCGGCCCGGACAACAACACCCATATCCTGTGGACCAACACGGATGGGCGCATGACCCTGTGGACTGTCACGCCCGCAGGCCAGGCCATCGGCAGCTTCCCCGTCTTTGGCCCGTATGCCGGCTGGACAGCCGTGGGCATCGCCACCGGCAGCAACGGCTTCACTCACATTCTCTGGGACAACACCGATGGGCGCATGACCCCGTGGACGCTTAACAGCAATGACCAGTTGATCGGCAGCTTCCCGGTCTTTGGCCCGTACTCGGGGTGGACGGCGAGAGCCATCAGTGCTGGCCCGGACGGCGACACCCACATTCTCTGGGACAACAGCGACGGGCACATGACGCCGTGGACGCTGGATGCGAACAACACTCTGACTGGCAACTTTCCTGTGTTCGGCCCCTATGCCGGATGGACAGCCACAAGCATCGCCACCGGACTGGACAACAAGACGCACATCCTCTGGAACAACATCGACGGGCGGATGACGCCGTGGTCGCTCGGTGCGGACAACCAGCCGACCGGCAGCTTTCCCATCTTTGGGCCATACAATGGATGGTCAGCCCTGGGCATCAGCGGGACTTCAACCGGCGGCGCGCATATCCTGTGGGACAATATCAACGGACAAATGACGCCCTGGACACTGGACAGCAGCAGCCAGCAGACAGGCAATTTCCCTGTCTTCGGGCCATATTAACCTATGTGCTGCCCCCAGTGTTAGCCCCAGCATAATAGAACAGGCCATCGCAAAAAGCGATGGCCTGTTCTACAACAACGACGCCTTGGGCAGCCCGCGCAACATCGTTAACAGCAGCGGAACCATGACTGATGACGGTCGCTTTAATGGCTTCGACAACACGTAGGAAGGCATCAATTTCAAGCGGGAACGCATTTGCCCCTTGCCGTGTTCTTTAGGTATAATGTCAAGCTGGCTGAACCAGCGACAGTGGAGGAGAACCCAAGTTATGCAGACCGGCATTCATCCCGAATACAAAGAAACCACCGTGACGTGCGCCTGCGGCAACCAGTTTACGACGCGCTCTACGGCAGAGAACATCCATACGGAGATTTGCTCGCAGTGCCACCCGTTCTTCACGGGCAAGCAGAAGCTGCTGGACAGCGCAGGCCGCGTGGACAAGTTCCTGTCCAAGTACGGCATGAAGAAATAGCAGCATTCGGAAACAACCGGGGCGCAGGCAGGTTCGGCATGAGGCTGAATTTGTCTGCGCCCTGCCTTTCATCGGAGCCTAGAGCATTGGTGCCTAGAAACAACGCAGAAAGGCCAGGCACATGGACGAGCGCGCGCAGTATGGCGGCCAGGCTGTGGTGGAAGGCGTGATGATGCGCAGCCCGCGCTTCTTCACAGTGGCCTGCCGCCGCCTGTCTGATGGCGAGATTGTCACGCAGCGCGAGGCGGTGGAAAAGTCCCTGCGCGGCGTGCTGTGGCTCAACAAACCGTTTCTGCGCGGGACGCTGGCCCTGATTGACGCGATGGCGCTGGGCATGAAAGCCTTGACGTATGCCGCCAATGTCCAGGCTGCCGATGGGCAGGTTGCGGGGGCCAGCGAAGTGCCCGCCGCCAGCGCCTTGGATATTGCCCTGGGCCAGGGCGCACCCATGCCGCTGGAAGCCTCGCCCAAAGCCGTGCAAAGCGGCACAATCAACGGCATCGCGATTGGGGCGACCACTGTGGTGGCGTTGCTGCTAGGCTTTGGCTTGTTCTGGACACTGCCTGCCTTAGTGACTGACAAGGTGCTGCAAACCCACAACCGCCTGGGCGCGAACTTGTTTGAAGGCGGCATCCGGCTCCTGGTCTTCTTCGCGTATATTGGGCTGATCTCGCGCCTCGCGCATGTGCAGCGCGTCTTTCAGTATCATGGCGCGGAGCACAAGGCGATCAACACATTGGAAGCCGGGTGCGCGCTGACCGTAGACAATGCCCGCGCGGCGAGCCGTATCCACCCGCGCTGTGGCACGAACTTTATTTTTATCGTGCTGATGACCGCTATTGTCGTGTTTAGCATCATTCCGCGCCATGCGCTCAGCGAAGGCATAGGGCCGGTCTTGCAGACAATTGGCTTGCGCTTGCTGCTGTTGCCCGTGGTGGCAGGCATTGCCTTTGAGATACTCAAGTGGGCGGGCGCAAACCGTGATAAACGCTGGGCGCAGGCATTGATTGCGCCGGGCCTGTGGACACAGTACCTGACCACGCGCGTGCCCGACGACAGCCAAATAGAAGTGGCCCTAGTCGCCCTGAGCAGTGTCTGGGACAAAGAACACGAAATGCCTGCCCCGGCCACATCAGCGAATACAGAGCCATCGGCAGCGGTGGCATGAAAGCGAACGCGATGTTTGCGATGGGAACAAGATTATGTTTGAGAAACTAGCCGAAGTGGAGGCCCTGTACGAAGAATTGGAGCGCCGCATGTCCGACCCTGAGTTAGTGCAGGACATGGGCGAATACCGGCGCGTCCACAAGCAGTATAGCGACCTGACCGAAGTGGTCAAAGCCTACCGTGCCCACAAAGACACGCTAAAGCAACTGGAAGAAACCGAGCTGATGCTGCGCGGCAAGCTGGACGACGACCTGCGCGAACTGGCACAATTAGAGTTTGATGACCTGAAAGAACGGCGCATGGCCCAGGAAGAAACCCTGAAAGTCATGCTTTTGCCTAAAGACCCCAACGACGACAAAGACGTGATCATTGAGATACGCGCGGCGGCGGGCGGGGAAGAAGCCGCACTGTTTGCCGGCGAGCTGCTGCGCATGTACCTGCGCTATGCGGAAAAGCGCGGCTGGAAATACGACCTGCTCAACTCCAACGAAACCGGCATTGGCGGCTACAAAGAGGCCGTGGTAGAGATTCATGGGCAGGGAGCGTACTCGGCCCTGAAGTTTGAAGGCGGCGTGCATCGCGTGCAGCGCGTACCGGTGACCGAGGCCAGTGGACGCTTGCAGACCAGCACCGCCACCGTCATTGTCATGCCGGAAGCCGAAGACGTGGAGATTACCATCCCCGACAAAGACATCAAGCGTGAGCATACGCTCTCGCAGGGCGCGGGCGGCCAGAACGTGCAGAAGAATGAAACCGCCGTGCGCCTGACTCACCTGCCCACAGGCCTGGTGGTGACCTGCCAGGATCAGCGCTCGCAGCTTCAGAACTACGAGAAGGCGATCCGTGTCCTTAAAGCGCGCCTGCTGGACATTGAAATCCAGAAGCAGGAGGAAGCGCTGGGCACCTCGCGCAAAAGCATGGTGGGCAGTGGCGGGCGCGAGGAGAAGATACGCACGTATAACTTCCCGCAGGATCGCATGACTGACCACCGCATTGGCATGACCATCCACAACCTGCCCACAATCATGTCTGGCGAGTTCCAGTCCGTGATTGATGCTTTAGTGAGCGCAGACCAGGCCGAGAAGCTCAAGCACGAGAGTGCCGCATAACAATCCCATAAGCGCAGCATAAGAATAGAATAACAAATACAGAGCATTGCCAAAAGGCTGGGACAACGCTGTCCCGGCCATTTTTGTGTTACACTTGTCCCATGATGACACTGAGGCGGCAATGACGATAGGAGAAGCGCTCGCGCAGGCACAGGCCATTCTGACAGCAGCCCACGTAGACACGCCCCGCCTAGACGCGCAGCTTCTGCTGGCTTGGACACTCAAAGCGCGGCGCGAAGACCTCGCGCGCGCCCCGGAACGCGTGCTTTCCTCGCGCGAAGCGATAATCTTTCATAAAGCCGTTGACCTGCGCGCTTTGCGCCGTCCCCTGCCGTATATCACCGGCGAGCAGTGGTTCTATGGGCGGGCGTTTAAGATCAATCGCGCGGTGCTTATTCCTCGTCCCGAAACTGAGCTGCTGGTGGAGGCGGCCCTCGCGCTGCTTGCCGACACGCCGTCCCCCCAAGTTGCCGACATCGGCACGGGAAGCGGGTGCATTGCCGTCTCCCTGGCCTGCGAGCGGCCTGATGCCACCGTTTATGCCGTGGACTTATCCCCTGATGCCCTCAAGACCGCCCGCAAGAATGTGCGGCGGCACGGCGCAGAAGGGCGCGTCTCGCTTCTTCAGGGGGACCTGATCGCGCCGCTGCCGCCCGGCCTGCGCTGCCATGCCATCGTTTCCAATCCGCCCTATGTCACCGAAAACGAGCTTGCCCACTTGCAGCCGGAAGTGCGCGACTATGAGCCGCCGCTGGCCCTCAGCGGCCTGCCCGGCGCGACCGGCCCCGATGGCGATGCCCTGCACCGGCGGCTTTTGGACGAAGCACGGGCGTTTCTCGCGCCCCGTGGCTGGGTCTTGCTGGAAGTGGGGCAGGGGCAGGCGGAGCGCGTCGCTGACTTTGCCCGCGCGCTTGGGTACAATTCCTGTGATGTTCTCCCTGACATGGCGGGAATTGGGCGCGTGGTGCGGGCGCGTGGTGCGTAGGGTTGGGCAGGCGCTTGGGCGCGTGGCCCTGCCTGCGGCGGCTTTGCTGGCAACGCAAGGCTGCTCAGCCAAAGACCCGGTCACGGCGACCCCTTCCTACCATGTCGGCGTCAAGACCAACTCGTCGTCTGTCAATTCCTGGGAGCTAAACAGGGAGCCGCTTTATACCCAGCCTGGTGTCAACGGCGGGCGGCCTGTTGTTCTCAAAGCCATCCCCTCGCAGCGCGGCTTTGAGCCAAACGATCCCCTGGCCGAAGATGTCTACGCCGCCCTGCAAGCCGAGCCGTCTCTGCCCACCCGCTACCTTACGGCGAGCGCCAAAGACGGCGTTGTTATCCTGACCGGCACGCTGCCCTCGGCGGCCCTGCGCGCGCAGGCCGAGGCGACTGCGCGGCGCGTGCCCGGCGTGCGCGTTCTGCGCAGCCGCTTGGTTGTCACACCGCCCCCAGCGAGCGCGCCGTGACCCAGGTTCTCCCGGTCAATCCTCTGGCCCCCGAAGCGGGCGTTGTGCAAATCGCCGCCGATGTGCTGCGCCGGGGCGGGCTGGTCGCCTACCCCACCGAAACCGTGTACGGCCTGGCGG
>JAABUQ010005433.1_pt1 | contig 20366 bp, 22 predicted proteins | sample 5560001 | NCBI WGS metagenome assembly JAABUQ01 (sample SAMN10711888, study PRJNA513371) | rock metagenome | isolation source: Antarctica rocks | place: Antarctica: Victoria Land, Finger Mt nord | collected 2015-12-18
AGCGGCTCGGCCTCAGCGGCTCGGCCTCAGCGGCTCGGCCTCAGCGGCTCGGCCTCAGCGGCTCGGCCTCAGCGGCTCGGCCTCAGCGGCTCGGCCTCAGCGCTTTTAGCTTGGCTTTCTTAATTGGCCTTGCCTTTCTCTTGCTCGGTGCGCCCGCCAACGCCCAATCCTCTGTCACCACCGTCAACGACACCGACAGCGGCTTTACCTACAGCGGCACCGGCTGGTTCTACAATCCGGGCCGTGGGGCGGGCGACTTTCAGGACGACGTTCACGCCACACCCACCAACGGCGACTCGGCCTCCTATAGCTTTACCGGCACGTCCGTCAGCTATGTCACCGAAATCAACACCGACGAAGGCAACGTCCAGGTGTACCTTGACGGCACCCTGCAAGCCACCGTGAGCTGCAACGGCACCCGCAAAGTGCAGCAGACCGTCTACACCAAGACCGGCCTCCCCAGCGGCAGCCACACGCTCAAACTCGTCAAGCAGGATGGGCAGTACATGCTGGTAGATGCAGTCCAAGTCACGGCAGCACAAACCGCCGGTCTCATTAATGACACCAGCACCAGCCTGACTTATACCGGAGCCTGGTTTTACAGCGCCACCCGAAACTTAGGCGATTATCAAGACGATGTTCACGCCACCCAGAACAATGGCGACGCCGTCTCCTACACGTTCACCGGCACTTCCGTCAGCTACATCACCGAGACCAACACCGACGAAGGCAATGTGCAGGTGCTTTTAGACGGCGCTCTGCAGGCGACCGTCAACTGCACCAGCGCCACCCATAAAGTGCAGCAGACCGTGTGGAGCCGAAGCGGCCTTGCCGGCGGCAGCCACACCCTGAAGCTTGTCAAGCAGGACGGGGCCTACATGCTGCTCGACGCTCTGCAAGTGCAAGCGGCGGCGGCCCCAACACCCACGCCGTACAGCGGCACGGCAGTGAGTATTGCGGCGAGTGGGTCAACAACAGTGGAAGCGGAGAACTACGACAAGGGCGGCGAAGGCGTCGCCTACCATGACGTGAACAACGGCGGCTCGACCGCCTACCGCACAGACAACATCGGTGTTGCGGCGGCGACCAGCGCCTCGAACGGCTTTGATGTCGGGGCCACGGCAGGCGGGGAGTGGGACGGCTATACGGTCAACGTGGCGACAGCGGGGGTCTACGCGCCCACCGCCCTTGTGGGCAGTTCCTACGCCGGCGGCACGTTCCACCTGGAATTCGGCCCGGTCGGTCAGGTCGGGGGAACGGGGGTCGTCACAAGCGGTGAGTTCACCTTCCCGAACACGGGCAGCTTCACCACGTTCCAGCCGGTGACGACGGCGGGTGTGAGCCTGCCGGCGGGCCTGTTGTGGATGCGGCTGGTGCTGGACAGCGCCTACCCCGGCAACTTCGACGCTTTCACCTTGACGCCCGCACCGGTGCTGGCAAGCATTGCGGTCTCGCCAAACCCGGCGACGCTGAACACGGGCGGCACCCAGCAGTTCACCGCCGTTGCCAACGACCAGAACGGCCACCCGCTCTCCCCGCAGCCGGCCATTGCCTGGACTTACACGGGCGTCGGAACGATTACCTCGGCGGGCTTCTACTCTGCCGGAACCACCGCCGGGACTGCGACTGTCACCGCTAAAAGCGGGAATGTCAGCGGGAATGCCGCAGTAACCGTGAATGCTGCTCCGCCGCCAGCACCCCCCACTGATGTATCCACTCAAGTGCTCGGCGGCACTGTCTACATAACCTGGACTGGCTCCTCCGGCGGCTACAATATCTATCGAGCTACTAACAGCGGCGGTCCATACACGTTCCAGGGAACCTCTGACTCGTCGGCTGACTATATGGACGTGACACCCGTTGTGGGCACTTTCTATTACTACGTCATCACCGCAGTGAGCGGAGCCGAAAGCAGCTACAGCAGTGAGGCGAATGCGATAGTGCTCACTGGCAGCGTCGGCTCCGATGTCCCTGCGCCGGGCTGGGCAGAGGACGCGCTTCCTAATGATGACGCTTTCGGCGGCGACTTCGGCCCCTCTGCCTCCAACAGCGTGTGCCTGGCATCTGGCGTGGAGGAAAACCATCCCGGACCAGACTTAGTCGCCTTCAATCCCGTTGGCCCGTCTGCTTCCTATGAGCGCCAGTATCGAAGCACCGCTTACAGTTCTCCCGGCATGGGCATTGGGTGGACGAACAATTATGACCTTACGGTGCAGGCAGGAACTGGAGGCCAGTACATTCTCCGTTACCCCAATGGTGCCACGGAGTCTTGGTCGCCTGGAACCACGCCGGGCAGCTTCTCGCCACCAGCGGGCGCTCCTTACCTCATTGGCAGCACTCCCGGCGGCTTTACGATGACGCTCGCGGATCACTCCGTGTATTCATTTGCGCTCAACTCAAACGACGCAAGCAGTACGGTCTATCGCCTTGCCACAATCAGCAACGCCGTCGGTCACAAGATTATTATCGCAAGGGATTCGGCGGATAGGCTGGTCTCTGTGAGCAATGACGCTTCACCGCCGAGTGTCCTTCTCTCATTCTCCACAGGAGATTATCGGTCTTCTGTCTCTGATGCTTATGGGCGCACAGTTTATTATACTTCTGCTACAACATATCCTATCAATGGTGTGAGTCGCCTTTTGCTTCTGCAGGTCAGTGAACTGAACTCAAACCCTGGTACAAGTGGAAACTTTGCTTCTCCTCAGTGGCAGTATGATTACACCGACTACCTACTTACGTCCATCAAGGTACACGACCCAAGCAATCCGGCCACGGCGAGCAACCAAAACAACAGCGTTCAATCCGAATGCGACATCACTTATGGCTATACTCGTGGCATAGTGGCAGGTAATGGCACTGGCACGGTTGCGGCAGTGACCGATGGCAATCACAATGCTCACGATTACGGCTACGGTGGGGGGATGACGCTGGTTCAAGCGTATACCTACCATGTGGCGACCAACGGGAACTCGGCATACTCAACCCTCGCGCAGCAATGGCTCCAAGAATATGACCCGACCAAAAACAACGTCGCAACTATTGATAGTGATGCCAACAATCATCAGTCTCAGGCTACCCACTCAGGAACCCCAAGCGCCTATTTGCCGGATAGCATCACAAATCGTAACAGCCAGAAGACCACGATCAGCTACGACTCGACAACGCCCTTTGGCAACGTGAAGACCGTGACTGACCCACGCCACACCGTCACCAACATGAGCTACGATCCCGGCTTCCCGCTGGGCCAGGTGAACTCCATACAGACAGGCGCTCAGGCAGCCACCACTTGCGACTACTATGCCAACGGTCTTCTGCATGACACCTATTCACCCGTCCCGGAACTGCTTTCCGGCACCAACACGACGACCTATACCTACGACAACGCCACGGATGCCCTCGGCAATGTCAAAACCATTACGACGCCTGGAGCTAATGGCACGGTGACAGTCAGCTACGAATATAGCACGGGCTACAATGGCTACATGCAGTCACCGGCGCTGGGTGAGCCTGTTGCCGTCACGACGACAGGACCGGATGCACTCAGCAACATGACGAGCACAACTACTTACTTCAAGTATGATAACCGGGGCAATCGTACTGCTGTTATCGACGCGCTAGGCAACGAAACAGACTTCCAGTATAATATCGCAGATCAGCTGACGCAGATCACGTATCCAGATACTACTCTTGAGCTTTTCACGTATTCCTATCCGGGAAGCCAGTTGCTGAACGAGCAAACCTGCTACGCTTATAGCCCTTCCACTACCGTGATACGCCTCAACAACTACACCTACGGTCCTGATGGAGAGATGCTCTCAGATACTGACAGTGGTCGCGCTCCGGATGTCTATGCCTACGATGGTTTGTATCGCCCTATCGCCGTTTCTCATGGCTACGGACAGAACGTATCCACAAAATACTCTTATGACGCCGTTGGTAACTTAACTAGCACAGCATACCCAGGCAGTACGACTGGAATTTTTGATACGCTGTCCTACTCTTATGATGCCGACAACAACCTGATCAAGAAAGTTGACGGGAAGGGCGTCGAGACTGACTACCTGCGCCCGGACCCGGAAAGCCTGCTCAAGACGATCCACTATCCCGGCGGCCAGCTCCCGGATGTCAACTTCTCCTACGACGCCTATGGTCGGCGCATTCTGATGACAGATCAAAGTGGCTCCAAGTCCTATACCTATGATGACCTGGACAACCTGCTGACCCAGACAGCTAATTTCGCGAGCGGCCCGCAGAGTCAGGTTCTCACCTACCACTATTACACCGATAGCAGCCGCAAGCAGATGGTGACGCCGCTTGGCCCGTTTGGCTATCAGTACGACGGAGTAGGCCGTCTGACGCAGACGACGTTCCCCTGGATAGGAGGAACATACAATTCCAGCTACTACGCGAACGGCTGGCTTCAGCAGACGCAGGGGCCAAAGACAGTCACGAACTACGGTTACACCAATCGTGGGTTCGTAAACAGCTTGATTAACACTGTGCCAGGCACGGGAGCAGTCCTCTCCAGCTTCACTGGAATGGATTACGACGGTGTCGGCAACCGTGCTTATGAGACCGCCGCCGTTCCCGCTGTGGGCTACTATGAACCTGACATGGGGCGTACCATCTCTTATTCCTATAGCGATGGTTCCGGTCATCCAACTTACTCTGGCAACCGACTGAACCTAACTGCTGAGGGCAGTACCTCAAACAATAACAATAACACTAGCAACCTTAGTAACCGCTACAGCTATAGTTTCAACTACGACGGAGGTGGCAACCCTTACTACGCCGGTTCTGGTACTGAAGACCGCTTCGCCGCCCATGATTTCAATGCTGATGATCAAATTTTTGTCGCAGGGTATCCCCAATACTTTAACTACGATGGAAATGGTAACTCGATCCTCGACAATACGCATACGTTGACTTTTGATGCCGAAAACCGTCTGCTCACCGCCTCGAACGTCTACGGTCAAAATGGGTCAATGACAGCGGCGACTTATGATGGAGACGACTTGCGTACCGCAAAAAATGCCTATCCTAGTGGCACGACCTATTTCCTCAACGACGGTTCTACTCCGGTTTTGGAAGAAAACTATGCCGGAACTGTCCTGGCCGCTAACGGCTGGGGGCCAGACGGCTGGCGGATGCGCTACTCTCCCGGCTCTCAATACTACGCCTATACCTACGACCCGCAGGGGAACCTGGTGCAGCGCCACAGCCAAAACGGCGGTACAGTGTTTGATGGGCTGCAGTACGATGCCTTCGGACTCAAAAGAGCGGACTTTGCCGCTTACACCAACAACGGGCAGGACAGCTACACCGACCCGGTTGGCTTCGGCGGTCAGTTCGGCTACTACACGGACCCTGAGACGAGCCTGGTGCTGCTGACCCACCGCTACTACGACCCGCGACTAGGGCGCTTCGTCACCCGCGACCCCATCGGCTACAAGGGAGGCACCAACCTCTACGCCCTCGCACACTACAACCCCGTTAATGAGAGCGACCCTAGTGGTTATCAAACCCTTGACGATGCCAAAGATGATGCCAAAAAGGCTGATACCGGCAGCGACGACCCTGAGACGACTGCCCAACGGGTTGACCGGCTTGAGCGCCGGATGCCAGACTCGTCTAAAGAGGAACGAGATCTGGAACTTAGTCGGCGACTTAACGAACGCCTTTACGGGATGAGTCGGGCAGGTGTAAATGCTTTCATGAAGTCTATTGATAGAAACATCGCTAGACTAGACAAGATTGAACGCAGTGAACAACCCTCAAGACCCCAATATAGCAATCCTGGACATCATGTGCCAGGACACCCGAACTACAATTCTGAGAAAGATGTCTTACCCAATGATGCTTCACAGGTTTATAAAGGAGCAATCACTGAAGACGGTAGAATGTACTATAACAAAAATGCTGCCGGCCATATCTATCGTTATTCTCCAGATTCAGATGCTGGCATTGATCTGGGTTATAGACATTGGAGCGGCAGTACAGGGACGCCCCGTGGATTACAAAACATACCTAACAGAATTTATAAGAGGTTGGGAGTTAAGCCATGATCTTTGGCGACAAATTTAGCTTTGCTATTGAAAGCGAAGTGGTCTCATCTAGCTCAATGTTGTTTTGGGGCAAAATCTGCCTTTGGGTAGATAATAAACAGGTGGGGAGATACGAGCAAACTTTACTAGGTTTAGCGGCAGTAGACTTAAAGCGAACCCTGCGCTTTAGTGGCAGAAGAGACCTTGATAATCTACTCACGCGATCTAGTGGAAAAGTATTAGAGACAATCCATGATGCTCTTTATGGAGGTGATGTCGAGGAATTGTCTGAAAGGCAGATTGCGGAGCTTTTCAACAAATACAGAAGCTTTGATGTTACTCCTCATGCCTGTGAAGAGTTCGATGGGGTTTTTATTGTACTACTTGAATCTTCCAACTCTCAGAAAGTGATATGGCAGGAGTATCAGCAGACTGTGCATGAGAAAGACCTATCCAGCGGCACTTATGAACAGGTAGTGGAGCAGTTCTTGGATTGGTTTTATATCCAAAGAGGTATTGACCCCCAAACGAACTTTGTTTGGGGAAGTTCGTTCGTGTTTCTGGGCAATCTTCAGAAACTACGGTTGAAAAAGATTTCGTCAGAGTTGTCAGAGTTGGGAGGAAGCGTTGTTACAAGACTATCAATCGAAACAGATTATGTCATTGTTGGATCTAACGGCGAAAGTTCCCAGCGAATGCTTCAGGAAGCAGAACAATTGGGGGCTTTCATTCTAGCCGAAGAAGATTTCGCTCTCAAGTTATCAGCTATCACCAAATAATGAGTACGCTGGCATTCCGTTCTATGCCAGCCCTACTACCTCTTTGACGGTTCTTCCTCGGTCGTGGAAGCCGACAACTACGGCAATGAGCTGACCTTCAGCCTGTACGGCGGGGACGGCTTGGCCGGGCGCATGACCAGCGGTGCCGGTTATCTGGCCGAACTCTACGACCCCCAGGGCAACGCTGTCCAGACGGTTCACTTCCACTCCAATGGCACCACTGCGACCCCACAAGTAGCGAAAACGGCGGTTTACGATGCCTTTGGCGAGCGCGGCGCTTATGCCAATGACGATACCGGGTACTTGTACACAGGCACTTACAACCCCGTCGCTTTCGGCGGTCAGTACGGCTACTACAAAGAGCCGTATGGTCACTACCTATTGGGCCACCGCTTCTACGACGCAGGCATGGGCCGGTTTGTCACCCGCGACCCCATCGGCTACAAGGGAGGCACCAACCTCTACGCCCTTGCACACTACAATCCCGTCAACAACAGCGATCCCAATGGCACGGATGCACTTAATAGTGTCTCAAACTTCTTTGCAGGGGCAGGCGATATTATCTCCGGTGGCTATACCCAAAAGTTCCGTCAGCACTTCGGATATGATGACGTTGTGGACAAAAGCTCAGGTACTTATCGCGGCGGGCAAATCGCGGGTGTCGGTTACCTCGCCGTTGACACGGTTGTAGGTGGCGTTGGTGTAGTCAATGGGGTACGTGCTTTACGGGCAGCAGGAGGAGTTCGAGGCATAGTCGCAGCGGCGACAATCGCAAGGGCTAAAAACCTGGGATTGAGCTACCAGATACGCAGTAGCGGTGCCGTTCATGTGTTGGAGGACGCGAAAACGCTAGGCGTTACGGAAACTCACGCGGGTATTCTGAATGTGTTTAAACGGTACAAAGGGGGCAGTGTCAATTTGATCCGTAAGGAGTTCTGGCGCGATGTGCTTCCGCACCAACACACTTACTCACTTGGTGGTCCACCTGCGAAGATGAACGCAAATTGGCGGACTACGTTTGAAAAAGCAGGGGCGATGAAAACTACAAGGATATGGCACCCATGAAAAAGCCTATAGAGATTGAAGACTTTTTCTTTTCTGACGGAATAGTTGAAGAATACGAGTTTGATAACAACGAACTCAAAATGCTTTTCAATGACTCCTGTGACAGCAAGCTAGCTTTCTATTTTCGTGATGACATTCAAGTCAAAGAACGTGGAAGCGTTGGCCTTTCTGTATACGAAAGCCGCTTGAAAAAAAATGGTGACAAAACAACGCTATATCTCCTTGATGATGATCTAAAGGAAATGTTGATTATTCAATTTCGTACATATCAGATAGAGGAGGCCAATTGAGGAGGCCACCTAGTGGGCTGAACGCAAACTGGCGTAACACGTTTCAAAGTGGCGGTGCGGCCAAAACAACGAGGCTGTGGCGACCATGAGAAGACCCATAAAGATTGAGGATGTTCTTTTTGCCGACGGAACAATCGAGAAATATGAGTTCAACAGCACCGGGTTCAACATGCGATTCAGGGACTACGCTGATACCGAACTTGTCTTCTGCTTCAGCGAGGACGTTGAGGTGAAAGAGCAGAAGGGCCTGGGCTTTTCCGTGTACGAGAGCCATTTAGAAAAGGCTAATGGCAGGATGAAACTGCGGCTTCTTGATGATGACTTAATAGAAATGCTGAACATAGAGTTTGGCTTATGCACAGTATCAATAGTGCAATAGGCTTTGGCAGTCAGCACGGCTACTACACCGACACGGGTACGGGCCTGCTCTGTCTCACCCACCGCTACTATGACCCCGGCACGGGCCGCTTCGTCACCCGCGACCCCATCGGCTACAAGGGAGGCACCAACCTCTACGCCCTCGCACACTACAACCCCGTCAACCACAGCGATCCCAGCGGGTATGCTGATGTCGAACTTCGCTTTAAAGGAGAAGCGGGAGGGCCTCCGTACCACAGCTACATTGTTGTTACTGACACAAATGGTTCTGAATACTATTTCCGTGGAGGGCCGACGGGGGCCGGTAATGTTGGTTCAGGCAGTAGTGCTTCTTCCGGCTCGTCTTCCCAAAGTAGTGCTGGCAGCTCGTCTTCAGGTTCATCGCGTGCTGGTTCTGGTGGGTCAAGCAATAGCAGTTCCAATTCATCAAATTCCTCTAGCGCAGGTTCTAGCCGTGGTGGTGCGGGTAAGAACAATGGTCCTTGGGGTCCAATTCACTGCGACTATGGCGCTTATGTAGCAGGAACGCCAGACTATACTCAAGACTCGAGACCAACTAAATTGTTGATCCACGATAATTTGCCTGCGAGCCACTACTACAATCTGTTTAAAGTTAGGGCGGATAGATTGAATCGCTCAAGTATCTCCTATAATCCACTCTCCACCAACAGCAATGCTGCGGCGGGTTACATCTTAGGAGGCGCAAAAATTAAACCTCCCAAACCATGTCCTGGTTGGACACCCGGACTCTACCATCCACTCCCGCTGAAGTAGTATGTTTGGCGGTGTACTCTATTCCATTGCCTAAAATTTCTTCGTACAAGATGCTAACATTTGAGTGTGTGGAAAACTGATAGACAGAACTAATAAAATGGCTACAACACAAAAGATTGGTGTAATTCTAGGCTCGGTTGTGTTGGTGGTAGGAGGTCTCAGTGTTATTTTCTCCCACCCTAAATCGGACCAACTCAACGCAAAGAAGCAAATTGAAGCCGAAATATCTGAGAACCTACCTTACGGTTCCAAATCCAGCACAGTTTTAGATTATCTCGATCAGAAACATATAGAACATACCTACTTGCCGACGCAACAAACAATAGTTGCAATTCGACGGAGAACTTCAACGGGGTTTCTAGTGACTGGAGATGTTCAAATTTTCTTCGTCTTTGACAAGTCAGGTGGTTTAGTTTCTTTCCGCCTACAAGATGTTTACACTGGCCTATGAGTAGTTGAACGAGTTATCCCAACGGGACGACCTATTCTCTCAATGATGGTTCCACGCCGGTTCTGGAAGAAGGTTCTAGCGGTAACATCGCGTTCGCCACCGCCAATGGCTGGGCACCAGATGGCTGGCGGATGCGTTATAATGTTCACAGCGGCCAGTATTACGCCTACACCTACGATCCGCAGGGGAACCTAGTGCAGCGCCACAGCCAGAATGGCGGCCCAGTGTTCGACGTGCTGGAATACGATGCGTTCGGACTCAAAAGAGAAGACTTTGCCGCTTACCAAAGCTCCCCGGAAACTTACACCGACCCAGTGGGCTTCGGCGGTCAGTTTGGCTACTACACCGACTCCACCTCGGGCCTGGTGCTGCTGACCCACCGCTACTACGACCCGCGACTAGGGCGCTTCGTCACCCGCGACCCCATCGGCTACAAGGGAGGCACCAACCTCTACGGCTTTGCAGGCAACAACCCCGTCAACGAAAGCGACCCGAGTGGATACAGTTCAGCGGGAGATTATGCCGGTGTCGTCGGCTTAGTTCCCGGTCCTATCGGAGAGGCCGCTAATCTTGCCAGCGGTTTGGACTCCCTTCATGACGGTGATTATCTTGGTGCGGCTCTGTCACTGGGAGGTGAAGTTCCCGGCTTGGGAGAAATTGCCACCGGCGCGAAGATACTCCGGGCGGTGAACAGGCTGCGGAAGGCGGAACGTGTTGCTAAAGATGCTGAAGAAGCGGCTAAGGGAGCCGATGAAATTATTCGGCTGAGGCACTATACAACCACAAGTGGATCACGAGGAATTGAGAAAGATGGCATAATAATTGCCAAAGATCAGAACAAGGTTTTCACAGAATCGGCACGGCATAAAGCATTAAGTCCTACCGATGCCGAAAGAAAATATCTCCTGAAAAGGGGACATGGGAACGCGCACGTTGAGTTCAATGCCCGGCGGAGCGAAGTTGAAGTCAGGCACAACCCTCTTTCTGGGGCCACAGAGCATGTGCTTAATGGCGATGTAAGACTAGAAGGCAGAAACCCAGTCTTCACGAGGAGATAAACAATTGAGCCAGAAAATACAAGTCGATGTTGACGAAGTTATGAAATTGTACATATTGATGGAAGACCTTGTCGCCTTCTTCCATCAGCCTATGCACTACGAAACGATTGAAGACTTGCACAAGTTCTTAGGGAATCGTGATGAAGGTGCCATTAAAGAAATGGCAGAAGCGTATTATGATGTTATCTGGAATTGGCTTCCGGAAGACAAGCGGAAAGAAATAGAGGAGCGATGACCTAAAAGTCATGGATCGCACGCTGGCCCCTTCGGCTTCGGCGGTCAGTACAGCTACTACAAGGAGCCGTATGGACACTATCTGCTGGGCCACCGCTTCTACGACGCGGGAACGGGCCGCTTCGTCACCCGCGACCCCATCGGCTACAAAGGCGGCATCAACCTTTATGGCTTTGCAGGGAACAATCCGGTTAATGAAAGCGATCCCAGTGGGTACGGCCCCGGCAATCTTGATGAATGGTATAGCGCGTGGGACAACACTTCGCTATCGGACGCTTGGGATGATGCCAAGCAAAGCATACGAGGCAACTTCAATCTTCATCTTGCAGCTTCAGCCGCTAGGGAAGTTTATGACATCTACGACCACGTTTCAGATAAACTTTCGGGTGTACAGTTCGGTGCTGCTCCTATTGCGACAACATTATTAAATCCGCCTAAGCTACCTGCTCCTTCGATTTTTCGTCACGGAAACGTGAGAATCACACATAAATATGGTGGCGGCTTGGATTCATTACCAGGTGGGCGTTCTGATCATCTTCCTGCCCATGCTCATGTAGAAGGTGGAGGCCGAGAAACGCATATTGGTGCCAACGGAAAACCCCTCAAAGGCCAGCCTGAACTTACTCCTGAACAAGAAAAGGCAGTAGAGGCTGGACGAAGTATAATCCGTTCACGCATCAACAAAATTAACAGATGGGCTAAATATCTGAAATGGGCACGAAAAATTCCTATGGAATGACTTTCTAAATAGCCTGGTCTTGGTGCAGCCATCTCCGATAGGAGATGGCCTGTAAGAAATGGAACAAACTATTAATGGATTTAATAGACTTGAAGCAACAGATATATGATGAAGCGCTCTCGGCATCAGATCGTGAACACGCATTCTACAACTACTGGATACATCGTGCAACATCTAGCGACGAACTATCCAACGGCGAATTGTCCGAAATGCTCAGTTTTAGTCAATGGATCAATCCTATTGGCGAGATCATTTCCTATTTGTGCGAAGGCAACAAACTCAACAAAGACAATATTTCTTTTGTGAAAAATCGTTTGTTGTTGGACTCGTTCGCATTTAAGCAACTGACGGCGCTTGAATACCTACACAGTAGCCTTGATTGGAAATCAAAATATGCTCATGCCAAAGAACTAAAGGCAAATTGGGCAATATCCAAGATACTTCGCTCAGTCCCCGCTGAAGAACTTGAAGATGCTCGCCTCTTTATCGCCGCTCAAGACTTAGGTAAGAACACTAAACGATGGCAATTGGAGATACTATCTCAAACGCAACAGAAAGATAATGCCTCTAAAAACTCATCATAAATAGTTAACAAGGTGCAGGAAACACCGATGGCCTCGCCGGACGCTTGACCCAATTCGACGGCTACATCGCCGAGACCTACGACCCCCAAGGCAACGCCATCCAGCCGGTTCACCTCTACTCCAACGGCACCACCATGACCGCCCAGGTGGCGACCTCCATGGCCTTTGATGCCTTCGGCGGCAACAGCGGCATCTACACCGCCTACGGCCCCGGCAACATCTCCGTCCAATACAACCCCGTCGGCTTCGGTGGTCAGTACAGCTACTACAAGGAGCCGTATGGACACTACCTGCTCGGCCACCGCTTCTACGACCCTGGCCTGGGCCGGTTTGTCACCCGCGACCCCATCGGCTACAAAGGCGGCATCAACCTTTATGGGTTCACTGGGAACAATCCCGTTAACCGGAGCGACTCCAATGGCACATCAGAGGATGTTGGGGGTAGCGATAGCACGATATGACTTTCCTTAGCAGGATTCATCCCAACAAAGACTGCTGGCTTAGGATTTAACGGGAATTCGCGCAACTTCAGCAGTAAGAGCAGTAGCTACAAGTTTGAGCAGAACATTGTGGTCAATACAAAACTTGGCGTTGTGCAGATATTGCCTGGAAAAGTAGGGACAACTCATTTGCACACGCTTGGGCGTGATCTAGCACTGACTGCTGGCACAGGCGGAATGACTGGCTCATACACAAAGTCTAGCAATGGAGACTACACAATTTCGCTTCATGGCAGAATATCGAACCCATTTATTCCCGCTATTGCTAAAGCCACTATTCGATATGATGCTACCATAATTGTGAGTCACAACGGCCATGTTTCAATCAGTGGCTCGCACACCGCGTTTCCAGCGTTCGAGTTGTACTCATACACAAACCGAAAGGGTGCCAATATAGTCAATGGATACTTCCCGTTTGAATACACGGCGATGACAGGGCTCGGAGACTCGAGCGTACCCTTCTAATGTTCCGGTTGCAGTCACAAAAATCCCGCCATCTCTCTGATTGGCGGGTGCATCCTCTTTTGCTATGTTTGGTCTTGGGCAACTTGTCTGGCGCTATGTACAGCACTAAGTATCCTAGTATCGCTGGCTTCATAGGATCAACTTCGCCTGCGACTAGCGAATCAGTTCTTAATCTTTTTGGTTACTGTTCATGGATTCTTGGCTTTCTCATCGCTCCAGCACTTATTTGCCTGACTATTAAGCGCCGGCCTTTACTTTGGGCAATTTCGGTTCTCTTAATTCTGTGCTTATGGTATATAGCTGAAAGCACATTGGAAAACGCCAACAATACTGTGGATAGTTCAATATTCATCAGTTGCGTTTCTGCTGCTTGTATTGTGCTCGTGTGTTTTCCGGTATTGTTACTACGGTATTACTTGAACAAAGCCCGGATGCCGACTCCAAAGAATGAAAATGCTTTGCACTCTGAACTTTTCTGGCCTCCAGCACCCTCAGTAGATAAGGATGCAGACGAACTTCCCTAACAGTTGCGAAAGTAGCGTCGGCTCCGGATTGTATTGCTCTACGGCGGCTACGGGGCGAAGCCTACGAACACTGACACCTTCACGGGCGGCTCTGAGCTGACACGCGAGGCAATGGGTTCCCAGGGGCAGTTCGGCTACTACCACGACTACTCAGGCCGCTACCTGCTGGGCCACCGCTTCTACGACAGCTTCACCGGCAGGTTCGTCACCCGCGACCCCATCGGCTACCAGGGCGGCATCAACCTTTATGGGTTTGCAGGCAACAACCCGGTCAATGAGATAGACCCGGATGGATATAGTCCAGCGGGGGATGCCGCCGGTGTCGTTGGCTTAGTTCCTGGTCCTATTGGGGAGGCCGCTAATCTTGCCAGTGGTTTGGACTCCCTTCACGACGGTGATTATCTTGGTGCGGCTCTTTCACTAGGCGGCGAAGTTCCCGGCTTGGGAGAGATTGCCACCGGCGCGAAGATACTCCGGGCGGTGAACAGGCTGCGGAAGGCAGAACGTGCTGCTAAAGATGCTGAAGAAGTTGAAAGAGCAGTTAGTGGATATGGTCATCTAAAAGATCCTAGAGGTGCAGGACCTGGGAAGCGGTTCACAACTAAACAGCAAAACGAAGTTTATAAATCAAACATGGAGAGGAATGGTGGTGTTCTTAGAGATGATGAAACCGGCAAGGAGTTGGTCAGGTCAAAGAAAAGTATGGGCGGGGTAAAGAACCCACCCACTAACGAAGCGCAAGTTGACCATATAATTCCAAGACGACCTAGAGATTCTAGCATAGCTCCTGGAACAAACAGTTACAGCAATGCTAGGGTAATATCAAGGGAAAGAAACCGAGCTAAATCAAATCTTTAATAGGACACCTTCATTATGACCAGCAAACTAGAATGGCCCTTCTCCGAAACAGAGAACACGGCGGTGATTACAACTTCACGAGTTGTGAAACAGGAAAGTCCTGTCCTTTGTGTCGTTCATGATGAGAATGGCGAGTGGCAGTTTCTTGATGGGAACGACATCAAAATTGAAGATGCCGTGGTAGTAAGTTTGGGTAGTATTATCAAGCATGACAACAGTCTCGTTAGTGTCGCGGGGCTTAAAAGCGGCTGCCAGGCATGGCGTGAAAACATTGGATACTCATGGAAGCAGTCAAAACTAACATAAAGGGGGCAAAATACTGTGATTTCAACTAGAAATCTGACAGAATTACCACCGATAGATAAACTAAAACGGCTTAGCCAGTCGCTTGCAGTATTAGACGCTATTCTTTGTCCGGATTGGAGTTTGAGATATTACTCATTTAATACCAATTGGGATTCTGAACACACACTCGCATCCATGAAAACGGGTAGCGGTGATTCGTACTGTATACTGTTCTCGTCAAACGGAGCTATAATTAAAGGGGATGCTCACGAAACACAATTCGAGGACTTTTCGGTCCTGAACGGCAAGCCTTGGCCAGGTGTTCTCGATACTGTCCCTAGCGATTTCAACTATTTCTTACACGAACCTGCCTTTTCTGTACAGGAAGCCACCTTTTTAGTCTGGCGACGGGAGGCAGACGCCGCTTGGAATGTTGGCAAAATTGATTTTCCTGATACAGCAGATCCTGATGGCTCCGCTGACCTTCTAGCGATTCTCGATGGAAATCCCAACAAATACAAAGAATGGGGTGAGGAGTATTATGATCGTAGTATTCCAGTGTCTTGCGTAAAACATATTTACGAATGCAGGCCGCTTACTAGCAGAATTCTGGCTCGACTAAACCCCGAAGTTAGTCTTGAAGACTTGGCTACCGATTTAGCTGAAATTGGCTATGTGACTTCCTAAGTATTCAGCCTGTACGGAACGGGCGGCCTGGACGGGCGCTTGAACAACGCCGACAGCAGCTATGTGGCTGAGACCTACGACCCCCAGGGCAACGTCGTCCAGCCGGTCGCTCTGTATCCCATCGGCGGCTACGGCACCCCCGGCGTCGGCAACGGCCCCGTGCGAGTGACCGCCTCCACCGCCTATGATGCCTTCGGCGGTTTCCACGGCCACACGGCAGACGGCGCAGGCCACGACGGCGCAGGCAACCCTGCCGCTGTTTACGAACCGGCGGGCTTCGGCGGTCAGTTCGGCTACTACCACGACTACGCAGGCCGCTACTTGCTGGGCCACCGCTTCTACGACAGCTTCACAGGCCGGTTCGTCACCCGCGACCCCATCGGCTACAAAGGCGGCATCAACCTCTACGGCTTTGCAGGCAACAACCCGGTCAATGAGAGCGATCCCAGTGGATTTGATCCTTATCATCTTTACTACGGACCTTCTGGTGGTTATGGCTGGATGCGTGTTTGGCACAACAAACATCTCGTCCGCGTCATCCAAGCTTCTAACGTAACATTACGTTCCAATGATAGTCGTACAGAACATGGTGATGGACCAGTTCCATTAGGACATTTTTCGCTGAGTGCTGGTCCACGTCATAATTGGCGACTTTCTGATGGGCGTCCAGGTATCCATGTTGAATGCGTGGGCACTCAACGTACTGGCATTTTCATCCATTCTATGAAGCACCGCAACCAACACTTTGCTTGGGCGAAGACCGAGGGCTGCATCCGCGTTCAACAAGATGACCTGGATTGGCTTCGACCACGCATAATGAGTGAAGGAGGTTGGATTCAGACTCAGGCAGAGCGTTGGCCTCATGGTAAGACCTGGAAAGGACGATATCCTGAAAGACGTGACATAAAATGAGAATATCCAAACAACTAAAATCTGACATTTTAATTGGTAAATTAAATATGAAATATGTATCCACCCTCTTGGTGGGAATGAGTTGCACTCTGCTTTTTGCTTCGTTGAGGTGTTCCGCGTCAGTGTTAGTTGTTCCTGTTAAACACCAAACCGGCAAATATGTTTCACCCGACCACAAGTACATAGTTAAATATGAACAAGGTGACGCTTCGGAGCCTGACCATTTTCTTTTGTCCACATATGGTCTCAACAAACACCTATTGCGTCGGAGCTTGCTTAATTTGAATGGTATTGACAAAGTCAACGGCTTTATTTGGTTACCGGATCAGCCACACACTTTGATCCTCGCAGTGACACGCGATATTGGTAAACCGTTAATCGTGCAATGTAGTGTAGGCCAGCCACTTCAATTTTTGTTCAGGGGAAAACTTAAACTGAACGATGACCCGGATCTCGAATCATTATCTTTAGTAGGTATGTCTCCCAACATGAAAACGCTTTTCTATAAACACTCTTATTACTACGACATTAAACCGAACCAAACTCACCATGATCCCGCCGAACATTGGTTTCAATTGCCGCTATCTAAACTACACCGTTAAGCCTGAACTACACTGTTGAACCGAGCCATTATGCGACTACACCGACTCCACCTCGGGCCTGGTGCTGCTGACCCACCGCTACTACGATGCCGGCACCGGCAGGTTCGTCACCCGTGACCCCATCGGCTACAAAGGCGGCATCAACCTTTATGGGTTTGCGGGGAACAACCCGGTCAACGAGAGCGATCCTAATGGTACAAGTGCGTCAGGCGAGGCGATCATTTGGCTAGTTAAGCTTGTTACACGTAACGGCATAAAATACAAACAGCTAATCAGGCCTGTCAACATAGACACTGCTATGAAAATTAGAAACGCTGGGGGTAACATACTGGTCGAAGCCCAAAAACTTCGCAAGGCTCGGAAAATCGGCCAGAAGATCGAAGACTCGGTGCCAGGAAGAACGATTGAACATGGTTCTCACAACGATCCAGATATTGCGAAACCTCGTCCACATTTCCAAACAAATGGAGCCAATGGTCATACCTTTTTCAGTAGTTTAGATGTACTTTCTATTCTTTTACCTATGCAGTTTCAATTTCAAGAATACGATCCAAAAGAAGAGCGAAAAAGAGATCAAGCTGCCTTGAACAACTTACGAAGTGTCTTGCAACATATACATCATTGAGACACATCAGAAAGGTAGAAACACAATATGGCAGCTTCTGTTATCGAGTTCAAGGAGTGGACACCTGAAGTTCAACAGAGATTGTTTGATATGATTGGCAGTACTAAAATCACACAGTTTAGTGAAAAAGCTGTCTCATCAATGTTTTTTGGAGCATTTGACACAAAAACCCAGCGGCTTGAAGAAACTTTGTTGTTGTTAAGCCTTTGGGTTTTGCAGGCTAAACGATGTTGTCAGAGAATGATTGAAATCCCGGATTTTGGCTACAAAGACTTGACATTCGTTGCCCAAAGTGATGATAAAGAGTTCGATCTCATGCCTATGTTGGAAGGAGAAACCGATAGGTTCACTCTTGCTGCTGCTGTTATCGTTCATCCACAAGGAGACGATTACATTCTCTGTTCTACAAATGAACAGGGTTGGCAAGATTGGCTGAATGAAGAGACGCGTTTGTTAAATCTTCCAGTAGAAGCCTTCGTTAAAGAGGATGAAACAAGTTCTTTGACCTTCTTGGAGACCGAAAATTACCGTGGCGGCACATACTATACGTCGAAGTGAGCGTCCATCTAATTGGTGAAAATCCCGCTACGATATTTTCAACGATTTGGGCAGCTTCGGCAGTCAGCATGGCTACTACACCGACACGGGTACGGGCCTGCTTTGCCTAACTCACCGCTACTATGACCCCGGCACCGGCAAGTTCGTGAACCGCGACCCCATCGGCTACGCAGGAGGTGAGAACCTGTACGGGTTTGCAGACGGCAACCCTGTTAATGAGAGCGACCCTAGCGGGTTTGCAGGCGGCGAAGACGATGCAGAAGGAGATGACATCTTTGGGCAACGAGAGCTTCAAGAGATTGTGGAGCAGGAAAGGGAACTAGAAAGAGAAAAAGAGCTAAGGGACGCCGAAGCAAGACGCCATTCTGGGATAGGAAGTGTGCTTGCGCTAGAGGAGGAACTTGCAACTCCCGCACAAAGGGCCGCATCGGGGCGTAGGCTAGAAGAGCAACTTGATGAAGAAGCAGCAAACTTTAAAAAGCTTACAGGTGGTCCATCTGAAGCGTTTAGTCGCAAAGATCACTACGGGAGAACTCCTACCCGCCCTCAGAAAAATTCGGTTCCAAAAGGAATGTTGTTCGACCATGATCCACCACTGGGGCAACATTACTATGAAGGAGATGGTCAGGGCGGTAAACCAGGGTACCAGATGACGCAGGAAGAACGCCTTATCTATGCCAGAAGGCTTGATGTCGGCAAACCTGCTGTACCCGAGCAAAGACATGGTCAGGGAGGAACGGTCAAGGCTTACACCGAACGTATGCGGAAGATGTACGATTTGCCACCGTACTCCAAGCCTTAGCTTGGTTGACAGGAAGGAGTAGCATATGAAGTATTTAGATAATGTGGATTCTGAGGGAGGTCCTTTCCTTGTAGCGGATGCCAAAGTTGCTCGTGATTGGCACGGTGTGGAAGAAGGTGGTTCCGACTATGACCGCGTGTGCCGAATGTTTTCAACCGATCCCGATATACCCGGAGGTCTGACTTCTGTCGGCTTGGAAAGAGCTTTAGTTTGGGAAACAGGTGGAGCAGGGACAGGAGATGTTTTCCTCAATGGTCAGGATCAGCTAATAATTGTTCGAGCTTGGCTTGATGATGCTGGCGACGCTGACGACGCTGACGAACTCAAAACTGTCACTGCACTTGCTGAAGTACCACCCAATGGAGCAATAAACATCGGCTCACTGAGAATTACTTCGGGAGTGTTAGCGATACTATGGTCTCCGGAAAGCGGAGAATGTATTGAGTCTTTGGATGTCAATTTTTTAGATGATGACAGAAGTAAACGGCCGCCGGGCGACATGGCGACCGACGCATCAGGATTGCTAGTGAAAGTAGAAATAGGCAGTTACACCTGTCTCCATGACGAAATTGAATTAGGAAATGCTTCTGCACGACGCTGTCATCTCATCAAACAAGAAACAGCCAACAAAGTGTAGAACTGCAACGTCACGTTCGGCTTTGACCCCGAAGACCGCTTGACCTGCATCAGCAGCCCGGCCTTCTCTGCCGCCTACGACGGCGACGGCCTCCGCATCAAGAAGACCGCCACGCCCGCCGGCGGCTCGTCTGCCGTCACGACCTACTTCCTCTACGACGGCGGTAGCCTGATCGCCGAGGAAAGCTACAGCGGGACGGCGGCAAGCTTCAAGTCCCTCAACGGCTGGACCGCCGACGGCTGGCGCACCCGCTACGACGAAAGCAGCAGCCAGGCCTACTGCTTTGCCTTTGACCCCCAGGGCAACCTGGTTCAGCGGCAGAACCCCCACGCCTACGCAGCAGGCGCAGGCGCGTATGATGAGACGATCTACGAGGGGTACGGGGCCTTGCGCCAGGACGCGAAGGTGTACCCGTCGGCGGTGGCGCAGTACGACCCGGTAGGCTTCGGGGGCCAGTTCGGGTACTACACGGACACCGAGACGGGGCTGCTGTGCTTGACCCACCGCTACTACGA
>JAABUQ010005435.1_pt1 | contig 20364 bp, 6 predicted proteins | sample 5560001 | NCBI WGS metagenome assembly JAABUQ01 (sample SAMN10711888, study PRJNA513371) | rock metagenome | isolation source: Antarctica rocks | place: Antarctica: Victoria Land, Finger Mt nord | collected 2015-12-18
TGGTAATGCAACCGCTAGTGATTTAGGTGCATAATCTTAGGGTTAAAGCCTAAAATCATGAATCTTACACTAAATTCACTAGCGGTTGCATTACCAGGTGGATTGCATTACTAGGTGAGAAGGAGTACCGGCTTTTCGGCCCGAGTTCCTTTTGAAGGCACTCTCTTGAAGTCATACCTTGTACATGTACTCGGGTCGCCAGGAAATAAGTAAGCTATCTGATACAGTTAGCTGACTACTGTACGCTTGCCGGCCAACCTCTTGATCGGCATTTCATGAAGACACCATCGCACGCATGACCCGAATGGATTGATTGGTCGACAAGCGAGCTGATGTCGGCTAACCTGATCTGGTAACTAACTTATTTTCTGGCGACCCGAGTAGATATTTTCGTACATGATCTTTTCTATACTAAGCTTCACGTGTAATTGCACGCGCTTTCCAGGTTCCCAAGATTGCGATTATTGAGCCCATGCGTATCATCACAGCGTTTGCTTTGCCCGCAATCATTTCTCCATACTGTTGGAGAAGATCGAAGCATTCATGATTCATGGCTCTCTCTTTGGGCCAATTGCCACCGGAGATCCTGGTGCAAATCTTGGCCCATTGTGAGACCGCCAGGACGCTGTTGAATCTCGCCTTGACTTGTAAGAAATTGAATCTTCTTATTCAGACGGATGGCTTCAGAGTCTTCGTTCAAAGTCGATTTCCTTCATTTCAATGTCCTCCATACTGGAAGGACGCCGCTCATGCTTTGACAACGTGGTCTCGCAATTGGGACCGCAAAGCTTTCATTGCTCACTACATCGAACCTTATAAAGATCCGGGTTCGAAGCCTTTTCGTACACCGCGGTTTCAACGGAACCAAACTATGGGCTATCAGCCGATCATTGATAGCTACGAGGAATGGGTCGGTGGCAATTGGAGCTCGAGAAAGGAAGTGGTCGCCTGGGGTGGTGGTGCTAAGCTCATTTTGAGGCTCCGCAGAACTGGAGACAAGGCAGAGATGGCTTGGCAAGCGCATAGGGAACCAGACCGGCGGAGCATATTCGATCAGCATCATCATATGCATGATTGGGTTGCGTACCAAGAGCATGGCCTGGTCGACGGAAGGGATGATATTACCTCGACCAATATCCTTCGCTCGAAAAAAATTTCAGATGATAAAGCAGAACACATTCTCGTTGGAAGAGCAAGCGGAAAGCTCGATCGTGTTGCAATAGCCGTAGAGGCTTCCAAATCGAGATTGGTAACTTCCTACGACACCGGCAAGCGTCCTGTGAGGTCGGCTACCGTCAATTCTGCATCAGAACCACTTCTTGCTGCCTGCTTAGCCGAGAGTGCAGTAGCCCTCTACTCTACCACTTCTCAAGGGGCTGATATTAAACCTTTGGCTGAAGTATCTGCTATACCCCCGGGGCGACCGGGTCGAACTTGGTCATCTCGATTTCTTCGTCAGGATCGCCTTGCTATTGGACGAGGTCCCTCAGGCCAACCTCTACTTGTCTACGGCATTAGCGAGGCTGAGTTTTCAAAGGATCCTATCCGGAAGTATCAAGCAGGAGTCGGAGACAGCGACACCGCACCTGGTGGCGGACTTATCGACGAGACTTCGACCAGTTCTCCTGCTACATCGGTCTATCCCATCGCCCCAATTGCGCCATCGTCTGCAGCAGGTGGTACGGAAGGCGATATCTTCCTAAGTGGAGGTTACGACGGGAATATCAGGCTCCACGACCTGCGATCACCGGCTGACTCGACAGCAGTCTACATGGACCCTACTGAAAATTCCGCCATTTATTCACTTCTTCCCTTTGGTCGCGAGCGTTTCGTTGCTGGTGCTTGTCGTCATGCTATGATTAAAGTCTTTGATTTGCGTATGTCGGGTGGTAAACTCTACCATTCGTCAAAGGTAGAGTCCTGCAGTCCCGAAACGGCGGAAGCCACAAGGGCAACAGCCTCTCAGTCTGGTCGGCCATGCTGCGACTATCATCACCAAGCCAAGGCAGTCCGCGGCAACTATTCCATGTTCCTCGGTGCTGGTGGGTCTCGCAACCGTCGATCCGAGTCTGCAGTGTACTCGCTTTCTGCTCCATCGCCGTTTTCACCTACATTCTATGCCGGCATTGAAGACGCAGTCGTACAATTTGACGTCGTATCCGCTCTTGATCGCCATCCAGATCCGTTATTCACGCATGGACTGACGACTGGGACGAGAACAGAGAACGGGATTCGGAAGTGGGATCCTCAAGATGAGGCATTGACGCTACGATTATATGATCAGGTCAACACCACAATGAATTCAAGATATCAGCAGCGACTTACCTTCCCCAAAGGCAGGACTGGCGAAAAAGGATGGGACGAGAGATGGTGCTGATGGATGATTGTCATGTCCAGGATACCAATGTCTTTTTCGAAAGGAGGCACCTTATGTGACATAATCAATGCCTCATCGACTGAACGAGTAAGGCTCCCACTGGTATTGGAACAGTGAGCCAGCTTCAGGTGCTGGACGCAATTCTTATCAGATCAGACTATACACTCTGACTCACCTTGGTATATCTGCTTGAGAAGCTGAAACATGCTGTTCTCCATGTACTGTTACTCAGAGATTGAGATTAAGTCGCTACCTCAAGTCCCTGTATGATGCACCCCACAAGGGGTGATCGGAATGTTTCATGCACCCCTACTTACTTACAACCAGATCTCCACGACATTTCGCCACTCTGGTTATGCACCTTCGTTTGCAGATCAGTGCATTGCCATTGAGTCGCTCAGATCCTGAGACGAACGTATCGAGCGTACCATCTGTCTGCTTGCTGGCGCCTTGGATAGAATTCGAGGTGTGAAATGCCCTTAGGCACACGGCCGTGACGTTGACAACCCTGGTATAACCCTGACCGTACCCTGCAGTGATCGATGCACTGCTGCGCCGCAGGACGGGAGATTGCAGTCACATAACTTAGGGCCTGTTCGAACTCGCATCCGGTGGTAATTAGTACTAATAGTACGCACAGTACATTAGTACTATTTCAAGCGTGCAAATTAGCATTGTTAGTACTAATTATTGTTTGAACTAAATAGTATTAGTAGTATCAATAATTGTTTCTATCGCTTAATTCTACTAGTGTTCTTATATATAGAAACTTCAAAGTCTTAATTAAAGCTTTTATTATATATCGCAAAGCTTTAACAACTTGTATAGATCTATAATTTTATATAAAGAAGTGCAAATTATATAAGATAATTTGTAAATATTGCTTTGAAATTTGCGCAATTTATTAATTGCTTTTAAGATTGTTTAATAAAAAGTTGTCGATTTTAATAGTAAATACTTAAGAGATACAAATAATACTATAATTATAGTATCTTCGCAAAAGTCTATACGCAAACGCGTTTTTTCGCGTTTTTTAATTTAAATCCTCTATTATCTATCTTTTTTACTCAATTATTATATTATAAATAGAACTTCGTTGTCTTCGATATCTAACAATCGTTATCGTTATAGTAAATATACTTCTTATCAAAGAGGGCTAGTTGCAGGAGTTATTACTTATAAAGTTTGTTTGTGTTAATTACAAAAGAGCTTTAAGATCTCGCGATACACTATTAGTTCTAATATAAATTCAATTAAGCATCTTTAATTTCTTCTTAAAGAAAATGTCTACAAAGTCAATTCTTATATAAACAACGTAATTGATAATAAGAATAAGATTAAGAAGATCTTATTTGATACATTATATAAGGCATAAGAGGCGTTAGATAAATACTAATTGCATAATTTAGTATAAAGTATAAAAAGAAGAGTAAAGACACTTATTGCGTCGAAGAGATAATATATCAAGTATTAGAGCTTAGTTTTTCTAGAAATATACTTGTTGATCGAGTGCAAATTACTATCTAAATTACGTAGCTTCTCAATGTTTTATATAGTGTTTAATTGAAATAATAAGAAGAATAATTTTTGATAAAAACGAAATTACGTGTACACTTTTGCGTTAGTATTGTATATCTCTAAAGAAACATTAGTACTACTATAGAAATATACTATTAATAGTAATATACACGCGATAGTTGTAGTTAATTAATCTTCTAATGTTAACAGAAATCGATTTTGAACAATAATACTTAGTACTATTAGTACTAATTTGAAACTCTTTATCGATACTAATAAAACTATCGGATGCGAGTTTGAACAAGTTCTAACAATAAATCTTTTATCTAGGACCGACGAGCATCTCTAGACGACAAGAGATAAGATATTCACTATTATTTTCTTGTTTAGTAATAAGGCAATTACAAGATCTAGTTCACGATTAGGGCTAGAACTTTCTCGCGAACGAATCGGAGACAATACTTCAAAAGCTTGGCAATTTGTATAGCAGAAAAGATATTATTTCTAGCCAATTTTGAGAATATCTATATATAATATTTATATATAAGTCTATAAAGCTCTTTCTAGCACACATCTATTTTGCAAGCAATTCGTCTCTCGTATTTCTTTGTTGCGCATTTAAAAGAGCTTTGTGTTACAAGTTGCGTGCTAATAAGTACTATCTATTGCGCATCGCTCTTTACAAGATAATTAGAAAGAGAAGATCTATTAACAAGATGAAGATAATCAAGATAACTTGATTCTTAAATATCTTGAATTCAAAATCAAGATAATTAAGATAATTAAGATAATTAAGATTTTAAACATTTTAAACATCTTAAACTTCAAATAATAAAAAGATATATAACTTTCGAACGCAACTTTCTTATAAATTGTGTTCAACTTATTTTAAGTCTTTACTTATTATTATTTTGATTTATTGAATTATCTATAAATATTTATTAAATATAAGGTTGCTTATAGTTGCAATTCTTTAGACTAATCGTCGAGCCAGGTTATGATACCACCCCTCTAGCCCGACCCGACGCCAAGATCGGGTCGTGACGATTTTTTGGAATCGAATTTTTTTTGACCCGGGTCTTGGCATTTGCACGTGACATTTCCGTGTCAGCGCGGCCAGTCTACAATTCTTGTTATCAAGTAATTGCTTATATTACTTAAAGACGTTTACAAATCTCTTTAATAGTATAATTCTCTCTAATATCTTTTACGAAAGTACTAGCGTAATACTTCGAATACTTTAAGAATATTTATATTAGCTTAATACATCTCTATTTCAAATATTAGCTTAACAATATTATGTCGATCAACATTTAGTAAAAACAACAAGATAAAAATTAACAAATCTAACGTCTACTATAAAGATTGTATCGATCTAAAGAACTAAATTATGCAATAAATATTTATTTTATCTTCTATCTTGTTTTAGCGAATCAAAAGACAATTTTTGCATCAACATTTCTTAAAGAAAGAGTTCAATATTAACTTAAGTCAAATTTACGCAAATATCTAAAAAATTATAACAAAAATTCTCGTACGATATTTACGAACTTTAGCAACTTCAAGAAAGAGCTTCGAAAAATCTTCGAAACATTTAACGAGAAACAAATTGCAAAAAGAGCAATTTAGTATTTAATTTAACAAATCTTTGCAATAGACTACGTAGCAAGATTTCAAAAATATATCAATTTTATTAAGTAAAACGATATTGTATTTATAACAATATTTCGACGAGATTTTAAGAACAATTTTAAGAATAAAATTATGCACAATAACAAATTTATTAACGATATATTCGATCTTATCAAAGTAATTATCGATCTCGACGATAAGCTATAAAAAAAAGCTATAAAAAAACAATATAATTAATTCTATAAAAAAACAAGAATCTTCTTTGAGTTAACAATCGAATATTAGTAGAAAGTCTTTTGTTCTAATTAGAAGTACAATAATTCAAACTATCGTAAATCTATATTTATAGAATTGAATTTTACTTAACAACGCAAAGAGAAGAATTCTAAAGAAAAGCAAGATAACAAATTCTAGAAAACGTGCTATTTATGTGACAAATTAAATTACTTTGCAAGAGATTGTCAATTATAGAACTTAATTAATTGTCGACAAATTAATGTTATATTAAGAGAGATATTCAATAGTTAAGACAATATCAAGAAGCAAATTAATATAAAGACAAACATTCTTAAGACTAAATCGAACAACAATTACTATCTAGTAAAGAACTTAAATTAATTATAGAAAGTTCTAGATAAAACATTATTAGATAAGGCACTTGTATTTACGCAAAAAGTCAATTAAGTACTTTAAGAAACTATTAAATTTTATAGCTCAACTATCGACTTAGACAAAAAGTATAACTAAAAGAACTTTTACAAATGTATAGAAAACATTACAAATTATCTCGAGACTTTAGTTAGCTTATCGAAGATTATAAACAAATGCAAAAAGAAACTAGAAAGCAATATTACTATAGAAAAGAATATATTTAATATTATTATAAAACAACTAGATCTTACAATATACGCAAATCTTAATTAAATAACTTTGTAATAGAATAGAATTTAAATTAATTGCGTCAAAAGTACTTGCAAGATATTTGCGCATTGCAAACACTTGCAAGAAGTAATATATATAAAAAGATTACAATTATCTTTTCTTCCAAGAATCTCGTCCCAAGATTCAAGGTTATTTTAGGGTTCACCCAGGGCTACGTTAGGATTATCAAAAAATTGTTAATGTGTTGCGCACTTAGAGGTTACTTTGAAGATATAGTACTTAACACGTGCTATTTCTCTTGTTGCGTTCGACTAGTATTTATGTGTTATATTTAGAGATTGCGCACGATATATTATTTACGTTAAACGAGCATATTTATGTCTTGCTTTATGCGACAACGTAATATACAACCTAGACTATTAGATCTCTTGCGCAAGATATATAATTTTAAACTTTTATATTTACAATTGTTTAACTTATAATTATAGAAGAAATTAATCTTGAAACTTAGATGTAATACGTTGTATTAAATCGAAGCACAAACGCAAACACTATTGTAATAGAACAAAATTTAAATTAATTGCGTCAAAAGCACTTGCAAGATATTTGCGCGTTGCAAACACTTGCAAGAAGTAATATATATAGGAAGATTACAATTATCTTCTCTCCCAAGAATCTCGTCCCGAGATTCAGGGTTATTTTAGGGTCCACCCAGGGTTACGCTAGGATTATCGAAAAATTCTTGGTGTATTGCGCACTTAAAGATTACTTTAAAGATATAATACTTAATACGTGCTATTTCTCTTATCGCGTTTAACTAGCACTTATATATTATATTTAGAGATTGCGCACGATATGTTGCTTATATTAAACAAGCATATTTACGTCTTGCTTTATACAACAACATAATATGCAATCTAGATTATTAGATCTCTTGTGTAGTAATAAGGTGTAAAAAGATTGATTTTCTAGCTAGGTAGAAAGCTTGCCTAAATACATAAAGTCGCGCCAAGGCGCGACTTCCTCACCTAGTAAGGATATTCTTATTGGAGTGGAAATGCTAGTTCATTGCGAAAATACTAGTTATACCATAATAGTATCCCATCAAAAGAGAAAGAAGACCAGCGTTCTCGCTAATAAGTTATAAAGATTATAAGCCATAAAGATCGTAAGTTATAAAGATAAATATAAAGAAGATTAGCGACAAAGATAATCGTTGCGACAAGATATAATTGCGATCGCAAAAGTAGACGTTGCAATAATAGACGTTGCGAAAGTAGAGATTTTGAAACTAGATGTATTCGATTGTCTTGAAATAACAATTATAAGGCGACGTAGAACGATCGAACTAGAACCTAATTGTGTAAAATGCGTTTCAATAGCGAAATTTCCTTCTATCAAGAAAGAGAAATTTGCTTCGATAGTAGTAGTTGATGCTTTCTTAGCACTATTTGAACGACGTTAATAAACACGCTCTACTCTAACATTTTTAGTTTGTCTTAATAATAATAATTGAGCGTTTAAGAATCTTGTTTCGTACTTCTTTATTAAGTCTATGTTGTTGCCCAATTTAGCAATACTTCTTTAGACATTTTACTTAGAGTCGTATCTCTTCTATTGTAGCAAATATTGTGCTATCTTTTTGTTCTTGTATTTGCGAAATCGTTTGTCTACTATTTGTTCTATCTTATAGAATTTTTATTGCGATATATCGCCTTTTATCTTTACAAAGTCGAAATAATCGAGACGTAAACGTTTGTAAAAATCTTTCGCAAAATACGATTTCAATTGTGTTATAAATATTACGAGATAAATTTGTCAATTAAAAGATAATTTTAGTTCGTAAGCTAGTTGTTCAATGCGACGTTTAATAAGAAACAAGTCGCATTATTGTAAAAAGAGTTTTTTGTTAAGTTTATCAAATAGTTAATATTTATAATTTAGCTTAAGATAAGCTTTCTTACTAGACCTTATTATAAGAGATATATAACAAACATTATAGTAAATCTTGATCTTAGCATTAGCGAACGCGATAACTTCGCTAGCTTTGACGTAATATTCTAGGCAACAATTGCTAGATAATAAGTTCGACAAAACAATCGTGCAATAGTAAGAGTGCTTTCTTAATCTTAAAGTCGTAGATAATTTTTGTAGACAACAATCTTGTAGCAATATTAAGATTGTTGTTTAGTTGCGTTTGCAAGAAAGACAAGACTTGTTATCAATTAATATTTGAATTGCTAATAATTAAATATTAAAATGCAATTTCCACAATTTGATTTAATCGTTTCGATAAATTATTGATTTAAGAATAGTATATCGTGCTAATCAATAAAAAGATTTCAAGTAATTGGAATACTTCGTTCTAAAACTTAGAAATAAATTTAGAATTTTTGTTAAAAATAATTGCTTTTAAAATGCTCTAGTTCGTAGATTAAAGATGCGCGATTATTTTTCTAGCTCAAGCGACAACAACGTTCGTGAAATACCTTGCTATCAATAGTAATTGACGAAAGAATTTGTCGATAATAGTAAGAAGACAATTATATTTCTTCGATAGTTTTATTACGAAATTTATAACAATAGTATAAAACGAATGCGATGTCGTAAAGATAAACATAAGTTTTTCGTAAAACGCGTAACGTTTAGTTTGATTTATTTGACACAACGAACAATGCTCAATGTAAGTACAAAGCTTTCTTAGTAATTGTAAAATATAAAGAATTTCTAAGTTTCGAACGTAATATTAATAAGCTTCGACATGGTAATTCTTATCGTGCGACTATTAAAATATTTCTTCTTTAAGAGTCTTGAAAATGCATAGTTTGTTCTTGTTATTAGCAATATAGTAGATAAGATCGTTTTTAAGTTGAAAATAAACGTCGATGCGAAGTTTCTTAAGAACGAAATTCTTATCTCTATAATCAATATTTGAGGTTGAAACATTTGATCGCTTTGCTTCTACGCAATTTTGTAATTCTTTTAACATAAAGATGATTTTTTATTATAACTTTTTTTAGTGTATTTATTAAGAATTTTCTTCTTGAACTTTGTTAACATAACGATAATCGTGCCTTAATAGACATATATTTGATTCAATATCTTAGAATTCTTGATGTTATTATAATAAGTGTCGAGATCAAATGCTTCGATATTATTATTCTTTGCTTTTATAGTAGATTTCGCAATCAATAATCTAGAAAGTGCGTTCGAAATAATGTGTTGCTTGCTAAGATAATATTTTACATTTAATTAAAATTGCGACAAGTAAGTAGAGATTCGAATTAATCGCAAATTAAGTTTGTTAATACTATTAAAAATTAAGATAGTTTGTCGTACAATTAAGAAATTGACGACATAATTGATAAAGATGATCGTGATTTTGAATGCGATCTCAATTATGTGTCGCATTCTCTTTATTACTTATACTAGTTCAATTATCTTAAGTTTCGTAGATTAGTAATAGGATTTTGCGTCGTTAAGTAAACGATTAAGAAACAAAATCGATTTTATATCTCTTCGAGTTAACTTTTTCAAATTGACGCTTTTCTTTAAGTAATATATTATTGCTTTAAACTCGCGCTTCTTGAAAGCATCTATATCAATATAGAGCATTCGATTACGATTAAAATACATTAGAAAGTCGACACAAGAAAACAATTTTTGTAATTAACGATAAACATTCAATTTCTTATCGATCGAGAATTCTAAAATCGTTCTTTAACTATATAGTTTTCGCGTTCGATTCTTATTTGACAATAACAATTGAAGAAGTATTATTTTTCTTCGTTTAGACTGATCGCGTTGACCCGGAAATGTCACGTGCAAATGCTAAGACTTGGGTCAAAAAAAATTCTAAGAATCAAATCGCTCAAAGTAGTTTAGTCGATTACTATAAGTAGTTTAGCGCGCTTCGCGCTAAACTACTTTGAGCGATTCGATTCCAAAAAATCGTCACGACCCGATCTTGGCGTCGAGTCGAGTTAGAGGGATGATATCATAACCTGGCTCGACGATCAGTCTATCTTCGTTGCAAGGCTTCGAATTTTTGCGCGTAATATAATATGTAATTGCGAAGTTATCTAGTTAAATCAAGATAAGATAACATTAGACTTAAAAGTAATAGACATTTAATCTTCTTTTGAAATATCGATTGTTCTATCGATATTTTGTTATAACAAAGAATATAACTTTGTAATCGCGAAAAATTGATTTCTAATCGTTTAAATAAAATTATAAATTGTAAATTCTATCGAGATAGTAAATTTTGTCGCTTCGATAATACGAGAAATCGAAGAAGATATTGCGATAAACTCTAGTTGTGCTTTTATAAAACTAATAGTAAAATTATAATATTTTGGCACAACATTATAGGAAGAAGAATTGGAAAACTTTGTCACAATAGCGAGAGCGCTAACGCTCAAACGAAGAATTTTCTTTACTTATAAACAACTTGATTTTGTTGTTAGATAATTGTACTTTGCGACGACAACATAACAATTCTCTTCTTCGTATTTTTGAATTGTACTTAGACGAAAATTCTTTTCGATAATAATTGCCTTGTTCGTAACGTTGTTAATCTAAATTGTACACATATTGACATCGATAATATATAAAAGAATTTCGTTATTATTAGATTCAAATCGCATAAAACTCTAAATATAGAGCAAGAATATTAGATGTTGTCTTTAACAAAGCTCGATTTTATCGCGAAAACAAATCGAAACAAAGATAATAATATATGCAAACATTATAATAGTAGTAAATGCTTATATTATACAATTTATCTTGTTCTTAATTGAAGTTACAATTATAAAAATTGTTATATCTTTGCAATTGTTAATAACAAGAAACTTCTTCTTGTAGTTAAGATTTATCTTTTGCAATTTTAGAATATCGAACTCGATAAAAAGATTCGCCTTTAAATTATTTATTACATAAACTTGAGCTCTAAGTTTATTGCAAACAAAGACACTTTCTAGCTTGCTATATATAGTAATTTGAATTTCAACGTATTTCGAAGAGAACAACATAATATTTTCGATATTACGAACTCTAATTAAGTGCGTTATTTGCTTTATAATAGTAGTAAATACTTGTTTGCGAAGAAATTTGCAATCAATAATTAACATCATGCATTTAAAGTTAGAAGTAATATTATCGAATTTTTTATCAATTTTAACGACAATGTTATTTTACTAAATCGCATTAATCGTATTCTTAACAATAACATATTATTATAATCGAAAACTTGTTCTCTTAAATATATTAAAAGAAGCGTTCGAATAAAGCATTTTATCGTAATATGCTTCGATTACGTCAAAATTTGCTTTAATAATCTTTTAATCTTTGTTTAACAATTTGATTTTGCAAATTTGAAAATATTTGTAAAGCTTATTTCTAGACAAGAATTTCTCTCTATATTGTTTGTAAATAGAATTTCGAAAATAAGATTTCAAGATTTGAAGAAAAAAGAATTCAACATTATAATCGAAAGATTTTTCTTTCTTAGTATTTTAATTATAATGGTCGTAGCTCGTTTTGTCGATAAAAACAAATTTATTGTATTTGTATTTCTTGTTTGCGTAATATTCTTTTTGATCGTTATCGTATTCTTTAAATCTCGTATTAAGATTTTTGTTTTCGTTTATTTTATTGTAATATGCACGTTGTAATTGTTGCAAAAGATAGTCTTCTTACAAACGTTATAATTGCGTCTAATTATTGTAGTTTAAAAAAAAACGAAAGAAAGTTTGTGTCTAAAATTTATTTAACGCGTTTTAAGAATTTGCTTAAATAGATTGTAAAGAATTTTCGAATAATTAATCTCGCTTAATTGAAGCGAGTTGCGATTAACTTTGCGATTAATCTTAATTTGATTTGCTTTAATAGTCTTAATATTTATCAAACAATTAAAACTAACGTTGTTGTTGTTGTTGTTGTAAGACTTAATAAACAAGATTTTGTTATAACAAAAAGATATTTTTGATTGATCAAAATTAATAGAAAGTAGGAAATTGAGCTCGCGAAGAATTGGAATTGGCAAAATTGCTAGAAATTTTGTAATTATTATCGCAATATTTGTTGTACTAATCTTGATTGTAAGATTAAGAAGCGAAATTGTTAAAACAATTATTAAAATCTTTCTAATTTTGTTGATTTTTAGCTTGTGCTACGCGAATTATGTCTCGATATCTAGTATTCAAGACTTATCAAATTTTCTTCTTAATGTTTATTTCTATTATAAAGAAATTTATATTCGTAATAACACTCAGAACGTCGAGATCTCTTTAAAATTCAAGATCGAGATTATTGTAAATAAAAAAAATCTAATTATACACAAACATCTTTGTCGATCGCGTCGCTCTAATAATAACTTGAGCGTATTTAATAAATTTACAACGATAACAGACATTGTTTATAATATATCGCTCTCTTGTTACAATAGCAAACGCAATAAATAACAATTTCTTTTATTGTTTAAGTAGTGATCTAAATCAATGCTCAATTCCTTTATTATGCTTGATAAAAAAGTTTTGTTTTTTAATAAGAATAAAAGTATATCACTTTAACGCGATTTCTCGAAGATAAATATAGAGATTATTTTTTATTATTTTTGCATCTTTAATAGTCGATATATTTTTAATGCGTTCAATAAACATATATACGTCGCGAAAATACGTATCTTTCTTGATATGTTCGATAGCGAAAGCAATAATTGTCGTTTTTTTATTGTAGTAAGAATCGAAGAAGTCGATTTTCGCAATATTTTACTTGTTAGCTTTCTAGTCGTTGACGCTAATATTATCGATAAAACTAGTAGAATCGAGAGAGTCTTGCAATCTTGTAAAATCAAATGTGATATTTCTTGCTTTTATAAGAGTCTAAAAAGCATTTTATTGTTGCTTCGTAAAATTAATCTCTTTCTAATTCGACATAGTTGTTGTTAATAACAATATAAATATAAGTTTCTAAGAAGTAATTCCTAATTTGATTGCTTTCGTAGTAAAAATATCGAAAGCACTAAATTCTTCTATCGCAACAAGTTTCTTAATAGACGAAATTATGAGACAATTGATTGAATCTAGATTCGATATTAAAAGATAACGTTTATTCTATTGTTTAGACGAAGTCGATAAAGTAGACATTGAAGTAATTTCGATAGAGTAATTCTTACAAGATAGAGTAATTGTGCTTGATCAAGATAATAATCTTTTTATAGAAGATTCTATAGAAGATTGTTCGAATTTCTTTTAGATATTATAGACTACTACAAAGATCTTAATATCTTGAATAAAACAACTACAATTAATCGCTTATTCAATAGAATATAAAGACGATTTAACAAATTGTAATCAAGTAGTCGTGCAAGTCGTAGAAAAATCAACTACTTTTGCGAGTCGAAGACTATTAATAACTACGATGTAAATTGTCTTTTTTGTCTCGAAAATATTCTTAAAGAGAAAAGCTTGTCTAGAAGAGTTAAGAAAGTCTTAAATCTAATACGTTGCTATACAAAGCTTATTAAAATAATAAAAAGAAGTTATCGTAATTGTAAGAAGTATTTTGATAAGAAATTATTATGCTTTAATAGCAAAAGATTGATAAACAAACAAAACAAAAGCGAGATAGAAAAAGACTACTACAACAATCGTAAACTTTCGTAGAACAATAATAGCAATTAGCTATTGATACATAAGTAGACAATAATTATAATATCGTACTTAAAATTGATAGTAACAGACAAAGCTATTACTTAATGCGTTGAGGTTATCAATTAATAAGATGTAAAAAGATTGATTTTCTAGCTAGGTAGAAAGTCTGCCTAAATACATAGAGTCGCGCCAAGACGCGACTTTCTTACCTAGTAAGGAAATCCTTATTGAGGTGGAAATACTAGTTTATTGCGAAAATATTGGTTATATTATAACATGTAGAATATACAATGTTAAACTTTTGTACTTACGATTGTCTAACTTATAATTTTAAAAGAAATTGATCTTAAAACTTAAACATAATGCGTCGTATTAAGTCGAAGCACAAGCGCAAATACTATTGTAATAGAATAAAATTTAAATTAATTGCGTCAAAAGTACTTGCAAGATATTTGCGCATTGCAAATACTTGCAAGAAGTAATATATATAGAAAGATTACAAACTTGCTACAACAACTTATGTTAAACTTATCTAAAAGAAAAGAACAAAATTAATTGATTTTCTAGAAAGTTAAAGTTAGCAATCTAGCAACAAAAGAGAGCTTAGCGCAAATAGATGTTTGAAGTAGAAATTATAGCACAAAAGCAAAGAAAAGTTCAAATTTCTTAATAAAAAATATACTAGAGAAATGCAATATATTAGCTTAATAATAAAAATTAAACTTAATAATGTACATACAATGTTTTATTATATTAATTAAGATCAACAATTGTCGACTTACAATAATAATCGATTTTAATACAATAGATAATTTTACAATTAAAGCTCTTGTAGAGAGAAAAGAGTATTTTACTTAAAAGAAGTTTAACGCTTACAATCTAATAATTGTAGATAAAAATTTATTATTTGCAAGAAATAAAAAAGTAAACAAAGAAACAAAATTATTACTAATAGCTATTTAGCAATATTACGAGAAATAAATTTTTAATATAGTAAGAATAACTATTTACAATATTGTTCTAGAAATGTCTTGATTAAAGCAACACAATCTAGAAGTTAATTAAAATATACAAGTACTTAGATTTGCGCAATATAATTACGCAATTTATATTTAATCTACGTATCAACAATGTTCGATAATAGATAAAAGATTAAGTCGAAATTGAATTGCAAGTAGCGAGTTTATATTCTTGCAAAAAAACAATCTAATAAAGTTCGATTTAATAGATATTAACAAAGATTAACTAGATTATAAAGTTAAAGTAATCAAAGAAAATTGCGAATTTTCTAAAAGCTCTAAACTATTTAATATAACAAGAGAATTGCTAAAGTATATATTACGAATATACAACAATTAAGAGCATCTATTTTAGAAAGAGAAAACAATCGAGATTTTATTTAAACATTAATTGTAAAATTACAAGATTAACTTAAATTAAACAAGCAATTTATGTTTAAACTTATATATATTTTATTCGAAAAAAGCTAGAAACACTTCGCGAATATCTAGCAAAAAACAAACAAAAAATTTATTAAAAAATTCTAATTACAAGCAAAATACTTGATTCTCTTTGTATTTAAAAAGAACAAAACTTGTCGTCTATATATTAATTATTGAAAGCTAAACAATATTACAATAAAAAATTAATATTTATTATTTAATATTAGCGAGCTTTAGAATCCATTATTTGAAGCAAAGTACTTTATCAAACTAGACTTACAAGAAGCGTACAACTAAATTAGAATAAAAATAAAGAAGAAGTAGAAGATAGTTTTTCGCACACAATATAAACTTTATAAATACACGATAATATTGTTCTAATTTACAAACGTCTTAACAACGTATTAGAAAATAATCAATAATATACTACGACAATATGTAGATCAATTTGTTATAGCATACTTAAACGACATTATAATTTACTCAAATATTATTTTTAGTAAATTTAATTATTTTTAGTAACAATTAATTAATAATTTAATAGAAATAGTTAATCTATTTAAATTAATTAATAAATATATTAGAGATTTCTTTTTATAAATGCATTACTACTAAGTATTATCTAGTAATTAATAAAAAATCTAAATTTAAACTTAATTTATACTATTTTTAGTATTCTTAGCATTCTTGGCAATTCGATTCGATTTCTAATATTGGAATCGAAAATCGACTTAATTCGATTTAAGTCGATTCCAAAATAGTTGAAATCGAAAATCGAATCGACGATTAGTCTAGTCTACGTAGCGCAATTAATTAAATAAAATTGGATTAAGTTAAAAATTCTTAGATTAATTGTTGATTCGATTTTCGATTCCAACTTCTAGAATCGACTCGAATCGACAATTTAACTTTAGAAATCAAATCGAAAATTAATTCGATTTCAACTAGTTTGAAATTGACTTAACTCGAATTGAGTCGATTTTTGGTTCCAATATTTGAAATCGAATCAAATTGTCAAGAAATCGAAAATTACATTATTATGTCAAGAATTACTATTTTTAGATTAATCTATTATTATTTTTTAATATATAATACTACTATCTATAGATTTATAGATGCTAATTAAATTAATTCTAAATAATAATGCATTACTATATTGTATTATCTATATCTATAGATCTATAAATATTAATTAAACATATTTAAATAATAATATATTACTATACTGCATTAATAGCATCTATAGATCTATAGATATTAATTAGTGTAATCGTCGAATTGAGTTTTAACTCGATCGAGTTGACTCGCTCAACCTTGATCCTAGAATTAAGCAAATTTCCTAGCCCAATAGAGTAGAACGAGCGAAGAATGCGCGTCGAGTATTTAATCCAACTTATTCGATTACGTAACGTCACGTAACGCGCTAATTATATGCGATTAGCGTGAACTCTACGCTAGCTCAATCGAGTTAACGCATAGATAAGATAAGATAAGATAAGCAAATTCTAACGCGACGAAGTTAGCTTGAGTTCTTGGCATTAACTCGACGAAACTGAATTCTAGAATCGAGTTCGCACCTTAACTTTGACCTAATTCTACAAGACTCAAGAGAGTAAATCGAGTTAAAAAAAGTGTTCGACTTAATCTAACGATTACACTAATATTAATTAAACTTATTTAAATAATAATGTATTACTATATTGCATTAATAGTATCTATAAATATTAATTAAACTTATTTAAACAATTATGCATTACTATATTGCATTACTTGCATCTTTAGATTTATAAATACTAATTAAATCTATTAATTAATCAAAATCTAAATATCAAACATACTGTTTTAATTTTATATAGTTAATATATTAAATATTATCGATAAAATTAGTAGACTTAACAATTCGAATCGATTTTTTGATTTAATTTTCGATTTAACTTTTGAAATCGAATCGAATTGTCAATTTCAACTTTAGAAATCGAATTGTCAAGACTTTTGATTCGATTCGATTTCTTAAATCAAACTTGATTTCCCAAATCGACGCAATTAATCTAAAAATTCTGTCCAAATTCTTAAGTTGAGCAAAAAATTTGTGCTAAGACTTGACTCGACAATTATACTAGCTATTGTAGTCTTTCTAAAATTATAAAAAGTATATATCGAAGAATTATTAAAACTTACAATTCTTATAGATTACAAGAATCTTTTATACTTTACTATTATTAAACAATTTAATAAAAGATAAATGCAATATTTAGAGCAACTCGAACAATACAAGTTTAAAATATAATATATACTAGACAAAGATAACAATAAATAGATTGATCGTTGGGTCGAGTTATGATACCATTCCTCTAACTCGACCCGACGCCAAGATCGAGTCGTGACGGTTTTTTGGAATCGAATGGCTCAAAGTAGTTTAGCGCGAAGCGCGCTAAACTACTTATAGTAATCGACTAAACTACTTTGAGCGATTCGATTCTTCGAATTTTTTTTGACTCGAGTCTTGGCATTTGCACGTGACATTTCCGGGTTAGCGCGACTAGTCTAACAATAAAGTAGACGCACTTAATAGAAGAAATAATTATATAGAAACAAAAGAATTGTTTAATTATAGCATACTTAAGATTAACAAAAACAAATTATTATTAACAAATAAATACAAGCTAAATGCTATCTTACAAATACTTAAAGACAATAAGAAAAAGTTTTCAATAAAGAAAGAAAAACTCTAGATATCTATTAACAAAATCGACGAATATATAAAGAAATACTATAATAAATTATTGCAAAAGCACTTGAAAGTAATCAAAATGCTTCGACTTTTACGTTAGTATTATTAGTTTTCTTAAATAAGACAAGTTGTCGAAATATACATTAAACAATGTCTTAATTATTAGCAAAACAAATATAATATATATGCGAGCTATAACAAATTTCAATATTAGAGATTGTTTAAATTGTTATAGAATAAAGTTACAATAAATTTTATTATTAAGTTACTTAAGTTGACAAATCTTGTAACTAAAAACAAATATAATTTAATACTAATAATAATTAACAAACTTATTAAGTATTTATATATTATTGCATGCAAAGAAAAGTTTATAGTAGAACAACTAAAATACATTGTATTAAATTAACTTATACAATATTATAATATACTCAAAGAATTAACTAATAACAAAGACAAGCTCTTTATGTCTATTTATTAAAAGATACTTTTATCGATATTAAAAACAAGACTTAAAATATTTATTGTTTATTATTCGATTACAAATAATTAAACAAAGCAACCAAACTAAAGTCTAAAGCAATATTTAAGATATTACGTTAATAATAATTAAAACAATTAAATATTACTTCTATTTATAATTTAATTAATATTAAATGCAAAGATTTCGAATATTACTAAAGTAACTTTATTCTTTGTTAACTATAATAAAGAATTTAATCTCTTCGAGAAAAAACAAAAGCATCTATTAGCTTAGTTAGCTATCGAAAGAATAATAATACTAAAAAAAATACACAACAACATCTTAAAGATGCAAGAAAAGTTATTAGAACAAAAAACAAAAAACAATATCTTAACTAAAGAAAAAAAATAAAATATATCTTTTTACAAAAAATCTTAAAATAAGAAAGTTAAGCAAGAAATTAAATTATATTAAAGTCGAATTGTTTTTTGTTAAAAAGATAAAGAAATTAATTAATTACAAACTCGACTTATTTAAGAACGTCAAAGTATTTCTAGTATTTTATATCTTATTGTTGAAACTAGCAAATTTAATTATGTCTTTATAAAATATATTTTATTTTTACTTACAAGAAAAGAAACAATATAAAATTGAGAAAATTCTACAACAAGAAGATTAAGAATATTTTATTAAGTAGAAAGAATATTTTATCTTTAAGAACACATAAAAGTTACTTAAGAATTTAAAGAAGTACTTTAACAAGCTACGACAATTTTGTTAGCAAAAAAATTACTTATAAGAGTTGACAAAGCATTAAAGAACAAAAAAACAAACAATAAAGAATTGATAATAGTGTCAAATAGAGCTTCGAATGTCTCTTTAATATATTTGATCTCTTTCTTATTTTTCTTGATCTTTAAGATATTTTTCGACTTTGCATTACTTATATCTTTTAAATAACAAAATTAATGTTTTTTTTGTTTTGTCTTTTGCGCAATTCTTAGACGCAACTCTATTATTTTATTTTTTAGCTTTTTAGTCTTCTAGATAGTTTTATTTATTTTTTAATAATTAAAAATTATATTATATTTTGGATTCTTTCGATAACACTTTTTATACTTAAGATATTTTCTATTTACTTAACAAGATACGTTAAATAAGACGCAAACTTAACAAGAACACATTATAAGAAAGACGTGCTTATAGCAACAATTAGCAACAAAATTGCGACGTTGTTCAATAATTAGCTTGATTAATATAATAAGAAAGAATAAATAATTTCGAAACAAAAATTCTTGAAGAGAGAAGATAATATTACGAGTTGCATGCTAATAAGTACTATTTGTTGCGCATTGCTAGATTGATTGTCGATTTAATTTTTGATTTCAACTTTTGGAATCGACTCGAATCGATAATTCAACTTTAGAAATCAAATCGAAAATTGATTCGATTTCAACTATTTTAAAATCGACTTAAATCGAATCGAGTCGATTTTCGATTTCAATATTAGGAATCGAATCGAATTGTCAAGAATGTCAAGAATACTAAAAATAGTATAAATTAAGTATAAATTTAGATTTTTTATTAATTACTAGATAATGCTTAGTAGTAATGCATTTATAAAAAGAAATTTCTAATATATTTATTAATTAATTTAAATAGAT
>JAABUQ010005436.1_pt1 | contig 20359 bp, 15 predicted proteins | sample 5560001 | NCBI WGS metagenome assembly JAABUQ01 (sample SAMN10711888, study PRJNA513371) | rock metagenome | isolation source: Antarctica rocks | place: Antarctica: Victoria Land, Finger Mt nord | collected 2015-12-18
TGGGCATGCTACAATAGAGTGACGTTGACATCTCTTACAGGCCGTTAGATTGGGCTCATAAATGGTGGTCACGGAGCAGATCGCGGACATACTGCGCTCGACTCTCACAGCTGGCGAGCAGGAGCAGTTGCTCGAGCGTGTGCGATAGGCTCTCGTCCCTTCAACGCCCGCCGAGGCCAAAGCATCGCTGATCGCGGCGCTCTCCGAGGGCCGCGCGTATAGCGAGCGCGGCCGATCAAGTGAGGCTGGAGGCAGCGGCAGTGTTGGACTATTTCCAGCAGCGGCGCACACTCCTCGATGGATCGCTGACGGCGTCACAGGTTGCCGGTATGCTCGGGACGAGCCGTCAGACGCCGCACGATCGCGTCGAGAGCGGAAGCTTGCTCGCCGTTATGGATCGCGGCGCCCTACGATTCCCGACATGGCAATTCGACCCGGAAGGGCCGCATGGCGTCGTGCACGGCTTGCCCGACGCCATCCGCGCATTACGCGTTTCGCCGCTTGCCAAGATGAGTTGGCTGACCCGCGCCAATCCCGCGTTCGACGGGGCGACGCCCCTTGACGCGCTCAGGTGGGGCGAGATCGCGGTTGTTGTGGACGAAGCTTCAAGACAAGCAAAGACTCTCAGGGAGGACACCGTGCCGATGGATGCGACTGTAACAATTGCGTCTGTTCCTGTCACAGAGGAAACTCATGTGATGCTTGAAGAATTGGCGCGCCTTGATGGCGCCTCGATCCAAAATGTCCTCGCTCGTGCAGTCGAGACCTATTGGGGCAGGCGTCTCAACGAGGCATCGAACGACGCCTATGCCGCGCTCAAAGCGGACCCCAAGGCATGGCAAGAATTGCAAAATGAGCAAGCCGAATGGGAAGCGACGCTAGCTGATGGTCTGGACGACGAATGATTCCGTCGGCGCCTTCTCGCGGTGAGGTGTGGCACGTAGACCTGGACCCAGTACGAGGACATGAGCAAGGCAGGAAACGTCCCGCGGTCGTCGTATCCGTCGACTCGTTCAATCAAGGTCCAGGCGCGATGGCAGTTATCGTCCCAATTAGCCGGTACGATACGTTATCTGCCTTACGAGGTTATCATCAATCCCCCCGAGGGCGGGCTGACAAAGCCCAGTTGCATTCGGTGCGATAACGTCCGCTCGGTCTCTATACTGCGTCTCGGGCGCAGGCTTGGAGTCGTGTCACCGCGCACGCTCCTGCTTGTCGAACTGCGACTACGCGGACTCCTCAATCTCCCGAGACAACCATGACAGTTCCGTGCTAAACTCGCGTCTTCAGAACAGGGCGCGGCTGGGGCGGTGCCAGGCCGAGGCGCGCCAGTTCTCCTTGAGGTCGGCGGGCGCGGCCCAGGGCGGGAGCGGCAGCGCCATGACGCAACCGACCGCAGTCGGCCCAACCAACCCCTTGTGAAAGGGGCCATTCATGTACTATTCACTTCCACATGCAATACTATGTCAAATCGGCGCTAGAGAGGTGAAGGAGGGTGTGCGCGAAGCAGAAGCGACGATTGCAAGCGGTCGACTAGTTGACATGCAGGTAACCAGTTGGTATATCTGAGAAACAGATCCAGCCGTGGATCCCTGCCACACGACTCAGCGGGCAGCAAGCGGGTACCGTAGCAAGGAGGTCAGCCGCGTATCTCCAGGAGTATGCGCGACTCGTCGAGACCACAGCGGTCTTTTCCGCCTTTTCTCTGGGCATCACCTGTTCCCGTTATCAGGATTTTGGGAGGATAGATTCAACATGGTAGGTAAAAAGGCTTTACGCCTCACCACCGCCGCGCTCCTCGCCGGCGCCACGCTCGGCGCGGGGGCGCTGCACGGGGCCGCGACACAGCGGGCGAACGCCGCGTCCGACATCATTTCGATCACCGACTGGCAGTTCCCCGCCGGCTGCAACACGCTCTCGGCCAACCAGGAGGCGTCGGTCGAGGGCTGCGCGGCCGAAACGTACGACTCCCTGGCCGGCATCGACAACCACCTCAACGACTTCGCCGACCTGGCCACGGTCCTTCCCACGGCCAAGAACGGCGGGGTCAAGGTCGTGGGCGGCAACCAAGTCGTGACCTGGACACTCAAGCCCAACCTGAAGTGGTCCGACGGCCAGCCGCTCACGGTCGACGACGCCATGTTCGGCGTGCCGCTCAACCTCGCGCTCGGCAACAATACCGGCCTCGACCAGATCAAGAGCATGAAGAAGGTCAGCGACCGCGTGTTCGAGGTCACCTACAAGGGCGTCTACGCGCCATATATCGACTACGGGCCTACAAGTGTCTACCCCAGGCACTACCTGGAGAAGAAGTACGGCACGACCGATGTCGCGGCGATTGCCAAGAAGTTCGGCCTCGACGCCTACAACAGCCCCAACGACGTCTTCTCCGGTCCGTACAAGATTGGGTCGTGGACGAACGGGCAGAGCATCTCGCTGGTGCCGAACACCTACTACAACGCCCTCCCCGCCGCCCCCGGCCACTCGCGCCCGTCGCAGATCAAGTTCGTCACCATCGCCAACGACGAGGCCGCCCTGGCTCAGGCCCTGCAATCGCCCAACGCCGGCGTCGACGGCGCCGAGGACTTCCAGACCAGCGATATCCCATCGCTGCAAGGCGCCAAGAGTTACCATCTCCACTCGGTGCCGGGCCTGTTGATCGAGCACCTGGAGCTCAACGAGGCCGGCGTGCTCAAGGACATCCGCCTGCGCCAGGCGCTGCAGTACGCCGTCAATAAGCCGGAACTCGTCCACCAACTCTTCCCCGCCCTCGGCGACCCGAGCAGCATCGTCGAGCACAACGTGCTGCCCATCCCCAACCGCTTCTACGACAAGAGCCAGCCGGTCAGCGAGTACAACCCCGCCAAGGCCAAGGCGCTGCTCAAGGCCGCCGGCTACGCCACTGACTACAACGGCCCCGGCAAGCACCTCTTCCTCAAGCTGGTGGCCACGCAGACGGCCGCGCGCGTGAAGAGCTTCGGCATCCTGGCGCGCTACTGGGCCACCGTGGGCGTCCACGTCAGCCCCGGCTTCGGCGCCTCCTCGGGTAACAACGGTATCTACGAGTCGTGGGCCAACAACGGCGTGCTCCAGCACGGGCGCTTCGACATCGCCCTGATGGCCTATCAGGAGTCGCCCGACCCGCAGCAGAGCGAGCCCAACTACAACCCGGCCAACATCCCCGGCCCCAGCAACACCTCGGGCCAGAATGAGTCGCACATCACGGACGCGGACCAGTACGCGCTCTTGCAGTCGGCCGGTCACCAGCTCGACGCGGCGCAGCGCCTATCCACGATCCACAAGTGGCAGGCGCTCGTCAACACCCGCGTCTACTGGATCCCGCTGTACAATCGCCCGCAGATCACGGTGGAGAACGGCACGATCGGCAACTTCGCGCCGCACCCGGGCCAGCAGTCCAACGAGTGGAACAGCTTCCAGTGGTACAAGAAGTAGGGTAAGCGCTCTCTCGTAGACCGCTTCCCGCTTCCCGTGGTAGAGCTTCGGCCGTGGGCGCGCGCTACAGGTGTAGCGCGCGCCCATCGGGCTACCCTTCTAGCTATAAGGTGACAAGGACGAGGGGCCGACGAGGGGCCAGGGGTACGCTCTCACATGACGACATACATTGTCCGCCGCTTCTTGCAGGCTGCCCTCATCCTGGCCGGCCTGACTATTATATTCTTCGCCATATTGCACGCCCAGCCGGGCGGACCGTGCGCCTATATCCGCTTGAGTCAAAAGCCTAATACGGAGCAGATGTATCAGGCCTGCCTGGTCAATCGCGGCCTCAATCAACCCCTGCCCGCGCAGTACGTGAAGTGGGTGACGTCGGTCGCGCACGGCGACTTCGGCGTCGACCTGGAGGGGTCGCCGGTGATCGACGCCCTCAAGCTGCGCATCCCCGCCACGATCGTCCTGATCGGTGTCGCCTATATCTTCCAGCAACTCATCGCCCTGCCGCTGGGCATGCTCGGCGCGCTCAAACGCTACAGCTTCTACGACCAAATTCTGACCCTGTTCTCGTACGCCGGCCTCTCCATGCCCACGTTCTGGCTGGCGATCATGCTCATCTTCGTGTTCGCGATTAAAATCCCGATCTTCCCGCCGGGCGGCATCATCACCCCCAGCCTGCCTGTGTCCTTCGGCACCAGCGCCTACTGGCCGTGGGTCGCCGGGCACCTCGGGACGGCCATCGGCGATCTCTTCGCCCACCTCGCGCTCCCCGCGCTGACCCTGGCCATCATTGGGATCGCGGCAGACAGCCGTTTCATGCGCGCCAGTATGCTCGACGTGATCAACCAGGATTACGTGCGCACCGCGCGCGCCAAGGGCCTCCCGCAGTCCAAAGTCATCCTCAAGCATGCCCTGCGCAACGCGCTGCTACCCATCATCACCAACGTCGGCCTGTTCCTCGGCAGCATCGTCGGCGGCGCCGTCATTACCGAGACGATTTTCGGCTGGCCCGGTATGGGCAAGTACTTCATCGACTCACTGAACAACAGCGACAGCAACGCCATGCAGACCATCTTGTTGCTCATCGCGTTCACCGTGCTGCTCGGCAACCTAGTGGCCGATCTGCTGTATGCCTGGGTCGATCCGCGCATTCGCTACAATTAGTAACGCCAAAGGTGATAAGAGGATAAGCGGGATAAGGATGGAGAGGTAGAGACGATGCAAGACCCTGCTCTAGTGGAGAACGCCGTCGCGCTGGCGCCGTCGGCGCTGGCCCCGAACGCGGGCGAGCCCGAGTCGGAGATAGCGACCAGGCAGTTGACCCAGACGCAACTCACCTGGATCCGCTTCCGCCGCCACAAGCCGGCCATGATCGGCCTGGGCATCTTGCTGTTCATGGTCCTGATCGCCGTGGTCGGGCCGCTCTTCGTACCGGAGAGTCCCTACAACATCTTCTCCTACGACATCACGAACCAAAACCTCTCGCCCCGCACGGCGCCCGCCTGGTATTTCATCCTGGGGACCGACGACCAGGGGCACACCATGCTCTCGCAGATCATATGGGGCGCGCGTACCTCGCTTGAGATCGGCTTCATCTCCGCCTTCCTGGTCTCGCTCGTCGGCCTGCTCGTCGGCGCGATCTCCGGCTACTTTGGCGGCTGGGTCGATACGACGATGATGCGCGTCACCGATGTCGTGCTGACTCTGCCGTTCCTCCCGATGCTGCTGCTGGCCGCGCAGATCTGGGGACAGGGGCACCTGTGGGTGATCATCGGTATCTTCGTCGTTTTCTCGTGGCCGGGCGTGGCGCGCCTGACGCGCGCGTCGTTCCTCACCTTGCGCGAACAGGAGTTCGCGGAGGCGGCGCGCGCGGTCGGTGTCGGCAGCCCGCGCATCATCTTTCGGCACCTGCTGCCCAGCGCGTTGCGCCCCATTCTTGTCGTCACCTCGCTGAACGTGGCCAGTTTCATTCTGACCGAGGCTGCCATCGATTTCCTCGGCGCCGGCCTGAAGTACCCCGACGCCAGTTGGGGCAACATCCTGGCCAACGCGCAGACCGGTTTTAGCAACGGCAACTGGTGGTGGGCGACGTTCCCGGGCATCGCCCTGATCCTGACCGTGCTCTCGGTCAACTTCCTCGGCGACGGCCTCGGCGACGCGCTCGACGTGCGCTCGAAGGTGTAGGGGCGGGAGGCGTGGCAGCCACACTCGAAAGTAATGGATGCTCCGTAAGATCCGCCAACTGAAGGCGGATTTGCGTCGCGCCGGATTCACCTCTAACTCTAAGCGGGGCAAAGGTAGTCACTCGGTGTGGCAGCATGCTGCGGCGTCTGAGGCTGAGGTCACGCTGGCAGGGCACGACGGTGACGATGCTCAACCCTATCAGGAGCGCGAGGTGCGCCGGGCTTTGGATGCGCTGCAGGAAGCGCAGGGGAGACAAGAGTGACTTTGCAAGAGGAGCTAGTTGAAGTCGGCCGATACTCGATGGTTATCGAGTGGAGCGACGAGGACGGGCTGTATATCGTGACTGCTGGGCTGCCGGACCCACGGTAGGACGCAGGCCGAAGCCGTGGAGATGGGCCGCGATGCCATCGAGATATGGCTAGACGCTAATCGCGCGTGGGGGCGCCCAATCCCCGCCCCACATCTCTTTGCAGCCCGCGTACAAGAGGAGGATGCCGTCGACGCCGCGCGCAAACAGGCAGGGGACGTCGCCATCGTGGGGGCTGCGCACGCCTAATAGGCTACGACCTTAATCCCAATGGGACGCTGTTCGACGTGCGCTTGTAAGTGTAAATGGTCGGAGGGAGTGTTGTATGCCCCAATCTCGCGTGGCGCGTCCTTCACGGCGTCGGACCGCATCGACCTGATCCTGTCGCCGCTGATGCGACAGCGGCGCGCGCTTGACGAGGTCGTGCCCGAGCTTGCGCGCTTGACGCAACGCTTGCCCGACGCGCAGCAGGAGCCGACCATCGGCGCGCTGCTGGGGTTGTCGTATCATGGTGTTAGCGACGAGGTTGTGGCCGCGATTTGGGGGGAACTGAATATGGCGAATTCACTACAGGCGTTTGTCGAAGAAACGTTTACTAGAGGGATGGACGAAGAGCGTACCGAAGGGCGTACCGAAGGGCGTACCGAAGGGCAGCGTCAATCGCTCCGGGTGCTGTTGCGGGCGCGTTTCGGCGGCCTGCCCCAAGACCTTGAGCAGCGCATCGCGGTGGCCGACGAGGAGGCGCTGAACCTGTTGATCGAGCGCGCGGCCAACGCGGCGAGCCTCGACGCGCTCTAAGTCAGGTGAACACGAGTAAATTATGTTATGTTATAGAATCCCGCCGAGAAAACCCACGGCTTTAGGCGCGGAATGAATCGGCGTCCGTCGCGCGTGTCAGCGCGCCATGGCCGCTCTATGCCGTACGCATCTTAGAGGAAAAGTAACGTCTAATACATGATATGCTTGGAGTATGATCGTGGTAGAGTTCAAGCTCGCGGGCGCTGCCAACCAATACACCGCGCTCGACGAGGCCATCCGTACCACCCAGTTCATTCGGAACAAGTGTGTACGGAAATGGATTGACGAGCGCGGCGTGAAGCCTTACGACTTGAACAAGTACTGCGCGATACTGGCGAAGGAGTTTGACTTCGCCGGCAAGCTCAACTCGCAAGCCCGCCAGGCGGCGGCGGAACGGGCCGGCGCGGCCATCCTGCGCTTCTACAAGAACTGCCGGAAGAAGACGCCCGGCACGAAGGGCTATCCTCGGTTCCAGAAAGATTGTCGCAGCGTCGAATACAAGCAGACCGGCTGGAAACTGGACGAGAGCCGCACACGCCTGACCTTGACGGATGGCTTCAAGGCCGGTACGTTCAAGCTCAGGGGCACGCGCGACCTGTTGGGTTATGCCCTGGACCAGATCAAGCGCGTGCGTATCGTGCGCAAGGCCGATGGCTACTACGGACAGTTCGGCCTTGACGCCGACCGGCGCGTGTTGGTCGAGGCCAGCGGGAAGGCGGTCGGCATCGACTTGGGGCTGACCCATTTCTACACCGACTCTGAGGGCGCGACGGTGGAGAATCCGCGCCATCTGCGGCGGTCGGAGAAGGCGTTGACGCGCCTGCAGCGGCGTGTGTCACGGAAAGTTAAGGGGTCACGCAATCGGGCGAAGGCGCGGGGACGGTTAGGCCGGAAGCACTTGACGGTGAGTAGGCAGCGTAAAGACTTCGCCGTGAAAGCGGCGCGGGCGCTGGTCATGTCCAACGACGTGATTGCCTACGAGGACTTGACGGTGCGCCACATGGTCACGAACCGGCGCCTCGCCAAGAGCATCAGCGATGTGGGCTGGCGGACCTTCGTGACCTGGCTGGGCTATCTAGCCCATGTGTATGGGAAGGTCACGATAGCCGTGCCGCCACGGTATACGAGTCAGGACTGCTCAGGATGCGGCGAGCGTGTCAAGAAGACCTTGAGCGAGCGCACACATGTCTGTCCGCGTTGCAAGACCATCCTTGACCGTGACCACAACGCGGCGCGCAATATCCTGGCGCTGGGATTGCGCCAATTGGAAGAAACTACGGCGGGGCACGCCGAAAGTAACGCTTGGGGACAGTCGGCCCTCTCTCTGTCGGACGCAAGCCCGGTAGACACGGCTGCTGGTTGAGCCAAGAATCCCATGGCGTGGGCCGTGCGGAGTGTCAAGCTGCTGTAAAATCTATACAAACATACTGCTAATGAGGTAGGGACCACATGGCTAGCGCACCGACGGCCACAACGGGGATGAAAACCGCGAAACGCGACGATACGCTCAATCCCAACGGGACGTTGCTCGACGTGGTCGATCTAAAGACATACTTTAAGAGCATGGATGGCGTGGTCAAGGCCGTCGACGGCGTCGATTTCTCGCTCAGGCCCGGCCAGACGCTCGGCGTGGTGGGCGAGTCGGGCTGCGGTAAGAGCGTGACCTCGCTCTCGGTGATGCGCCTGGTCGACCGCCCCGGCTACCTCGCCGGCGGTCAGATGATGTTCAAGGGCCGCGACCTGGCCAAAATCTCCGAGCGCCAGATGCGCGATGTGCGCGGTGACGAGATCTCGATGATTTTCCAGGAGCCGATGACCTCGCTCAACCCTGTTTTTACCGTGGGTAACCAGGTGCGCGAGGCTATCACCGAGCACCGCAAGGTCAGCAAGGCTGAGGCGCAAGCGCGCACCGTCGAGTTGTTCCGCATGGTCGGCATCCCCTCGCCAGAGCGCCGCGTCAAGGACTACCCGCACAACATGTCCGGCGGCATGCGCCAGCGCGTGATGATCGCCATGGGCCTGGCTCTGCAACCCGACCTCCTGATCGCCGACGAGCCGACGACGGCGCTCGACGTGACGATCCAGGCGCAAATCCTGGAACTGATGCGCGACCTGCGCACCAAGAATAATACGGCGGTGCTGTTGATCACGCACGACATCGGGGTCGTGGCCGAGATGGCCGACGACGTGATCGTGATGTATACGGGCAAGGTGGTCGAGCGCGGCACGGTGCATCAGGTGCTCAAGACGCCGAAGCACCCCTACACGGTCGGTCTGCTCAACTCGATCCCCTCGATCGGCGAGAAGGGACAGCGCCTCAACGTGATTCCGGGCACGGTGCCAAGCCCGCTCAACTTGCCCAAGGGCTGCCCCTTCGCGCCGCGCTGCCCGCACGCCATGGCCGTCTGTCGCGAGGAGCGGCCTCCCTTGAAGGAGTTGCCCGACGGTAGCGCCACGCGCTGCTGGCTGTATTAATCAGTCGATAGTCGATAGTCGATAGTCGATAGTCGGAAGCACGTTACAGGCGCACAGACCTGTGTCGCTATTGTCAGCCAAGGCGCTAACCACGATACTCTCGACTCTCGACTATTGTAAGGAGAGACCAATGGCTATCACAGAGGGGATTCGGCCCGCGCCGGCGACGCCGGTAAACACGGGCGACGGCAACGGCGAGACATTGCTGTCGGTGCAGAATCTCAAGACGTTTTTTCCGATCCAGGGCGGTATCCTCCGCCGCACCGTCGGCTACGTGCAGGCGGTCGACGACATCTCGTTTGACATCAAGCGGGGCGAAACGCTCGGCCTCGTCGGCGAGTCCGGCTGCGGCAAGACGACGACGGGGCGCACCATCCTACGCCTGAACAAGGCGACCGCGGGCAAAGTGATCTTCGACGGCAAAGACGTGTTCGCGCTCTCGTCCGGCGACCTTAAGCGGACCCGCGCCGACATGCAGATCATCTTTCAAGACCCCTACTCGTCGCTCAACCCGCGTATGCCTGTCGGAGACATCATCGGCGAAGGCCTGCGCGTACACGGCATGCAGAACCGGGCCGAGCGCGAGAAGACCGTGCAGTATTTCCTTTCCGTGGTGGGACTGCGCAAAGAGTGGGTGCGGCGCTACCCGCACGAGTTCTCGGGCGGCCAGCGCCAGCGCATCGGCATCGCGCGCGCGCTGGCGCTGCGGCCCAAGCTCGTGGTCTGCGACGAGCCGGTCTCGGCCCTGGACGTGTCGGTGCAGTCGCAGGTGCTCAACCTGCTGCAGGACCTGCAAAGAGAGTTCGGGCTCACCTATCTGTTCATCGCGCACAACCTCTCGGTCGTGGAGTACCTCTCCGACCGCGTGGCCGTGATGTACCTGGGCAAGATGGCCGAACTGGCGCCGGCCGAGGAGTTGTACGGCAACCCCCTGCACCCCTACACTAAGGCGTTGCTCTCGGCCATCCCCGACCCCGACCCCGCTATCCGCAAGCAGCGCATCGTGCTGCAGGGCGATGTGCCAAGCCCAATTAACCCGCCCTCGGGCTGCCGCTTCCGCACGCGCTGCCCCATCGCCATCGACCGCTGCGCCACCGAGGTCCCGGCCTTCCGGCTGATGGGTAACGGCCACTATGTGGCCTGCCACCGCGCCGAAGAATCGTCCAAGCTGATGGGCAGCGGGGATGTACTCACCGGTAAGACCATCACGGCCCCGCACTCGCCGGGCGGAGCCACCTTGCATTAAAAAGCGGCCCGTTCTTCCTATTGACCCCTCCCCCATTCCGTCCTACCCTGGCTGCAATCAAGACGTGTGGTTGTAGCCTTAGGTGTGGCGGAGGTACTGTTGGCGACCGTCCCGATCACTATCGTTCCCGTTCCAGAGTTCGTAGAAGCGGATGCTCCAGCGCGGACTCTGTTGCTCCAACAAGCGCCGAAGACACGCTTCAGTCTCCTGGCGCGCTTGCGGCGTCTGCATATCCGGGATGTCGGCGTCTTCGGACTCTTCGTCGCCATTTTCGCCATGGCGCTGCGCCCGGTGGTCGACAACGACCTGTTCTGGCACCTGGCGACGGGCCGCTACATCTGGGCCACCGGGCGCGTGCCGCACGCGGACCCGTTCTCCTGGACAGAGCCCGGCCGCGCCTGGATCGCCCATGAGTGGCTAACCGAAACGTTCCTCTATCCGCTGTACGCCCACGGCGGCTATCCCGCGCTGATGCTCGTCTTCGCGTCCGTGATCACCGCCGCGTTCGCGGTCTCGTACGCCACGGCGCGTCTGCTGGGCGCGACGCGCCCGCTTGCCGTGCTCGTCACCGGCCTGGCCGCCCTCGCCTCCGACCATACATGGGGTGTGCGCCCACAGATGCTCTCCCTGCTGCTCACGGCGCTGACCCTGTGGGTGCTGACGCACGCCGCCACGACCAGTAGGACGCGAGCTCTATGGACGCTCCCCGCGCTGCTGGCGCTGTGGGCCAATCTGCACGGAGGCTTCATCTTCGGCCTCGTCATTATCGGCCTCGTCGCGCTGGGACGGACGTGCGAGGACATCTTTACCCCTCACCCCCAACCCCTCTCCCTCACGGGGAGAGGGGAGCGGGGGGTGAGGGCCGGGACGCTCTGGCTCGTCTTTATCGCCTCGCTCGCGGCCTGCCTCGCCAATCCCAACGGGCTTAAAGGGCTGATCTATCCGTTCACGTACCTGGGAGACAACGCCTCGACGCGCTATATCGCGGAGTGGGTTTCACCCGATTTTCACCAGGGGCAGTACCAACTGTTCGAGGCGTTGGCGCTGGCGCTCGTCGCCGGCGTGGCCTTCTCGCCGCGCCGCCCGCGCCTCACGGAGGTCCTGCTGGCGCTCCTGTTCACACACCTCGCGCTGGTGTCCGTGCGCAACATCAACCTGTTCTCGATCGTCGTCGCGCCGCTTATCGCCGTCTACCTGTCCCATGCGTGGCGCGAGGCGCGCACGCGGGTCGCGGTCCTCGTGGCGTCTTCGAGGATCGCGCCCTTTGGGACCGCCAGGGCGTATGGCGATACGCCCCTACATCGGCCGGCACACCATGGGGAGCGCGGGGATCGCCATGGGCGTATAGCGCTGGAACACGACCGCGGCCGGCGGGACGCCGGCGGCCCCAGAGGGGACGGGTCGGCTGATAAGCCGCGTCGGATCACGCCGGCCGTGGCGGCGCTGAACCTGACGCTCGCCGTGGTGATCGCGGGGGCCGTGTTGGTGATCTCGGCGCCCAACCTGAGCGCCCGGCACAACACTGCTATACAGGCCCAGCGCTACCCGGCCGGCGCCGTTTCTTATCTCCGTACACACCAGCCGCGCGGACCCATGCTCAACAGTTACGACTGGGGCGGCTATCTGATCTGGACCCTCTATCCGCGCGAGCGGGTCTATATCGACGGCCGGCCCGACATGTACGGGGACAGATTTGTCGACGCCTTCGTGCGCACCTGGCGCGCCGAGCCGGGCTGGCAGAGCACGTTGCGCGGGCAGGGCGTGCGCCTCGCGCTCGTCGAGCCGTCGTCGGGCCTGGGGCACGCCCTCGCCGGCGCCCCCGGCTGGCGCGTGGCGTTCCGCGACAAAGTGTCGGTCCTGTATGCGCGCGCGTAAGATGCCCTCACCCCTGACCCCTCTCCCGCGCGCGGGAGAGGGGGAGGCGCCCGTCGAGGCGTTTGTCTCCGTGTCTTTGCGCCTCTACAACGCAACGGACGCATCGGGCAGTAAACGTACGCCCGGTAATACGGAGGACGACTCCCCCTCTCCCGCGCGCGGGAGAGGCGCGCTGGGCCGTCGGCCGCAGCCGAGGGACCAGTTAGCCATGGGGCGGGGGGTGAGGGTTCCCCTCCTCCTCTCGGCCGCCGCCCTCCTCCTGGCCGCTCTCCCGTACGTTGCCGGATTCACGGCCGCGCCACGGGGGATGGCTTTTCTCGGCGCCCTGAACAACGTCGGAGACACGGGGCAATACCTCGCCGCGATCCGTCAAGGTGGCGGCGGGCAGTTGCTCTACACCAACCAATACTCCAGCCTGCGCGTCGCGCCTGTGCTGATGTACCCGTTCTACACCGCGGCGGGGCTCCTGCTGTCCCCGCTCGGCCTACCGGCTATGGCGGTGTACCAAGTGCTGCATCTCCTCGCCGCCGTGGCGCTCCTGGGCGCGCTCTGGCGTTTCTGCCGCGTCGCGCTGCCGTCGGCGCCTCCGGTGTTGCCCTACGCCCTCGCCATATGCGGCGGCGGACTCTACGCGCCCGCGTTACTGCTCTCCGGGCTAGCCCACCTGCCGTTCGCGCCCGCGGCGCTGACGGCGCCGGAGTTCAGCGCGTTCGCCACGCTGCTGATCTCGCCGCACGGCGCGGCCGGTCTCGCCGCGCAACTTTGGGCGCTGGCCGGCTATCTAGGTTGGCGCCGTCAGGGGCACGGGCGCGACCTGCTGGCGCTCGCGCTCGGGGGTCTCGCGCTCGGCCTCTGCTACCCCTTCGGCATCGTCGCGCTGGTCGCGGTCGTGGCCGTGGATGCGGCGATACGCATTGCCCTATCCCCGCCAAACGAGCCTACGACTAAAGTCGCATGGCAAACCGCGGCGACTAAAGTCGCGAGGGCACGTCAGTATGATGGGCCGAGTTCAGATGCGGCAAAGACTCACACATTTATTGATAGACACTTTAGTGTCCGTGGTTTGCCATGCGACTTTAGTCGCAGGCTGCGCGGCGAACTTGCGGGCGACTTGAGTCGCAGACGACGCGGCGAGTTTTTACTCGCCCTCGCCTTGCTCCCCGCGACCGGCGTCGCGCTCTACTATGCCGTCTTATTCCATCATGATCCGCTGTGGGGCGGCAGTAACATGCTCCGCCTGCCGCCGCCAGACGTCGCCGTACTCGTCGCCGCGTTCGGCCCGCTGCTGGCGTTGGCGCTGCCCATCTTTAAGCTGGTGCTCGCGAAGGCGTATCATGGTGTCGGCGGCGCGGGGCTACGGCTGGTCGCCGTATGGGCCGTGGCGTCGCCCCTTTTAGTGCTCACGCCCTTGCCGCAGACGGAGCGGTTGCTCGAAGGGTGGAGCGTCGCGCTGGCCCTGCTCGGGGCGGTGACCGTACGCCAGTGGCGGCCGCGCGCTGCTGTGCGCGCCGTCGCGGCGCTTTCCGCCTCCAATATCGTACTAGTGCTGCTCTACCTAGTGATCGCGGCGCGCGGCGCCAACCCCGGCTACTACGCGCCTGTCGACGAGCTACGCGCCGCCGGCTGGCTCGGAGCGCATACCGAACCGGACGACGTAGTGATGGCCTCGGCCGGCAGCGGAAACCTTATCGTCGCGGCCGCCCCGTGCCATGTGGTCGTGGGGCAAAACTTCGAAACGTTCGACTGGGCCGCGGCGCAACGCGATGTGCTGCGCTATTACGGCGGTGCGACAGGGGTGGACGAGCGCGCGACGATCGTGCGCCGCCTTCGCGTGACGTTCGTGGTAGACGGACCTTACGAGCAGGCCGTGGGCTCTTTTATGCCCGGACGCCCGGGCTATCGCCTGGTCCATCGCGACGGCGCGGTGCGTGTGTTCGCCGTGGCGGGAGCGTAGATGGCAGCGCCTAGCTTGTTGGCCTTGGGCCTGCGACTGCCCAACCATGCGGATTGGTCTCTCTCCGCTCCGCTCCGACAGCCCCACCGGGCAGTCGCAGGCCCCCTATTGCTCGCCGCCGCGTTGCGGCTGCTCAACCTGGGCGCGAATCCCGGCTGGGACGGCGATGAGGGCTACAACTACAATATCGCGCTGAATCTAGCGCGGGGGCATCGCCAGATGTTCGCGCTCTCCTTCGCCTTCGTGCAGCACCCGCCGCTGTTTTTCTTGCTGGCCGCCGCGCTGTTTCACCTCTTCGGCCCCAGTATGTTCCTCTTGCGTCTGCTCTCGACGCTGTGTTGCCTCGGTACGCTCCTGTTGTTGCGCCCGCTCGCCCACGAGTTGGTCGACGGCGGACGCCGTGGGCCTGGCCCTACAGGACCATGGCAGGCCACCGACCTTAAAAGGTCCCTTTGGGCGTTAAGTCCCCGTAGACCCTTCAGGGTCCGGCCCCTGCCATGGTCCTGTAGGGCCAGGCTTTCCATGGCCGATAGGGCCAGGTCTTCCATGGCCGATAGGGCCAGGCTTTCCTTGGCCGAGCGCATCGCCCTGCTGGCCTCGCTTGCCTACGCCGCTGCCCCGCTCGTCGTGTTGCAGAACCGTTTCGGCTACACCTACAACGGGCTGGCCCTCTGGACCGCCCTGGCGACGCTGGCCGTGCTGCGCTACCGCCGTACAGGGGCGAACGGCGCGCTCGTCCTGGCCGGTCTCGCCGCGGCGCTGGCCCTGGTGACTGATCAGGAGGGCGTCTACCTGCTGCCCGTCCTCCTGCTCGGGCTGAAAGGGGCGTCCCTCGCGCGGCGACTGCTGGCCTGCGCCTTGGCCCTGGCCGGCCCCGCGCTCTACCTCGGGGCGATGGCGTTGGCCGACCCGGCCGCGCTCCTCTTCGACATCACGCACACGGCGGCCCGCGTGGCGGGCGGCTCGCTCACTTACCAGGGCGCGGCGCTGCTCTACTACCTCGCGGACCTGCTGCGCTTCGACCCATTGATCCCGCTCGGGCTGGCCGGGCTCGCGCTCGTCCCGTACCGCCCGGCCCGGTGGCTGCTCCTGGGGCTGCTCGCGGCGATGCTGCTCGTTATTCTCAAGGTGCGCGACCCCAACCCATTGTTCCGCACGGCCGAGCCGCTGCTGCCCCTGGTCTGCCTGGGTCTCGGGACGCTCGGCGCCGTTCTTTCGGAGGGTCATAGAGTGGTGGTAGGCGCGCGCAGGGCGCTGGCCGTGGCGGCCCTGGCGCTGGTCGTGGCGGGGACGGCGTACGACGCGCGCGCCGCCCTGACGCGCTTCCCGACCCGTATCGGCGGCCTGCTGCCGCGCTCCACCAGCGATACCATGGCCATGGCCGGCTGGCTAAACCGGCGACTGCGCCCAAACGACGTGGTCATCGCCATGCCTCAGGTGTCGTGGACCTTGCACGCGCGCACGGCGGAGTTGCTGCAATCCGTGGCCTACGGCGGGCAGCCCAGCGCCTTCTACCCTGCCGGAATCCCCGCGCGGCGTTGGCGCTACGATGTCTCACTCGACGCGGCGCGCTTCCTCGTCGTGGACGATTTCACGCGCGCGTGGATCGCGCAGAACGGGGCCGAGCGCGCCTTGGTCGCACAGGCCCGGCGACACTGGCCCCTCGTCTATGCCCACGGCGAGTACATGGTCTACGAGAACCCTAAATATGCCCATGCGCACTAACATTGCACCACGGAGACACGGAGACACGGAGGGGAATAAAGAAATCCTTTCTGTATGGTCGTTCACCGATGGGGAATCACCGGACAACAGATCTGTTTTAAAAGCGATCTCCGTGTCTCCGTGTCTCCGTGGCGCGCGTTTCTATGGGTTGATCTACCTCTTTTCGTTCCTGGTCTACGCGGCGGTAGCGTGGCCGCACACGCACCCGCCATACATGGATTCGTTCTACTACGTAGACATCGCGCGCAACCTGGCGCGTGGGCGGGGCTTCGGTGAGAATTTCGTGTGGAACTATCTCGGCGGGATGCCGCCGCTCCCGCATCCCAGCAGCGCCTACTGGCTGCCCGGAATGTCCGTGCTGCTGGCGCCGGTCCTGGCCCTCGGCGGCGGCTACCATGGCGCCGCGCTCATGACGGCGGCGACGGCGGCCCTGTGCCCGCTACTGGCGGCCATAATAGGGCGAGATCTTTTCGGCACGCCGCGCCACTCGCTGACGATGGCCGGCCTGACCCTCTTCAACGGCGTCTGGTTCCACGACTGGACGACGCCCGACGCCTTCGTGCTCTATGCCGCCCTGGCCACGGCGACGCTGCTGCTCGCGGCCAAAGGTCTGCAGGGCAAAGGGCCGGGGCACGGGACGGCGCTCTATGCCGGCGCGGGCTTCACGGCAGGTCTGGCCACCCTAACGCGGCAGGAGGGCAGCCTCCTCCTGCTCGCGCTTCTGCTCGCCGTCGCGATCACGCCGCCGGCGCGGCGTCTGCTCTGGACCGGCGGAGTGTTGGGCAGCGTCGCGCTTTTCGCGTTGGCCCAAGCGCCGTGGACCCTGCACAACCTGCTGGCCTACGGTCGCCTGGCCCCGGCCGGCGGGACGCGCACGCTATGGATGCGCTCGTACGACTCCTTTTATGCCCTGCGCGCCGATCTGCTGACGCCGCGGGCGTATGCCCACTGGGGGCTGTCGCATATCGTGGGCGCGCGGCTCGACGCCGCGCTGCTGGAGTTGGCCGTCTGGGCGGCGCTGTGGCTCGTCGTGCTGACGCCCCCTTTGCTAGCGGGGCTGTGCCTCCTCTGGCGGCGCGTCGAGTATCGTCCCTTCCTGCTCTACTGGGCCGTTCTGGCGCTGGCGATGCCGCTTCTGTTCACCGCCACGCTCGAGCATGGCACGCTGGGGCACGCCAGTGGCGCGCTTGTTCCGTACGGGTCGGGCCTCGTCGTGGCCGGAATCGACGTGCTCGCGGGGCTGCTGACTCGGAGGCGCAGGCGGGGCAGGTCTGACGATGCGACGCGGCCTGGCCCTAAAGGACCATGGCAGGGCACGGACCCTGAAGGGTCTAGGCAGGCAACCGATCGTGCTGGCGGCAACATACGGCTAGGTGTCCACCCTATCGAACCACGACAGAAGGGACGTTCCAGGAGCGCCTTCGAACCCGTCCAGACCCTTCAGGGTCGGGTCCCTACCATGGTCCTTCAGGGCCAGGCTGTGTCGCATAGGCGGGCCGAGCGTCTGGCGGCCGTGATATGCGTTCTCGCGGTGTCCATCGCGTGCGCGGCCAGCCTCGGCATGGCCCAGCGCACCTTCCCGGCGCATGGCGACGAGTATACGCACGACGCGCGCGTCCTGGTGTGGTTGCGCCGGCATAACCCGCCGGGCCGGCCGGTGATGGTGCTCGACCCGCCCCTCTTCGCCTACCTCGACGACGGCCCCTACGTCGTCGCCCCGAGCGATGGCCTCGCGGCGGACCTAACGGTCGCGCGCCATTACGGCGTGCGCTATTGGGTGCTCGACCCCTTACACGCCCCCGCGCAGGATCCTCTCTACCGCGGCCGTGTCAGGATCCCGGCGCTACGGCGCGTCGCGGTGGTGGACGGGGCGCAGGTGTACGACGTTAAATACTGAAAGTACTATTTGAGCCCATCCGCGGCCGCGCATATACTGCCGCCAGAGTTGGTTGAAAAGGTAAGACCCGAAAGGTGTACGTATGGATATGACGACGGTTTTGGTGATTGACGACCAGCCCTTGTTCCGCCACGGTGTCCGCTACGCGCTCGAGCAGTACCCTGACGAGTTCGAGATGGTGGGCGAGGCCGTGGACGGCGAAGAGGGCCTGCAACTCGCCTCAGCTCGCGAGCCGTCCGTGGTGCTACTCAACGCCGAGGTCGGCGGCCTCAACGGTATGGAGTTGATCCGCACGCTCAAGCACCAGGTTCCGGGGGCCGCCGTGATCGTGGTGACCAGCCGCGAGGACGAGGAGAAGTTGTTCTACGCTATCAAGTACGGCGCCTCGGCCTACCTGTCCAAGAACGTCGATCCGAAGGCGCTCACGAACGTCGTGCGCCAGGTGGCGCAGGGACAGTACCTCATCAACGACAGCGTGCTGTCCAAGCCGGTGGTGGCCTCGCGCGTGCTCAAGAGCTTCCGCGACCTCGCCGACGAGGTCGACCAAGATGTCGAGCCGCTCTTTATCCCGCTCTCGGTACGCGAGGTCGAGGTGCTGGACTACATCGCTAAGGGTAACAGCAACAAGGAGATCGCCCGGTCCATGGGCATCAGCGACCAGACCGTCAAGAACCACATCACCTCGATCATGCGCAAGCTGGCCGTGAACGACCGCACGCAAGCCGTCGTCTACGCGCTGCGCCACGGCTGGATCAAGGCCTAGTGACTAGTGTTTAATGACTAGTGGTTGGCCGCTGGCAACCCGGTCACTGAGCACTGGTCACTAAACACTAAGCACTAAACACTAAACACTAGTCACTGACCCGGAGGGTCCCGCCATGCTCAACAAGTTCGTTCGCAACAGCCGCAACCTGTTCATCGTTGGAGCGCTTCTGGCCATCGCGGCCTTCGGCCTCGCCTTCACGGTCCTAAGCAAGGCGCAGCAGGCGCCGCAGTCGCTGGCCGCTACCGCCGCCGTCCCGACACCGCCGCCGGCCGCGGATGTCCTCGTCGTGTCGGCCACGCAGGACCTCCCCGCTTTCACGCAGATCGCGGACCTCAAGACGGCCCAGCAGTATTTCAAAGCGGTGCCCTACAGCCACTTTAAGACCCTCCAACCCGACTACGTGAAGGGCTTCGACGGCATAGCCGCCCTTCTCACGCCCACGGGTGGCGGCCCGCGCCGTGTATCCTTCGCGTTGCCGAAGAATACGCCACTCCTCGCCTCGGAACTGCTCACCAGCACCATCGCCGGGACCATCGACTACAGCCCCATGATCGGCCACGACGAGGTCGCCCAGGCGGTGCTGGTCCAGCCGACGAGCGCGGGCAACGGCAACATCCAGCCCGGCGACCACGTCGATGTGCTGCTCGGCCTCAAGTTCGATGTGACTAAAGATAGCGCCGCGCGGCAGTCCTTCTTCACCGGCAACGGAACGACGATCGATGCGACGACCCCGCGCGACAAGGTCTTGGGTAACGTTTGGGAAGAACAAACCACGATCCAGAACGTGCATGTGTTGAGCGTGACCGGGGCCAACTACACTCTGGGCCTGTCGCATCAGAACGCCCTGCTCGTCAAGTGGATCAAGGACATGAACGGCAGCGTCGAGCTCGTTGTGCGCGCGGCCACCGACAGTGACAAGGGTGGCAAGCCCTTCGATACGACGCCTGTGCTGCCGAACTACCTGGTCAACGGCCTGCACAACAAGTTCAAGCTGCCCTAGCTAGCGGGTCAGACCGACGCATCAGTACACAGATAATCTCTCCGCGCATGCCGCGCGACCATCCGACGGGCCGCGGAGGCTCGGACCAGGCCTGAATGTGAGGCGTGCCGCATGCGTGTGAGTATGAGTAAGGGTGGGTGTCACCCGTGAGCGTGAGAGAGCGGATCGGGGTCCTGGTCGCGCAGGGGGACGAGGTGGTGCGCGCGGAGGTGGCGGCGATCCTGGCGGGCGCGGAGGACATAGAGATCGTGGGGGTGGCGCGCACGGGGGAGGCGGCGCTGGCCCTGGCGCGCAAGCTCACGCCGGCGATCGTGCTGGTGGACTACGACCTGCCGGGACGCGACGGGATCGCGACGACGGAGGCGCTGGCGACACTGCTGCCGGGGGCGGGGGTGATCGTGACGGCGGCGGACATGTCGGCGGAGGTGCTGCGGCGAGCCATGGTGGCGGGGGCGCGGCAGTTCGTGGGGGTGCCGCCGGTGGCGGAGGAGTTGCTGCGCGCGATCTACCAGGTGCATGACACGACGACGGCGCGGCGCGCGGTGGCGGGGGGCACGGGCGCGTTGCCGGGGGCCGAGGCGGGGGCGTCGGCGGGGCGGGCGGGGCAGGTGGTGGCGGTGTTCAGTCCGAAGGGGGGGGTGGGGACGACGACGGTGGCGACCTCATTGGCGGTGGCGATCCG
>JAABUQ010005437.1_pt1 | contig 20345 bp, 20 predicted proteins | sample 5560001 | NCBI WGS metagenome assembly JAABUQ01 (sample SAMN10711888, study PRJNA513371) | rock metagenome | isolation source: Antarctica rocks | place: Antarctica: Victoria Land, Finger Mt nord | collected 2015-12-18
GCCGGCGCTCGTCGAGGTCCCCCGCCAACGCCCGATAGCGCTCGCCGATAGCCGCCTCGTCGATCACGCACAAACGTTACGCCACGCGCACCCCAAACCCTTTGAGTTATTGACTGACGAACCCTAACAGCGCGCCGCTCATCCCCGTGGTCACCCTGCCCACCGGGCAGTCGATCGACTCTGCGCCGGTCCTCAGTGGCCTGACCAACGTCGAGCAGCGTCTGCGCGCCGCCAACCCAGGCTCGCGCGTGGCCGGCTTCGCGTCCACCCACAACCGGGCGTTCGTGTCAGGCGACGGGCGTACCACGTTCATGGTCGCTTACCCGCCCCTGGATCCCAGCCAATCCTTCGGCGACAACCCCCAGGCCGAGCAGCGTGCCCGCGTCGCCCTGGCGGGCGCCACCGTGGGCGGCGCCACCGTGCACTTGTCGGGCTCTGACGCGCTGCGCAACCAGAGCGGCGGCGGAGGTGGCCCCGGGGTGCTGGTCGAGGCCATGCTCGGCGGTGTGGGCGCCCTGGTGGTGCTGGCCTTCGTGTTTGCCTCCTTCCTGGCGGTGGTCCCCCTGCTGATGGCGATCGTCTCGATCCTCACCACCTTCCTCGTGGTGTGGGGCCTCACGACCATCACCGACATCTCGCCGATCGTGCAGTTCCTGATTGCCCTCATCGGACTGGGCGTGGCGATCGACTACGCGCTGCTCGTGGTGGTGCGCTGGCGCGAGGAGCTCGCACACGGGCTCAAGGGCGACGCGGCCGTCCAGCGCGCAATGGAGACCGCCGGGCGCGCCGTGGTGTTCAGCGGCACGACGGTGGCCATCGGGCTGCTCGCACTGGTGGCCCTGCCCCTGCCCTTCCTGCGCTCGGTGGGCTACGGCGGAATGCTCATCCCGCTCATCAGCGTGCTCGTTGCGCTCACCCTCCTGCCGGTGGTCCTGAGCCGCTTCGGCCACCGCCTGGACTGGCCGCGCGTACGCACCGACGACAAGGCGAGCCGCTCGTGGACGCGGTGGGCCGAGCTCGTTGTGCGTCGCCGCTGGCCCGCAGCGATCACGGCCCTACTCGTCCTGGGCGCGCTGGTCGTGGCCGCTACGAGCCTGCAACCTGGGCTGCCCAACGTGAACACGATCGCCAAGCAGGGCGACGCCAAGCAGGGTCTGGTCGCCCTGCAGCGCTCGGGGATCGGGGAGGGAGCGCTGCTTCCCAACGAGATCCTCGTCCCCGGCAGCGCACGCGCCCCGCAGGTGATCAGCGCACTGCAGGGCGTGCCCGGCGTGCACGGCGCCGTGGCTCCGAGCGGTCAGGATTGGCAGCGTCCCGGGGCTGTCCTGGTCGACGCCTTTGCCGTGTCCGACGGGTCCTCCCCGGCAGGTCGCGCGACGCTTGACCGTGTGCGCGCCGCCACCCAGGGCGCGGGAGCTGACGCGCGCCTGGGCGGCATCGGCGCTCAGAACGCCGACTTCATCTCAGCGGTGTACGGAAACTTTCCGCTGATGATCGTGCTCATCGCGATCATCACCTTCGTCCTGCTGGCCCGCGCCTTCCGCTCGCTGCTGCTGCCGCTGAAGGCCGTGGTCCTCAACGTGGTCAGCGTGGGCGCCGCCTGGGGCGTGCTGGACCTGGTGTGGCAGCAGGGTCACGGATCGCACCTGATCTGGGGGATCGCCGCGACCGGCTCGGTGACGGCGTGGATCCCGCTCATGGTGTTCGCCTTCCTCTTTGGCCTCTCGATGGACTACGAGGTGTTCATCCTGGCGCGCATGCGCGAGGAGTACGACGCCACGGGCTCCACCGACACGGCCGTGGTCCGGGGGATCGGCCGCACCGGTCGCCTGGTGACCAGCGCCGCGATCATCCTCTTCCTGGCCTTCGTGTCCCTGGCCTCGGGACCGGAGACCGACATCAAGACGCTGGCCACCGGGTTGGCGGCGGGCATCCTGCTCGACGCGACCGTCATCCGGGCGCTCCTGGTCCCGGCTGTCGTGTCGCTGTTCGGTCGCTGGAACTGGTGGCTACCGCAGCGCCCCGCGCGACTGCTGCGCGTCGAGCCCTCGTTGCCGCCGCGCGTCGCACCGGCAGCGGACACCGGCTGAGCGCCGGGCTCGCCTAACGGCCTGTGCTTCGCCGGCGGCGGTGATGCTCACGCCGCCGCGGACGGGTCTTGACGCACCCGCGATAGGTCCGCACGGTCTCCAGGCGACCGCCGCTGCGCAGGTGATCGACGATGCGCACCGTGAACCGGGCGCCGCGCGGACGACGCAGGGAGACCTCGCGCAGCGGGCGCCCGCGGCGGCGGAGCACCAGGCGCCCTCCGACGTACACCCGGACGGCCTACCACGCGTCCGTGTAGGCGAAAGCGCAGACGCTGGGCGGGGCTGCACACCGCCGGGCGCGACGGCGCGCTGGATGTTCCCGTGGCCAGCGCCGCAGCCGCGGAGGAGCAGCCCCGCGGCGCCGGGGTCACCGTCACGCTGACCTTGCCCGCTCCTGGGTCGTCGCTGAGCAACAGGGGGGTCGCGCACGGCACCGACACGACGTGTGCGCCGCTGACACTGGCTAGGTAACCCTGGCCGTAGTGCCAGGCGGGCAGGATGATCACCGTGGGCGCATGCACCCGCCTGTTGGGGGTGTAGGAGTAGGTAAATCGACCCGTGACGGAGTCGAAGGTCACAGGCCCCGGCGTGCCCGAGGTGGCGAGCGGGTAGGCGCGGGCGAGCACGGCAGCGCGAGGCGGATCGGGAACGCGGCTGACCTGGCCGAGAAGTCCCTCGTCGGGAGAGCCGGTGGGATCGTGTAGCTGAAGGCCCGCCCATTCGGTCCACGACAGCGAGCGGGCGTCGGCCATCGCGGCCACCCGATCGATGTCGGGTGCGTAGGGCTCGGCCCCGAACTCGCTGAGCAGCCAGGCCGGCCCGCCGGGTTGGGCCGTGCGCGTGGCCGCGCGGTAGCCGGCAAAGCCGTTGAAGTCGGCACTCTCGGTGGTCGCACAGCTGGGGTCGGTACAGGAGAAGCTCGACGTGGCCAGACCGGACGCGCCGTAGACGTGAAAGCTCAGCACCAGGCGAGGGAAGGGCAGGGACTCGAGCACCCCGACCGTGTCGGGCGTGAGGTAGTCGGTCAGTACGGGCCCCTCGTAGAACACGAGGTGGTTGGGGTCCACCGACTGGATGGCCGGCATCAGTCCCACCGGCAGGGCCTGCGTCGGCGGCGTGGTGGCCGCACACGCCGACGGGGCGTACTGGCGACCCGCGTACAAGCAGGCGAGCTTGCGGTCGAATTCGGGGCCGAGGGCGACGGTGGCGTCGGCGGGCTCGTTGAAGAGCTCAAAACCGGCCACGTTCGTATCCGAGGCGTAGTGGGCGGCGACCGCCCGCCAGACGCGCTCGAACTCGCCCTGCAGATTCGCGCTGACGTCGTTGGCGAAGAAGTGATCGAAGGCGGCCTCGACCGCGGGATCGCTATAGGAGGACTGCCACTTGGCCGGTGAGGAGAACGGAAACGGGCGTGAGCAGGTGGCCCAGCGCGGGGCCCCCTCCCCCTCCCACGGCGTGGGGCCCGCCGGGTGTGAGAAGGCCACCCCCCAGGCGTCCTGGTGCATGTCCAGGATCACCCGGATCCCCTCGGCGCCCAGGAGGCGCACGATCCGGTCTTCACGAGCCAGGTAGGCGTCCAGCGCGGCCTGCGAGAAGACGCCGGAGTCGGCAAACGGGGCGCTCACCACGTGAGCAGAGCAGTAGCGCGGATCGTCAGGTTTGACCCCGGCTGGACCTGGCTCCAGGCCGGCCCAGATCATGCCCAGGCGCACCACCGTGAAGCCCAGGTCGTGCAGCGCGCGGGCGTCGGCGGCCGTGAAACGGCGTCCGGGATCGGCGGCGTCGGGGCTGAGCACGTAGTTCGGCGCGTCCGATTGGCCCGCGGGAACGCATGGCGATCCGAAAGCCGATGAGGGCACGCTGTCGCTCGGGCACTTGGCCACCATGTTCACTCCGTGCAGGATCAGCGCCCGGCCCTGGCCGTCGGTGAGCGAGGGGCCGCCGGGAGCCTGCACGAAGCCGTCGGCGAGCAGGGGGCCGCCGGAGGCATGCACAAAGCCGTCAGCCGCGCGGGCGAGTGGCGCCGCGGTCCCGACGCCCAGGAGGAACAGCGCCACCAAGAGGCAGGCGACGCAGGCGACGAACCGCGACCGAGGGCTGCTCACGGAGCGCCCACCGAGCCAACTGCACGCGGCGAGGAGATGGCTCCGTAGTGCAATCCGCCGTGGCTGTGAGTGGGCACGATCGGCCACTGTCGCCGCCAGGAGACCAGCTCTGAGGAGGGCAGGATCTGCAGCCAGCGCGGGTCGCGGGGGCTGGCGTCGGCGAGCGTCTTCTCCTTGACCATGGAGTCGTACTGGTCCAGGGAGTCCTCCAGCGTGTTGGCGTTGGGGCAGATCTCGCGCCTGTAGTTGCGCGCGTAACGTGCCACGCCGGGGATCTTGGACTGCAGCGGCTGCCAGTTGTCAGCCGCGACCCCGTTCTCCGAGGAAACCCACACCCCGTCGGGGGTGTTGATCATCAGCGAGTGATTGCCGTCGGTGTAACCGGGCGTCCAGATGATCGACACGCCGACGCCGAGCTCGAAGTCGCCGTCGAGTCAGGACCATGCGCTCTGGTGCCACTCCGTCCAGACCGCCGTCGACATACCAGGCCCACTGCATCGGGTGCGCAGAGGCGAACGTCGCGACCTCCCGGCGCTGCACGAGCAGCTTCGCGTGGGGAAACGCCGCGCAGACCATGCGTGGGTCCTGGACGTGGAGGTGATCGAATGACAGGTAATCGACCTCGTCGGGTCGCAGACCCGCAGCGTCAAGCGCACTGGAGGGTGTGTGGTACTCCTTGTTGACCAGCTTTCCCACCAGGCCCACCAGCGGGTTGCGCTGCGAGCGTTCGAGCAGCTGGGCGTAGAACGGGGCCCGCGCGGAGCCCGCGGGCACGGTGGGCTCCCAGAGCAGGGTGCGCGGTGTGCCCTGAAAGTCGGTGTACTGCACGACGACGATGCGGTTGATCATGCTCACGTAGGGGTTCGGCGACGTCGCCGCGCCGTGGAAGGCAAACGCGGTCATGTACGGCGCGACGGCGATGTCAAAGCTCCGGGCAGCGCGAATCTCCCCCTGGTCCTGAAAGCGCTGCTTGTAGCGGGCGGCGGCCTCTTGCACCGCCTGCAGGCGGTCCCCTCGAGGCCAGACCTCATGCACGCCGCCGAATTCGCCGATCGCGCGGCCGATGGTCGTCGGGGTCGGGGTCGGGTTGGGGTTCGGGTCGGTGATCGTCATGGGCGCTCCTGTCGGTGGGTGTCGCCCGGCCTTCCGCGTAGAGGACCCGCGGTAAATGTCGGGATGGTCCGCCCCGGTGCGGTCATCGCGGATGGCGGGGGAAGCGCAGGTGGCGCACCCGGGTGATCGGGCGGGTCTTGGTGCAGCGGCCGTAGCGGCGGGTCGTGAGCACGCGGGTATGCCTTGCCGTGTAGTCATAGATGCGCAGCGTGAACCTCGGCCGGGCGGGGCGACGAACGCTGACCATGCGAATGCGCCGGGCGCGTAGGACACGAAGCAGTCGCCGGCCCGCATAGACCTTGACGGCGTACACGCGCCCGTTGTTCTGGTGCACCCGGAAGCGCAGGATTCCCGGCCGCGCGCAGGTCGCCCGCGTGGTGACCCTCGCTCCACTGGGCGGGTTGAAGGGGTGCGTGCCGCAACGAAAGTAGTAGGGCAGCGTGTCCAGGCCGGCCGCCACGGTGCGGCTGATGGGACCGTTAACCGGGCCGGAGGCGCCGGGGCTCTGCCAGCATCCCGCGGGGAAGTAGACCGAGCGGGAGGCGACACCCTGCTCGACGACGGGTGCGACGAGCACGTCGGGGCCCAGCAGCCACTCCTGGTCCTGAGCGGCGGCGGTCGTGTCGCCGGGGTAGGCGAGCCACAGCGGGCGCGTGATCGGCACGCCGGTGTGAGCGGCCTCCTGCCACAGGCGCAGGATGAGCGACCGGGCACTGGCGTGAAGACGCGCCAGCTGCTCATAGACGGCGACGGTCTGCTGGTCATAGCTCCAGGGCGTGTGCGTGCCGGCCAGGACCGACCCGTGCAGGCGAAACAGCGGAGACAGGGCGGCCCATTCGGCCCAGCGCAGGAACAGCTCCTTGGTCGTCGGCTGGTAGGGACCGAGATCGAAGTAGCCCCCGATGTCCGTGCTGAAGCCGTAGGCGCCACCGACCGCGCGGTTGAGCATGTCGGTGGTCTGAGAGGCGAGCCCGGCCGAGCGGCTGAAGTCGGTGGTCTCATCCCCGGGGAAGTTCGCGCCCTCCGACGCGGCCGAGCCCGGCGTGCCGCTGTAGCCCGCGCGGGTGAAGAAGAAGAGCTGGCGAGCGGGATGAGCACGCTGGTAGTCCTCGACCGCCTGACGGGTGACGGCGTGGTAGAGAACGGGGTAGCGGTTGTGCATGGTCGCGCCCACCTCACCGTCGGCGAAGTGCATGTCGGCCTGCACCTGCTCCCCGAAGTCCTGCATGAATCCGTCGGCGCCCAGATCCAGGGCACCCCGGATGCGGCTCTGCCACCAGGCCACGGCCCGCGAGTTGGTGAAGTCGATCAGCGCGGCGCGCGCGTTGAAGTTCGAGATGAACGTGTACGGTCGACCGCCGCTGTCGGTGGCGACGTACCCGTGGTCGATCGCATACTGATACAGCCCGGGATCGTCGGTGCCGGTGTGGTCCTCTCCCACGAACGCGCGGAAGTACACCAGCGGATGGATCGCGCGGGCCCTGAGCTCGGCGATGATTCCGGCCAGCACGTCTCGAGAAAGGAACTGCCACCCCTCGATGCGATAACCGTCGAGCGAAAGCGGTAGCGGTCGACGTTCGCGATGTCGCTGCGTACTTCGGAGAGGTAGTTCGCCGCCGAGTCGCTGGGGGACTTCACGCCGCGGTCCAGGAGCGTTCCCGTTGCCCACGCGGGCGGCACGGCTTGGCGTCCGGTGAGAGCGGTCAGGTCGCCCACCGCGCTCGTGAGGTCGCCCGGCACGACGCTGTAGTCCAGACCCGCGCCGGCGCTGGAGACACGCCACGCGTCTGAGCGGTCTGACGCCATGCGCCAGTCTGAGATCTCGTTGCGGTCGAGCAGGAACCCGTAGCCGGCGGACGACACGAAGGAGGACTGCACGTAGTAGGCGGCCTCGGGTCCGTTGGGAAACAGGTAGGTGCTGCCCCCGTTGCCCGGGGTGGCGCCGGCCACCGGCTGCCCCGCCCCAGCGCTCACGTTCTCCTGCTGGAGCCAGTTCAGAAACTGGTTGCCGTGCTGGTCCAGGGCGTTGTGCCGTCCACCGAAGCCATGAAACTCCTGTCCGGCGGGTGAGGTGAACGAGTCGTCCATCACCGCGACCGGACCGTTGCCGCCTGCGGGTCGCACGCTCACGGCAAAGGCTCCGCTGCCCCGGGGCACGACGCTGACCGCGAGCCGAGTCCCACCGGGATCGCTGGTCGAGACGGTCAGACGTGCCCCGGCTCCGTCTGATGCCACGGCGATCACGCGGAGCGCCGCGTACTCGATGCCGCCCTGCAGGTTGGCGACGAGATTGCCCTGAAACTGACCCGCCGGCTCCTGCGCGGGCGAGGCGGCGCCGACCGTGAAGGTCAGGGGGGCATACAGAGCCGGACCTGGGGGCGTGTTGGCCCCCGCCTGCAGTTGGGGCACCGGCGCGAGGACAGCGCTGCTCTGCCCGCCGCCCGGCACCTCGCTGAGGACGACCCTTCCCGTCGCATCGGCGAAGGACAGACCGAACGGCGGTGGCCAGGGGCGCGTGGTAGGGCGTCGGGTCAGCACCGGGACGGCATTGCCCAGGGCCGGCGCGCTTATGTGCGCGTCAAGCCACCGGCCATCCCGCCCGCGGTACGGCGTCACCTGAGACAGGGTGAGTCCCCGCCGACGCAGTTCCCTGACGCAGTCGGACATGTCCGCCGGACCGAGGTACCAGGTCGCAGCCGTGGCGCCGTCCGGCTCGGGGCCAAGACCGGAGATCTCCAAGTAGACGCCTCCGAGATGCATGCGGGCATGCCCGCGGCCCGGGCTCGGCGTGACCCGCAGCCCGAACGCCTCGATGGCGTGGACGGAAGTCCCGACGCTCAGGTGATCGATACGCACGCAGACCGCACTCCGCGCTCCAGAGAACATATGGGGCGCCGACCGCGTCGACCTGGGTGACAGACGGGATCGCTCAGGTGCTCACGTATCGAGATCGACGCCTCTATTGGTGGGGACGTACATGGGGAACTGGGAGTCCGTCGAGAGCCGGCGCAGTGCCCGCCGGTGACCCAGGCGCTCCAGCGGGACGGGCACCCGGTGGCGCCGCGGCTTCACCGCCCGGGGTGGCGGGGTGAGCGTCTCGTCAGCGGGCGCGCTCAGTGGTGACCGGTCAAAGTCATAACACGCGCTGAGGCCGTTACTCGTCTCGTCGCGATGGTTCAGGTAGGCGAGGCCGTGCTCGGCGACCAGCCCGAAGTTGTCCTCGATGAAGCGCGGAATCGAGTCGTGTGAGTTCTCCTGCGAACACACGCCGGGAGATGAGTACGGGCTGATGAACAGGGTGGGCACGCGCAGTCCCCACCCGTACGCGGAGCCATCGCTGCGCAGCTCCTTCACCGGAGGTTGCACGTGGTCGAACAGCCCACCCCAATCGTCCCACGTGACGATGACCGCGGTCGACTCCCAGTGGCCATGATCGCGCACGGCCCGCAGGACCCTGGCGGAGAACAGCTCGCCCTTCACGGTGCCGCTCACGGGACTCTCATCGGCCCCGTCGGGGGACATGAGGAAGGACAGGTTCGGAAGCCTCCCCTGGGCCACATCGACGAAGAAGTCCTCGGTGGCGCGATTGGCGGACTTGCTCTGCAGCGAACGCACGAGCGGCACGGTGAGGCTGCCGTAGTTCTTCCACGTGTATCCAGCGCGCTCCAGCAGTCCCGGGATGGTGGGCATGTCATATGGGGGCTGCGGCTCCCGGCTGTGAGTGAGTAAGCGGAGCAGGCGGCCGCGCGGGTTGTTTACCAGCCCGGTCGATACCGGCAGACCCTCGGGCCCCGCGGGGGGCGTGGTTTGACCCCCGCTGCTGGCCGCGAGCATGTGCAGGTAGTTCGGGGTCGATGGGCCTCGAACGGACGAGAAGTAGTTGTCACACAGCGTGTACTGGCGCGCGAGACGGTAGTGCAACCAGACGTCGTGGCCATCGAACTGCTGCCTGGACGACAGCCGGGCCAGGCGTCCCTGCGGCTCGCCCCACATGCGATAGGCGAGATTTCCGTGCGGCGGGCCGCCGAAGATCATGCTGGCCCCGGGCGGGAACCTGGGGGGGTTTGCCGCGTGCCTCAGGTGCATCCCGTTGGCCCCGGGAAAGCGTCCAAAGACCCAGTCGAAGGTCAGGTTCTCCTTGAGGAGGACGACCACGTGGTCAAAGCGGGACCTCTTGTCGGTAGCCATTCGCTCAGCCTACGCGCCGCACCCCCGGCGGCGCCCCGCCCCGGTTTCTCGGTTACGCTGAGCTGTCAATGGCTCCGGTGGAGATACGCGGCCTGTATAAGCGCTTCGGGTCCGTTGAGGCTGTCAGGGGGCTCAGCTTTGACATTGCGGCGGGGCGGGTCACTGGCTTTCTTGGGCCCAACGGCGCCGGTAAGAGCACGACCCTGCGAGCGCTTCTCGGCCTCGTGCGGCCGACTCAGGGAACGGCGACGTTCGCCGGGCGGCGCTATGACGAGCTTGACCGTCCGAGTGCTCACGTGGGCGCGGTGCTCGAGGACACCGCGTTTCACCCGGGCCGCACGGCGCGCAACCACCTGCGGGTGCTGGCCATCACGGCAGAGCATCCGCCCGGGCGCGTTGAGTCATCACTAGCGGCGGTCGACCTCAGTGATGTCGCTGACCGTCGGCTGAAGGGCTTTTCGTACGGGATGCGTCAGCGGCTGGCGATTGCCGCCGCGCTGCTGGGTGACCCTGAGGTACTGATCCTTGACGAGCCAACCAACGGCCTCGATCCGCCTGGTATCCGCTGGATGCGCGACCTGCTGCGCGCACAGGCCGCCGAGGGGCGCACGGTGCTGGTCTCAAGCCACGCGCTGGCTGAGGTCGCCCAGTCAGTCGACGACGTCGTGGTGATCGCCAACGGGGAGCTCAAAGGCCATGGAACGCTCTCACGGGTGCTCGGCGGAGACGAGGGTCCCTCAACAGAGGTGCGCGTCGATGACAACGATCGTCTGACGCTCGCGCTCACGGGCCGCGGCTACCGGGTCGTCCCCGAGGCCGGGAGGCTGCTCGTCCCGGGCGCGACACCCGAGCAGATCGGCGCGATCGCCCAGCAGGAGCACCTGACGGTGTTCGAATTGGCGCCCCGCGCTCGTTCGCTCGAGGCGGCATTCTTCGCCCTGACAGGGCAACAGGCGTGAACGCGCTGCTGCGCGGGGAGTTGGTCAAGCTGCGCACCACGCGGACGTTCACCGCGCTGGCCGCGACGGCGCTAGTGCTCTCGCTGCTGGTGGTGTGCCTGGCCGGCGCGCTGAGCTCCAGCTTCACTGCCCGCGCTGTTCGTGAGCTGTTTACCAGCAACTTCAGCAGCGAGTTCATCCTGCTGCTCGGGGTGATCGGGATGGCAGGCGAATGGCGCCACCGAACGATAACCGGCACGATCCTGGCCGCGCCCGACCGCCTGAAACTGCTCACCGCAAAAACACTGGCTTACGCGGTCGCCGGAACCGTGCTCTCAGCCGCGGTGACCCTGACGGACATGCTCGTCGGCACCGTCATCCTCTCCAGTCGGGGGATGACCACACTGGGCATCGGTGCGCTGGCAGACGTGCTCTGGCGCAACCTGCTCGTCGGCGCGTTGCTCGGCGCCCTCGGCGTCTGCGTCGGCGGACTGGTGCGCAAGCAGCTCGTCGCGATCGTCGGTCTGCTCATCCTCGCCTTCGCCGTTGAGCCCACGATCATCGCTCTCGCGCCCCGAGTGGGCCGCTTCGGCCCAACCGTAGCCGCGCCCAGCGGAATTATCGGCGGGCAGCTCAGCGACGGGGACCTACTCGCTCCGGGGTACGCCACGCTCGTAATGCTCGCCTGGGTCGCGATCATCTTCACCGCGAGCGCAGCGCTCCTGCGCCGCCGCGACCTGCTCTGACACGCACGATCGATGGCTCAGAAGGCCGAATCCCCTCCGCGAAGCGGATAGTCGCTGCGGGGCGCACGCGCCGAGGCGACGGCGAACGGTTTGCCGTGCGATTCCGTCACGTCAGCGCCGAGAACCCTGCGCGCCGCAGCTGTGATCGTGCGCCTTGGTCGAGCCGAGCGGCGCGGGCCAGAACCCGCCGCCGATGTATGGCCCCTCGCCGCCGTCACCCGAAGTGCCCCCGACGGTGCCCGACGGGGTTGTTGACGCGTTCGGTTGAGCTCTAATCCGTGGTCGCCGGTGCGACGAGGGATGGGGCCGGACAGCCGACGAACACGACAGGTGTCGCTGACTGCGCCAGGATGGGTGCGGTGAAAGAGGAGACCCGACTCCTGCTTGACGTTGCAGATGAGTATTTTGATGCCGCGCCGCGCACGGACGCCGCGGCGGAGACCGTTGGCGCTTTCACCTTGTTTAGGAGCAACTCCGTATGGTCCTATTTCGCCCGGCCGCGGCGAGGACTCAAGAAGCCGGTTAGCGCCCGGGACATCGCGGCGCTCGCCGAGCGCTGTCAGGAGCTCGCTCTTGACCTCTCGCTCGAGTGGATCGCCGAGCTCACGCCGTCTCTGCACGGCACTGCGGAGCAGGCCGGCCTAAACATCGAGGAGCACGCGCTGCTCGCCCTCGCCCCCGGGGACCTCCTGCCCGTGGCGCCCGGAGCCGGCGTTCGCGTCGAGCACCTCGCGGCCACCGACGCGCACCTGGTCACAGCGCGCGCGGTCGCCGAAGTCGCGTTTAGCGTCGGAGGCACACGCGTCGGTGCGGCGGGTCCCAGAGACCGCGAGGAGCGCGCCACCCACGTAAGCGATGACATGCGCGGTCACCTCGCGCGTCGCGCAGCCGCCGGGCTGACGGTCACCGCCGTGGCAGTAGGCGACGATGACGGGGTGCTGGCCACCGGGTCGCTGCAGCCCGTCCACGGCACCGGTGAGGTTCTCGCGGTGGCTACGTTGCCCTGCGCGCGCCGACGTGGCCTCGCCGCCGCGATCACCACCAGCCTCGTCCAACACGCCGAACGTCGAGGGGTGACGCTTCTGCTGTTGTCGGCCGAGAACAACGATGTGGCACGTGTGTATCAGCGCGTTGGCTTTCGCCGCGTCGGTACTCACCACTCCGCACAGGCAAATGGTCTCCCCTAATGCTGTTGCAAATTGCTCCCGCGTTGCGGGGTAAGGGTGACCGTGGGCTCCAGGGGCAGCACGAGCTAAAGGTCCGGCGTGGTCAGGCTCATAGCCGGTTCAGGTTGCGAGACGGCCGTTGAGGGCCTGGGTTTGGCGTCCGGTGAGGTGCCATTGGGCGGATGGGTTGACTTTCCTTGCTGGTAAGCCTACGCTTGCGGTTAGTGAAGACTGACGCATCAGCTGCGATGACGGCACTGGGTGATCCGACGCGACGGGCGATCTTTGAGGCGGTGGTCGCTGCCCCGTGTGCGGTGGGCGAGCTGGCCCGCGGTTTGCCCGTGAGCCGTCCGGCGGTCTCCCAGCATCTGAAGGTGCTCAAACAGGCGGGGCTGGTGGTGGATGAGGCGGTGGGCGCCCGCCGCGTTTATCGCGCCGACCCGCAGGCACTGGCCGACATGCAGGCCTACTTTCAGGCGTTCTGGGATCAGGCGCTGGCCGGCTTTCGAGACCGGGCCGAGCGGCGAGACTCAGATGGCTGAGCCGGTCATGCTTTACCCCGTGCGCCGCACGGTGACCGTGAACGCTTCGCCCGAGCGCGCGTTCGTGGTGTTCACGCAGGGCATCGCGGCCTGGTGGCCGTCCACCCACCACGTCGGTCCGACGCCGGCCGATGCGGTGATCGAACCATTCCTTGGTGGGCGCTGTTATGCGCGCGCTGGTGATGGCACCCAGACTGACTGGGGCAGGGTGCTCGACTGGGATCCACCGTCGCGAGTGCGGCTGGCCTGGTTGCTGACGCCGGAGTGGCAATACGAGCCCGACGTGGCGAGGTGCAGCGAGGTCGAGGTGCGCTTTGAGGCCGAAGGGGCCGAGATCACTCGGGTGACCCTCGAGCACCGCGGCTTTGAACGCTACGTGCGGGGCGGCGGGAACCTGCGCCGCGACGTGGACTCCGCCGGCGGGTGGGGGCTCTTGCTTGACCGCTACGCCCACGCGGTCCAAGCGGACAACGAGACCAGCAGATGACGGACACCGGCCTTAGCGCATCCGCGATCTCGACAAACAGAAAGGCAGCAAGGCTAATGGCAACCCCAGCAGTAGCGTTGTTTGAGGTGACCGGCAAGGACCGGGCCGCACTCCAGCGCTTCTATGGCGGCCTGTTCGATTGGTTCTACGCGGAGGTAGATGATCCCGCGGCGTATCTGAAAAACGCGGAGCAGCTTGGTGGACAGACGATCCTGGCGTCGAGCGAGACCCCCGAGTTCGGGCTGACCTTCGCGTTCCTTGCCGATCCCGAGGGGCACGTCGTCGGGCTTTCAAGGGGCGCGGCGCAATGACCGCCCCGCAGCAGCTCGACGCGGTCTTGACAGATCGCGACCAGGTCTGCGGGCGGCAGCTTGCGACGATCACCGACGAGTTCATGCGCGGGCGGATCGCCCAGGTGCGGTCCTACACCGTCGTGCTGTTGCTCAGGACCGCCAGCTATGGCTCGTCCAAGCACGCGCCGATCGTGTGGGAGCACGGGCGGCGCAACATCGCGCTACAGGCCATGCCACCGGTGTGCTCCCGCTCGTGCTACCAGGGCCGCGATGACCCGGAGTGGGCGGGGATCGGGGTCTTCGACGCCCCGCCAGAGGAGGCGCCCCGGATTTCTCGATACAGACCCCGCGGTGCAGGCGGGGATCTTCAGCTACGAAAATCCACCCGGTCAGAGGCTTCCCCGGCTCGGCCTTGCCCGCCTGAACCCTGCCGGCAGTCGACGATACGTGCGGCGCGGCTCAGTACGCCGCACGCCCGCCGCGAATCCGCGCACACAAAACCCACAATGGAGGCAGAGATGCGCGCCGTACTGATCGAGATAAACGTCGAGAGCGTCGACGAACAGGCCGGGCTTGACGGGCTGCGCAACCAGCTCGTCCCCGCCATCACAGCGATGCCAGGATTCCTATCCGGGACGTGGCTAACCGGCAACGAGCACGGTCGTGGCCTGTCACTGACAATCTGGACAACCGACGAGCATGCGCAAGCGTTCGCCGATCGCTTCGGCCCCGGCTCCAGCCCACAGGCCGGTGCCACGGTCGAACGCTGCGAGCTGCGCGACGTCGGCGCCACCGCCTGAGCCAGCAACGGGCTCAAACCCGGCGGTGGCGCACGAGTGCGCTCGGCACTACTGGAGGACGCGAGCCTAGGACCCGACTGGTGCTTTGCGCCGGACCGCTAATCGCCGCCCGCGCACGTCTCAGACGCCTGGGCGACGGGGCGCTCCACCATAAGACTTACCGGCGAGAAGGGACCGTCTCTGGACCATTGACAGCCGGGTGCGCGGAGGTCCTGATCGCCTTGGCGGCGTACATCGAATTGTCGGCGCGACGAAGGACGTCGGCGGCCGTGTCGCCTGCCTCGAGTAGCGCAGCGCCAACGCTGACTCGTAGTGCGATGGGGACACCATCGACCGGGTCAGGCGTGTGGAGGACCCGGTCTATTCGCTCGACGATCGTCTCGAATTCCTCGAGGGCCCCGAGACCGGGGCAGACGACGACGAATTCGTCCCCGGCGAACCTCGAAATGGTGTCGGTGTCGCGCGTGGCCGTGTTCAAGCGGTCCCCGATCTGGCACAGCAGCCGGTCTCCTGCGTCGTGGCCCCATCGATCATTGACCTGCTTGAAATCGTCGACGTCACAAAAAAGAACACCCACGTGGCCACCAGTGCGAGCGCATTGCGCAATGGCCATGTCTAGACGGTCGAACAGTAGGGTCCGGTTGGCCAGTCCGGTGAGAGGATCGCTGACGGCTAGCGCGCGCAGCTCGAAATTGCGCTGGCGCAGTTCCAGGTGCGCGGAGGCTTGGCGGGCCAGCGCGACCAGCGCTTGCTCTTCCCCGTCGCCGAGCACGCGCGGCTGGTCGCCGAACACGCACACGACACCAATCGGCTGGCCTGAGAGCACGATCGCGGCACCGGCGTAATACCGCAGGAAAGGCGGGCCGGTGACGAACGGGTGCGAGCGCCATTCGTCGCTAAGCGACGTGTCTGACAAGCTCAGTAGGCCGCCGGGGGTCACGACAGTCGCCGCGCAGAACGACACGTCGCCAGGCACACTGGCGCCCTGTCCGTCCTCAACACCGACGATCGCCTTCGTCCAATGGCGCTCGGCATCGACGAAGTTCACGGCAGCGATTGGGCTCTGGCAGCACGCCGACGCCAGCCGGGCCACGTCGTCATAGTCGGGTTCCGCAGAGGTGTCGAGGATCGCAAGATCGCGCAATACCGCGAGGCGATCGGGGTCCGTCAGAAGGTCGCGGCTTTTCATCCTTGATGTATCGACGCACGCACAGTAGAGCTGTAGGAGCGATGACGATGCCAGATCGTCCCGATTGGAGGCTTTCACATGGACGCACCCGTCAAGGTCCGTGAGCACCTGCCACGTGCCGTGCGCTTCGACCCGAGGGAGATCAGAAGGGCGGTCAACGAGGTCGAGGGTTTCAACGCCAAACTCGCGCTCGTGATCACGCGAAGCGTCGGAACGATGGCTTGCGCGTACCTGTTCGCGGGGATTGCGCTGATCAGCCTCCCCGCTGCGATCAGCTCGGGGCAGGTGATCATCATCGTTGCGTGGATCGCCCAGACGTTCCTGCAACTGGTGCTCCTCTCGATCATCATGGTCGGGCAGACGGTCCAGTCCGCCGCTTCGGATGCGCGTGCCGCGAAGGAATTCGCTGACACCGAGACGATCCTTGACCGCCTTGACGTCAACACCGCAGGCGGCATCAGAGAGTTGCTCGATGCGATCCATGACAGTCACCCAGGCCGGAGCGACCCAGTGCGTCGGACCCCGCCCCGACCATAAACCGACCGTGGTGCGTTCTCGGTCAGCCACGTGCGACCGGCACGTAGCCCTCCGGTTGGCGCGGCGGTCAGAATCGAAAATTCAGCATCCGCATGGAGTGACACTACGCGCAGCAAGCGGGTGTCTCACCGTGGAGTGTTGCTTCGGTTCGAGCTCAGTTAGGCTGCTCAGCAGCGGAGAACGCGCTGTGCGCGGGAGCGGCGGCCCGACGCCGCCTGGCGGTCAGCTTCAAGCTGCGACGGCGGCGCGAAGCTCGGCGAGAACAGCGCCGACAATCTGCGCCATGTCTTTCCCGTTGTCCGCGTCGATCCAGCGTTCATATGCGGTTCGGAACACGGTGATCCCGGCTTGGGCGGCGAGCTTGGCGGCTGAGTCATCGATTCTGCGTCGGCGCAGCCCGTCGGCGAACGCCTCGGTGAGCGCATCAAACTTGATCAGCTCGCGCTCCATCAGGTCCGGACTTGCCACGATCACCGCCTGGCGTCGACGCAGGACCGCACGCGGCGCCATCGCGTGCCAGTCAACGGCGGCCAGGGCGGTGGCGATCGCCTCCAGGGGCGCCAGCTCGCTCGGCGCCTGGACGATCCCCTCGACGAGCAGAGTGTTCAGATCCTCGGCGCCGGCGAACAGCACCTCGCGCTTGTCGACGAAGTGGCGAAAGAACGTCCGCTTGGTCACCCCGACGCGCGCCGCGATCTCGGCGACGGTCGTGTTCTCGAACCCCTGTTCGCCGAACAGGTCGAGCGCGGCCACCTGAAGGCGCTCTCGGCTGCCTGGTTCCCAACGTGCCATCCCGAGAGCGTAGCGGTGTGCGCAGCCGACGTCACCGCGTGCCGTCAGCCGTGGTATGGTGATGTCACCGCATGACATACCCACCTACAGGAGGACTCGAAATGCCCACGATGCGAAGAATTCAGTACGACAGGTACGGCGGCCCCGAGCTCATGCGCCTCGAGAAATTCGAGCTGTCGTCGCCGGGCACGGGCCAGGTGCTGGTCCGCGTGCTGGCGGCGGCCGCCAACCCGATGGACTGGAAGGTCCGCAACGGCGACACGAAGTTGATGACCGGCCGGCGCTTTCCGCGCGGATTGGGTCACGACTTCGCCGGCCTCGTCGAGGGCGTCGGCGCGGGCGTCACCCGCTTTCGCGTCGGCGATGCCGTGCTGGGCGCGATGAGCATGAAGGCGTCGGGTGCGTTCGCCGAGATGGTTCTCGCGGACGAGAACCACATCACCGCCAAGCCGGCTGAGCTGTCCTACGAGCAGGCCGCAGCCCTCCCGACACCCGGCGTGACTGCACTGCAGTCTGTCATCGACAACGGGGAGCTCCAGGCCGGTCAGAGCGTCTTCATCAATGGCTGCCTCGGAGGGGTCGGCCGATCCGCCGCCCAGATCGCGCTGATGCACGGCGCGTCGGTCGGTGGTAGCTGCCGCGCATCGGCGAAGGGCGAGGCGAAAGCCCTCGGTATCGCGCCGGTCGTCGGTTTTGACTTCGATCCCCAGGTGCTCAAGGGCCAGTTCGACCTGATCTTCGACACCGCCGGGACCATGTCGCTCAAGGACGCGCGCAAGATGCTGAACCCTGGCGGCCGCGTCATCGACATCAATATGACGCCCGCAAAGATGGCGCGGTCCCTGGTTGCCCGTGACTACAAGGGTGTGATCGCCAAGTACACGCCCTCCGCACTCGAGACGGTCGCCCGCGCCGCCGCGCAGGGGAAGCTGGATCTCCCGGTTGCTCGCGCCGTCCCGCTCACGCAGGCGATCGACGCCCTCACCGAGCTCGAGCGCGAACGCACTCCCAAGGGCGGCAAGCTCGTCATCACCACGCAGTAGCGGTCTCGCTCAGCGAGCCCCGTCTGCTCCTCGTGTCGCTCGCCCGTCGCTGCGGCCGACCGTAGAAAAGCTCACGGCGCTCCCGCCCACGAAGGAAACACACTCCACGGTCCATTTCGAAAAAGGAAACAACATGAGATTGAAAGATCAGCGCATCGTCATCCTCGGTGGCACATCTGGAATTGGTCTGGCGACCGCCAAGGCTGCGGCCGAGGAGGGAGCGACCGTGATCGTCGCATCCTCCAGCGCTAAGGGCGTCGACGGGGCCTTGCAGGAGCTTCCGCCCACGGCACAGGGCCACGTGATCAACGTGCTTGACGAGGACGCAATCCGCACGCTGTTCAGCGAGTTGGGCGGCCTCGATCACCTCGTTTACACCGCCGGGGATTCGATGTCGTTCGGCCTCGTCGCCGACACTCCCGCCAAGGTAGCCAGTGAAGCGCTTGACGTGCGGGTCTGGGGCGCGTTCACCGCGGTCAGGCACGCGGCACCGCAGATCCGCCCGGGCGGGTCGATCGTCCTCACTTCCGGCACGGCGGGTCAACGCCCGCGGCCTGGGCTGAGCGTCGCCGCATTCGCCTGCAGCGGCATGGAGGGCTTCGCGCGCGGTCTAGCCGTTGAGCTGGCGCCTGTCCGGGTCAACGTCGTCAGTCCCGGCGTCGTGCGGACCGGCCTCTACAGCGCAATGGACGCGGCCCAACGCGATGCTTTCTTCGAGACGACGGGCGCGAGCCTGCCGGCCGGGCGGGTCGGCGACGGGTCAGACGCTGCCGCAAGCTACGTGTATCTAATGGCCAACGGGTACAGCACCGGGGCGGTCATCACCATCGACGGTGGGGCGGTTCTGGTATGAGCCGCACCTCCAGCGCCCGAGCGTAAACGCGACCGTTCTATGCTGCACGAAGGGACCAGTCGCCCGGGCAGCGCCCAGGGCCCTCCTGTCCGCGCCAGGCCGGCTCTGCCGGCGCTGGGCGGTTGCTCGCCGCCGAACGGAAACGGGGCCCCGCCCCGTGGTGCTGGATCCGACTCCAAGGAGCAGCCTGCTTGCGGGATCCGGGGCGGCCGAGAGTTCTACCTGTTCGTGAAGGCAGGAGTGTCGATCTCGTAGACCGCGTCAAGTTCCTAAGGTCCGAGGAGCGCGCGATGACGAGCACTAGTACTTTGTCCGGTGGTTTCGGTTTATATCAAGGAAGTTCCTGCATGTTTGGCGAATCCAGGCTCGACATTGCTGTCGAGCGTGGAGGCGATCATGCCGTTGGTGGCAGTTGGGATCACATTGAGCGATGAGGAGCGCGCGACGCTTTCGGGGATCGTGCGCTCGCCGCGCAGTGAGCAGCGGATGGTGACCCGTGCACGGGTGGTGCTGGCCGCGGCGGAGGGTAAGCCGAACCGGCGGATCGCTGGGGAGGTTGGGCTGTCTGAGCGCAAGGTCGGGGTGTGGCGCAACAGGTTCAGCGAGCGGCGGCTCGAGGGTTTGCGTGATCTTCCACGCCCCGGCGCCGCGCGCCGCTATGACCACGACAAGCGCGTCGAGGTGTTCAAGACGGCGTGCTCGGACCCGCCGGAGGGTGAGACGCACTGGACGGTCCGCTCGCTGGCTGAGACGGTCGGGGTTGGCAAGAGCCAGACGCACGAGATCCTCGCCGAGGCTGATCTGAAGCCGCACCAGGTCCGCTCGTGGCTGACGAGCCTGGATCCGGACTTCGATACCAAGCAGGCCGATGTCTGCGGGCTGTACTTGAGCCCACCGGATAACGCGATCGTCATCTCGCTGGATGAGAAGACCTCGATCCAGGCTCGCCAGCCGATCCGCAGAGAGCTCGCGATCGAGCCGGGCAAGCCCGCCCGGCGCGAGTTCGAATACAAGCGTCACGGGGTGCAGGCGTTGCTCGCGGCGCTGCTCGTTCACAGCGGGCAGGTGTTCGGCGAGGTGTATGACCGCAACACCCGGGTCGAGTTCATCGACTTCCTCGATCGTCTTGAGGTCGAGATCCCTAACGGCAAGGAGGTCCATGCGATCCTCGACAATCTCCAGGTGCACAAGACCCCCGAGGTCAACCAATGGCTCGAGGATCACCCTCGTTGGACGTTTCACTTCACACCGACCCATGCGTCGTGGCTGAACCAGATCGAGCTGTTCTTCTCGATCCTCACTCGCCGGCTGCTCAGACGCGGGAACTTCACCAGCAAAGACAATCTCAAGACCCAGCTGCTCGGATTCATCGACCGCTACAACCCAACCGCCAAACCATTCGCCTGGACCTACCAAGGCAAGCCCCTCAAAGCATGAACCCAAACAACCGGACACAGGACTAG
>JAABUQ010005438.1_pt1 | contig 20329 bp, 19 predicted proteins | sample 5560001 | NCBI WGS metagenome assembly JAABUQ01 (sample SAMN10711888, study PRJNA513371) | rock metagenome | isolation source: Antarctica rocks | place: Antarctica: Victoria Land, Finger Mt nord | collected 2015-12-18
TGCGCCATCGCTCGACCCGTGTCGTGGAAGAGCAGCGATCGAATCGTAGTCCGCCAGGCCCGTCAACACCGAAACGCACCAAAACACGTCATCCCGACGTTCCCAAAGGCGATTGTGCAACAGGCTCTGAAGGCTCCTGATCTTATCGGGTGTTTGCAGGCTCATCGCCAATCACCCCCACCTTGCCCACGTCGAAAGCACACCAGAAGTCAGGGTCCTTTCCTCCGCCGGCGTTACCCGGCCTCGCCGGTCATACGACCCTGTCCGACACCCGCCCGATCCAGCGCCCTGAGGCGATGTTGAAGCCGCGACCTCCGACCCGGACGGGTCTCCCTCGATTACCCGCATCACCATTCCAACGTGCTGTGTCCAATACCCCGGCAGACCAGACAGGTGCGTGCGTCGATTGCTTCCCTGTCCGCGCGGCCTTCCCCGACCAAGAGGCGGGTCGGCGTCTGCATCGACTCTTTCGAGGCCTGCTCGAACTTCACTCACGTTACGGCCCGTTGGATCGCTCGACCGCCCAAGGCGGCCTTTGTCACGAGGCTTCGACGAGGCCAGTTGCCCAGCCCCGCCGCTCGTCAGCTTCCGGATCAATCGACAACTCTCCGGATGGAACCTTCCTCCATAGATGATGCGCGCCTTCGAGGCGCACTCTTGGCCGCGTCATACCCGCGCGGTCCCCCGCTTTCCGTCGTCCTCACGCTTTGGGTGTCAATGATGGCGGCCGTCGGACTGGGTTCGCGTCCTGCGCCCTCGCGCAACGTCGTCACGAGATGATGGCGCATGGTCTCCCATGTGCCTGCGCTGAGGAAAGCCCGCATGTAGCCATACACGGTGGGCCAAGGCGGGAACGCAGGAGGCGGCGGCAGGTGCCGCCACTGGCAGCCGGTGCGCACAACATAGAACAGCCCGTCCAGCAGCCGCCGCAGGTCGGTCGTGCGTGGGCGACCTCCGGGCTTGGCAGAAGGAATGAGCGGTTCCAACAGGCGATACTGGTCATCGCTCAAGGCTTGGCCGGACCCGTAGTCTCCGACCAGCGCGCGATCCTCAGGCATCCACATGACAAGCTCCAGGAAGGGGAAAACCTTCTGGAACGCTGCCAGGACGGCCCCGGTCAGTCCGTCACCTCAGCCAAGCCAACCTTTCAAAACGGGGTCTCAGTGACGGCAAGACGACAGCGTTGAACAGCCCTGGCATGATCCTGCTCTGGCTATGGCGGTCGTTTGCAGACACGCCCTAGCCAATTACAGCATAGTTAAGGTTTTTAGTTCGATTTATGACAGCATGAACGTGACGAGATGCTTTCGTATGTTATGGGTGATGCTGTATCAGTGGTCGGAATGGCCGGCCCATGACTTGTCAGTCATCCGAAAAGGAGCGCCCACATGCCAGACATCGGCAACCGGACAGTCTTCGCGACTGGCCCGGCCGGCACATCCGGCCTTGATTCCCTCACCGCTGGCGGCGGCTCACTCTGGGCCCAATACGGCAACGCCGCCAAGTCCGACGGCACCGGCGGCAGCAGCACCATCGTGCAATACGACCTGTCCGGTGCGGTCCAGAACACCTACACGGTCGCGGGTTCGGCCGACGGCTTGAAGATCGACCCGGCAACCGGAGCGGTTTTCGTCCTGCAGAACCAAGACGGCAATTCCACCTTGACCTTGATCGACCCGGGCACCGGCACGGCGACTGACCCGCTGTCCTACGCCGTGCCGAGCGACACCCGCGGCTACGACGACGCCGCATTCACCAATGGACGGGTTTTTCTCAGCTACACTAACCCGACGGGCGCTGGCGACGCCGTGGTGCAGCAGCTTGACAACGGCAACCAGCCGTTCGGCACGTTGACCACCAGCAACATCCTGCTCGACGGCGCGAGGGGTACAGACATCTCGACCGGACTGACCAATCAGCCCATCCCGGTGAGCGACCCGGACTCGCTCAAGTCCAACCCTGATGGCAGCTTGGTGCTGTCGAGCGGATCGGACAACACGTTCACCCTCATCAGCAACCCCGGTGCCGCCAACCAGTCGGAGCGGTTCGTGACGCTGAAGGACTTGCCCGCAGGTTCCTCGCTCGATGACGTAGTGCTGCCCAACTCGACCTCTGGCACGTTCTATGTGTCAAACCAGGGCGACAACCGGATCGAGGCGATCAAGGTGTCGGGCCTCAACACCAGCGACGCCTACGCCTCGGTCGGGACCGAGATCGTGCGGGTGGATCTGCAGACCGGCGCCACGACCCCGATCGTCACGGGCTTGACGAAGTCGCACGGCCTGCTGTTCGTGCCGGAGACCGTGGACGTTCCCGTCGTGCAGAGCACCAGCATCTTTGCCGTCGGCAGCGAGGCGAACGGGACGAGGCCCGACTCCATCACCCAGGCCGGCGACAACGTCTTCGTCGAATACGGCAACGGCGCCGATGCCACGGGCAAGCTGCCGGACGGCAGCAGCAGCACCGTCGTTGAGTATGACGCGACCGGTAAGATCGTGCAGACCTACACGCTGCCGGGTTCGATCGACGGGCTGAAGTACAACCCCACGACTGGCCAGGTGTGGGCGCTGGAAAACCAGGACGCCAACAGCAGCCTGTTCATCATCGACCCGGCGACGCAGCAGGTCAGCACGCCGCTGACCTACGACAGCGTTTACACCTATGGCGACGCCTCGACACGCGGCTATGACGACGTCGCGTTCGATGGGGGCAAGGTTTACCTCAGCTATACCAATCCCGCCTCGACGGGCGGCTCCGTCATCCAGCTTCTGGACAACGGCAACAATCCCGTCGGCACGCTGCAGACGACGTCGATCCTGCGCCTGGGCGACACGGGAACTAACCTCGCGACCGGCCAGCTGAACCAACCGTTGCCAGTCAGCGACCCGGACTCGCTCAAGATGCTGTCGGATGGCTCGTTGATCCTGACCAGCGACAAGGACGCGTCCTACACCATCGTGACCAATCCGGGCACGACCCAGCAGAGCGCAAGCTTCATCACCCTGCCTATCGGCAGCTCGGGCCTTGACGACGCGATCATCCCGACCGCGGCGTCTGGCACGTTCCTGATCGCCAACCAGAACGCCAACGACGTGCTGAAGGTCGAGGTCACCGGGCTGAACGTCAACGACCTCTACGCATCGGTGGGCAGCGAGAACGCCGTCGTGCAGATCGACACCAAGACGGGCGCGACCACGCCGATCATTACCGGCCTCAACTCGCCGCACGGCCTGACGTTCATCCCCGGCAGCAGCAGCGCCAGCACTTCGGCCGTGGCTCTCGCCGATGCGGCCAGCCCGGCCGGGCAATTGGCGCGGGTTCTCCTTCCCAGCTCGACCGTCGCATAGAACGCGGCAACTGCGGCGCCGCAATCTTGCGGTGTCGCAGCGGCAGCGGCCAGCACCTGGCTTCGCGAACCCTGTCCGCCTCTCTGCGAAACTCTCGCCGTCCTGCGCTGGGAGGTTTGGCGGGAACCGGATTCTGATCGCGTCCGCCCGCGCCTCCGAAATGCAAAACTGTGCCCAGCCCTTCGCAACGACGTCACCTATGCCCTTGCCATGCCGCCTGTTGACCAAAGCCGAGCCCAGCGGGTGTGCAATCGCGCACCGAGTCTCAGTATTGGATCGCGTCGTTCATAAAACTTTTCGCAAACTGTAGTACTATGGGCTGCCGGGAAAGATCATCTTCCGACGTCAAATCTTAGTTGCAGGACAGCGGCGGAAATCTTCAGATAAGAAGCCGATTGAAAATCAAAACGATCAACCCTCGCTTCTGCGCCAAGGCTGTCGATCTGCATAATGCTATTCCGGAGATCAATATGATTATGCAAAAGAAACATTCTGCGTTGAGGGTGCTGTTGCTATCCGCTACGTTGCTCACAGGCGCTGGCGTCGCGCGAGCCGATGATGGCAATCTGGACAACACGGGACAGGCGCCGCTGCCGAGCGGCCAATACATCACGCCCACCTTCGCAACAGGCTCGACGTTCACGACCCTCAATCCCGATCTGCCCGAATACACCTCGGCCATCGGCAACTATCCCTTTTTCCATCCGAATGGCGCCATCGCCTCGACCTTGAGCCCCGACGGCAAGACGCTGGCCGTCGTGACCACCGGCTACAACGTGCTCGACGACGCTAGCGCGAAACTTGTCGGAACCGGCGCCGAGTTCGTCATCCTTTATGACGTGAGCAATCCGCGCACGCCGGTGCAGAAGCAGACCTTGCGCCCGCTCAACACGTTCGTCGGCCTGGCGTTCTCGCCCGACGGCACGAAGCTGTATGTATCCGGCGGCAATGACGACCAGGTCCTCGTCTATTCCCAGTCGTCCGGCAGCTTCGCACAAAGCGCTGTGATCGACACCGGCCATGGCGGCCCGACCGCGAAGACGCCCGGCGGCATCGGCAACGCCCAGTATCCGCAGACCGGCGGCCTGGCGCTATCCCGGGATGGATCGCTGCTGGTTGTTGCCAACACGCTGAACAACAGCGTCTCCGTCTATCGAACGGCCGACAACAGCAAGCTGTTCGAGTATGACCTGCGCCCCTTCAACACGACGCCCGGCAGCGACGGCGTCGCCGGCGGCGAGACGATCTATAGCGTCGCGATCAAGGACAACTCGACGATTTACGCGACATCGCTGCGTGACCGCGAGGTGGTCGTCGTCGATTTCCGCACCGGCACGCCGCAGCTTGTCACCCGCATCCCGCTGCCGGGCAGCCCGAACAACCTCGTCCTGAACAAGCTCCAGGACAGGCTTTATGTCTCGCAGGACAACAGCGACACGGTGGCCGTGATCCGGACCGCGACGAACCGGGTCGTCGAGCAGATCGACGCGATCGCGCCGCCGGGCGTGCTGGCCGACAAGTCCAGCCGATACACCGGGGCCGCGACGAACAACCTGGCACTCTCGCCCGACGAGCAGACGCTGTTCATCACCAATGGCGGCGCCAACGCGGTCGCGATCGTGCCGCTGGCCGGCCCCGCGCCGCATCGGGTCGCCGGGCTGGTGCCGACGGGCTGGTATCCGACCACGGTCACGATCAGCGCCGACGGCGGCACGATGTATGTCTTCAACAGCAAGAGCGATCCGGGCGGCAACCCGAAGAAGGTGACGAGTTCGGTCCAGTCGCTGACCAACTTCACATACCCCGGCGGGAATACCGGGCCGCTGCGCTTCAACGCCAACCAGTATGTGTTCCAGCTTGAGCAGTCCGGCATGCTGATGGCGCCGGTGCCGTCCGCCGGCGACCTGGCGAACCTGACCAGCCAGGTCGCGGCCAACAACGGATGGTCGGTTGCGAGCAATCCTGACGACGTGGCGACGATGGCCTTCCTGCAGAAGCGCATCCGCCACGTCATCTACATCGTCAAGGAGAACCGCACCTTCGACCAGGTTCTGGGCGACCTGACCAACGGCGCCAACGGCGACCCGAGCCTCACGATCTTCGGACGCCAGATCACGCCGAACTTCCACCGGATCTCGAACAACTTCGTGACGCTCGACAACTTCTTCGACTCCGGAGAGGTCAGCGGCAACGGCTGGCCATGGTCCACCGCGGCGCGCGAGACCGACTGGAACGAGAAGACCATCCCGATGAACTACACGTTCGGGGTCAATCGCGGCAACGCGCCCTACGACGCAGAGGGCCAGAACAACAACGTCAACGTGGGCTACGTCGGTTCGACCCCGGACGCCACGATCACCGCCCGGCAGGAGTCGGCCGGCGGCTACGATTACGCGGCGACCGGCAATGCCCTGCCGGGTGGGGCGGTCAACCTGCTGCCGGGCACGAACGACTCCGGCGCCCCGGACGGCAAGAACGGCGCGAAGCAGGCCGGCTATATCTGGAGCGCGGCACTTCGCCACGGGCTGACCGTGCGCAACTACGGCTTCTTCTCCGACAACAGCCACTATGGCCTGACCCCCACCGACCCCGGCTACTCGGACCCGGTGGAGTTCCCGTTTGCAGCCAAGGCGAAGCAGATGTGGACGACCAACCCCGAGCTAATCCCGCTGACCGACAACTACTTCCGCGGTTTCGACGAGGCCTATCCCGATAACTGGCGCTACGAGGAGTTCGAGCGCGAGTTCAACCAATTCGCAGCACCGGGCAACGACCTGCCGAACCTGGTGCTGCTGCGCTACATGCGCGACCATATGGGGGCGTTCAAGGCGTCGCTGGCCGGGACCGGCACGCCCGAAACGCAGCAGGCCGACAATGACCTGGCGGTGGGCCGGACGCTCGACCTGCTGGCGCATAGCCGCTTCGCCAGCGATACCCTGGTGATGGTGCTCGAGGACGACGCCCAGGACGGCGGCGACCACATGGACGCGCATCGCAGCACGGCCTACATGGTCGGACCCTACCTCAAGCGTAATACCGTCGTCAGCACCCGGTATTCGACGGTCAACATGGTCCGCACGATTGAGGATGTGCTCGGCTTGGAGCACCTGAACCTGAACACGGCCTATCAGCGTCCCATGACAGACGTGTTCGACATCTCCAAGGGGCGGGGCTGGACCTACAACGCCGTGGCGTCCACGATCCTGAAAACCACGACCCTTGCGCAATCGACGATCAATCTCCAGGGCGGCACCATCGAGTTCGCCGAGGGGCCTGACATTACGCCGACCCATACCGCCGCGTGGTGGAGCGAGCAGACCAGAGGCTTCGATTGGTCCTCGGAGGACCGGGTTCCCACCGACCTGTTCAATGAAGTCTTGTGGGAGGGTCTTAAGGGCGGCGAGCCGTACCCCACGGTGCGGACCGGACTTGTGATGCGGAGAACCGCCGAGAGCCTTCCACAGACGCTGCCGGACGCAACGTCGAATTAGGCAGCTTTCGGTCACTTGCGGCCTCGACGCTCGACGGTGCGCCCCGCGTTCAAAGCAGTCACGGCACATGGGGGATGGCTTGGTTGAGGTCGTCCGTGTGGCGGCAGGTGCGATGCGGGAGGTGGTGCGCCTGAGGTCCCGCTAGACTCGCCTCGGTGACGTTGGCGCCTGGGGCGTAGCGGGGCCGCCACTCTACCTTGGTCCAGGGCCGATTGGCCGGGGCCTCGGCTTGGATGGGGTCATTGTCGAGCACGACGGGATTGTGGGTCTGGCCTGGAGCCGGTCTGTTGGCGCGGTCGAGCTGTTCGAGGAGCGCGGTGCCGTTCGCGCCTGGTCCCGGCGCTGCCGCCCGCATGTTCGCGGTTCGCTCGGCCCAGGCATGGGCGAGGGGAGGGGAAGTCAGTGCCTCGCTCTCGTTGTTATGGAGCAGCAGATTGTCGCGCGGAGCCTGCGGCAACGTTGCAGGGGATAGCGTCCGTCAAGCTGGTGTAATTTCGTTGTAGTGCTGGGGTGGCCTTGGATCATGCGGCTTGGGGTGTGATCTGGGCAGACGGGAGGGGCGTGGCCTCGCTGTCGATGGTGGGTGGGACCAGGCTGGCCATGCCTTCGACCTGCATGTAGCGGTGCTGGAGCTGCCACTCGTCGTTCTGTTCCAGCAGCACTGCGCCGATCAGCCGCAGGATCGACTGCTCCGAAGGAAAGATGCCGACCACGTCGGCGCAGCGCTTGACCTCCTTGTTGAGCCGCTCCAGCGGGTTGGTCGAGTGCAACTTGGCCCGGTGCTGCTCAGGGAAGCCCATGTAGGCCAGCACGTCGCGCTCGCTGTCGTCCATGAACAGGCCGAGCTTGGGCCTCCGCTCGCGCATCTGGTCCGCAGCCGCGCGCCAGACCTGGTGCGCCTTCTCCGCCGCGTCCTGCAGGAACGCCTGGCGGAGCGAGGCCGACACCATGCTCTGCTGGCCTTTCGGCACGTAGGCCAACGCGTTCCACATCCAATGAACGCGGCACCGTTGCCAGGTTGCACCCATGACCCGGCGGATCGCGGCCTTGAGGCCCCCGTCCGCGTCGGAGATGACGAGCCTGGTGCCGCGCAGGCCGCGCCGCACCAGGCTTTTCCGGTCTTATGTAGCTGCTGAGGTGGTCCCCGTTTTTCGGTTCTCCCGCAGTTTGCGTGGATTATGCCGCAAGCAGAACGCGCCGGCGGAGCAGGTCGAAGCTGGCGTGACCATACATCTGGCGTCTGATCAGCCTCAGGCGATTGACCTCTCCTTCGGTCTGTCCATTGCTCCAAGGCATGGTGAGGGCGCAGGGCCATTCAGTTCTGATTACTGGGTTCCAAGAGCAAGCAGCTGATCGAAGCTGACGGCGTTGGTGTAGAGCGCCAGGCTGATGTTCTGGACGCCCTTGGCGCGCAGGATGTTGAGGGCGACCGAACGAATGCGGGCCATCACGCCGGGCCTGGCACGGATGCGGCTGGCGTCCTCGCCGAGGGTCACGTCGCGGACGTAATGGGCACGGTTCTCGATGCCCCAATGCGCGCGGATGGCGCAGCCCAAGACCTTGGCGTCATGACGGGTCTGGCAGGGGTAGTAGCCGACCTCCTCGCGCGTGGCCCACAGGCCGGAGCGGGTGTCCTTGAGGTAGGTCAGTCGCGAGACCCGGGCGACGCAGCTGACCAGCGCCTGCCAGGGCGCGTCCAGAAGGCCTGCGGTGTCGAACACCTCGACGCGGCGATGCTCCTGGCGTCCATGGCGGCCGCGGTCCACGGTTTCGTGGCTGTCGAAGGGGTGGCCGGCGGCGCACAGCCCAGCCAGGGTGGCGTGCAGGGTGGGCTGGTTGTCCTTGACGCGGACCACCATGGCGTTGCCGGTCGCGGCAGCCTGCGCGAATGCGTCCTTCTGGCAATGTAGCGCGTCGGCGGTGAACAGCACGCCGGCCACGCCGAGTTCGGCCATCAACCGCGGCACGGCCGCGACCTCGTCCGGCGCCCCGGCCAGCTCCTGATGCGCCAGGATCAGGGCGGCGTCGCTGGCGAAGGCGCTGAGCACGTGAACGGCTTTGCGGTCGGTCAGATGGTCAAAGCTGCCGCGCAGCGTCTTGCCATCAAGGGCGACCGTCAGGGTGGTGCAGGGATCAGGGGTATGGGCGCACTGACCCCAGCCCCGCTCGGGGTCAGGCGACGCGGACGTAGCTTGGGCGTCCCAGCTCCAGCATGCGGTTGAGTGCGTGGACGGCGACCGCTACCTCGGTCGCCCGGCGCTCATCCGTATGCGCACGCAACTCGTCGCCGATCACCTGCTTCCATCTGTTCATGGTGGCTTCGATCCGGGCACGCTTGTTGTATCCAGACGCGTTCTGCCACGCCATGCGCCCGTGCTCGGCAATGTGCTGGATGTGGCCGTCCCGCTGTGTCGGCGCGGTCTCGGCCGTGTCGCTGGGCACCGCGGTCGCGCGCGGCGGGACGACCACGGCCGCTTCCGGGTGGCGCTCGGCGACGCTGTCGTAGACGCGATCCTGGTCGTAGCCGCCGTCGCCGGTGAACGAGGCCACCGCGCCTGCGACCTGGTCGAGCAAGGGACCGGCTTGGGACGCGTCGTCCACCTCCTTGGGAGTCAACGTAGCGGCCACGATCCGACCGGTTTCGGCATCCACGCCCAGGTGCAGCATGCGCCACGACCGGCGTGTTGCCGTCCCATGCTTCTCGAGCAGCCACTCGCCCTTGCCGCACAGCTTCAGGCCCGTGCTGTCCACCAGCAGATGCAGGGGCTCGCTGTCAGTCCCAGCACCGGCGGTCCCCGGCCGCGGCACGTCCAGCGTCGCCGCGCGCCGGCTCAAGGTCGTGTGGTCTGGCACCCGCAAGCTGAGGCCGAGCAGGCTGACGATGGAGCCGACCAGCCCCTCGGCTTGCCGGTAGGCCAGGCGGAACACCGTGCGCAGCGTGAGCGCCGTCAGGATGGCAAGCGGCGAATACCGGGCCTGCCCACCGCGTGTCGTCCGTGGCTCGGCCGCCCACGCCGCGACCGCCTCGTCGGTGACCCACACCGTCAAGCTGCCGCGCTGACGCAGGCTGGCGTCGTAGGCTGGCCAGTTCGTCACCTTGCGCTGCTGCCGTGGAAAGTGGTGGCGGTGGTCCTGGTTCAGCTTGAATGGCAAGATGGGCATCCGGAGTTTGGGAGGTTGATCCCCTACGTCACCCTGCGCCTCAGCACCACCGCCCGGTCCATGCACCACGCTGTCGTCCGTGCTGCATGACGGATGCCGTCGCTTGCTGGCCTTTTCCGAATGGAGTGACCCTTCACGCCTGCAGCTGCCCACCTGTTTCGGTCGGCTTGGGTAGGTCGTCGGGTGATGGGCCAACGTGGCGCTGCACCTGGATGGGCTGCCAAGGAGCCTCCTGCTCCAACGCGAGCGCGCCATGGCGGCTCAGCTCCAGGGCCGCCATCAGCGTCGCTGCCATGGCCGCGCGGGCGTGCAGCGCGCGGTCGGCGCCGCCGACCTCGGCGATCTTCGGCAGGAAGGTGTCCAGCTCCGCGCTCTCGGGCCACGTTTCCAGCAGCCGGGTGATCCGGCGAGTGGCGTCGCCGATGCCCCAGAACGGCGATCGTCGGGGTTGGTCGGCTTCGGCATGCGGGGGCAGCCGCAGCGCGACCAGACAGGCCCGCAGCAGCTCGGTGATGTCGCCGCCCTCCACGGGTTCTCTATCACCCGCACGGCCGGCTGTCGCGTCGGCGACTTCGGTGAGGCCGTCTCCGGTCTCGTGTCCCGTCCGCGAACCAACGGGCCTGACGCCCTGCCCTGCCTCTGGCCGCCCGCGTGCGAACAACTCCTGCCCGAGTTGCGGCCGCTGCTCCAGCCATTCGGCGGCCGCCGCCATCTCGGTGCGGAGCACCCAATGCCGCCGCAGCGCCTCCGCCTCGGCCAGCGCCGTCCGGGCCTCGGGCGCGTCGGCCGGCCGCAGCAGGCGCGAGCGCAGTTCCGTCAACTGCGCCGCCATCACCGTCCAGGCGGCCCACTGCGCGAGGTCCGGCGCCGGGGCGTCCGGGGCGCGCTGCAGCGCCGCTTCCATGGCACGGGCGAACGCCTCGACCAAGGCCAGGATCGACAGCCGGGCCAGGTCGATCTTGCGGGCCCGGGCCATCGCGAGCAGCCAGTCGAGCGGCCCCGCGAACCCGTCCACGGCCAGGACCGGCGACGTGGCCGAGGCTTGGGGGTGCGGCGGGTTCTCCCACCCGGACGGCGCCGGGCCGGGATGCGAAGGGCCTGCGTCGGCGACGGCCGCGGTCAAAGCAGGCCGTAGGTGGGGCGGGTGTCGAAGCGCAGCGTAGGCCAGTCCGCGGCCACCTGGGCCAGCGCCCGCCACGGCGTCCAGTCGGCCGACCAGAAGCTGAGATGAAGAACACCGGGATCACGGCGCCGCACCGGGTGTCGGCCGAGGGCTGCGAAGCGGTCCTCCCTCACGTGGCGCAGCGCCTGCGTGGTGCCCCAGTGCGCCCACAGCCAGGCGAGGGCGTCCGGGTGGTCCGGGCCGAGCCGCAGCACCGCATCCGGCACCGGGACCAGCGCATGCAGGTCGAACGGACCGGCCCGGCCGCAAACGCCTTGCGTTTCGGCGCGGCGGCCGACCCGCGCCGCGGCGAGGGCGTGGCGCTGCTCCGCCGCCTCGCGCAGCTGACGTGCGAGGGCGCGGGCCCCGGCCAGGCTCAGGCGCCGCCGCTGCGGCGGCCGGGGTGCGACGAGGGTGTGGAACAGGTCCTCCTCCATGCGGTCGAGGTCGAGGGTCCAGGGCAGCGTGCCGGCGCCGGCCGCAGCGGCGCGGAGCGCCGTCACCGCATCGGCCGGCCCGGACACGGTGAGGCGATGGTGCAGCCAGTCGGTGTGCCGCGGCGACAGCGGAGGCCGGCCCCCCGTGCCGGACGGCTCGGCGGGCGCCGGGGCACCGATCGCGGGGGGCTCGCCGCCGGCCTGGCCAGCTTCGGCGCCGGGGTCCCGGGCGTGCCCGCCCGGATCGGCCGAGGGTCCGGCCCCCGGGCCGGCTAGGGACGCGTCTCCCGGGCGTTGCTGCCGGAGCCAGCGGTCCAGCGTGTCGGCGGCCTCCGCCGTCCGCTGGGCAACCGAGCGGGGCGTCATGCCGGCCCGGGTGGCGTCCGGCGGGCATGCCGCCGGGCGGGGGTTCGGCCTTGCCCGATGCGGCGCAATCCATCCGCGGTGAGGCGGCGGTGCCCGACGTTGCCCCAGCGGTCCACGGCGCGAAACACCGGGCCGAAGCGGCAGTCCGACACGTGCAGCCAGTCCTGCAGCGCGCGCACCGGGCAGGCGGCGAGCCGAGGCGAGCGCTGCAGGGCCAGGACGCGCCTCGGCTCGCCGGCCGGCGCCGGGTCGCCCAGCAGGAGGTGCATGGCCCCGGTGTCGGTGAGGCGGACGTGCTCGCGGTCGAGGCCGAGCAGGTCGTCTGCGCCGAGGCCGGCGGCGAGCAGCAGCAGCAGCGCGCGGTCGCGCAGCCCCGCGAGGTCGCCCGGGCAGGCCGCGGCCCGGCGCGCGAGCTGGGCTGGGCTGGGTGGCGGGGCGCGGCGGGACGGGGGGGCGGGATCCCGGGCCGCAGGCCGGGCCGCGCGGAGGGCGCGCAGCCAGGCGCGGACCGCCGGGTCGGACCCCGGCGGCTTGTGGCCGTGCCGGCGGTGCCTGTCGCCGATGGCGGCGACGCGCCGGGCCAGGGCCCCGGGGCCGAGGCCGTCCGGTTGTCCCGTGCCGCTCAGCGTGGCGAGGTAGGCGAGCACCTGCCCGGGCGCGGCAGGGAGCGCCTCGGTCTCGTGCCGCCGGCACCACATCGAAAAGGCCGCCCAGTCGCCGGCGTAGAGCTGCCGCGTCTTGGCGGCGTGCAAGGGTGCGATCGGGTCGGCCGGCGCGCCGGATGGGGCCGGCTCGGGGGGACTGATGGCCACGTGGGTCGTCAAGCGGTGATCCCTCCTCGTTGGCCGACCGTGCATGATGAGCTGTCGACGCGGCCGCGATCGCTTGGAAGCTTCGGCCTGCACCCTAAATAAGGCAAGCCGCTACTCACTCTGATAAACGCTTTGTCGCCAGGTTTTCGCCGCCTCCCGATCACGTCCGCTAATCCTGCTTTGCGGACATGATGACTTGCGTGGGTTGCTTTCTAATGATATCTAGAGTGCCTTGTGTATCTAGGAGCAAGCGCGATGCAGGTCGGGAAATGGGGCAACAGCCTGGCCGTGCGGCTGCCCGCCGCCGTGGTCGAGGCCCTGCAGCTCAAGGAAGGTGACGAGATCGAGGTCGAGGTCGCCGACCCGCGCACCTTCCGCGTGGGCCGCGACACCACCCGCGACGACGCCCTGGACGCCTTGCGCGCGCTCGGCTGGCGGCTGCCGCCCGGCGTCCGCTTCTCCCGCGACGCGGCGAACGAGCGCGGCGGCGGGGCGTGAGCCCGCCCTTCCTCGACACCAACGTGCTCGTCTACGCCGCCCTGCAGCCGGACCCGCGCTCGGACGCGGCGCGCGCCCTGCTGCGGGCCGGCGGGGTGATCAGCGTGCAGGTTTTGAACGAGTTCGCCAACGTTGCTCGGCGCAAGCTGCGCCGTCCTTGGCCGGAGGTCCGGCACGCCCTGGCCGCCGTCCGCGCGCTCTGCCCGGCGCCGCGGCCGATCACCGCGGCCACGCACGAGGCCGCGCTCGCCCTCGCGGAGCGCAGAGGCTACGCCCTCTACGACGCCCTGATCCTGGCGTCGGCGCTCGAGGCGGGTTGCGACGTTGTCTGCTCCGACGACATGCAGGACGGCCAGGTGATCGACGGGCGCCTGACCATCCGCAACCCGTTCCGGCCAGGATGACCGCCGTGCTGGACACGGCCGATCCAGCCGGCGCGCTGACCCTGCACACGGACCTGCTGGGCGACCTGCAGGTGCCCGGCGGCGCCGGACGCGCCGCCGAGCTGGAGGCGCTCGCCGCCCGCGCCGCCCTCTACGCCACCCGCGCCCGCGGACCCGGCACCCGCCGGGTCTACCGCTCGGCCTGGCGCGGCTACGCGGCCTGGTGCCGCAGCCTCGGCCGCGAGCCGCTCGCCGGCGACCCCGAGCTGGTTGCCATGTACGCGACCCGCCGCGCCGACCAGAAGGTCGCGGTCAGCACGCTGCGCATCGACCTCGCCGCCATCCGCACCGCCCACCTGCTCGCCGGCGTCCCGCTCGACCTGCGCGACCCCAGGCTCGCCATGGTGGTCGAGGGCATCACCCGCGGGCGCGGCACCCGCCCGGTCAAGCAGGCAGCGCCCGCCGTGCCGGACGTGCTGCGCCTGCTGCTGGCGGCCTGCCCGCCCGCGAGCACGGCGCTCGGCGCCCGCGATCGCGCCATGCTGCTGCTCAGCTTCGGGGCGGCGCTGCGCCGCTCCGAGCTGGTCGCGCTGCGCCTGGGCGACGTCGAGCCAGTGCCCGGCCGCGGCCTGCGCCTCTTGGTGCGCCGTTCCAAGACCGACCAGCACGGGCGTGGCGAAGAAGGTCGCGGTCTGGGCCAACCCCGGCGAGGCTTTGTTCTGCCCCCTCGCCGCGCTGGACGCCTGGCTCGGCCACCGGCACGCCGCAAGCGACTTCGGCGGGCCGATGGCCGAAAGCACGCGCCGGGAGCGGCCGCTGTTCTGCGCTGTGACCAAGGCGGGACGGCCTACGGGGGCCGCCCTGTCCGACAAGGCGGTGGCCCGCCTGGTCAAGGGCGCCGCCGCGCGCGCCGGCCTGGATCCCGAGCGCTACAGCGGCCATTCGCTGCGCGCCGGCCTCGCCACTGCCGCCGGCGACGCGGGCGCCGGCCTCGCCGACCTCATGCGCCAGACCCGGCACAAGAGCACCCAGGTCGCCCTCGCCTATCTCCGCCCCGCCGACCTGTGGCGCAACAACGTCACCCAACGTGTGTTCGCGGCGGAGGAGGCCGAAGATTGAGGAGGACCGGCCAGGGGTGCATGGCGAGCCAGGAGCATCTGAGTCAACCATTCAGATGCGGCGGCATGAGGTGTAGAGACGCGCGAAGCCAACAGGAAGTGGGGACGCTGGCGGATGCCGGGTTCCGAGTCGCATGCCGGCCGGCATCAAATCACCCACAGGCCCGGTGAGGACTTCGGCGGGATGACCGAGGACTCTGGCGGAATCCATCTGGCAAAATCCGCAATGATTTCAGCATGCATCAGAGTTATCCCGAGGACTCTGACGGGACATACTAATACTTAAGACTTCTAATAATCTTCCTAGTACCTGTTCCCGCCAGAGTCCTCAGCGACAACCGGTTGAAACCGCTCTACAAACGGCACCAGCTAATTGGTTGATGGAACGACGCTCATGGGCGAGGTGCATGACCTTTTGAGCTTACACGGCAAGCAGGCGACGCTTGCGCTGGATATCGATCGCCGCGTTGTGGACATCGCCTCAGACTATTTGAGCGAAGAAGAGAGCGGCATCGGCTTCATTTACTCCGGATGGGCACAGGCTGCTTTGCCACATAAGCGCCTTCCGGACCACCAGCCCTGGCGGGTCAGAACGGATCGAGTCATTTTGGTCGTCGAGCCTGGTCGCAAATCGCGCCCTGATGGCGAGTTCGACTGGGTCGGCGTTCCCTATGGCTCACGGGCACGGCTGATCATGCTCTACCTCCAGAGCGAGGCATTACGCACGGGAAGCAGGGAGATCGAGCTGGGGAAGAGCTTGCGGCACTGGCTTGCTCGCATGGGGATTTCGCCGGGTGGGAAATCGATCGCTGACGTCCGTGAGCAAGCTGAACGCATCACGAGGTGTCGCCTTACGTTTGAGGTGCAGCAGGCGGGGCGCTCGGCACTCGTGCAGCAGCTTATCGTCGACAATGCCCTGTTCACCGATAATAGGGACAATGGCGGGAGCCTTTTTCTTGAGCGAACAAAATTGTCCGAGACGTTTTTTGAGCACTTGAAGCGGCATCCAGTGCCCGTCGAGGATGCGGCTATACGTGGGATCAATCGCCACTCGATGGCACTCGATTTGTATTGTTGGCTGGCGTATCGCCTACACTCCTTGCCGCGATCCACGCCGATCTCATGGCGCGCCTTGCATGCCCAGTTCGGCACGGCAGTGCGACGTATCGACCATTTTCGCGACACCTTCACCGAGCAACTGGGGCTGGCAACGGCCGTATATCCTGCAGCGAAGGTGGACGTGACGGCGACAGGCTTGCTGCTTTCGCCATCCCCGCCCCCGGTGGCGATGCGGAAAACCGTGGTGGCCCTTCGCTGAATTTCGGGAGCCATCCCGCCAGAGTCCTCAGCACCTTTCCCGTCAGAGTCCTCATTCCTACCCGGGTTCACACGACCGAACGGGCACGGCAGATCGCCAGAGACGATGCAAGGGATCGCCCAGGTAGCTCAATATGGATGGACCAGCCCCCATCATTCATCCAGCGGTAACCAGAGACCTGCACGTGTTAACGCCGCCATCAGCGCCGGTCCGAACTGGCCGCATGCGCAGTCGGGGTGGCGTAAGCGAACGAGGAGTGTGGCCGCACGGTGTTGCAGTCGTCGACCCAAGTGGCAGCTGCCTCACGGGCATGGGCCAGGCTCGTGAACAGCGTCTCGTTCAAGAGTTTGTCCCACATCCGGCCGTTGAAGCTCTCGACGTAGCCGTTCTGCTGCGGCTTGACCGGCGCGATGAAGTGCCAGTCGATCCCGGCCTTGCCCGTCCACAACAGCATCGCACTCGACATCAGTTCGGTGCCCCTGGCGCGACGGGCATTCAGGTGGATGTGCAGCATGGGGCGCCCCTGTCCCGATACGACGGGCAGATGCTGGAACCAGTCGGCGTGCTCGGCAACACCCAAACCGACCGGGTCCCAACAATGTTCGACGGCCTGATCCCCTCTCGGTATGAGCCTTCGGCCGCCGTTTAGCGTAGGTTCGCGTAAATGCGCGTTTATACGTTGACGACAGTCTATCCTCCTTGGCCACTTCGAACGGTGTTGTGGTCGTGCTGTGGGACATCCCGAACCCAGTCAGGCCATGAGGCTCCTATGGCGCAACCCCACTTCGCCGACTTGCGCATGTGCGCTTGCCTGGCGGATGCAACTCACGCTGCTGAAGGTTGCACCACCCACCCCACCCCATGCCGTCCATGAACGTCGGCCTTCGTAGACGCCAGAATAATGTTGCTTATTGATGCGAGTGCTGCAATACGCACTTGCGTAAATGCGGAGACTCTCATGGATGTGCTGGTGCTTGCGGCTCAGAAAGGCGGGACAGGTAAGACAACCATCTGCGCGAACCTAGCCGTCGAAGCCGAGGCCCGCGGCCACGGCCCGGTGGCTGTGATCGACGTCGATCCTCAAGGCACCCTGTCGAAATGGTGGAACCGCCGCCAAGCCGACACCCCTGCTCTGGTCGAGATCGACGTGGCCGACATCGACGCCCAGCTTCGCGTGCTGCAGGAGCGCGGGACCCGTCTTGTGGTCGTGGACACGCCGGGAGCCATCACCTCGCATGTGCGCGCCGTCATCCGGGCTGCGGACCTTGTCCTCATCCCGTCGCGTCCCAGCATCCTTGACATCGAAACCCTCTACGAGTTCTGCGATGTCGTGGAAAGCGAGAAACGCCCGATGACCTTTGTGCTGAACGCCGTGAAGCCGAAGACGCGGATCAGCAGCGATGCGATCCGCGGGTTGAGTGGCTTCGGCACGGTTGCGCCGACGGAGCTGGTCGACCGCGTGGACTACAGCGGCAGCTTCAACGACGGCCGTTCCGCGGGGGAGTTGGCCCCTGGCGGCAAGGCCAATCAGGAGATCAGCGAATTGTGGAAATACGTCAATGCGCGCTTGCGTAAGCATGCGCGGGCAAGCACCCGGGAGCGCGCGGCATGAGCAAGGGGCCGACGGCCATGGTTCTGCCGCCGCGTCAGCCTGCAAAGGGCGAGGCGAGCGCATCGGTTCGGTCGATCGAGGATCGCATGCCCGAAACCGAGAGTCCGGCGGCGCCAGCCGCCTCGCCGCCGGACGGCGGACAAAACACTCTACCGACAAATGTGAAGGCGCTTGGGGGCATGGTTGCCGTGACGGTCAGGATGGACCGCGACACCTACGAACGTCTCAAGTTCCACGGCGTGCGGACGCGGCAGACCAACCAGGACATGCTGTACAACCTGATCCGGTCGATGCTCGATGCCCAAAATATGCCCTGAAATCAGCAATTGCGCCTTTACGCAATTACGTCAACATTTACTTCGTTGTCTGATCGGTTGGGATGGTTTGTTCAGCTATGGCGCTTGGCAGTGCGGCCGGTGATGGCGCGCTGCTCGCCACCCATTCGGCCCCCCGCCGCGAGCAGGACGGCGCACGGCAGTGGGGCCGATCTTGTGGTGCCCTTATGTGCGGCTTTCCTGCGAGGCTCCGGGCGCTGCGGGCGGCACGGCCTCCGGCTGCCTATGAGATTGCGAACGGTGCGGCGGTCGCGAGGCAGCCCTCTGCGCCTGTTGTGCCGCCCGCTGCTCCATGATCTCGGTGGCGAACCGCTGCTGTGCCTCGTCCGGGGCCCCCGCCTCCGTCCCGTCGAGGTTGCGACGCATCTCGCCGGCCGCGACTGCGGCGAGGTAGCCCGGTGCGTTCGTCCAGTAATGCAGCACCCGGCCCAGCCCCGCCGTGGCCACCTCAACGTCGCCCAGCTCCGCCCTGATCGCCCGCGCAATGCCGGTCGCCAGTGGCACGGGCGTGCTGAACAGCGCCGGCCAGCGTGCGCGAAGCAGCGCCAGGATGTCGCGCGTCTGCTGGTGGCGCCTGAATACCGCTGCCCGCTGCTGCTCCCGTTCCCGCTGCACATTCGCCTGCTTGCGCGCAGCAATCTCGGCCGGGTCGGGCACGGCAGAGGAACCCTTCGCCGCAGGCGTGATACCAGTCCCATCAGTTGGCGATGCAGGCGATTGGGTCTGCCGCCGAGGGGGCAGGCGCAGCGTGCCGCCAGGGTGACGAGGCGTGCTCATGCTTCAGCTCCTCCGTCTTGGATCGGGATAGCGTGTTTCTGTGTTTCCGTCGATCCCCACATCAGGGTGCCGCCCGCGCTCATGCGCCGTCCGTGCCCAGCTCTTCATGCAGGTGCGCGAACTGGTCCGGGTTGAGCGCGCGCCGGTCTTGCAGCATGTGGCGCAAGGCATCCAGCCCGAGCGGCGTGAAGAGTGCCCGCCGGCCGCCCATCACCACCTCCGGCCCGATGCGCATCAGCCCGCGCTCGACCAGGCCCTGCACCACCTTCGGGACCTTGGGCTGGCCGGCCTGCGGCCCGCCGCGCCAGGTCCGCAGGTAGATGCCGTCCGCCACCTGCGGCGCCTGGCCGAAGCGCACGCACAGCTGCCAGCGGATCAGGTCCCGTTCGGCTGCCGTGAACAGGCCCGGGTCGGCTGGAGCGGGGGCGGACTTGGGTGGTTTGGCCATGGCCCTTTTTACCATTCGGAACCCAAGGGGCAACGGTGGCCATCGGCGCAGCCCCTTGGCCCGTCTGCTCGGGCGAGGGCACCAACCCAGAACCATGCCGTTCGAGCCATTCGGGAACTGGTCGGCCATGGGTGCGGACCTACGACCCTTGCCTCCCTCGAACCACCGTAAGCGGTGCTCCGCCACCCTGATTTTGGCAGGTTGACGGTCAGCCGGCTTTTGCGGTGGCCCACATCCAGGGCATGAGTTCGTCGATGCGTGCCTGTGGCCAGCCGTGGACGAGCCGGGTCAGCAGGTCGGTGAAGTAGGCCTGCGGATTGACGCCGTTCAGCTTGCAGGTTTCCACGAGCGAAGCAACGTGCGCCCAGTTTGCCCCGCCCTCGTCGTTGCCGGCGAAGAGCGCGTTCTTTCTCGACAGCTTGATCGGGCGTATGGCGCGCTCGACGCTGTTGTTGTCGAGCTCGATGCGTCCGTCGTCGAGGAACCGCCCGAGCCCGTCCCAGTGGTTCAGCGCGTAGCGGATCGCGCTGGCCGTCGGACCGCGCCCGGGCAACGTCGCAACCTGCGCCTCGAACCAGGCGCGCAGGTCCGCGACCAGCGGCCGGCTCTTGGCCTGGCGCACGGCGAGCCGGTCCGCCGCTGTCTTGCCGCGCACCTCGGCCTCGATCCGGTAAAGGGCGGCGATGCGCGCCAACGCCTCCACGGCAATCGGCGCGTTGCCGGCCTTGGCCAGGTCGTAGAAGCCCCGGCGCACGTGGCTCCAGCAGAACACCAGGGTCACCGCCCCGCCATCGTCCTTGGGGCCGGCCAGCTTCTTGTAGGTGGCGTAGCCGTCGCACTGCAGGATGCCGCGATAGGCCCCGAGCAGCCGGTCGTTGTGCTCCTGCCCGCGGCCCGGGGCGTAGCTGTAGACCACCGCCGGCGGGTCAGCCCCTTCCCCAGGGATTTCGCACCAAAAATTCTGTCGCCACAGTCTGCTTGCGAGGCGTGACGTGATGCTGGATCCGTCATAGCTGAGCGACGTTGTTTGCGCCTCATCAGAGGCGTGCGCCATGGTTTCTTC